>Ga0315339_1000136_pt1:0-47500 | contig 113764 bp, 88 predicted proteins | sample ASW17metaG_FD_204514 | JGI IMG/M metagenome (GOLD analysis project Ga0315339, IMG submission 204514) | Ammonia-oxidizing marine archaeal communities from Pacific Ocean, United States - ASW #17 | ecosystem: Environmental > Aquatic > Marine > Oceanic | place: USA: California | collected...
AGGTACGGTGTTTCATTAAAGGTGTTACCGTAGCTCTCCAGCTCTGACCAGCCAAGGTCATCGGCGAGAACCATGATTATATTTGGTTTTCGAGTCATGCTAGTTTCCTGGTATTTTTCCTCTCACATAACAAATGGTTATAAAGTTCTGTATCTTCACATATGCGTATAATAATGTCAATTTTGAGGAGTTGTAGGGGTCCAAGATGCAGAATAAAATTTACCCCTGAACAAGGCCAGCGAGTAGCCATAGTGTTTTGTTGCTTAGGATATACCACCGAATCACTGTTACGATACGGCTCGATAATTACATGACCATTCTTACCCCATTTTTCCCCTTCGCACAGTCGTTTAGGCTTTTAAAGCCCACAAGAATTTGTCAAATTCCTTTCAGATCTCGGCTGCGTTCGGGCTACGCCCTCACTTCGCCAAGATCTCTCATATACATCAGTCCTAAAACCATTAACACCCGGTAACTCTCTCACTTAATAATTGGTACGAAAAACGGGGTCCGATCATATAATGAAAGCGCTTATCACCAGGCTCACTGCAGACAACCAAAGAGAGGGAGTATTAGTAACGGATTGGCCGGATCCGGGAAAGCCGGTTGGTAACCAGATAAGAACAAAGACCGTTTACTCCGGCGTCACTAATGGTACTGAACGCAATTTCCTCGTGCGGGGAAACTATGCGCCCAAGGACACATCCCTTCCCTGCAGCATGGGGTATCAGATGATCGCGCGCGTGATTGAGACGGGACCCGATGTTAAACAATGGAAAGTGGACCAGCTTTTATACATGGCAACCCCGCACGCGGAGTATACTGTTGTTTCGGAAGATGCCAAACTGATCGAGGTTCCACCCGAGATAGACCCGAAACACGCCGCTCTCTTCGGAATGGCCAGCGTGGCGATGAACACCTGTCGCACTATCGATGTGCGAATGGGTGAGCGCGTGCTGATTGTTGGACTGGGGTGTATTGGACAGATCGCCTCGCAGATTGCAAACTCGATGGGAGCAAAGGTGACCTCCTGCGATATCGATCAAAATCGAATAGATCTCGCCCGCAAGATCGGAGCTGCGGAAGAAGTTTACAACGTATCGGGAGAAAACTGGAATAAGCATATCCTCGATGATTCGTATGATGTTGTTATTGATGTTGCCGGTATACCGGATATGGAGGATCAGTTTATCCACGCGATCAGGATAAAGGGCCGGATAATTCTCATGGGCGGCCGCTTTAAAGTAAATTACACATTTGGCGAGGGGCAGAATAAAGAACTGACGATTAAGCAAACCGGCAGTTTCAGCGGAGATGATCTTGCCAACCTGTCACGGATGGTCCAGCGAAGCGCAGTAAAGATCGGTCCATTGATCCGCGATGTCGTTACTCTCGACGACGCAGGTAGAATTTACGAAAAATTACGCGATAGACCGCACGAACTTCTCGGGACCGTTTTCTCTTGGCAGGAGTAATTCCTTAGGGCTGGATTTTTTATTACATACTATGAACAATGAAGCTGTAGATGGCTAAAAAAAAGCAGAAAGAGGAAAAAATTAAAACTGCCGTTGTTACGGGTGTGCATTCATTTGATGTCCCCACCTTTCACGCCGTCTTTCGCAGTATGCCCGAGGTGGATTTTTATCCTCAGGATTTAAACGACTTTGTCGCCAACCGCGAAAACGCATACGAACAGTACGACGTCGTGGTATTCTATATCTTCCACCAACCTACCCCGGGCCATGAATACCGCTGGTATGAAAAGGGAAGAAAGGAAGCATTGGAAAAACTGGGTGAAACCAAACAGGGCATTTTCGTGCTCCACCACGCTATCCTCGCCTTTCCCGATTGGCTGTTCTGGTCTGAAATCTGCGGCATTGAGGATCGTCATATGATCAGTTCTACGGCGGATGAAACGATGAACTTTGAAATTGCTAACTCAGATCACCCCATCACTCAGGGCCTCTCCAATTGGGAAATGGTGGAAGAACCTTATGAGATGAATGATGCGGGTGATGGTTCTGATATTCTTATAACAGCAAATCATCCCAAGAGTATGAAAACGATTGCCTGGGCACGGAACTTTAAGAAGGCCCGGGTTTTCTGCTACCAGTCCGGCCATGATAACACCGCCTTTTCCCACCCTCAATTCCGCACCATTGTCTCTCGAGGTATCCAGTGGGTGGCGGGAAGGATTTGACCTCGTTGCGCATCATCTGTGTTCGGGCTGGAGTGACCCCCACTCATCTGATATTTCCTAGATTAATCCTTAATTAAAATGAGGTGTTCTCTACCGGTATTTATCCAATGCTGAGTGTCTGTAACTGTGTGAAATGTGTAAAACAGGGTTTTTTTTAAAAGCCTGTACACTTTAATGGTATCAAAAATGTATTAGTTTCATTACCTATACTTACCCCTTTTACCCCTCCGCCGCATACAAGGTAATGGATATATTAGCGCTGTTCCACTGTTTATGATACCCCCCCGTACCCTCCTAAAATATCAGGGGAGAGGAATCAATTTCATCCAGCGTTATCCTTGGATACTGGCGAGTTTGTTATCAGTCCCGTTATCAGTTTAGCATAATGACACAAAGCTAATATTCATAAGATAATGACATATAAATACTTATAATAATATAGGTATTTAAGGAGTTAAAAAACTATTTTAATTACCTCTTTATCACCGCCATGATGAAGCCATCCTCAATGCTGATCGATTGTGATCGTTTAAATTCTCGGTTGACCTGTCACTTACTATTTATGATATCAATTTCCTTTGCAGCATGAATCGAGTTTATATCAAGACATACGGGTGCCAGATGAATGATCGCGATTCTGAAGCCGTAGCGGCGATGCTTCGACACCGCGGTTATTCAATGGTTGATAACGAGCATGACGCAGACGTTGTCCTGCTCAATACCTGCGCGGTACGTGATCAGGCGGAACAAAAAGCTATTGGGAAGACCGGATACCTGCTGAAACATAAACAAGTAAATCCCAATTTCATCATTGGGGTCATGGGATGTATGGCTCAGAATCGGGGAAGCGCGATTCTCGATCAGTTACCCGATCTCGATTTACTGGTGGGCACACAGAAGTTTCATCGCGTCCCCGACCATCTCGATAACCTCATTCGCAGCTACGAAGCACAAGGGCCACGACCCGCGACCATTGTCGAGCTTGAGGACGAAGAGGGGTCGCAAAACACTATTCGCTCCCACGACCCTGGTCAAAGGCAGGTCAGTGCATTTGTTTCTATTATGCAAGGGTGCAACATGAATTGCACTTTTTGTATAGTCCCAAAAACTCGAGGCCGCGAGCGTTGCCGTCCGATCGCTGAAATTGTCGACGAAGTCGAGGAGCTCGCCTCCCGGGGAACGCGCGAAGTTACGCTGCTCGGACAAATTGTGACCAGTTATGGACGACGTGAAATACCTTTTAAGCGGGGGAAAAGTCCATTTGTCCAATTACTTGAAGCGATCCAGGGTATAACTGGAATTGAGCGCATTCGCTTTACATCGCCTCACCCACGTGGCTTTAAAAAGGACCTTATCGAAGCGTATCGTGAATTACCCAAGCTGTGCGAGTACGTCCACTTGCCGATGCAAAGCGGGTCGACCCGAATATTGCGCGCGATGAATCGGCCCTACACTGCTGAAGGCTATAAACAGATCGTTGATAATTTGCGCACCGCGGTTCCAGCTATGTATTTATCTACAGATGTTATCGTAGGCTTTCCCGGAGAAACGAAAGCAGACTTTGAAGAGACGCAAAAACTCTTCTTCGATGTTGCCTTTGATATGGCCTACATATTTAAATACAGTATTCGTTCTGAGACCCCCGCAGCATCTCTACTCGACCAGGTATCCCAGGAAGTTAAAGAATCTCGCAATCATATACTGTTAGACATTCTCGCACAAAGTTCACTGCACCGTAATCGTTCACTCCTTGGAAGCGTACAGGAAGTTTTAGTTGAAGGTCCAGCGCGCAAAGGTGAAGGCATGTATAGCGGACGTACTCGCGGCAACCGTAAAGTGATTTTCCCTGGGAGTGCGCGCCTGATGGGTGAACTTGTGCCAGTCGAGATAGAAAAAGCTTCGATAAGTTCACTTTACGGATCGCTTGTGCCCAATGGCATTGACGCGGATAAGCCACTCACCGTCAGCGGACTTTAATCCCTATTTCATGTCCCTATATATAGCCACTTTACTGCCGGGATTAATTCTATTGATTTTAGGTTTTCTCTTGTTGTGGGAAAAAGCTAATTTCGAAAAACTGGCCAAAGCGTCCCTGCGCTCATTTCCTGTGACCTGCATAACGATGGGTCTCGGGTCGGGGTGGTTCCTCTATGAAGTCTCTCAACTGGGAGTCGCTGATTTTGGTCATTACAGAAATTATTTATTTATCCTTTTCTTAGTAATCGTACTTCTATCCTTTGTCTTCGTTAAAGATTTTTTATCGGTTCGCGGAGCGGTAATACTCATCTTGATGACTGCACGCGCACTTCTTAACGCCGCTTATATGCAAGACCCTGCCAGTCGCCTTTTTATGGTTAGCTTCATTTACCTTTGTATTGTCGTCGCACTTTACCTCGGAGTCGTCCCCTATCGATTGCGCGATTTTTTTAACTGGCTCTTTGCCCGACGACGCCGAGTTAACAGTTTTGGATCCCTCTTCGCGCTTTATGGATTGCTTTTGTGTATCGTAGCCTTTAGCTACTGAGCAATGCTCTCCGAAGATGTGAACCCGGCATTGCTGCTTATTGTATCAGGTCCAGCCGGAAGCGGGAAAACCACGCTTTCTAACCGATTACAAGAAGCGTTTAATCCCCAACTGCAAAGGGTTATATCTTCAACCACGCGTCCCCCTCGGGCGGCTGAAAAAGATGGTGAGGATTACTATTTTTTTGATAACGGCACCTTCGACAAGCAGATCAAATGTGCCGCTTTTTACGAATGGGCAAAAGTTCACAATCATCGCTATGGAATATTAAAGAGTGAAATCCAAGGGAAATTGGCAGAGAATGTCGATTTGATCCTTAGTATCGATGTGCAAGGGGCCGCTCATTTTCGCGAAGCGGCAAAGTCAGATGCGAAACTCGCACAGCGCCTGGTGACAATTTTCATTCTCCCACAGGATATTGACCAGTTGAAATCCCGCTTGCGCCAACGGGGTGATGACGATAAAGATGAAATCGCACGACGCATGCAAACCGCGGCTCGTGAAATAATGCAGGGTAAAAGTTTTGATCACCGTATTATCAGCAGAAGTCGCGAGGAAGATTTTGCCTCACTCCGCGCTCTTTATCGAGCGACAAAACAGCGTTTAAGAACTGAGGGGAGGTAATTTTCAGCACCAGAATAAATGTTAAACTCTAGTCTAGTTCTGTTTAGGTTATTGCTTCTAAAAATTTCGTCCTGAATAACGGCAAGTAAATATTGTCAGGCTTCACATGCAATCATTAGTATAGGTTAAGATTTAACTGGGGGCTCGATCGACTATGAAGTATTCTATCTTATCGCTAAATTAAAAGGTTTCCCGCTCGACACTACTAATCCGCGTTACACTAGCATGCCAAACCCATTAAAGAAAAGGGCGAGCCACTAAAGATATTTCCCCGCCATTCTCTCGGTTTAATCGCAAACAAACTATATTTTCCTCTAAAAAGCTAATAGCCCAATTACCTCGGCTGGTTGCGACAATCGCCCTTCCTCTTATTTGGGCTCCTGCAGTGGCAAGTCCATCTAATACATTTACTTTCATTCACGCTGTAGTCATTCCCTTCGCACGCCCATGAACGCCCCACCATTTTCATCAAGAGAACATAGCACTATTGCTCGTTCCCAAATTCATGAAACAAAGGTAATGCCCGGGTTAAGCTGCACGATTATATCTTTTTGCGGCGCCCCGGAGCATTAGCCTGACCCCAGGTAGATTTATTTCCTTTGAGATTAAGCCTGGGAAAATGATTGGGCTCGTTGGTAAATCGGGAGCGGGGAAACAACGATGACAAGTCTTATTGCGCGGTTTTACGATACGGGCACCAGAAAGTAGGACCCTTACCCAAAGGCTAAATGGTCATTTGCGACCTCACGGGAGACCTTTACCATATCGCGAATCTGGATAACCTTCATCGTAAATCCACACGGCTGTTATGGTCTTTTCGCGACGGAGACCCCTTAATTACTTAAAACCTCAAGTCCAAGCATGGCTTTTTTACGCAACACTCCCCAACGATAGTTCCCAATGGCTCCACTTTTTCTTATTACGCGATGGCAAGGTATCAGATAGCCTAAAGGGTTCGCGCCTATAGCCGTCCCTGTAGCACGATTGGCATTGGGCTTTCCGATCATACGCGCAACCTCTTCATAGGAGCTCGTACAACCTGACTTAATCTGCAGCAAGGCCCGCCAAACTTTTAACTGAAAATCGGTACCCGTTAATGTCACGGGGATTTTCGCTCCATCTTTATTTCTCTGCCGGGGAAAAATACGCTTCACCCATGGCTGCGTCTCTTTCTGGTCCTTAACAAGTATTGCTTTCGGCCAACGGCCGTGAAGATCTGCTACTTGATTTTTTCCTCTTCCTTTATCGAGAAAGAAAACCGCGCAGAGCCTTCCTGTCGTTAAGGCAATCAAGCAAGCCCCGAAGGGGCTGCGATGAAATCCATAATTGATTTCAAAAGTTTTATCTTTAGCCTGGGTCTTTATTTCAATACGCGGGGAGGTGCACTTTTCTTTAATTGAGAAACGCATTTATGTTTTTGCTTCAGCGAGAAGTTGTCTTCCATAATCAAAACTGATAAACTGAAATCTTGAAGGCATAACAATAAATTACGCCGATCGATTAATTACCACAAGACCTATAATTTGGCATTTTTATATTTCACGTTGCGGACGTGAAGGTGCGAGCCAATCCAGGTGGAAAAATTTTCCACGCGGCTGGTCAATGCGTTCATAAGTGTGCGCACCGAAGAAATCGCGCTGTGCTTGCAGGAGGTTTTGGGGGAGCCGAAGCGCACGATAACTATCATAATAGGCGAGGGCAGAAGAAAAAGTGGGGATAGGGACACCATACTCCGTGGCTGCGCCGACAACACGCCGCCAGTTATTCTGCACGCGTTGTAATGCCTCATTAAAATAGGGATCGAGTAGAAGATTCGCAAGGTTCGGGTCGCGCGTGTAAGCCTCTGTTATTTTTTGTAGGAATGCGGCACGGATAATACATCCCCCACGCCAAATTTGTGCAATTTCGCCAAAGTTTAATTTCCAGGAGTATTCCTTTTGCGCCTCGCGCATGAGTTGAAACCCTTGGGCGTAAGAACAGATTTTTGCACAATAGAGCGCATCATGAATAGCATCAATAAAGTCTGTCTTATTGCCTTGAAAAGATTTCTCAGGCCCTTTGAGGGCCGAGTTCGCCGCACGGCGTTCATCATTGACCGCACTGATGAAGCGCGCAAATACCGCTTCAGCGATAGTGGGTGCGGGCACTCCCATATTAATCGCGTTGTTACTGGTCCATTTCCCGGTTCCTTTCTGCCCCGCAGTGTCCAACACGATATCGACAAATGGTTTTCCCGTTACTGGATCGGTCTGTTTTAAAATATCTGCGGTAATTTGAATAAGGAAAGAATCGAGAACACCGTTATTCCAATCGTTGAATATGTCCCCCATTTCTGCAGGAGACAGATCGAGAAGATTACGCATCAAATCATAGGCTTCGCAGATCATCTGCATATCTCCGTATTCTATCCCATTGTGCACCATTTTCACATAGTGCCCCGCTCCATTCTGTCCAATGTACGCGGCACAGGGAAAACCGCCATCAACCGGTTTTCCCGGTTCGGCCCCCTCTAATGGTTTACCCGTTTGCGCGTCGACTTTAGCCGCGATTGCACCCCAAATAGGTGCCAACTCTTTCCACACGTCTTCTCGACCCCCTGGCATAAGTGAGGGCCCAAAGCGTGCACCTTCTTCACCCCCAGAAACACCAGAGCCAATAAAGCGGTACCCTTTTGCATTAAGCTTTTTTTCCCGCCTTATGGTATCTGACCAGAGGGCATTGCCAGCGTCGATTATAATGTCTCCTTGATCGAGTAGCGGTAAAAGGCTGTCAATGACCGCATCAGTGCCCCGTCCCGCCTGGACGAGAATAATTATTTTACGCGGTGAAGAAAGTGATTGGACAAAATCCTCTAACTTCGCGTGGCCAACAAGTGTTCCAGGAGTATCGGGATTATCCGCTATAAACTTGTCCATCTTCTCCGTTGTGCGGTTGAAAACCGAGATGCTGAAGCTGTGATCGGCAATATTTAAGGCAAGATTCTGCCCCATTACGGCCAACCCGATAAGGCCAATATCCGATTGCTTCTCGCTCATATTTTACGCTGTGCTCGTACTCTCTCCATCTCTTTCTGGAGGCGCGTGCACATATCCCTCGACCGGGCACAGCCAGCCACTGTCCCCGCTCTTATAATATTCTTTTTTCCAGATCGGCACCCGCCTTTTAACTTCATCAATTACGTACCTGCATGCTTGAAACGCCTCATTGCGATGGGCGGCACTAACGCCAACCCATACAGCCATATCACCAAGTTGCAACCTCCCCACCCGATGACCGCACCGGGCTCCGATTATATCAAATTTGTCACGCGCTTCGATGAGGATGCGTTCGCCCTCCTTCTCTGCAAGTTCGGTATATGCTTCATATTCCAATACCATCACTTGCTGGCCTTCGTTTTCACTGCGCACCCATCCTTCAAAAGACACGAATCCGCCAGCTCCGGTATTTGAAAATGGACTCTCAAGATCCATTTTTTCAAGAGGGTTCTCAAAAATTTTAAACATCATCGCATTCTCACCCTCCCGTTACGGGTGGAATAAAGACAACCGTATCCCCATCATGGATAGACATATCATTATCAGCAAATTCTCCGTTGATTGCCACCTTGATATCTTCCATCTGCAGGTTAAAACCAAACTCCTCTTTTAACTCGAGGTAAAGTTCACGTGCCGTAATCGCTGAAGTCGTGCGTTTTTCACTGCTCAATCCGCGCTGTTCCCGCATAAGGGCATAATAAGCAAGTTCTACTGTCTTCGCTGTGCTCATTTTTTTAAAGCTTCTTCAAATTCCTCTGGCGTGTTAACATTGTCTAATGCTTCCGGGTTAGGAGGTGAAAGAAGATGAGCTTTCTCTTCAATAAAAATTTTTCGTGGAGAAAGACTGCGGGCATTACTGAAATAATCCATGAGGATGGCTCTGCTTTGCGGTTCGTATATGGCACAGAGTGGTTCAGGGAGATTATCCCTCCCGCGATAAGCAGTAAATCGCTTTCCTGGGTCTCGATGCGCAATTAGATACTCCAGGGTATGTCGATCGAGGCGGGGTAAATCGACCGCAATGACTAGCCATGGCGGATCAGGGTATGCATTTAACGCAGTGAGGATACCCCCCAGTGGCCCTATCTCTCCATACTGGTCATGGATAGCCTTCGCTTCATGTACCACAGTTGGGGGGGGAACCTCCTGTTCCGGGCGTAGAGAAATAAACACCGGATAACAAACTTGCTTAGTCAGCTCGAGAGCATGGGTAAGCAGGGCCTTCCCGTTCATTGAAAGGGCCGCTTTGTCTTGCCCCATACGCCTGCTTCTTCCTCCGGCAAGAACAAGCCCATGCATTGCGTTTGTCTCCATTTCTATTTCAGGTTCAATAACAGCCGAACTTATTAGGCAGAAGTTATTCTTACTTCAATAAGATGGCTTAACTCTCCCCATGTCTAATAATGATGAGTTGCGGCGGTTGCATTTGTTCGAGGCTAAAAGCTGGTTGTAATTTATTTATTTTTTGAAATCGCTTTTTCCACCGGTCTTTTCAATCAGGTGAATGCTTTCAATACAAATGTCGTGAGACATCGCTTTGCACATATCATAGATGGTAAGAGCGGCGATACTCGCGGCTGTAAGCGCTTCCATTTCAATTCCGGTTTTGTGCGTTGCGCTTACTTCGCATTCAATCAATACGCGGTTTTCTTCCGTTGGCTTGATCGCAATTTTACAATTATCGAGTGGGATGGAGTGGCAAAGAGGAATGAGTTCATGTGTTTTCTTTGCCGCAATCACACCGGCTAAAATAGCTGTTTGAAAGACCGGCCCTTTCTTGCTTGTGAGTTCATCATCTAAAAAATGTTCCATAATCTCATCGTTCAGCACAACGAGCGCCTGTGCCCGGGCTTTGCGAACCGTTACTTGTTTACCTCCAATGTCAACCATCTCAGGTTCGTTACGGGAACTTAGGTGGGAAAATTTCATTTTTATATTTTTTTATATTTATATTAGCCGCATCAAATCCAGGGAAAGTACCGCGCATTGTAGCCCTTCTTAAATTCGCTGCATTCTTCTGCTGGAAGCTCAATAAATCCCTGTGTAGGGACCACCGATGCATAATCACCGGAATTACTAACCGGCATGGGAATAGCAGAGAGTAATCCCTCTTGGCACCTATCTACACACACCGGCAAAAAATAAGTCAGCGTGGGTTTAAAGGTGAACGATTGAGATAATGGAATCCAATCCGTTGCGTAATTACTCAGTCCAAACATAATATCAAGTGCTGGTTTCACATAACGATGAAAACAGACGAGCGTTGAAAGAGGATTACCCGGTAGGGCAAAAATCGTCGGCCCCGCGGGTATATTTCCATACCAGAAGGGTTTACCCGGCCGTTGCTTTACCCCGTGAAATGCTTTCTCCACCCCCACCGAATCCAATACATCGGGGATGAAGTCCCGCTTGCCCTTAGATACTCCACCGCTGAGGATCACCATATCCGTGCGTTCAACAACATCACGTAACGCAATCTCTATGTTTTCACGCTCATCTTTAAGATGGATCATTTCAGCATTGGTAATGCCGAGTGTAGTGAGCGCAGCATTAAGTGCATAAATATTGGATCGTCTGATCTGGTGTCGTTCGACTGCTTCATTAACCTCGACCAGCTCATCTCCTGAGTCGATTAACGCGACACGCGGTCTTACGGTAACTGAGAGCGAATCCTTCCCGCAGGAGGCAGCAACGGCAATTGCACGCGAAGTAAGTTGTGTTCCCTCTTCAACAAGGGTCGACCCATTCGAAAAATCACTTCCCTGATGATGAATATTTAATCCAGCTTTAGCCGCAGTTTCAGCATTCACCTTCGCCTTACCTGCTTCTATTTCAACTTCTTCATAGGGCAATACACAATCACTACCCGTGGGTAATACTGCACCCGTCATTACTTCGAGACAATGGTGTTTATCTTTTAATTGCTGGACTGATCCTCCCGCTGCTTGCAGCCCATCTATAGGAAATTCTCGTATCCCCTCATCCCAAGCAGATTGAGAAATTGCAATTCCGTCCATCATCACGCGATCAAATGGCGGTAAATCACGATCAGCTTTTACCGGTTCACGTAGAATACGACCGACTAGTTCCTCAAAAGGGCATTTCTCAGACGGCAATGTTTGGGTTGCGTCTTCGATAATACGAAAGGCTTCTTCACAGGAAATACTCATTCCTCAGTCAATAGAAATTAGCTTCAAATTAATTTCCCTTTAAAATTGAAGATTTTGCAATTCCCATCTACTTTATCTGATTCATTTAATCTTATGGCTCATCCTATCGATACTTTAGGCCGATCGCTACATGACCTACGTATATCCGTCACTGACAGATGTAATATGCGTTGTACCTATTGTATGCCGGAAGAGATTTTTGGACGCGATTATTTATTTTTAAATAAACCTGAGCTGCTTACTTATGAAGAAATCACCCGACTGGCTAGGATTTTTTCGCATATAGGGGTACGAAAAATTCGCTTAACTGGGGGTGAACCTTTAATTAGGAACAAACTTGACCATTTAGTCAAATTTATTTCAGCCATACCCGAAATAGATGATATAGCCTTGACTACCAATGGGTTGCTATTGGATCAGACTGCTGATTCTCTCCGCGCTGCAGGTCTAAACCGGGTTACGGTAAGCCTAGATGCGATTGATGATGAAATATTTAAAAAAATGAATGGCCGCGGGATAGAAGTAAAGCGAGTGATGCAAGGAATAGAAGCAGCTGTCTCCGCAGGATTCCCGATCAAAATCAACATGGTGGTAGAAAAGGGTGTAAATGAAGGGCAAATCTTACCCATGGCGCGCTATGCCCGAGAAAACGGACACACCCTACGATTCATTGAGTTCATGGATGTCGGCAATCACAACGGCTGGAAAATGGACGCGGTCTACCCGGCACAGCAGATCCTAGTAGACCTTGAGCGTGAATTTGGTTTGGAACCCAGAGACCCCAATTATCGTGGAGAAGTCGCTAAGCGCTATTGCTATAAAGGGACGGATATCGAAGTCGGTATTATTGCTTCGGTAACATTTCCCTTTTGTCGCGATTGTACACGGGCGAGGATAACAGCGGACGGCCAACTGTACACGTGCCTGTTCGCGGAAAAGGGGAAGGATCTACGCAGCACGCTGCGAGAGGGAAAAAGTGATGATGAAATCTTAACCCTCTTGAAGAGTCTCTGGAATCACCGAACAGACCGTTATTCCGAGCTGCGCACAATCATGATTGAAAACACGAAGCTCCCGCCGAAAGTAGAAATGTCTTATATTGGCGGGTGACCATTGGAGATTTTGAGCAGGTACTAATAATGATGGGCAATGCCCAAAAAGTTCAGGAACCAAAGTTCTTTCCACACGCGATAGCGCCCTTCCCAGGTAATTTTACCGTGTTTCTCGTGAAGTTCACGTGGGAAAAGAAAGCCTAATTCAATGTTGATGCGTTCGAGGTGCCGTTGCTGGTTATTAATATCGTAGAGAGGATCATCATCCCAGGGAATAAAGGCCCCACCATATTTTTGCATCCGATTGCGGTGCCGCATAAAAAGTCGCTGCTGTGAACGCGTCCATGGTTTTCGCTCGAGATGCCATTTTTCAGGATAAAATCCGCCAAAGGGCTGAAAAATATTATCTGTAATTATACGTGCCCCATTACCTGCAATTGAGCTGTAGATAAAACAGACGGAAACATTCCCGTTACGTTGGGGAACGAAATGGATTTGCAATCGTATTCTATTTTCATCGCTTTGATAAATCGACGAGCGCAAAGAAATATTCTGATCTAATTCAGCTTTTAGCGCAATGAGCGGAGTGAATCCCTGACTGCGTAGCCATTCTCTGAGGGCGATAAAGCGTTTTTGATTTGGCCATTCATCTCCAGCATTATTTTTTTTAAAATCGAGAAAAAGGGGTAGTTGACTGTGGCTATACTGGGATATCGCCAGCCAGTAATAACCGGTTTCGAAGACAAACCAGAGCAGGAAAGCGGATAGCATCAAAACCCAAAACGGGCGGGTGGCACCCCCAAGGTAACCGGCTATATAGGCAAAGGCGAAAGCAAATAAAATCCAGCGTGCCCACCTGAAAAATATGGCTATAATAGGGGACGCAAAATGTACGTTGGCGTAAGCGAGCGCAAACGTCGTTATGACGAGAATAAAGATACCATGTGCTATTTCAAAATTTAAAACCATAAAGTGTAATATAACGGTAAATCCGGTAAATCATAGTTACCCAGACAACTTTTTAATACGAAACGAGAAACGTCCTCTTTACCCTGCTGTTTCAGTTCAGCCGCAAGGGCATTATCACGCACATAAAACTTTCCAAAGTTCGAAATATACCCGGACTAAGTTCGTCTTTAAACTCAAATATCACTTCATCTTTCGTCAGCGCTTTCAGAGGATCTATGATAAAATGCGGGTTGAATGCCACCTGTACTTCAGGTCCTTCGTAGGCAACAGCAATCGATTCGTGTGACTCCCCATACTCCGGGCTGGACCCACTAATCTCCAGAAGATTATCTGTCGCTTTTATCTTAATAGAATTATTTTTATCGCTCGTGACTAGTGCGGCTCGGCGCACACAATCAAGAAGCAATTCGCGCTCCACCTTAACTCGGTGTTCTATTTCCTTTGGTATGACCTGATGATAATTGGGGTAATTACCTTCAACAACTTTGGATATGAGTTCAATGCTGCCGATAAGTCCACTATCACCTTCTTCATCATCAGTATTAATTTCAAAAGAGACCTGCCGATCATTGAAAGCAATCTTAACCTCATCTCCCTGTCCTAAAAGTCGTTCGACTTCTACGACCGTTTTCGCAGGGAGAATGAGATGACCGACATTGTTTTCGTCGATCTCCATTTCGAGACTCGTTACTGCAAGACGGCGCCCGTCAGTAGCTGCGAGCGTAAGTTTATCATCCTCAAAATTAAAGTAGACTCCATTCATGATATAACGGGTCTCATCAGTAGACTGCGCGTAAGAAACGTATTTCAGCATAGCCGCCAGTTCGGCCTGTTTAAACAGAAACTCGTGCTTGTCGCTAAAAGTGGGGAGAGGTGGAAACTCATCCTTGGCAATTCCCATAATACGAAATAGTGAGCCTCCTGAAGTTATCTTAGCTTGATGATTGGGTGAGCCCTCAAAATTGACTTCAAGATTGGGTAGCTCACGTACAATGGTTGCCAACTTACGAACGGGCAAAGTAATACCACCAGGTTCGGTAATGGCCGCTTTGATATTGCATCGAATGCCAAGATCGAGATTAGTTGTTGTCAGTGCGATCCCATTCTCTGTGGATTCAATAAGAACGTTACTTAAAATAGGCATCGTGGCACGAGTACCCACGACATTAAGTACTTGTTGTAAACCACTGCTTAAATGGTCGCGATTTATTTTAAATTGCATATTGTCGACTAAATAAGGAAAGTTAAAGAGTTACTGGCAATATTATTTAATAAAGATTACTATAATATAAAATTATTATTATTATTATATAACGGGGTAAAAGCGTAATATTCAAATCAAATTACTATTATACAACATCTTGCAGATTTTTCAAGGAACCAATGACCTCTGAATACCTTGGGTATGAAACAGGGCGGTGGAACCTAATAGCATCTATCAAGTCACTATTAACGCGTTTTTCATAACTTGTTCTCAATGATCATGAGCTGTGTTTATGCGATAGCCATTCCTCTCTGAAAAATCGCAATAGCCCAAAAAAGATATATGCGAAGAACAGAATAGCTACTGCAAACCACCTGAATTGATAAATAAGGGCAAGGCCGCATAGAAGGGAGATAAAGGTACGTGATTTTGCCCGAGTATTCCAATCGATAGTTTTAAAGCTGGGATAGCGAATGTTACTTACCATAAGAAAAGCGATCAACAAAAGGAGAACGGGAAGAAAAATTGCGCCGTCCTTTAGATTATAGCTATTGATAACTAAAACCAGCGAGGCAATCATACCAGCCGCTGCAGGGACAGGTAAGCCCTGAAAGTCTTCGTTAGCGGCGCTTTTTTTATTATCGATAAGAGGGTGCGTAATAACATTGTAGCGTGCCAGCCGGACGGCACCGCACAATAGATAAATGAAACCTACGAGCCCACCTAGCTGACGAAAAAAAGGATATTCCTCAGTGGGTGAAAGAATGAGAAAGAAAACCATCAGGGCCGGCGCCATGCCGAATGAGACGATGTCCGCGATGGAGTCAAATTCTTTGCCAAAAAGTGATTCCCTCCCACTTAACCGAGCCAGTAGCCCATCGAGGAAGTCAAAAATAACTGCGCCGAGTATAAACCATACGGCTTGTTCGTAGAGGGCTTCAGGGACCAATGCTTCCTTAACAATCTCATCTGAGATACGCATTGATTCCGCAAATTTTGCTTGAATGCAACGGATAACGGCGAGAAAGCCGCACAAAAGATTTCCCGCAGTCATCAAATTGGGAAGGACATAAATGTGACTCGCTTCACTAACGTCTATATAATTACTGGGGATCTCACCTTTCTTTTTATTCGTGGGCATCGCTATTTACTGTTCTTTTTCAGGCTGTTGAGATACTTCCAAAAGGACTGATGTTGCTCCATGATAAGATCTTCGGATAAAGGTAGTTTCGAGCGGAAGACAAAATCTGGAAGTGTGTTTTTATGGAGAATATAATGGCTATATAGGGTATTACTCTCGATTTCAAAATAACAGCGGAAATCTCCGGCTCGCAGCCGATAGAAAGTGGTACCATCTCGCGAGAACTTGCTCAACGGTTCTCGAGGATGGAATAGTTGTTCACGCGTCACATTGCCGATCTGCTCAACGAGATGGAGTTGATCGCTCATCTCGAGATTATTCAATTCATCCATACTCTGGTCACTGAAAGTCACCTGAAACATAGCTTCCGATAAAATACTTACATTTAACCCGCATCCTCACAGGAGGAAAAGGGGTAAAGCTACTAATATTCTTAGTGATCCTGCAACTTAATTTGGATTAGAGAAATTAATAGGCGATCAGACAAGTGAGGTGGAAAAATAAAAAGGCTTTAAATTATCAGTATCATGGTGTAAATTGTTACACACAAAGAATTAATTAATCAGATTGGAAATTATGGCCTTAATATCAACTAGCGCATCAGCATCCCAAGTGGTAGCCGGCTCTGGAAAGAAAAGGAGCTTTAAGGAATCTCAGAAGCGCGCAAAAATAAAAGCTTACGAAAAGCAAGCGAAGAAAAAGAAAATAAAGCTCGATCAACTTGCGATTTTTACTGCTCAGCTAGCATCTATGTTGGAAGCCGGTCTACCGCTTGTGTCCGCGCTGGATGCGCTTCAGGAGCAAGCTGAACACCCTGTATTTCAAATTATCATTCGCGAGGTTAAAAATGACGTCTCCAGCGGGACCTCATTTTCCGACTCGACACGTAAATTCAAAAATGCTTTTCCTAATCTTTTCATTTCCATGGTCGAGGCCGGGGAAGCGAGTGGCGGACTGGCCAATATTCTTAGCAAGGTAGCTATATATTTTGAAGATAGTGTTAAACTAGAAAAGCAAGTAAAAGGAGCGATGACATATCCGATATGTGTCATTATCCTCGCCGTAGGATTGGTCAATGTTCTTCTCGTCTTTGTCATTCCCGTGTTTGCAGATATGTTCTCGGAATTCGGCCAAGAATTGCCCAAGCCGACTCAGATGCTCATTGATCTCAGTAGTTTCCTGAAATCTTATATCATCTATATGTTAATCGGGGCGTTTCTCTTTTATAAAGGACTCGTAAAAGTGATCGCTACGCCTAAGGGCCGTATAGCTAAAGACAAATTTCTCTTTAAATTACCTGTTCTAGGGGTGCTTATCCAAAAAATTAACCTCTCTCGCTTTTGCCGCACCTATGCTATCTTGATGCGTAGTGGGGTTCCCATTTTGAATGCCCTGGCCATCGTTTCGCGTGCCAGTGGGAGTACTTACATTGAAGCGGCCGTTGTCGATATTACGAGGCATATTAGCCAAGGCGGACAATTATCCGAAATAGTCGCTACTAACCCCTATTTCCCTCCTATGGTGAAGCATATGGCTAAAGCGGGAGAAACGACAGGTAATGTTGATGGGATGATGGATAAGATTTCTGATTTCTACGATTCGGAGATCAAAGTCCTTGTCGAAGCAATGACTTCACTTATGGAACCATTGCTAATCGTATTCCTTGGTGTTACTGTTGGAGGTATCGTGATGGCGATGTTCTTGCCGATCTTCAATCTGGCCGGTGCGGTTAGCGGGTAGCATTAGCGTTTAGGCTGAGCTATATATCAGTTTCGTGCGAGTCCGGATTATAACCTGAAAAGGAAGGTATTTTATTATGCCTTCGGTAATGATTGTTGATGATCTTCCCGCAGTCCACGAGATGCTGGAAGCAGTTATAAATCCTGAAGGATATTCGAGTGAGTGCTTTCTCAATGGGCGCAATGCGCTGAAGCGTTACAAGGATCAGCGGTTTGATGTTGTCCTTGCAGATATATCGATGAAACCAATGGATGGAGTTTCGCTCCTTAAGAAAATAATTGCATACGACCCCCAGGCGAAAGTTATTATGATAACGGGGTACTCTACGACCGATAGCGCAATGGAGGCACTTACATTGGGTGCTTTTGATTATGTAGAGAAACCATTTCGTATCGATGATCTAATTGATACGGTAAACCGGGCGATTAGCTCCACTGGATAGACAGAACTATCAGACCCGTCTTTAAGCTGAGTGAAAAGGAACAACTGGGCAAACTGCTGAATGATTGATTCCCGATCCCCATCCAGGGCGATGTGGGTACAAAAATAGTTAGCGATACTGATTAATTGCATCACGCAGCCATTCCGTAGCCTTACGTGCGGCCTGCGCAAAATCCGGACCATCCCCGGCATAAATAATTCCACGCGATGAGTTGATTATCATCCCCGCGCCATTATCAGCGAGGCCGTTCTTTACTGCCCCTTCTAAATCCCCCTTTTGCGCGCCAATTCCAGGAACTAACAGTGGCATCGAGCCGACAATTTTGCGAACTTCTCCCAGTTCTCGCGGATAAGTTGCGCCCACGACAAGTGCGACGTTTTTATTTTCGTTCCAATCCGTTACCGCGAGTTTTGCGACAACTTGGTAAAGGGGCTGCCCAGCCACCACCAGGTGCTGTAAATCGCGCGCCCCCGGATTTGAAGTCCGACATAAGATGATCGTGCCTTTTTCTTTGCGTTTTAAAAAGGGGAGAAGCGCGTCCCCTCCAAGATAGGGATTAACCGTAACCGCGTCAGCACTGTAACGATCAAAGGCTTCTTTAGCGTACATTTCTGCGGTAGCTCCAATGTCATTACGTTTCGCATCCAGGATGATGGGCAGGTATGGATAGTTCCCCGCAAGATGTTTTATCGTTAACGTGAGTTGATCTTCAATCGCATAGCCGGCGTAGTAGGCGAACTGTAACTTGTAAGCGCAAACGAGATCAGCGGTGGCGTCGATAATTTGCTTGTTAAAGTCAAAGACTGGGTGAGGACGCGACATTAAATGTTGAGGGATCTTGTCTAAATCTGGATCCAAGCCAACACAGACAAGTGAGTTACTTTCACGCCACGCGTTGTTTAGCTTACAATAAAAGTTCATTTATTATCAATAAGGGTTAACACGCGCTCGGGCGGGCGGGCAATTACTGCCTTATTTCCCTTAACAACAATGGGTCTTTCAATAAGAATCGGGTTTTCTACCATTGTTCTAATAAGTTGTTGTGAATCGGCCCCTATTTTTTCAATTGCCAACTCTTCGAATAAATCTTCCTTTTTCCTGACTAAATCGAAGGGTTCCATCTTCATCAGTTGAAGTAATTGTTGGAGCGTTCCCTCGTCAGGGGGGGTATCTAGGTAGTGAATTATTTTTGGTTCCACTCCTTGTTTACGAAGGAGTTCCAGGGTTTGCCTGCTTTTGCTGCAATTCGGATTATGGTATATAGTGATTTCAGACATAATCCCATTAGCTTATGCGATCGGATGAAATTAACAAGAATTTCGATAGAGATTTTTCATCATCTTTGTGTAAAATTAATTTAAACCCAAGATCTGTAACAAAGAATTACTTTAAAATTCAAAAATTACCCCGCTTTACGCTTGCCCCTTAAGAAGTGGCCACCATTACTTTGTCCTTAATTTGATATGCCTAAACGCACGGACATAAAAAAAATTCTAATTATTGGATCAGGGCCGATCGTAATTGGACAGGCCTGTGAATTTGACTATAGCGGCACTCAAGCCTGCAAGGCCCTGCGGGAAGAAGGGTTTAAAGTAATTCTCGTGAATAGCAATCCGGCGACGATCATGACAGATCCGGAATTTGCCGATGTTACTTATATCGAACCTCTAACCCCAGAGGTGTTAACGTTAATAATAAAAAAGGAAAAGCCCGACGCACTGCTTCCCACTTTAGGCGGACAAACAGCACTCAATCTTACGCTTGAGCTTGATAAGCAGGGAATACTGCGTAAGCACGGCGTTGAAGTTATTGGCGCCCAGATTGAAGCCATTTTAAAAGGGGAAGACCGGGAGCTCTTTAAAGACGCGATGACTAAAATTGGTCTCGATGTCGCCCGCTCTGCTTACGCCCGTTCCCAGGAAGAAGCGCGAAAGGCAGCAAGCGATTTGGGAAAATATCCATTAATTATCAGGCCGAGCTTTACCCTCGGTGGTGCAGGCGGAGGTATTGCTTACAACCCTGAAGAGTACGAGAAAATTGTGCAACAAGGGTTGGATATTTCGCCCGTTCACCGGATCCTTGTAGAGGAATGCCTTATCGGATGGAAAGAATTCGAGATGGAGGTCATGCGTGATAAACAGGATCAATGCGTCGTTATCTGTGCGATTGAAAATTTCGATCCCATGGGAGTGCATACCGGAGACTCCATTACTGTAGCGCCCACTATGACCTTGACGGATAAAGAATATCAGTTGATGCGTGACGCATCTTTTGCCTGTATTCGGGAGATTGGCGTGGAGACAGGAGGGAGTAATATTCAATTCGCGGTCAACCCGAAGAATGGACGCATGGTGATAATTGAGATGAACCCTCGCGTCTCTCGTTCTTCAGCCTTGGCGTCAAAAGCTACGGGGTTTCCTATAGCCAAGATTGCGGCGAAACTTGCGGTCGGGTATACCCTCGATGAGATCCCTAATGATATTACACAAAAAACGCCTGCCAGTTTTGAACCGACGATAGATTATGTGGTGACAAAAATCCCAAGGTTTACCTTCGAGAAGTTTCCCGATGCGGATAATGTGCTCACCTCATCGATGAAATCGGTGGGTGAAGCGATGGCCATTGGGCGAACATTCAAGGAATCCTTTCAAAAGGCATTGCGGTCACTTGAAATTGGGACACGTGGATTTGGCGGTGGGGGAAAACTGGGTGGTGACGAGGTGAAAAATCTTAAACGCATAAGGGCGAGCCTTGCCAAGCCCACGGCCGAGCGGGTGTTCTATATTCGCTTTGCCTTCAAAGCGGGCATGAGTCTTGAAAAAGTTCACCGTATTACGATGATCGACCCCTGGTTCCTCAGTCAGCTCCATGAGATTGTGATGATGGAAAATAAACTCCTTGAAGGTGGAGAAAAAGGATTAAATCAAGAGATCCTGCGTGGTGGAAAAGAATACGGCTTTTCAGATACACAGATCGCACACTTGACAGGTATCAATAGCTCGAAGCTACGCGAATTGCGTGAGAAGTATAATATAAATACAGTTTATCGCCTTGTCGACACCTGCGCAGCTGAGTTTGAAGCGCTCACTCCTTACTATTATTCATCCTACGGGGATGAGAATGAAATGGTCCCTTCGGATAAACACAAAATTATGATCCTAGGAGGGGGGCCCAATCGTATCGGTCAGGGGATTGAATTTGATTATTGCTGCGTCCATGCGGCTTTTGCACTTCATGAGGCGGGATATGAGACGATCATGGTAAATTCTAACCCTGAAACCGTCAGCACTGATTATGACACTTCCGACCGGCTTTATTTTGAACCCCTAACGCTTGAAGATGTTATGGAAATTTACCATCAGGAAAAATGTTCAGGAGTGATTGTGCAATTCGGTGGACAGACTCCACTCAACCTCGCCACAGAGTTAAAAGCTAACGGAGCACATATTATTGGTACGACATCCGAAGACATCGAAGCAGCCGAAGATCGGCAACGCTTTAAAGCGATACTCGAAAAGATTGGGTTAAAACAACCGGTTAACGCTATCGCGATGACCTTTAAGGAAGCATTCACCGCCGCTGAAAGCATTGGCCTCCCGATTCTTCTCCGCCCCTCCTTTGTTTTAGGCGGACGCGGCATGTTCATCGTCTACGAAATGGATGAATTAAAAAAGGTGATCAAGGAAGTCTTTGATGTCGCTCCAGGGAAACCAGTTCTCCTCGATAAGTTTCTTGAAGATGCGATCGAGCTCGATGTAGATGCAATCAGCGACAGCGAACAAACAGTTATCGGCGGGATGCTTGAACACATCGAGGAAGCTGGTGTACATAGCGGTGATGCCGCGATGGTGCTCCCTCCCCATACGCTTAAGAAAGAAATGATTCAGGAAGTCAGAGAGGCAACCTATGCCCTGGCAAAAGAACTGAAAGTGGTCGGATTAATGAATGTACAATATGCGATAAAGGACGATGAATTATATGTTCTTGAAGTAAATCCGCGCGCATCGCGAACCATACCATTTGTAAGTAAAGCGATTGGAGTTCCGTTGGCTAAACTGGCAGCACAGGTGATGGCCGGTGCCAAGCTGAAGGCTCTCAAATTTACGCGTGAACGGAAAATTAATAATTGGGCGGTTAAAGAATCTGTTTTTCCCTTCGTTCGCTTTCCAGGTGCGCCTATCACCTTGACACCAGAAATGCGTAGCACCGGAGAAGTTATGGGGCTCGATAAGGACCTGGGGCTGGCGATTGCCAAAACACATATGGCTGCCGGACCTCCTCTTCCTCAGGCGGGAAATGTTTTTCTCAGTGTTAAAGATAGTGATAAAGAACTCGGGGCTGTCCTTGCGCAGAAATTACTGGAACTTGGGTTTAAGATATATTCCACCGAGGGAACCGCACGCTATTTTGGGACAAGACAGGTAAAAGTAAAAACTATAGACAAGATTGCCGAGGGGCGGCCAAATGTCGTTGATTTAATAAAGAATGGTCAGATTCAAATGGTTATCAATACTCCTTTGGGGGGAATTCCCCGACGCGATGAAAATATCATTCGCACCGCGGCAGTAAAACAGGGGCTATGTATTATCACGACGATGACAGGGGCAAAAGCCGCTCTTCTTGGTATTGAATCACAGAAGAAAAAAAGTCTCAGGGTCTGTCCGTTACAGACTTACAACGCGGACGTCTCTTAATCTTTATCGATCAGGATTCAGAAACAAGAATAACGAGAGGGGTTTCATCCTCAACGATTCCTGGAAAGCGACCGATATCCTCGTTTACAAAAAAATTATCGTGCGCATCATCATTCGCGGTAGAGATTTCACTCAAGATACATTCATCACTCTGCGGGAAAAATTTATGATAAATACCGGGGCAAAGAGTGATTCTTTCTCCCGGGGATAGGACTACTTTTTTACCAGAAGTGACTTGCCGAGATTCACCATTAATTTTGACTAAAAATGGTTCCCCTGCTCTAGACTTTTGAGGGTGCCGAGGCCAGAGAACAATCGCGAGCTTCCCATAGCGGCAAATGATATCCTCTTTCTTTTTTTTATGACAATGCGCAGGGCAGATTTGAAGTTTGTGATTATACATGAGTTTTTCACAATACTCCGGCTCTTCAGCCAAGTTGATGAGGACCAGGCCGCAATGCTCAAAATCACCCAGACCACAATCGGTGATGTCCCACTTGGGATTCGGTGGTAACGCCCATCCATGTTTCTCAAAACAATCTTTAGCCTTTAGGTAGGCGCGGTTTAATACAGAACGCTTCATTAGTGGTTATGTATGTTTTAAATAGCTATAATACTTTCGGGGGCTTCGCTATAAGCAGAGCGCTCCTTAATGTATTTACTTTGACTAAAGCAGCGATGTTTTAAGGATTACAATTTAAGACGAGACCTAAAAACTTGTCAATCGTTGGTTAGGGGGAAGTTAATTTATCCGGCAATGAATAAAAAAATCATCCGTTATCTTTTAGATAAAAAGATCATTACCAGCAGCAATCCAATAGTGACCCCACTAACAGGTGGGGTGTCGAGCGACATTTTTATTTGCGATGATGGGGAGCATAAAATCGTTATAAAAAAAGCGCTCGCCAAGCTCAGAATTAAGGACAAGTGGTTCGCGCCAACCTCACGCAATAAGGTAGAACAGGATTATATTCATTATGTGAGTAAAATATGCCCTGACTGTATGCCTAAAATAATAGCGACGGATAATGAATTAGGATTTTTCGCGATGGAATATTTGGATGAGGCCCACCACAACTGGAAGGCAGAACTTCTTCAAGGGATTTTTAAAGTTGAGAATGCGCAAAAGGCAGCTGAAATCCTAGCGATAATTCATCGTCATTCCCGGAATGATCCTATCGCCAAAGAAACTTTTATCGATCATCTCGCGGTTGCGACGAATGCCGGTCAATTAAAAGCAGGGGCCTTTGCCAGAAGCGAAAGAACAGTAAAATGGAATGAAGTGATAAGAATCCAACGCCAGCTTGAGGATGAGGCACGTTTCATTGGAGGTAAAATATATAACCGTATCATCGATTAATTCTACTTCCATTAATGTATGGTCGCGCATAGATTCAACTACAGGGCGCGATAATTTTATTTAATTGACGGTGTAGGGGTCCTTAAAGCGAGAAAGAATATAATTATGAGTATCATTACCCTCCTTACAGATTTTGGAAATAAGGATTGGTATGTCGCAAGTATGAAGGGATGCATCTTCAGTATCGCGGCTAATACAGTTTGTGTAGACATCACGCATGAAATCCAACCGGGGGACATCCGTTCAGCGGCGTTTATCCTCGCGCAATGCTTCAGCGACTTTCCGGAACAGACCGTTTTCCTATGCGTGGTAGATCCTGGAGTAGGGACGGAACGTTCAGCGATTGCGATTCGTTTGGGACGGTCCTATCTCGTGGGGCCAGATAACGGAATTTTTTCTTATCTCGTGAAGAGAGAAAAAGACAGGGGGATAGAAATTCACAAAATCGAGAATGAATCATATTTTCATAAACGGCCTAGCCATACTTTTCACGGCCGTGATATTTTCGCGCCCGTATCAGCACATCTAGTCCAAGGGGCCGCGATCTCAGATCTTGGCCCACGTCTTGAAAAGATTGAACAATTAATCTTGCCGCGAGCCGACTATCAAAAAAGGGAAGCGAAAGGGGAAATTCTATTTATCGATCATTTCGGAAACGCAATTACCAATATCATGCAAATGAAACTGGAACCAAACTTCCAGTCTGATAAAATTATGCTCACGGTCGGTAATTATATTATACCTCTTGTAACAACATTTGGTGACGTCGCTGTAGGCGAATCCCTTGCTTATTACGGATCGGGTGGGTTTGTGGAGATCGCTTTAAATGGGGGAAGTGCGGCAGAGGAATTCAATTTACAAATAGAGCAGAAGGTTGAAATAACATTAAGATAATGTAGTTATCGCTCCTGGAAAGGGATCGATCTTAACTTCAGACAATGACGATACCGAGCGCGCATTTCTGGAAGATTTAATATTTACGAGCGATGTTGCGACTAAACAAGGATGCATTGAGCTGGGCACTTTATGATTGTGCAAATTCGGCATTTGTACTCACCGTAATCGCAGGATTTTTTGGACCCTTTTATCATGATTACTGGTCCGGTGGTTCAGAAAAAGCGTTCTTTTGGCAAGGGATTACGGTATCCGTGGCCAGCCTGATCGTTGCCTTGATCGCACCCTTCCTGGGTGTGCTTGCCGATCAAGCGCACCTTAAAAAAAAATTTCTTTGTATCTTTATGCTTATAGGAGCAGTTTCAACCGCTGGATTTTATCTTCCCGGGAGGGGAAATTGGCAACTCGCAAGTATCATTTACATTTTAGGGTTTATCGGATTTGCAGCAGGGAATATTTTTTATGATTCACTTTTATTTCGTGTCAGTAATGAAAATAATCGGCATTTAGTTTCGGGCTTTGGTTTTACGTTAGGCTATGGTGGAAGCGTTATTTTGTTTATTGCGAATATTATTTTATTAAATAACCCCTCGCTTCTAGGATTAGAAGATAAAGCATCGGCAATAAAAATTTCTTTTCTCAGTGTTTCTGCCTGGTGGATCCTATTCAGTATCCCTCTGTTAATAGGGGTTAAAGAAATTCGCGGAGCGCCACAGGTCGGAATTCGGAAAACAATAAGAAAAGGATTCGTCAATTTAAGGACGCTATTTAAGGAAATAGTAAGACAACCACACGTGAGATGGTTTCTCATTGCTTATTGGCTTTATATCGATGGCGTGAATACGCTGATTACAATGGCGACAGGATTTGGCAGTAGTCTTGGCTTCAGCCTCCAGGACCTTATGGTGACGCTCATTATTGTTCAAATAGTTGGTGTTCCGGCCTCGCTTATATTTGGCTGGTTGGGACAGAACTTCGGAGCAAGAAAAATAATCTTAACCGGGATAATCATTTATCTTGGTGTTACCACTTATGCTGCCCGTCTATCCCTTGAGCCGGTTCAAGTTCTCGGAATTGCAATAAGTGAAATTCATGTGCTGGGTTTTCTCGTCGGATCTGTTCAGGGTGGTGTCCAATCACTCAGCCGTTCATTTTTTGCCAATATCATTCCCTCTGATCGGGCTGCGGCTTATTTCGGGTTTTATAATATGATTGGTAGATTTGCCGCTCTACTTGGTCCACTTTTGATGGGGACCGTAGCCCGCCTTAGTGGTGAACCGCGGCTGGGAGCCCTGGCAGTGGCAATTTTATTTTTACTCGGTGGCGCCTGCCTGTTAAAAGTTTCTCCCCAGATTACGGCTATTGCTAATGACCCATGAATGAGCGTGAACATGAACAGCTCTGTACACTTATGGAGGATGCCGGAAAGATCCTTATTTTTACCGGTGCGGGAATCTCTACGAATAGCGGGATTCCTGACTTTCGTGGACCTGAGGGTGTATGGACCAGACGAAAACCCGTTTTTTACCAGGATTTTATGCGTTCAGGGGAAGCGCGCGTCAAACACTGGGAATATAAACTTGAGGCGTGGGATGATTTTAAAAATGCCAGCCCTAATGTCGTACATCAATGTATCGTAAAATTGGAAAAAGCAGGGAAGATTCATAAAGTAATCACGCAGAATATAGATGGGTTACATCAGAAAGCTGGAACATCACGCGCAGTGCTCGTAGAGTTGCATGGGACAAACACTAAGGTGGAATGTCAAAAATGTCTCCTGCGCTCCGAACCGGAATCCCATTTTGAATATTTCCGCTCTACGGGCAACCCTCCCCTTTGCCTATGCGGCGGCTTCTTAAAATCAGCAACTATTAGCTTTGGCCAGAATTTGCACCCTAAAGATATTCAGAGTGCGGAAAATGCCGCGGGCCAGGCCGATCTTGTGGTTGCGTTGGGATCATCCTTGTCCGTTTATCCCGCGGCATCGATTCCTCTTCTCGCCACCCGAGGAGGTGTCCCCTATATCATCATCAACCGAGGCGAGACTGAGCATGACAGCGACCCCACGGTTACTCTCCGACTTGAAGGAGGTGTAAGTGATGTTTTTCCTCCCGCGGTGGAATCAATATTGTCCTGAGGATGAGGGCTTATTGTACTATCCTATAGCAACAAAAATCAATCCAATAAATATAATAAAGGTGCCCATAAACTTTGGATAAAAGCGGGGTTCTTTTAAGAAGATAAGTCCAAAGATAACGCCTAATGGAATGCTAAGCTGGCGAAAGGCGACAACATAACTTACATTTGAAACATGAGCCATTGAGATGAGGACAAGGGAGTAGGGCACGAGAAAACTCACGCCGGTCAGCACTGCCGGACGCAAGGAAGTTTGAAACACTTGCCGTAAATCATTCCGACCGCTTTTATGCGTGACGGTGAATAGAGCTAACCAAAAGGCGGCGATACAGAACTCAATTGAAACATAGGATATCCCTATACCCACGGTTCCAAGGCTAATTTCGGGTGTCTCCCTCAATAGTCGCAACGCTCTAAAATCAATCATTGAATAACCTGTAGTGCCCAATGCGGTACAGAGGGCAAAAAAGCAGGTGAGATTGAAATAATTTTTGAGACGGAAATCAGTGAAATGATGCATGGGTAAAACGATACTGCCGCCAAAGATAAAGATGATTCCGGCAATACATTGATTACTTATTTGCCCCCCCTGCCCAAGCAGGAATGATACGAGGGTGACAATTATAACTGGGGCTGAACGTGCCAGAGGATAGGCTATGGACATATCACCTGAACGATAAGCAGCGGAGAGTGAGACGAAATAAATGGCTTCACAAAGTCCAGCCATAGCAAGGAGCAGCCATACTTGTGCGGGAAATATTAATATTTCCCGGAAATTAATGATAAGTATCGGAGAAAAAAGGAAGAGCCCAATTACGAGTGCAATAAAGAAAAATGCCGATGTTGGATGGGCGCGTTTACTGATCGTATTCCAACCAGCATGCAGAATAGCCGAGACCGTGATCAGAACAACTGCGATCAGGGTCATGAAATGATTGGGGCTTTAGGCTGGATAGTATAACTAATTATTCAAATGTTGCTTTAGGAAATGTTGAACGTTAATTGGCTGTCCGGTATGCGCGGATTCTACAGCGGCGAAAAGGAGCGCCACACATTGGATGTTGTCTTCTAACCGAGATGGATGATCTTCTCTTTCTCCTGACAGCCAGTCACAAAACATCTCCGCAATCCACTCGTTTTTCCAGACTTCACCGCTTGCCAGAGGTAATTCCTTTCCGGTAATCTCTCCATCAATACGCGGGTTAAGAAGCCGTAACTTCCGGGCATCGAGTTCAATCGTGCCGTTTTCGCATTCCGCACGCATGTAATCTTTAGTCCATCCGTTCAGGGTCACTGCATTGCAATTAGCTCCCTCCCAGAAGCATTTCACGCCATTTTTCATTTGCATGGTGATCAGCGCCTGGCTATCGCCACCGTATTCACCCCATGTAGGATTCCAGCCGACTGTATAAACAGTTTCACAGTCTGATTTTGTCAGCCCACGAAAGATGTCAAAATGGTGCACTGTGCCTTCAATAAGCAGTGGGTCGACCATTTCATGACGAAATCTGGCGCCCCAAGCCCCGAATTTCCGCAACGCCATCGTGAAACGTCCAATAACATAATCCAAATCCCCATAGTCACCACTATGTACAGCAGCCTCTAAAGATTGTTTGTCCTGATCGAAACGATGACTCATGGTCACGGCCATTTTTTTCCCTGCTGATGTGACTTTTTTATAAATACGGCAACAAGCCTCCATGTTATCCGCGATCGGTTTTTCCGATAGGATGTCCATATCATGGGCGAGAGCAGCATCGACGACCAACTCATGAAAATCGGGTGGGGTAACAATTATGGCGAAATCTGCTTTTACCTTATCGAAGGCGGTATTTATATCAGTAAAACAAAGTTCCTCTGATAGACCCAGATGATCTTTTGCATTTTGAAGATGATCTGCGTTGATATCGACTGCCGCCGCAGGGATTGCTTTCCCTAATTCAGCGAGACGGGGCAGCGTTGCTTTGCACCAGTCCCCGCCTTTGCCAGCCGTTCCTACTATTATATAGCGATAAGGGTTACCCATAGTGAATGACTTTTATTTGCGCGGGTAATATAATAATTAAGCGGGAAAGTCAGCGGGAATAGGTTTGGTGGAAACATCATGTCGCTTAGCTTTTGCTTTGGTTTTGTGTAAATGTCCGACTCTTCCGCCTTCGGGGGTTGCGTCCTCAAAGTAAAAAGCTTCCAGGTCTTCGTAAATTTCCAAAACATCATGTTCATCTCCCGCCCTGGTGAAAACAATGTCGCCTTGTTTCACATAATATTCTTTCTCTTCGCTGAGGATTTTTGCCTTACCTTTGAAGATGAGCCAGTACTCGTCACAATCGTGATAGTGACAATCAAATTTACCATCCGTTGTTAAAACGCTAAAGATCCCCGCTGATGTTTTATCACAACCCTCCGGGCGATTGTCTCGATTAAGTGATTTATTGCTGGTTCTAATAACAGGCATGATTTAAGGACTGAATAGAGCACAAGAGAGCAGGATTACAAGATGAATAACAGGGGACAACATTTTTTTATCGAGATGCCATGCATGGGGGGGCAGCATCCTTTTTTTCAGTGTTGTAGTTTAGGCGCTCGCACGCGACGAGGGCCTCGACTTCGGGGACGGTTTGGTTCTGATCGGGGTTTTTATTTTCTGGCCGTGATTTCACAATTTTAAAGTTCTAAAATCAAACGTCTGTGAAAAAATCCATTCGCTGGATCATCATTGTAGATTTGCTCCTCCTTGGAATCGGGCCCTACGCCCTCTATGTAAGTGGCGAGGGGTTTGTAACATGGGAATCACAAATATTGATCCGGCTTCATCAGTAAAGATAAACTGGGGTGGTTGAGCGGATGGCTGATGGTCTTACCAAACGCCCTTCTCGTCCTATACTACAGCTGGAAGCACCGTCCTGATGGGCATATTTGCATTCCCCTCTGCTTGGGGATATTTTGCCTTTTCGGGACGATTGAAACACTCGAGTTCTTTGATATTGGAATCGTATTTATTCTCGCTTCAACGGTGATTCACTTTCTATTCGTCACTAGATTGGGGCGACTGCCCAAATTTATGGGCTGGTTCTGTTTTGTCGGCGATAGGTTTTTCCATTTGCCGGGCTCGTCGAATACGTTATGAAGCACCCTCTGAAGGGGACATCACCTGATTCAGCAAAAACTTATTGCTCAAGTTTATGAATGGAACCTGAGCCTGTAACCAAAGGGGATTTCCAGTAATATCTTTTAAATCAGTCAGGAAACCGCGCTGGACATTCTCTACCCGGGGACCACTATAAGCAAAAACCAGCCCGTAGTTTTCGTTTTGTTTGATGATCACCCACTCATCGAAAACAGGTTACCGATAAATAGCATTCATTTTGTCGATGCATGATTTAATCAAAGGGTCTGCTTCCTCAAGAGTCATTGCACTTAAGAATATCTATCTTAAACCTTAGACTAAGGCAGTAAAGAGGATTAGAGACATTGACAAAGTTTTTTTAGCACTTTAACCAATCTATTAAATTTCATCCGGCAGTCGACTCAACTGATTGACCATATGGTCATATTGAATCCCCCCATCAATTAATAATGAAAGCAGCACAAATTAAAGCTCCACGATCCATCCACCTTATCGAAATTGATGATCCTGCGCTTACCGATTGCCCGACGGATCATATTATTGTCCGGCTCCAACGCGGATGCCTCTGTGGATCAGATTCCCCATTTTTTGCTTACGATCTTACCCGTGTGAGGGACGAGGCGCCTGAGGAGTTGACCGTAAGTACTGACTTCCTAGAACTCGATACTGAAAAAGTCTATCCCTTGCGCACCGGATTGTCTTTGCACGAATGCGTTGGTACCGTGATCTGCTCCGCCTCTTCCAAATTTAAAGAAGGTGATTTTGTCCTTGCGCTTCCTGATCATCAGAATGGTTACCAGGAGAACCTGCTCATTCCATCTACCCGAGCTATTCACCTCCCTGAAAACGCAGTATCCATTGAGGAAATGGTTTTATCCCAACCTCTGGGAACAGTGATCTGGGCCTGCAGGAAACTTGAAAATGTTATTGGATCTAATATTGTTATTCTCGGCCTCGGGCCTATCGGACTGCTTTTTTCGCATCTCTTAGGCAACCTGGGGGCGCGACGCGTTATCGTCCTGGATCGCATCCCTGCGCGTCTCGAAGCGGCAGAGAAAATGCACGCGACACACTGCATTAATGTCGATGAAGTGGACCCACTCGAAGCGGTAAGGGACATCACCGGTGGAAAGATGGCTGATATTGTTATCGATGCGGTGGGGCACGACGTCTATTTACTGGACCTATGCATGGATCTCGTCAGGCAAATGGGAACAATTCTCTATTTCGGACTGCCTGATCGCGATCACTATCCCCATTTCCCCCACCTTAAATTTCTTCGCAAAAATGTTCGCCTCGTATCATCGGTGGGACCCGAAGTAGAATACGATTATCCCTTGGCGCGCGATTTGATAGCGCAGGGGCGAATAAACTTAAAACCTCTGATAACTCACGTCATACCCTACACTGATCCTCAACAGGCGTTCGAATTATTCACTGGGAGAAAAGACGGAGCGATCAAAGTATTTATCGATTTCGAAAAAGAAATCGTGAAGAGTTGAGTTCGTCCGTCTATGAGAGGGGCTTGATATAATTAATTTTGTCAGGGATTATCTTTTCTCAGAATGAGCGAAATGAAAAATAACACGTGGACGCATCGTGGGTTTGAGAATTTTTCTCGGGGAAGATTTGATCAAGGCGGGGGCAATCTTTATGTCAACGCGAAGGGCGTTATTGAAACGATTCACCGGACTGATTTAAACAATGATGGCTACATAGATCTCGTGCTTCCAAACAGTCACGGGTATATTGAGCGAGGACCGACGTGGATCTATACCCAGGGAGAGGATATAGATAAAGATTGGCCGCGGTATGAGTTACCGAATGACAGCGGGTGGTTAAGCAAGATTGCAGACATGGATGGAGATGGCTACCTGGACCTGATTGTTGTTAATGGGGAAAATGGCGTCACCTCAGAGCTGAACTCTTATATCTACTGGGGTGGACCTGACGGTTTGACTGGGGTGCGCACCGAATTTTCTACAGTGGGCGCCTATGATGTGGCGACCATGGATTTAAATGGAGATGGGCTCCTCGATTTAGTATTTCCCTCGGCCTGGGTCGATCACCACAATCCGGGGCGCCCACTTCTTTTGCGTGTTTATACCCAGACGGGGCCTCGACAATTTGAGGATGCATCAGAACGGTTTGGTTTGAAAGGAGTTGGTGCTACATCGGTGGCGATTGATGATCTCAACGGCAACGGTAAGCCCGACATGGTGGTTGCAAACTATCGAAAAGAATTCGAATACGACACGGACTCGTATATTTATTGGGGGGCCGAGAATGGATTTGATACACAAGAGCCATTTTTACTGCCTTCTCATTATACGATGCAGGTGCTGCTGGCCGATCTTAATAACAACGGGCAAAAAGATATCATCTTCGCCGGGGGCAATCAGCTTTGGGTGTATTGGAATGACGAGGGAAATTTTACACCTGATAACCGGACGATCATTGAAGTGAAGGGGTTTTCTACGATGTTTTGTATCGGAGCAGTACGTGCCGAGGTTGCGGATGTGAACGGTGATGGCAGTAATGAATTGATCCTGGCCACAGAGGCAGGTATAGAAATTCGATTGGCGAACGATCTGCATAAGGTAGAGCAGTTACTTCCGCTGTCTTATTCAACCTGGGTATGTGCTCACGATTTGGATGGGGATGGAAAACCTGAACTGATCGCTAGTAAATATGATAACCGTGTCACCTATGAAACCGAATCCGCCATATTCTGGAATAGTACGGAGGGTTTTTCTGAGGATCGTGTTACCTTGTTCCCCACCGCGGGGGCCATGGGGTGCGCGGCTGGCGACCTTGATGGCGACGGGAAACCGGAAGTCATTTTCAATAATACGATGTTCGGGCCCTCACAATTTTATATTGGTTTTCCTATATACGTCTACCTCGGGAGTGAGGAGGGTGATTATGGAGTCGATCGGCGATTGGAGTTACCGACCGGAGGGGGATGTAGCTGTTACGTTATGGCAGATCTTAATCAGGATGGATACCCTGACCTGATCTTTGATAAAGGAGCTGGCCTGCGCATCTTTCATGGCGGACCCAAAGGGCCCGCGTCCGACTGCTATACTGATCTACCCAAGTTGGGTGGGGAATGTGCAATGCATGTCTACGTGGCGGACCTTAATCGCGATGGCTATCTCGATATACTTTTAGCGGTATTGACTGATGATTCAAAGCCGAAGACATTGTCACAATCATCGTTGATCTACTACGGGTCGAGCGAAGGATTTTCTGAAGATAGATACCAGGTAATACCTACTTATAGCGAAGGGCAGATGCATCTGGCGGATGTTACCGGAAATGATTACCTCGATATTATCTGTGCGGACAAACGCGGGTATGTTAATATTTACTTGGGAAAAGAAGACGGTTATAAAACAGATAGGATTAAACAATTACCGGTCAAAGGAGGAATTGTTGGCAGCATTAATAGCGCGGATCTAACGGGAAACGGCTATCTCGATCTGGTCGTTGGAATCCCTGCCTTCCGCGCACGTAAACCTTCCGGATTTTGCATTTTCTATGGCGGGCCCGATGGTCTTAGCACTGATAATGTGGATTACTGTGTCGGTGACGCTTCCGCCACAGCATTTTCTATCGCGGACATTAATAATAATGGTCAGTTGGATTTGATGGTAGGAGCCTACTCCTCGGCAACTACGCGGGTGTTGCCAATGCAGATTTATTGGGGAACAGACAAAGGGGTAGATCTAGAAAACCCTACCGACATCATGGCAGAATCGTCATGCGGTTTTCTCGCGATCGATATCAGTGGAAATGGGTACTTGGATGTGGTGGTTGCTTGTCACCGTAATGATTTGGGACACCAGGTCGATTCCTTGATTTTCTGGAACGGATCCAATGGCTTGTCCATGGATCGTGTAACAAGAATTCCCGGTATGGGGCCACACGATTTAACAACACGCGATCCTGGCAATGGTATAAACCGAAAACCTTATGAAAGTTATACCTCTCCTCCCATCGACACTAACGGGCGAAAGCCCCAGCGTATTCATTGGGATGCCGATGTTCCCAAAACCACGTATTTGAAATTCCAAATACGCGGTGCGGCAAGCAAGAAGGAACTGGAAAATGCGTCCTGGATTAAGGCGGAGGGGAAATCAACTTATTACGAAAAATCCGGTCAAGAGATAAACGGTATTACAGCCAACACAAAATGGCTGCAATACCGCGCCTTTTTTATTTCTAAAGATGGCTGTCGATCCGCCCAATTAAAAGAAGTAAGCATTGAATTTTCAGATTAACTAAGCCCAGGCAGGTGATACGATATAAGCGGGTTGACATCTTTTTTCAGTGGTTTATGCACAGAGGAAAGATAAGAAAAAGGGCTTATAACGCTACAAACTGCTGTATTTTAGACATTTAAAATTTTTATGAAAACCTTTATCGATAGGCTGAAAGACCCCAAACCACTGGTATTCGATGGGGGTTTTGGGAGCGAACTTTTTGTCAGGGGGATAGAATTAGCCAATAGTGCACTGGCAAATGAATCACATCCAGATATAGTTACGGATATCCATTCAGGTTACATTGAAGCCGGCGCCAATGTGATTGGAACGAACACCTTCGTAGCCTCATTCCCTCATCTTGAAATGGCGGGAAAAGATGCTTCAGGATCTGATAAGCTAGTTAGGCGAGCCGTTGAGCATGCAAAGGCAGCGATTGAAAAAAGTGGGAAAGAAATCTATATCGCTGGATCCATTGGCCCTTTACCTGGTGCAATTGAAGCGGATAGCGGCGACACCGTTTTTGGTATTGCGAATACAATTGCGAGGGATGCTCACGAAAGAGTAGCGACAGCTTTGGCTGGAGCCGGCGTCGATTTTTTTTGTATTGAAACCATGTTTTCCTCGAAGGAAGCAGCGCTCGCCACGGATGTTGTTAGAAAATTTGGTCTCCCCATTGCGGTAAATTCGATTTACAAGTATACCAAAGATAGAAGCACAGGAGATGTAGTCTATCGAACCGATTGGGGGCATTCAGCAGAAGATTTACTAGAATTTTTTTCCAGTGGTGAATTTTCCAATGGAGACGATCTCTTGGATGCGGTTCAGATATTAGGGGTGAATTGTGGGGCTGAATCGAGGCGTGAGGAACATATGGGAATGCCGTACGCGATAAATGGAATGCGAAATTTTAAAGCTGCGATGGAGAAAAAGGGAATTCAACTAAAACAATTGATGGCCTACCCCAATGCAGGAAAAGCACACTTGGATGATAAACACAGAACCTACTATACGCAATCCCCGGAAGAGATGGTTGGGGACTTACCGGAATTGCTTGAAGCAGGAGCATATGTAATTGGTGGGTGTTGTGGGACTGGTCCCGCGCATATCAAAGCATTTCGGGATTATGTGGACCGAGAGCATTAACAAGATGATGAACCTCTGAGTGCTTAATCCCATGACCATGTAACAGCCCTTCCTTCGCAGTGAAGGGGTAAGAGAACACACGAATGTCTACTATTTATCAAATTCTTTATTGGAGAGAGATCCCCGCTCAAGTAAGGGTCTTTAATGGGAAAAGACCGTTATCACGCCAGATGCCCGATCGCTTTCAGCATGATATTGATCGCATCGCCATGGCTGAGGGGCTCGCCGAGAGCGATGAATATCTAGATCAGTGGCAGTGGACTGAAAAACGTGAACGAGAGGGTGATGTCGATGAGCTCTTGGACGCGCTTTTAGAGGAACTTGAAAAAGAATATGATGAAAGAGACGGCCAAGTTAACGATTGATATATCGTGTGTAAGCAGCATAATAAAAATTGATTTAGAATTTGAAAACAAAGTATAACAATGGGTGAAATAGTTGATATTGGCAGGCGAATTGAATTGGTCCCGATGGACCCCCATTGCCAGGATATTACGATTGGTCTCTACTGCCAGGAGCTTGATGAAGGCCCGGCATTTTTAGTTCATACCTATAGCCGTCTCGAAGGCGCTCAGGAACGTATTTCCTTTGTAGTGGAAACAATGTGTGTTTTGGGAGGCATGGAGTTGACCTCGAGTGGGCTGCTTTATTTTCCATGTTGGCAAGAACATCAAATGGCTTGCAAGCGGGTATTTCTCGAAGCCTGTAAGCTTGCGTCTAGCTCGATAGTCGAAGCGCCCCTTTTAAATGTCTTGGACAAAAAGACGGGTTTGAATATTTCGGTACGCGGTGATAAGGATGGAGTCTACCAGGTTTCGGCGGAGGGCGAGGGAAAAGACAAGGAAAAGCGTATCGCGTTTATTGCCGGGGGCTTAATGAAGCTGGGACAAATGGTGGAGGTTAAGGACACCTTGGATAAAATTGTCTTTCCCTGCCGACATACTCACGATGAAATATTCGGGCTGCTCCTCATTCGTGCACCGAATGTGCGGGCTGTGCTGAGAGAACAGGATATGGCAGCTTCACAGGGTGTCCTCGCTGCACCAAGCCAGCAGAAGTAATTAAATTGATAAATGAAAACTCAAACTATTAAGCCAATGACTAGCCGTGAACGGGTTCTCGCAGCGCTCGCCAGAGAGCCAGTGGATAGAACGCCGGCCTGTAATCCGACATCCGTAGCGACGGTAGAGCTTATGGATCTCGTTGATGCTCAATTTCCTGATGCTAACCGGAATCCTGAGCTGATGGCCCGTTTGGCAGCGACCAGTTATACTGAACTCGGGTTTGATAGTATTATGCCGGTCTTCACTATTATACAGGAGTCTTCAGCTCTCGGCTGTAATATACAGTGGGAACAGAAGGATAACTGGCCGACGGTTAGAATGAATGAGCCGATTTGGGAGGATATCGACGACATTAAAATCCCGAGGGATTTTTTAACACATCAGGATACCAAGTGTGTGCTCGATGCGATTAAAATTCTCAAAAAAGAATACGGGGATGAAGTGGCGATCATTGGAAAGACAATGGGCCCCTGGTCGCTGGGTTATCACTGTTTTGGGGTGGAACCTTTTCTTCTCATGAGCCTGGATGATCCAGAAAAAACAAAGCTTGCTCTGGATAGGATGAAAGAAGCGACAGTCCAGTTCGGAATTGCTCAGATTGAAGCGGGCGCTGATGCACTGACCCTGCCCGATCACGCGACCGGTGACCTCGTCAGCGGGGATTATTATAAGCGCTTCCTTCGTGACCTGCATATTGAACTGGCCGAGCGAATTCCCATACCCTTGATTATGCATATCTGCGGACGGACGGTTGACCGGATGGATTACATTGCCCAGACGGGGTTCGCTGCGTTCCATTATGATTCAAAGAACCGACCTGACGAATCAATGGACGTGATGAAGGAGCGTATTTCTCTGATTGGAAACATTAATAATCCTGAAACACTCTTTGCGCGTGGCCCTGATAAGGTTCGCGAGGAAGTATACAAAAACTTGGATGTTGGGGTGCAGTTGGTGGGCCCGGAATGTGCGATACCCCTGCAGACGTCTATTGAGAACCTTAAAGAGATTCCCCGTGCTTTATGTGACTGGCATAAGGATCATGCAGCAACAAGTTAGGAGGCGGAGGAGAAAGAATGGTAGAAATAATGGATATCCAAAATGAATTTATCAGAGATGAGATCGAAGAGTTTATCGAGGACCCAGATGAACGCAGACATTTGGTCAATCTCTTTACTCGAACTACACCTGCAATGCAGGCAATCTCCGCGGCGCTCATTGACGGGGCCCATAAGACTGTTGACCAATTAACTAAAGAGGCCTTAGACAGCGGAACGGAAGCATTGGAAGTAATGGATGATGGCCTGATTGCGGGAATGGGCATTGTCGGAATAAAATTTCGTGAGAACTTTATTTTCGTCCCGGAAGTTCTGGCCTGTGCACGGGCGATGAAAGCCGGTATGGCCTATATCGAACCCATTTTGTCTGAATCGGGAATTGAGCCTGTAGGCGTAGTAGTCATGGGAACGGTGAAAGGTGATTTGCACGATATCGGCAAGAACCTTTGCATCATGATGTTGAGGGGATCTGGGTTTGTTGTACATGATCTGGGGGTGGATACCTCAGAGGACCAATTCATCGAGGCGGTGGAGGAACACAATGCACCCCTGATGGGAATGTCGGCTCTGCTCACAACGACGATGCCTAACATGGGCAAGACGATTGAAGCTTTTATCGAAGCGGACCTTCGCGATGAGGTTAAAATTATGGTGGGCGGTGCTTCGGTAACGCAAGAGTTTGCCGATGACATGGGTGCAGACGGTACCGGCAAAGATGCCATGTCGTGTGTCGAACTTGCAAAGCGATTATTGCAAGAGCTTAAAGAGGAAAGCGTAGTATAATAGTATCGGGTCAATTGCAAACGGCCTCTTTGTGCGAAAGAGGATAGTGATTGGTGGACGTAGGATGAAAAAGATTGATAAAGCCGAATACCAGAAACGTCTGGATAAAATGACGGAAATGTTTTCGGCCATAGCAGCTCATGCCGATGAGCAATCAACCTATCGCTGTCCCTATAAAAACCGCTTTGATGAATGCACCGCTAAATTTGGCTGTCGCAACCAGCGAAAACCTTGCACGAAAGATGGTTTGTTAGTCTGTGGGAGTGACGATAAGCTGGACTATCGCAATGCCTGGGAAACAGAGGCGGAAGACGGTGATGCAAGTATTGATAAAGGCATAGTCTATGGCACTGGGAGTATTATGCATGATGGAGAAAGACGGAAGCTTGTCGTTGGGAAAAACATCTTTGACTATGCTGATGAACTCACAGTTCAAGTACCAACTTCCTGTGGACGTACCGGACATTGCCATGAATGTATTGTTGAAATTGAAGAGGGCATGAAAGCGCTAGAGCCACGAACAGAGGCCGAATCATTTTTAACCGATAACTACCGACTCGCCTGCCAGGCGGTTGTCAAGGACGCCGACACCCATATCCAATTTGCCCCGTTGCGACGTGAGCCAAAAATTCTTACCTTTACTCAGGAAAAACCCATCGTGTTGGATCCGGTAGTCACTCGTCAGAATAAAAACGTATATTATGCAGGGGAAGCCATCGACAAATTTCGCGGCCATCTTTATGGACTGGCGATCGATCTAGGAACTACGACCGTAGTGATGGATCTGGTTGATCTGGAAACTGGAATAAGTGTTTACCTAAGTTCTTTTGAGAATCCTCAGCGCTTCGGTGGAAGTGATGTTATGAATAGGATTTCCTATGACGGAAAATATAGCGGTGAGTTGCGCAATGCAGTTGTAAACGCGCTAAACCACGAAATTATGGTTATGTGCAAACAGCTCGATTTCCGACGTCAGGAGATATATGAGATTGTAATCGCGGGAAATTCCACGATGCGCGATATATTTTTTGAACTGGATGTTCAAGGTATTGGGCAAAAACCATATAAATCGATAACCGAGCATGAATTCCTGGCGGGTGAGCGCGACACCACATCACTCAACGTAAGCGCTCGGGAACTGGGGCTTCGAGCAAACCCAAAAGCAAAAATCTATGGAATGCCTTTGATTGCCAGCCATGTTGGTGCAGACGTAGCTGCGGACTTAGCGGCGATAGAAATAGAATCTCAGGAAGGTACCACTATGCTGGTAGACGTAGGCACCAATACTGAGGTCGTGGTGGGATCTGCGGGTAGGTTGATCTCCGCTTCCTGTCCTGCTGGCCCTGCTTTCGAAGGGGGTGGGATTAAATACGGGATGCCTGGGTATGAAGGGGCGATTGAATCGATTCGGTGGAACAACGGTGATATAGAATATAAGACAATCGGCAATAGAGAACCTCAGGGGATGTGCGGGTCCGGGTTAATTGACTTGCTGGCGGAATTACGTCGCAACAACCAAATGACACCGAAGGGTGTATTCGCTGATAAAAAACAATACGTAATGCCGGTTGTACCTGAATTTGGGATCACCTTTTCAAGAGAAGACGCCAGTAATCTGGCACAAGCAAAAGCAGCTAATTACTGTGGGCAGTATATCGTTATGCGGGAGCAGGGAATCGTACCCTCCACGGTGAACAAGCTTTTCCTTGCGGGAGGATTTGCCAATTATGTGAATGTCCGTAACGCCATTGAAATCGGATTCATCGCGCCCGTCGCTGAAAATAACATCATTAAAGTTGGCAATGCAGCGGTTCAAGGGGCAAGAGAAATTCTCGTATCAAAAAGTAAACGCCAATCTATAGAGCGATTAGTTAAAGGGATTGAACATATAGAATTAGAAACAACACCCGACTTTTTTGATATATTCGTCGAGGCGTGTCAGTTCAAACCGATGCCAACGAAATTCTCGTGATCAATGGTGGAATAATTGAATGCATCATTATAGCACTTCAGCAAAAGTTTCAATAATGGCATCAGGATCTTCTGTTCCCACGGAAATGCGAACGAGGTCGGGATCGAGATTAAGGCTCCAAAGATAATCACGGCCGGTCTTTTTACTTACCAGGTCATAATGTGCTAAATGCATAAAAGGACACATTACTGTAAAGGTCGTTCCAAAGCTGGGACCTTTTACGGTGGCGATCCGATCATAAAAGTCTGAGAGCGGTATATTGAGAGAAATGGTGAGCATACATCCTGGAGAATCGGGGGCGCGTGCCAGTTTTTTATAGTTAGTGCACGACCGCTCTTCGTATGACCAGTAAACTTTTTTTACGGTTGAACGCTTTTCCAGAAAGTGAACTAAGGCCATCGTATTTCTGTTTACCTTCTCTACGTATTGTGGATACGCATCTATTTCCAGCGCCAGGCGTTGAAGGTCGCGAACGTAAGGCGGTTCATGGTGTTTTGGTAAATGAGTTTTCAGCTCCTCATAATAGGGTGACGCGCGATTGAAAACAGCAGTGCCGCTCAACACGTCTCCGTCACTGGCCGCGTATTTGGTCAAACTGTTAATGACTAAATCAGCGTATGGCAGGACATCAACATTTTGCGGGCAGGCAAGGGTAGGATCAAGAATAAGCACCGCGTCATGCTTTCGAGCAAGGGAGTAAATGGCATTGATATCACTGGTTTGCAATAGCGGATTAGTCGGGGTTTCAGTGATGATACCGGCAATCTCATTCCCCTGCTCGGTAAAGATCCGTTGTAGTCCTTCAAGGTCAAATACATCGTAGTGACAGATCGGTTCAATCTCGCTGAATTTATTAAGGATAAGTCCTGTATCGACATACAACCATCCCAGTTGAAGCCATTTCTTTTTGCCTTTAACTTTTTGCAATTCATTAGTCGCTAGATAGGCGGCATAAAATGCATTCATGCCCGAATTGCATAATAATATGTCGTCAATCGACTTTAAATTGTAAATAGCTCGCAGTGCTTCACGGGTGTGAGAGGCCGCGTCACCTGCATAATATCGCTCTTCTTCAAGTTCTTTTAAGAGGCTGTGCTTATAAAGCCAATCTTCAGCTTCACGTGAAGAGAGTGTGCAACCGGTATGTTGTATAAATGACCACGCGCGTGAACAATTTTCGGGGGTATCCGGAATATGTACTCCGCATAGGTCTTCAGTTTCAAAAATAACGGCTTCACTATTCTTACAAAAGCTAATCATCTCTTCAGCTGAGCGCTGTGACGCCAAGGGGTAAAACGCACGGTCGGCAAGTTCCTGCGTTTGTTTCAGGTATCGATCTATATCCTGGAGATATTGATGCCTGAAAAAACGCGGATAGGCGCCCTTAATCGCGGACAGGGTGTCCGGGTTTTTTTCTTCATAGCTTTTGATGTCTGAAATAGTGGGAAAGCTACAAACCACGCTGTGCATGCTGTCTGGGATACGAGCACCAAGTGGATAATTATAATTTAAACCAGACATGGGACGGGGAAAATTAAACGGGGTTATCAATGCTCAGGAAGAGCAAGCATTATTGTTTAGCAATTGTCAGCAAGAGCTAAGAACTAAGGTATAGCATTTAGACTATAGTTCATTAACCAACATTTGCTGAAGTGTTTGCCGTTTACGGATCTGCTGAAGATTACCGTTAGATCTAATGATTACTCCTGCAGCTTCCGGGAAAGAATTATAATTTTTTGCCGGCATGCTTGAGCAGTAAGCGCCAGCGCCTTCAATTACGCAGAGATCTCCAATCGATGCTTCTGCTAGCTCACGAGCTTGCAAAACATCCGTACTACCGGGAGCGGGAGTGATAAGATCACCGGATTCGCAGCAGTGACCAACGGTAACATAATTCGAGGTTCGCCCAGTATCATTTTGCGGAATAATTATTAATGGGTGTTGGGCCCCGTAAAGCGAAGGACGCAGTATTTCCGTCATCCCGGAATCGAGCTTTAGGAAGTTATTCCCCTCAGCACCCGTGCTGACAATATCCTGAATGGTTGCGAGGATGGCGCCGGCATTCGCTATGAGATAGGTTCCGGGTTCGATTTCGAGGTGAATTTTGCGTCCGGTTTCGGCGGCAAAGGCGATAAATGCATCGCGGACAGGTGCTCCAATATCCTGAAATTCAGTTCCGATTTCGCCGGCAGTGCGTGCAACCTTATATCCACCACCAAGGTTGAGTGTCGTTACTTCGGGAAACTGCTTAACAATATTCAGACTCAGTTGGGATACCTTTTGCCATATGCGAGGATCGCTACCCGACCCGATATGCGTGTGAATACGGAAAACTTTAAGCCAATACTTTTCAATTAATGTTCGAACTTCATCCATCCACTCATGCCAGATGCCAAAACTAGAAGACGGTCCACCGACATTGGTTTTATTGGTGCCACCGGAACCAACCCCTGGATTGAAACGTAAGCCTAATCCACGTCCAGGATACAACTGTCCAAATCGTTCAATCTGATTAAAGGAACAAGCATTGAAACTCATACCCTGATCATATAGCGCTTTAAAATTATCGGGAAATTCCTGGCTGCTGAGGCAGATCTTTTCGGGAGCCACACCTGCTCGCACCGCGCGTTCCACTTCGTATCCGGAACTGGCGTCGACGTGCAGACCGAGGCGATCGAAGATTCCGAGGATAGAAGCATTAGAATTTGCTTTCATCGCGTAGCGTAGCGTCAAGCCATACGGGTGGGGAAAAGCTAAAGCCTCTTCTGCGTGGCGGATGCATGTAGCTTCATCATAAACATAGGTAGGGGTGCCATACTGCTTGCGGATGGCGAAGGCTTGATCACGGGAAATAAATCTCAACTCTTCCATAATAGAGGGTATTTTAATAAAAAAGTGTGTATTCGTTGGAGGGAATGACTGATTTCGGTGTAAATCACATTCGTGAAGAATAATTGAATTATTCTAATTTATTTCAATATGTTTTGATAGAGTTAAGCTATTTTAAAAAGTAAAGAATTATAAATTCTCCCTTAAGAGATGATACATAAAGTTGTATAGATATAGGGAACTAATCAATAATAGCGAATATCTTTGCTAATTATTCTCACCGCTCATGCATGCCTCGGTAATTTTATATGAAGACGGTCTATATAGTTGAAGATGAAATGCCGATGCGCGAATTTCTTATTGTGTCTTTAAAATTGACGACAGAATTAACGGTCGTTGGTTCCAGCAGTGAGGGTAAGGCGGGTTATGATCAATGTCTCATACTCAAACCGAACTTGGTCATCCACGATTTAATTTTGTCATCGATGCAAGGCACGGAAATACTTAATGGGATTAAAAATATTCTTCCCTATCGTTCTAATCTTTTCGGGCGTTTACTCGATGGACATAATTGAACAAGTTATACAGGGAGCTCCCGAGGGGTTTCTTGAACCAGACGGGGGATTATTTTTATGGAATAATCAGCTGTCAAATACGACGGCTTTTCTCCGTCGTATTCACCTGAGTCTGTTAGTTGAAGAATTTAATGATAATAACGCGGTGGTATTTGAATATGAGACGAAAGTAAATTACGGGTAACTCACTGCTTGCTGATGTGATTTAAATCACAGGAAACAGGATATGATTGTATAGATTTTATATCGCAAAAAAACGGGCGTGACGAAGCGTTGCCCTCCAATTAAGATTGCATCTGGAGGGACGTGGGATGCCCCCGCAAGCGGTGTATGGTTTTATCAACCAGGTCAGAGAGCTGTCCCGAAACTGATTAACCGCGGTTTTAAAATCCTACTGCTTGCCCGTCACGGCGCGGATCTGAAGCCCCCACATATTTACCTGTATCTAATCGGTAAATAGCTTGTCCTCCTCCATAGAAAACAGCGGTGTCCGAATACGTAATTTTATGGCCGCGTTTTTCGAGAGAGTTGACTACATCAGGATTAATATATTTCTCCAGGCAAATTTCGCGGTTGTTGAGCACTTTGAAACGCGGAGCATCGAGGGCGGTTTGCGGGTTTTGATTAAAGAGGGCCAGTCGCGTTAAAAATTGTAAATGTCCTTGTGCTTGCATATCTCCACCCATCACGCCATAGCTCACAAGCGGTTGCCCTTGTCGCGTGATAAAAGCCGGGATGATAGTATGAAAGGGGAGCTTGCGCGGACCTACCTGATTGGGGTGACCGGGTTCGAGAGTAAAACCGGCCCCTCGATTCTGGAGTGCAATCCCCGTGCCGGGGACGACGAATCCCGAACCAAACCCCATATAAAGTGAGTGTATGAGGGATACCATCATCCCATTGCTGTCAGCGGCAGTTAAATAGACAGTCCCTCCCTTGCGCGTGAGTTTACAAACAGGTTGTGAAGCGGATTTCAGATCAATCTGTTTAGCGCGATCAGAAAGATAAGCTGGTGCGAGCAGATCATCGCATGAAACGATCATTGATTTTGGATCTGCAACATGGGCATAGGTGTCTTCAAAAGCCAGTTTCATTGACTCAATTTGCAAATGTAAATAATTGGCTGTATCGACCTCTTCGCTTTCGATCGAGGTATTTTTCAAAATACCTAGGGCACTCAGGGCGGCTAACCCCTGTCCATTCGGAGGTATCTCGTGCAGCGTTAGACCTGCAAAATCCATCGTGATGGTGTCCACCCAATTGGCTTTGTGGGAGGCAAGATCGTCTTCGGTCATGACCCCTCCGCATTCTTTGGAGAATGCGGCTATCTTTGATGCTATATCACCTTGATAAAACACTTCACCTTTAGATTCAGCAATTGCCTGGAGTGTTTCAGCTTGTACTGGGTGCGAAAAAATTTCGCCGGGTGCGGGTGCTTGCCCATTGGGGAGAAACGCGTCGGCAAATCCTGGGTTATCTATATTCGGCATGCCGTTATTCGCCCAATCGAATGCGATACCTGGTGAAACGGGAAACCCATCAGTGGCGTAGTTAGCTGCAGGTTTGCATATCTTTTCCAAGGGGAGTTGACCAAATTTTTCACTGAGCGTAGTCCAACCTGAAACTACGCCAGGGACATTGATTGTATCCCACCCTTTAGTGGGCATTGTTTTATGACGGGCGAAATATTCCGGTGTCCAGGCTGCGGGGGATCGACCAGAAGCATTTAAGCCATGGAGTTTTTTCCCATCCCAAACAATGGCAAAAAGATCTCCCCCGATACCGCAACTCATGGGCTCTAAAACCGTTAGTGCCATCGCAGTCGCTAAAGCGGCGTCAACCGCATTGCCGCCGTCATGAAGCATCTGTAACCCAGCCTGTGCCGCCAAAGGTTGCGAGGTTGCAACGACATTTGCAGCCAGAACCGGACGACGACGTGATGGGTAGGGTTGATCCCAGCTAATCATAGCAATCAGTTCTTTCTGGCGAGGGTGAGACCGTCACCTATCGGCATCATGCTGATATCGACCCGATCATCGTTCAGGAGTTTTTTATTAAATGTGCATACTGCCTGTACGGCTTCATCGGTATTTGATTCATTGAAAACTTTTCCAAACCCGAACACGTTGTCAACGAGGATAAGTCCACCGACACGAAGCAAGTGGAGGCACTGTTCAAAATATTCTGCGTATTCAATTTTGTCGGCATCAATAAAAGCAAAGTCATAACTTCCCGCTTCACCGGCTTCGATCAGTTCATTAAGAGTATCGAGTGCGGGACCCAGGCGTAAGTCTATTTTGTCCGCGACACCAGCTTCATCCCAGTAACGTTTGGCGACATTTGTGTAATCGTCATTAATGTCGCAAGCGATAAGATGTCCGTCGGGTGGGAGAACAAGAGCGACGGCCAGACTGCTGTACCCGGTGTAGACACCCAATTCAATCGCTTTGCGGACACCGGTCAGTTTGACCAGAAAAGACATGAACTGTCCCTGATCAGGAGCAACCTGCATAATTGACATTGGGAGTTTAGCCGTTTCCTCGCGCAATCGTTTAAGAATTGGCGGCTCACGTAGGGATGCTGCAATTAAATAATTATAGATTTTATCTTGCAATAAATAATTAGTGCTGCTCATAAGTTCCTTTTCTAAATACTATTATCTCGATTCCGTTGTGCAAATAGAAAGCACGGCGGGCTAATATGTCATTCATCTAAACAATATTAAACGGCAATAAAAAAAGTAAGTTTGTCTTCTCCTTGCCCTTTAGCGATCACTTCATCATTGATGAGATGATGAAGTTTCGACCACAGAGATGTACGCATTTTTTGATAATAGCATGCCTCTTGGCTCTGAACCATTCATTTGCGCGTGAACTTCCGCTCGACAAAATTAAACTTCCCGACGGATTTAAAATTGAAATCTTTGCCCACAATCTACCTGGCGCCCGCTCGCTTTGCCTCAGCCCTCAAGGCACACTTTTTGTCGGTTCACAACAGGAAAAAGGTTCTGTTTATGCCGTTGTCGATAACAATCGCGATTATCAGGCAGATAAAGTTTACACCCTGATAACGGATCTTTTTATGCCCAATGGGGTTGCCTTTCGCCAAGGAGATCTTTACGTGGCCGAAGTCAATCGGGTGATAAAATTAGCAGGTATAGAAAAACTTTTAGATCAGCCACCCACCCCATCAGTCATTAATGACAGTTTCCCACGGGATAAGCATCACGGCGGGAAATTTATTCGTTTCAGTCCCGATGATTTGTTATATCTCCAGGTAGGTGCACCTTGTAATATCTGTAACCGCGGTGATCCTTATGCCAGCATCATGCGCATGCGACCCAATGGGACTAAGCTTGAAGTCTTTGCGCGCGGGGTTCGTAATTCCGTTGGCTTTGATTGGCATCCAGATACCAGCGAACTCTGGTTTACCGACAATGGTCGTGACTGGCTGGGAGATGATCTCCCACCGGATGAACTGAATCACGCACCAA
>Ga0315339_1000136_pt1:52500-113764 | contig 113764 bp, 88 predicted proteins | sample ASW17metaG_FD_204514 | JGI IMG/M metagenome (GOLD analysis project Ga0315339, IMG submission 204514) | Ammonia-oxidizing marine archaeal communities from Pacific Ocean, United States - ASW #17 | ecosystem: Environmental > Aquatic > Marine > Oceanic | place: USA: California...
AGCGAGTCTGAATAAGGCGTTTAGTTGCCGGTAATAGACCCGAAGCGGAGGTGATCTTACCATGGCCAGGTTGAACCTCGGGTAAAACCGAGTGGAGGACCGAACCGGTGAATGTTGAAAAATTCTCGGATGAGCTGTGGTAAGGAGTGAAAGGCTAATCAAACCCCGTGATAGCTGGTTCTTTCCGAAATATATTTAGGTATAGCGTCATGCGCTGACTACTGGGGGTAGAGCACTGAAAAGGTTAGGGCCTTTACCGAGGTACCAATCCTTACCAAACTCCGAATACCAGTAGGTGTAGCATGGCAGTCAGACTGCGGGGGATAAGCTCCGTAGTCGAAAGGGAAACAGCCCAGACCACCAATTAAGGTCCCTAAACATCGCTAAGTGGAAAAGGAGGTAGATTTACAATGACAGTGGGGATGTTGGCTTAGAGGCAGCAATCATTTAAACAAAGCGTAATAGCTGACCCATCGAGTGAATCTGCGCCGAAAATGATCGGGACTAAGCGATGTACCGAAATTGTGGGCTTTCATTTCGCCTCGGCGGAATGGGAGCGGTAGGAAAGCGTTCCAACAGGGGCGAAGCCGAAGCGACAAGCGACGGTGGACCGGTTGGAAGTGAGAATCCAGGTATGAGTAACGATAAATATGGTTAAAATCCATATCGCCGTAAGGATAAGGTTTCCTGGGGAAGGTTCGTCCGCCCAGGGTTAGTCGGGTGCTAAGGCGAGGCCGTAAGGCGTAGTCGATGCACAACAGGTTAATATTCCTGTACCGCTTTATATGCGTTATCACCAACGGAGGGACGAAGAAGGCTAGACCAGCGCGAGACTGATAGTTCGCGTCCAAGCGTAAAGGCTGTCCGGTAGGCAAATCCGCCGGGCATTAAGGCTGAAACGCAATGGGACCCCAAAGCTACGGCGGCGGGGGATTGGGGTATGCCATGCTTCCAAGAAAAGCTTCGTTGGGAGTTTATAGAGCGCCCGTACCGCAAACCGACACAGGTATCCGGGATGAGTATTCTAAGGCGCGTGAGTTAAATCTCTCCAAGGAACTCGGCAAATTGGCCCTGTATCTTCGGTATAAAGGGTGCCCCGTGTAAGCGGGGTCGCAGTAAAGAAGCACAACCGACTGTTTATCAAAAACACAGCTCTCTGCTAAGTCGTAAGACGACGTATAGGGAGTGACACGTGACCAATGCGGAAAGGTGAACATCTGGGGTGAGAGCTCTGGGTCTAAGCCCCCGTGAATGTCGGCCGTAACTATAACGGTCCTAAGGTAGCGAAATTCCTTGTCGGGTAAGTTCCGACCTGCACGAATCGTGTAACGAGTTGTGCGCTGTCTCGGAGAGATGCTCAGTGAAATTGTAGTCGCGGTGCAGATGCCGCGTACCTGCAGCAGGACGGAAAGACCCTATGCACCTTTACTGTATGTTGGTATTGGTATCTGGTTCTCAATGCGTAGGATAGGTGGGAGACGTTGAAGCCCTGGTTTAGGTCAGGGTGGAGTCAATGGTGAAATTACCACTCTTTGTTTACTAGGTGTCTAACCCTGTGCCGTTTAGCCGGTCAGGGGACAGTGCTAGCTGGTCAGTTTTACTGGGGCGGTATCCTCCTAAAGAGTAACGGAGGGTTGCGAAGGTTTCCTCAGCCCGGTCGGTAATCGGGCTTAAGAGCGTATTGGTATAAGGAAGCTTTACTGTGAGACCTACAAGTCGATCAGTTGCGAAAGCAGGCCAAAGTGATCCGGTGGTGGAACGTGGAATCGCCATCGCTCAAAGGAAAAAAGGTACGCTAGGGATAACAGGCTGATAGCGCCCAAGCGTTCATAGCGACGGCGCTGTTTGGCACCTCGATGTCGGCTCATCACATCCTGGGGCTGGAGAAGGTCCCAAGGGTTCGGCTGTTCGCCGATTAAAGTGGTACGCGAGCTGGGTTCAGAACGACGTGAGTCAGTTCGGTCCTCTATCCGCTGTGGGCGTAGGAGATTTGAGGGGTTCATTCCTTAGTACGAGAGGACCGGGAATGACGGACCTCTGGTGTTCCGGTTATCACGTCAGTGGTATCGCCGGGTAGCTAAGTCCGGAAGAGATAAGCGCTGAAAGCATCTAAGCGCCAAGCTCCTCCCAAGATAAGATCTCACTGATCCGATTTATCGGATCTAAAGGATCCTGGTAGACCACCAGGTTGATAGGCCGGATGTGTAAGTGCAGTAATGTATTAAGCTTACCGGTACTAATGATCCGAAAGATTTGATTCTGAATATGTTCTTCGCTTAACGTCAGGCGTTTAATTACTCACAGGCAATTAGACTGATTTTATCTATCACTGAGCATTGTGCTCTGGCGATAAGGCTTAATGGAATACATGCGATGCTCGCAGATATTCACTCTGGTGATTATTGGTGAGGGGAAACACACGTTTCCATCCCGAACACGACCGTTAAGCCCTCGACCGCCGATGGTAGTGCAGCGAAAGCTGTGTGAGAGTAGGTTATTGCCAGGTTTATGGCCCATTCGTTCCGAGAGGAGCGGGTGGGCCTTTTTTACAATTACCGATTTGCGGGATGTCAGGCTTTTCGTTCTCGGTACGGATTGCCCCTCGCAATGACAAGAAGGGGTAAAAGTGAATAATGGGGGTTGCTTTCGAGCGTTTTCTAGACAGAGCTTGACATTTTTTTACAACTTTTTTTTTTTTAAAACAGAGTCTCTTATATAATCTATTCTCACCATTGTTAATGGCAGTTGTTCGTTAATAACCTATAAAATAAAGAAAGTATGGTACTTAAAAAATTGAGAGAATATCTAGACAACAACGATATCAAATATGTGGTAATCAGCCACACAGTCGCTTATAGCGCACAGAAAGTAGCGGCTTCGGTTCATATCCCAGGGAAGGAAGTAGCTAAAACAGTTCTCGTAAATGTAAACGGTAAAATGGTCATGGCCGTTCTGCCGGCAAATTATAATATAAACTTTAATCGCTTGATGATTGCACTGGGTGGCGGCGATGTTTTTCTCGCTCCTGAAAGTGAATTATTAGAACTATTTCCCGATTGTGAATTGGGTGCGATGCCACCTTTTGGGAATCTTTATAATATGGAGGTCTTTGTCGCTAAAAGTTTAGCCGAAGATGAAGAGATTGCATTTAATGCCGGGTCTCATACAGAAACTATAAAAATGGATTATAGAGACTTTGCACAAATGGTTGAACCCAAAGAAATAAGTTTTACCACACGCTTTGATAAAAAAACAAATCCACATCATGCCGCGGCATGAATCTGGACAACGATGAATAAATAGGTTTATCGATGAAAGCCTATCAGTCTGGAGACATCAGGAATTTTGCTGTTGTTGGGCATGGTTCTTCCGGTAAGACAATGTTATGTGAAGCCATGCTGGCTCATGGCGGGGTAATTAATCGCCTTGGAAGTATAAGTAACGGATCCACGGTATCAGATTATCACGAAGACGAAAAAAAACGACAGATTTCAATCCATGCCTCTCTTTTACATACAGAGTGGATGGGGAAAAAATTTAATATCATCGATACTCCCGGGTATTTGGACTTCATAAGCGATAGCCTGGGGGCCTTGAGAGTAGCCGATTTCTCGCTTTTTGTTGTCGAAGCCAGTAAGGGGATTGAAGTAGGGACAGAGCTGGTATGGGATTATGCAACAGAATATGGAATCCCAAAGTTGATTGTCGTTAACGCGCTGGATAATGAGCATGCGAATTTCGATCGAACTTTAGAAGAGCTAAAAGAGCGATTCGGGGAACGCGTCTTTCCCATGAATATTCCGATAAATCCGGGACCTGGGTTTAACCAGGTACTGGACGTAATGCGAAGCGAAATTGTCACTTATAAAACTGATGGTAGTGGCGCGTTTAATGAAATTTCCGCCTCGGATGATTGGAGTGAAAAAGTAGCTAAACTGCATCAGGAGTTAATTGAATATGTAGCCGAATCGGATGACACCTTACTCGAGAAATTTTTCGACGAGGGTGGATTGTCTGAGGAAGAGATGCGCGAGGGTGTTCACGGGGCATATCAAAAACAAGCATTTATACCCCTGTTTTGTTCTTCTGCTGAATTTAATATTGGGGTGGCCAGGCTAATGGATTTTATTGCTAAGTTTGGTTCTTCCCCTGTTGATCTTGAAAAAGTAAAAGGAATGGATGGCAAAGAGACCGAAGTTGAAATCACAGGGAATGGAGCTGATCCTGTTTTATTTATTTTTAAAACGATTAGTGAACCACAGATGGGAGACTTATCATTTTTTCGCGTCTATTCTGGTTCAGTAAAGACAGGGAATGAACTTTATAACAGTGCAAGAAATATTAATGAAAGAATTGGACAGATCTATATTTTGAACGGGAAGAACAGGACTAGTATCGATAGTCTGAGTGCTGGAGATCTCGGCGCGGTCGTAAAGTTAAAGGACACTCACACCGGGAATACACTTTGCAAAGTTAAAAACGCTATTTCATTACAGCAGGTAGCGTATCCTAAACCCAATATCCATGGTGCGCTGAAACTTAAATCGAAGGGAGATGAAGATAAAATAGCGCTAGGTCTCTCCACGCTTCATGAAGAGGATCCCACTTTTCTTTACCGCACCGATCCGGAGATACATCAAACAATAATCTCCGGACAGGGGGAGTTGCATTTGCAGGTCATCTGTGAAAATTTACGTAGCCGATTTAATGTCGATATTGAACTCATCGAGCCTAAAATTCCCTTTCGTGAAACGATAAAAAGTAAAGGAGGATCTAAGTACCGACATAAAAAACAATCGGGTGGAGCGGGTCAGTTTGCTGAAGTATGGATGCGGATAGAACCTAAAGAGCGGGATTCCGGCGTGGAGTTTACCCACTCACTAGTCGGACAGAATGTTGATCGCGGATTTGTCCCCTCAGTGGAAAAAGGAGTGAATACCGTTTGCAAGGAAGGCGTATTAGCGGGCTATCACGTCGTTGATTTGAAAGTAGATTTTTATGACGGGAAAATGCACCCTGTTGATTCAAAAGACGTCGCCTTTCAGATAGCGGGCAAGGGGGCATTTAAAGAGGCATTTAAAAGTGCAAAACCCTATCTCCTTGAACCCATTTATAAAGTAGAAATAAAAGTGCCTGATGAGTGTCTGGGTGATGTAATGGGCGATATCTCCGGCCGCCGAGGAAGAATTCAGGGAATGGAGGCCATAGGTAATAACCAGGTCATTATAGCGCAGGTGCCTCAAATGGAATTATACCGTTATTCAACTACCCTTCGCTCTATCACCGGGGGTCGCGGCATTCACTCAGAGGAGTTTAGCCACTATGAAGAATTGCAGCGCGATTTAGAGCAGAAAGTCATCGCGGCGAGTAAGCAACCGCAGGAAGACTGATCTTTCTCGCCAAGGGGAATTTTATATAAGTTGCGGGGCCCAATTTTTTAGTCAGACACGGATTTCCTAGCTAAGACGATGACCTATTACATCATAAAAATTTTAATCACTACAACTCTGGTGATACTCATATCCGAAATCACAAAGCGAAGTTCGTTCATGGGTAGCTTACTTGCCTCACTACCCCTGACATCTTACCTGGCGATGATCTGGCTTTACGTCGATACTGCCAATGTTGAGAAAGTGGCTGGACTTTCTACCGGTATCTTCTGGTTAGTGATCCCCTCTTTGTCTCTTTTTCTTTTGCTTCCTCTATTATTAAAAAAAGAAATAAATTTTTATTTCAGTTTGGGGATATCAACTCTCTTAATGATTCTTTTTTATTTCACCATGGTATTTTTTCTCAATAAAGTGGGAGTGAAGATCTAAAGAATATCGGGGTTTCGGTTGTTTCTAACGGATTACACAATTCATCCCCCCAAAATTAATTTTCATTTCGATGATAAACGCATTCTGTATGAGGCATGTGAATCGTTCGCAAGAGACCTAACGCATGTATACCCCGATCTAGATTAAGATCCCGGCAGGTAAATTTTGGATGGGTAGTGATCCAGCGTTATCCTTGGATATTGGCGAGTTTGTTGCCAGTTTGGTATAAGTACACAAACCTAAGTATTTATAAGATTATAATATATAGATACTTATATAATTATAGGTTACGTTTGGAATCATCCCTCTAGGACCATTCATGCTATTATAATTGTGATAACAACAAGATCGGGTAGTATTAATTTTTTGTCGCGGCTCAGTATTAGGGAACAGTCAAAGTTAAAATATTACTAAATTATATCTATTACCAAAATTTCCCCCAATCGCGCGATGAGTAAACGCTACAATATATTCCAATTGTTAGAATTAGTGATCTGCATTTTTTGTACGACCCTTTCCTCCGCTGGCAACAACACAAAGTCGACCACCGCGTGCACGGATCCTCAGGGGTTCATCACTTTAAATATAGCTGGGAATGAAATGTCTTCACCTGCTTTTAATCTGATCGGGTTGGGACTATACAACGCTGTCGAATTTCAAAATGTAATCTCCGGCATTAATGAAACATCTCTCAACCTGGAGGGAGAGACTATTTCAGTTACGCAATTAACTTTTCCCGGTGAACCATTTCACAATCTTCAATTTGACGCACGGTATTTTCTTGAAATTATAGATGCTGCAGATCAGATGAGCCTGAATCCTGGGGTGATCGTTGATATTGTCGAATCTACGCTTAACACAATCATACTCGTTCAGGATATATCATCATTAATTGCAATTGGTGACGGTGTTCGTATTCGTAAGCACCATACGATAGCTTCAGTATTTGGAAGTAAAAATGAAGCGGGTCTGGAAGAGGAGGACACTTTATCTATTGCTGATAAGATTATACTATACAATCCGGTCGCACAATCATCTCAGATCTTTTTTTATTCATCAAACGCAGGATGGGTGGATACAGAAGGTATTTCCAGTGGGGAGACTATTCTTTATCCTGATCAGGGAATCATCGTTCATCGCTTAAATAATACAGACCTCCTGGTAAAATTATTCGGTAATGTTAGGACTGGATCCACTTCAATTCCCTTTGAGGTCGGTCGCAATCTCATTGCGAACGTATATCCAATTACTTACACGCTGGATGATTCAGGGCTCTTTACGGGCGATGAAAATTCGGGAATAAAAGAGAATGATTCATTAGAGTTTGCCGATAGAATTATGATTCTTTCGCAAGACAGATTATTAGAAGGGTATCACTATTCAGAATTATTGGGGGGCTGGGTTGACCGTGAACTCAATCCATCGGGGCAAGTGGTAATAGAGATTGGGACAGCGTTTATTTTACAGCGATTAGGGGACCCCATTAACTGGATGCAAGAGCAGCCCTATTAAACCAATCCCTATTTATAGTTTATCGAGCGCGTCAAGGACAATGCGAGGGGTAAGCAATTCTGGAAGAATGATTGGTTCACTCTGTTTTGGAGGGTAAATTATATTGAAGGGAACAGCGGAACGACCGTGACTTGCGAGGGTATTTGTTATCAGCGGATCGAAGAGCGTCCAGTCCGCTTTAAGTGCGACAACATTTTTTTCGCGCATTCTATTCACTACCGCATCAGAGGAAAAGACGATCGCTTTATTTGTTTGGCAAGTAGCACACCATCGCGCCGTAAAATCAACATATACCGGATGCCCTTTAGCCTGTAAGGCGATAACTTTTTCTGGTGACCACGATTCCCATATTATATGCGATGTCTTTTCTAAAGGGTAACCAATATATAAACCAAGAGTGAAGAATGCAATTGTGCCCACCAGTGCCCAACGGCGTACAGCTGATCGTCTGACTGGTGTGGACCATCGACCATAAACCCATGCTGCCATAGCGATAAAAACAAGACCGAATATAGCACAAAGAAAATGGAATTCATCAATCTGCCCACCCAATACCCATAAGAGATAGCCGGTCGTTGCATAGAGCGGGAAGGCGAGCAACTGTTTAAATGATTCCATCCAGGGACCGGGGCGCGGAAGAAGTTTCACTATTTCTGGAAAAACCGAGAGGAAGAGGTAGGGTAATGACAGGCCGAGGGCAATTGAGGTAAATACAATCAAGGATTCGAAAGCTGAAAGTGTCAGCGCTGCGCCAAGCGCGGGGGCGAGGAAAGGTGCCGCGCAAGGTGTTGCCACTATAGTAGCGAGTGCGCCTGTGAAAAAAGAACCTGCCGTTCCTGACATTGCGGTCAGCTTGTTTCCAATACCGATGGCTGATTCGCCAACTTCAAACAGTCCACTTAAATTCAGGGCAAAGATGAATAATACTACAGTGAGCACGAAGACAAAAGCGGATGATTGCAATTGAAAGCCCCAGCCCAGTTCCTCGCCACCGGCTCGCAACGCGATAAGAATGCCGGTCAATATCCAAAAGGAGACAAGAACGCCAAGAGTAAAAATTAATCCATGCAGTGTTATTTTTCGACGATCTTCACCTGCCTGTTTAACAAAGCCTATAACTTTGAGGCCAAGAATAGGGAAAACACAGGGCATGAGGTTAAGTATCAATCCACCGATAAAAGCCAGGCCGATAATCACAAAAAAACTGCTCATATCTGATTTCGAAATGTCAGAGGTGTCGGCTACCCCAGATAGGGGTGGTTTCCCAGGTATTAACTTGGAAGCGATACGTATTGCCGTGACATCGTCGTCCGCGAGCCAACCATCCTTGCTGTAAAGAACCCCGGGCAATGTAAGGGAAGTATCTTCCGCATCGCTAGCTCGGGTTAAGGTCAACCTATAGCCGTCATCAGTTTGTCTCAGTAACTGTGAAGCGTTAGCATCAATCTGTGCATCTTCGGAATAGAAATAGACGGCGGTAATATTTTTTTGAACGGCGGTGTCAGGGGCAATTGACAGGGATACTTGCTCTTCTTCTAAATAGGCATTTACCTTCCATGCGGAAATTTCGCGGGGCAAACGCTGACGTGTCCTTGTAAAAATTTCTTTCTCTCTTATGTCGATCACCGGTGAATTTCTATTCACCGGTAAGAGAAGGGATAAATCGGCTTCACCCGGTATACAGATCTCCTCGCACATCAACCAGTTTACACGCGCGGCAATTCGTACTTCATCTCCGATTAAATTTTCAGGTGCAGCAATATCGACGAGGAGTAAGACCGTGCCTTCATAACCGTAATTAATACCACCTTGGAAAGGAAGCTGACGAGGTGTTGGCCATTGAATCGCCCCCGCGCTAAAACCGTCGGGGAGCTCCCAGTTTATTTCCGTGGCAAGGCCCGCATCACCGGGATTCTTCCAGTATGTATGCCAGCCTTCATCATGCTTAAGTTTTAATGCAACGGTAAAAACGTGCCCCGGTTGAAGGGAAGTGTATTCGGAAATAAGTTCAGCTTCGACGTACTGGCCGTGTCCCGGTTCAGCCCATGATCTACTACCCATCATATAAAGGATAAGGAATACAAATACGGCGATGCGGGTTCTATTCATTAAAATAAGGAACGTTTTATTTAGGGGTGACTTGCTCCACTCTCCTAATAATCCAAACGGAATCTAAATTCAATCTTTCTCGGTAGTTGTTAAGAGCAATTTAATCGTTCATTCATTCTCTTTACCAGGGGTTATACCTATAGTGAATATTTTCGACTATATTGAAACATAATCAAACGCGCTAGAGACAGCGCGTTTGATTATGTAATTGTGTAAATAAATAGAGGGATAAAGGACGAAGCGACTAATTATTTCACAGTCCTGGAGAAGCTAGGTTTTTACACCTTATGGAGTAGAGAGCCTTGAATTCCCTGGATCTGAAAGGTGTCGTTGTACTCGATAGCTGTAGTCGGCTACGTCTCCTTCGCATTGACTTGCGAGGGCTACAAAGTAATTTTTATTTATATCATATTAGTCATTAATCATTTATAAAATTATAATGCATTTTATTTGACAATCTTTATAATCTATCAAACGTTTGTTTTAAACAATTGTTTTAATGGAAGCAAATAAAGTCATAGATGAACAGTTAGACACGCGTGACCGACTTTTGAACACCGCGCTGTGGCTCTTTGCAGAACAGGGCTTCAAAGCTACTTCATTACGACAAATTACACAGGAAGCGGGGGCCAATGTTGCCTCTGTAAATTATCATTTTGGTTCGAAAAAAGAGATGCTGAATGAGCTTATCAGACGGCGGGTTGAGCCCTTAAACAAGCGTCGATTTGCCTTGCTCGAGAAATATAGAATCGAAGCGGCCGGTCAGCCCATTACCCTGGAAAAAATATTCGAGGCTTTTTTTCTGCCTTTTTTTCAATCGGTCGCGCCGTATACGGATAAAGACACGATGGATCTTATTCACATTATCGAGCGCTTAACCGAGCAACCGACGTTGAGGCAAGCGGTATATGATGAACATTTTAAGAAACTTTCGATTACAATATTGGAAGCATTGAGCGAAACATTACCTGAACTTGAGCCAGCAGAACTCCATTGGAGATTTCATTTTTCTGTTACCTTGATGCTTTCGTCGATGTCGACCCGACAGCGTGTGGGAAATTCTTCAAAAGGATTGTGTGCCCCTGAAGACATAGAAGGAATGGTAGCACGATTAATTCAATTTATCTGTGCAGGGTTTCGCGCGAAGTAAACCTATTGGATTTAAAACAGGTTCATTTAAAGATGAGAATAATATCTCTGATAATTCTTAGCCTCACCTTTCTTTTGGTGGGTTGTAATACACCGCCCAAGGATCAAACAGGTGAGCTCAATATTAAGATCCCTGAAAACTGGACGGCGCTGGGGGATGAATCGCTGCCGCCTTTTTCCAGCGGGTGGTTGAAAGATATAGCGGACCCACTTCTCCCGGATCTAATTGCACAATCACTTGCCCATAATTATAATCTTCAAGCGGTAGCGGCCCGACTTGAAATCTCCCGTGCGAACACGGTAATTTCTGGAGCCGACCGTTATCCGCTAATTTTTGCGGGAGTTAGTGGCAGCCGTCGTCAGCGGACTGGCACGAGCGGTTTTGCCCTTACCAGCAATCGGTCCGATACCTTTAGCATTTCATTTGATCTCAATTGGGAAATAGATCTTTGGGGCCGCTTAAGAGACAGTGCGCGCGCCGCCGTTTCCGACTTCCAGGCCTCGGAGTCCGATTATCGCTCCGCGCGTTTATCCCTGGCCGGACGCACGTCTAAGTCATGGTTTGATGCAGTCGAGGCTGAACTACAAGTGAGACTGGCAGAAGACACCTTGGAAAGCTTTGAAGATAATCTTGAAATTATTGAAGAACGATTTCGCAGAGGCATCACTCGTGCATTGGATGTGCGTTTAACGCGGACTAATGTCGCGTCTGCAAGGAGTAACTTGCAATCACGCTTGCGCTTGCGTGACGTCGAAGTCCGCACTCTGGAAGTTATCATGGGGCGCTACCCTGCTTATCAAATGGCGCTTGCCAGTGATCTTCCGGTAATTGTCCAACCTGTCCCTGCTGGTTTGCCCGTTGAACTCCTGGAAAGGCGTCCCGATTTACGCGCGGCCGAACGCCGGCTTGCGGCTGCTGACAGTAGGTTGAAAGTTTCTAAAAAAAATAAACTTCCCGCGTTCCGGTTGACGGCAAGCGGGGGAACCAGCACCAATGATCTAACTGAGATTCTCAATACTGATTTCAAAGTCTGGAGCCTATTCGGTAATTTGATCCAGCCCCTGTTTCAAGGAGGAAGGCTTGAGGCAGGTATCAATCGATCTCAGGCCAATCGAGAACAGGCTTTGGCTGAATACGGGCAGACAGCGCTTCTCGCTTTTAGCGAGGTGGAAAGTGCCCTGGTGGCGGAAGTTTATTTAAAAGAACAGGAGTCAGCCTTACGCCATGGCGTTGAAGAAGCTTTAGAAGCAGAGGGGCTTGCATGGGATCAGTATCAAAAAGGATTAACAGGTATTGTGACTGTCTTAGAATCTCAGCGTCGAGCTTTTGATTCTAAGCGACAGCTTTTACAGATATCGAATCAATGTCTGCAGAACCGCATTAATCTCTATCTCGCGCTTGGGGGCGATTTTGGCCAATCGGCAGTAACGGCAAGTGCAGAAAAAAAGAAGAATGAAGCGAATGACACCTGAGAGAAAATAAATGATGAAGTTTAAATACATAAAACCTTTTTTACCGATCATTGTAATAATAGCGTGTATAGTGATTTCGGTAGTCCTTATAGCGACTAAATCAAAACCGCAGCGTCGCAAACTACCGCCAACAATAACCCATGTCGATGCGATCCGGTTAGAGCTGGAGGATTATCCGGTCATCGTTCACACGCAAGGGACCGTGCAGCCAAGAACCGAAAGTACTCTCATCCCTCAAGTTTCTGGACGCGTAAGATGGGTCTCACCAACATTTCGTGAAGGGGGGTTTTTTGAAAACAGAGATATTCTGTTGCGTATTGAAAAAAGTGATTACATTACTGCCCTCATAGTGGCTGAGGCTAATTTGGCCCGGGCACAACTCATCAGTGCGGAAGAGGAGGCACGGAGTGAGCAAGCACTAGAGGATTGGAATAAACTAGGTGATGGCAGCGATCCCGGGGCACTCGTGCTACGCCACCCACAATTGGCCGATGCGCGTGCAACAGTTGCATCTGCAATAGCTAAACGAGATCAAGCACAGCGTGATTTAGAGCGAACAGAGATAACCGCACCTTATGCGGGAAGGATTCTCGAGAAGCGCGTAGACATAGGCCAATTTGTAACCCCTGGCAGCGTGATGGCACGTATATACGCTGTCGATTACGCTGAAATACGCCTGCCACTCAGTGACATCGAAATTGCCTTCGTTAAGCTACCAGAAATTTATCGTGGTGAAATTACCCAGGACCTAGAATCTGGACCTAAGGTTATTCTTGGAGCTTCATTTGGTAAGCAGCGTCATACCTGGGAGGGACAAATTGTGCGAACAGAAGGGGCGATTGATACACGAAGCCGTCAGCTTTTTGTCGTCGCTCAAGTAGACGATCCTTACGGGCGCAGCGTGGTAAATCGACCGCCATTAAAAGCGGGGCAGTTTGTTGAAGCAGAGATTCTGGGTGACGTCCTTAGAGATGTTTTTGTCATATCGCGATCAACTTTGCGTGAAGGGCGTGAAATCCTTCTCATCGATAGAGATAATAAATTGGTTCGTAGAGAAGTGGAGATTGTCTGGAGTGATTCAGAAAATGTGGTTGTACGAAAACAGTTAGTCCCAGGGGATGTCCTTTGCTTGACGCCACTACCTTATGCGGCAGAAGGGACGCCCGTTGTCCCAAACTATGTCGGTGAAAGTACTCCAAAGATGAAACAAATAATGAATAGAGGTGGGGAAATTACGAGAGAATCCAAGCAGAGCGAACCGGATCCAGCTTCGTTGCAAGCAACCCCTGGAAACAACGGTCCCAAGGTAGCGGAAGAACGGGAGTCCGAAAGAGAAAGTTCAACATGAATGGGTTAATCAATTGGTTTACGCGTAACGGGGTTGCGGCGAACCTACTCATGGCTACAATTATAATGGCGGGTGTCTTTTCCCTCTCCTATAAAATACCGCTCGAAGTCTTTCCCGATTTCGATATTGACCGTATAACGGTTAGCATGCCTTATCGCGGAGCCACGCCGTCTGAGGTTGAAGAAGGGGTCGTCATCCGTATCGAAGAAGCGATTCAGGACCTCGAAGGCATCGAAGAAATTATTTCTACTTCATCCGAGGGTGTGGCTTCAGTGATGATCGAGGTGGACAGCGGTTACGATCCGCGTGAACTGCTCGATGATGTAAAAAACCGTATTGATGCGATTTCTACTTTTCCCGACGAAACCGAGAGACCGATTGTGAATGTCGCGCAGCACAGCAGTCGGGTGATCAATGTTGTAGTATCGGGTAATTTGAGCGAACGTGAACTCCGACGATTGGGGGAGCAGGTACGCGACGAAATTGCCAACCTTCCCGGCATTACCCAGGTTGCCCTTAAAGCAGTGCGCCCCTATGAGATTTCAATTGAATTAGCGGAAAATACTTTGCGACGTTACGGTCTTAGTTTCGATCAGGTCACGCGTGCGGTACGAAATTCATCGGTCGATCTTCCCGCGGGTGCAATTAAGACACGTGGTGGGGAGATCCTGTTACGCACTAAGGGGCAGGCTTACGTGCAGGAGGATTTTGAGAAAATCATTTTGCTCACGCGTGAAGACGGCACTCGACTCACGTTGGGTGAGATTGCCACGGTTCGCGATGGCTTCGAGGAAACCCCTCTTTTAGCGCGGTTCAATGGTAAGCAAGCCGTATTAATCGACGTCATGCGCGTGGGTGACCAGAATGCGATAACACTGGCACAAACAGTAAAAGAATATCTTGCCGATGCGCAGGGACGAATGCCTCCAGGAGTTGAACTAAGCTATTGGCAGGATCGGGCAAAAATTGTCAAAGGCCGTCTTAATACCCTTACAGATAGCGCGATGTGGGGGGGGCTTCTTGTTTTTCTCTTGCTTACTTTACTATTGCGATTTTCCCTCGCCTTCTGGGTGTGTCTGGGTATCCCGGTAAGCTTTCTCGGGGCTATAGCGTTGATGCCGTTTATGGGTGTCACGATAAATATTATCAGTCTCTTTGCTTTCATTCTCGTTCTCGGAATCGTAGTCGATGATGCAATTATCGTCGGTGAAAATATCTTTACCCATATGCAACACCAGGAAGATCCTGTTGAAGCCGCATCAAAAGGCACTCAGGAAGTTGCCATCCCTGTGATATTCGGAGTTTTAACGACAATAATTGCATTCAGTCCCCTCTTGATGATCGGAGGCTTTCGCGGAAAAATATTTTTCCAAATTCCCGCTATTGTTATTCCCGTGTTACTATTTTCAATTATAGAATCCAAACTCATCCTGCCAGCACACCTCAAACATTTAAAAGTAGGTAAAGTTAATCGAGCGAAATTAAATCCATTAGCGTATTGGCAGCGAAAAATAGCCGATGGTTTTGAGTCCCTGGTTATCTCTTATTACAAACCACTCCTGGCTGTGGCAATGAAACATCGCTATCTTACCTTATCTATCTTTATTGGAGTTTTTGTTCTTTTTCTTGGTGTTGTGATGAGCGGGCGAATACGTTTTACCTACTTTCCACGGGTGCAAAGTGAACGCGCTAGAGCGCGCTTGGATATGCCTTTAGGCACACCGGTAGAGATCACGGCCAATCATGTCATCCGGATCGAAGAGGCGTCAGAAAAACTGCGTGATAAATATATTGACCCCGAAACCGGTGAGAGTGTAATTGAACATATTCTCGCGACTTTAGGAGGCGAATCATTCGGTGGTCACGGTGGAGGCCGAGGCGGACAGTCCCATAAAGGAGAGGTTGTCTTTCAGGTTGTCCCCCCGGAAGAGCGCAGTATTGAAGTAAAGAGTACCCAGTTGGTTTCTGAGTGGAGAAAGCTTATTGGGGTAATTCCTGGTGCAGAGGAATTAAATTTTCGCGCCGAGATTGGACGCGGGGGGGATCCAATTGATATTCAACTAACCGGTTCAAGCTTCGAAGATTTATCAGAAATCGTTGGAATCGTTGAGAAGCGTCTTCAACAGTACCCCGGCATATTTGACATTACCAATACCTTTCAGAATGGCAAGCAGGAGATAAAGCTCGCGATAAAACCCGAGGCTGAGCATCTCGGGCTGACAATGTCCGATCTTGCGCGGCAGGTTAGACAGGCGTTTTATGGACAGGAAGCGCAGCGTATTCCGAGGGGAAGAGAAGATGTGCGCGTAATGATTCGCTATCCTGAGGATGAGCGCCGTTCTCTCGCCAACCTCGAGACGATGCGCATCAGAAGACCGGATGGAATAGAAATTCCCTTCTCATCGGTGGCCGAAGCAAAGATGGGACGTGGGTTCTCAACGATTCGTCGTGTCAATCGTAACCGAACGATTAATATTAGGGCAGACATCAATAAGAAGGAAACTAATCTTGCCGGTATCAATGAAGATCTCACCCAGTTTTTATCCAACCTCACAAGTCAATATCCCGGTGTGAACTGGAGTTTTGAAGGGGAAGCAAAAGAACAACGCGAGTCTTTTGGAAGCTTATATTCGGGATCATTATTTGTACTTTTTGCGATCTATGCGATGATGGCGATTCCTTTCAAATCCTATGTGCAACCGCTTATTGTCATGACCGTTATCCCCTTCGGCCTCGTCGGTGCGGTGTTGGGACATATTATAATGGGCATGAATTTAAGTATACTCAGTATCTTCGGCATGTTGGCGCTTACCGGGGTGGTCGTAAATGACAGTCTGGTTCTCGTTCATTATGTAAATAGTCGCCGCAAAGATAAAATGACACTCGATGATGCGGTGCGTTCTGCCGGTATCGCTCGTTTCCGCCCCATTATTTTAACCTCATTGACCACTTTTGCGGGACTTTCGCCATTAATTTTAGAAAAGAGTACCCAGGCGCAGTTTCTTATCCCAATGGCTGTATCCTTAGGTTTCGGCATTCTATTCGCCACCTGTATAACCCTCATTTTCATCCCGATTAATTATCTTATCCTCGAGGATATCAAAACAGTTGTCACAGCCTATTTCAAAGAGCTGCACGGCCTCCTCTCTGAGGCGCTGCGAAAGCAAAAGTAAAATGGCTGAACGGATAATATTTGTAAAAGGGATAAAGCGGCTTGGACTGTGAGTCTTCAATCGGAACACAGCTTACTTTGTCTCCTATAGCTTTAAAAAATGTCGGAGATTAAAAGCGTAAACTACGCTTTTCCGCATTATCCCATTCGCACATAATCAAATTTATGCTCTTTATTCCACCGCGATAATGATTGGTTGGTTAGCCACACTGAATTGGGCGTCGATTGTCGCGGCAAGCATCGGGTTACCATTAGACCTGAAATTTGCCTGGGTAATGATGCTCGAGAAACCGGGTCCGGAATTATTGGAATTAAGATTGATCGCGGTTTCGTTCGTTTGAACCAAATCACCCCCGGCGACAATTAATTGACCAAACTGCGATCCGGGATCAAAGGAGAGAACTGGAAATGCAGTTTCCTTCGCATCTATGTCACCGATAATTACACGATTTAAGACGCGAACATTTCTGGCGGAAATACCGACATTCAGCTTGTTATCGGAGAAAACCGCATTACCCGCCAGTATACCTCCCATTTCTTCCGAGTTGATAATTTCCAAAGAGGCGACATTGGCGATTCCATCATAAGTCTCGCCATCCTTTAATAAGCTGGCGTTAACCACGTTAAGTGAGCCAAGAGAAAAGACGGAAAACCAGGTATCGCTTTTGGCATCAGTAATTTTAAACCGGGCACGACCTTTAGCATAACTGACATCAGGTTGGTTGTATTTCACCGGTGGGGCCGCATTCTTGTATGTAACGGGGTCAATGGAAACTTCAAGGGCACCCGACCCAGAAAACTCTGCCATAACGATATCATCATTTTCATCAAGAAAAGAGACGCGAGTTATTTGTCCCGGGTCGGCTTGAACAGTTACTTTCTCGATGCTCATTAATACCTGGTCATAGACATTTCCGTTTGGATGAACGATGTTTTCTTCGACCGTCGCAGCCTCAGCGGCGGCGGCGGCGGCGGCGGGAACAAAGAACCGTGAAGTGTAGCGGGAATCTGCCAGCATCATATCAATCTGAGATATAAAAGTAGATACTTCAGCAAGACTGCTGACTTCAGTCTTCGAAGGAATGATCCTTAATAAATTGATTTGAAGAGACGCTGCATCGGCGAATTCCCGAAAGCGATCGTTTGGCGGATCAAAAAGGCCAAGGATATTAGTCCGGCTGGAATTCCCGAAAGAAATTACATCGTTGTCGATTATGAAACGTTCGATGAACAATTCCGCTCCCGAGAAGCGAATTCTGACCAAGCCCGTAGAGGTCTGATCAGCATTGGGAGTAACTCCATACTTGTTATCAAAAAGAATATTAAAAAATGCGGTTATCTCAGCGTCACTGGAAAAATCATCCGGAATTTCCTCGTTGTTGAAGAATGTCGTTTGAAAGGTGGGGATGAGAAAATCAACCAGCTGTCCCAATCCGCTTCCGTTGATCACCTCGACATCCTGGAAAAGAAGATCACGTGATGGCCACTGCCCGGTGAGAAGAAAGCGTGCCATGAGCGCTTCTTGAATAGTCTGAGATTCCAGGGTCTCGAAGATTTCCGAGATTATCTGGCTTTGGGTGATTTGACCGGAGTCGAGCGAGGCGATGAGTATACTCTCCTCGTTCGGTAAAATATCCTGACCAATAAAATCGTCAAAAGAGCGACCGACAAAGTCCAGGTTCGCAGAGGCTTCAGTGACGACTAAAGTAATTGGGTCGGTGATAAACCAATTATCGTAAGTGAATCCATTAGGATCAATTTGTACTGTCCGAGTTTGCATCACATAAGTTCCAGCAAAAGCTGGGAACCAAGTGAAACTGAATACAGACACGTTTCCTGCAGGACCTGTTTCAACGGTAACACCAGTATCTTGAGTTCCTATAAAAACACCATTAGCATAAAAGTTTACTTGGTCTATGTCGAGGAGACCTGAGTTAATCTCTACTTGTAGATCAACTTTTTGTCCGACACTGATCGTTGATTCTTGATCTGAGAGAGGTCGCATAAATCCTGTAGGAAGGTTCGCTTCCAATTTTCCAACATCGAGACTGAGGGGAATGGCTTGACCAATATTCCCAAAATTATCAACGGCCTCTGCAGTAAATACAAAACTACCTTGTTGATTGGGATCGAAGAAGAGGGAATATTGGTTGTCCATCCCCGTGTTTGTAGAGCCTAGGAGTTGGTTGTTCGCAAAGAAACGTACTTCGGTGATAAATCCATCAGGGTCTACTGCAGTAGCATTAAGGAACATACTTGATGCTACCGAAACATCGTTAACCGTATCTCCTTCACCCATTGGAAGTGGATGATCAATTATAACACGGGGGGTCGTGCTATCTGGAGGACCAGCAATTACAACAACGCTTGAAGATCTGGTTACATTACCGACATTGTCGGTAGCTTCCGTTTTAATAAAATAGACTCCAGATGAAGGTAAGCTAAACAAAACTTGAAAGGGAGCAGTTTCAGCTATTCCTACCGATACATCGTTAACGAAAAATTCAACTTGGCTAACGAGCCCATCTGGATCATTTGTTGCAGCATTAAGAATTAGCGCAGTACCAGGAATGAAGGTGTTTCCAGATGCTGGGGAAGATATGGAAATCACTGGAGGACTACCGATAACCACAGAGATATTTACTGATTCTGAAAACCCTTCGTTTCCCGCATTGTCAGTTGCCGTTGCTGTAATTGTAAAATTTCCAGGTGAAGAAAGACTGTATGTGGTTGTATAGGGAAAAGTAGATGAGTTCCCAATGGATACGCCATTTAAGAAAAACTCAACTTGGCTGACAACTCCATCTTCATCTGTTGCATGTGCTCTTAAATCTAGAGCGAATCCAGGTACAAAAGTTTCGTTTTCGACAGGTGATGTAATACTTATAGTAGGAATAGATCCTACGGATGAGGTAAGACTAATAACATCAGAGGTTGTTGTCGCTCCTGTGTCATCTGTTGCAATAGCAGTTATTGCTAATGTTCCAGTGGAAGAGACTGTATAATTAAGTTGATAGGGAAATGTTGTATCGGTTCCAATAGTAGCATTATTAACAAAAAACTCAACTTGTGCTATGATTCCGTCGGAATCTAGAGCAGAGGTGGTAATCATAATAGCTTCTCCTGGAGTAACAATTAAGTTATCATCAAGTGAAGTAATTTCAATCTCTGGCGGTTCCGAAATAGTAATTGAGGCTGTCTCAGTCAGCGAATTATTTAACTCATTATCGTCATCACTTTCCGTAATATCAGTATCACTATCTGCTGTCGCAGTTACGTCATAACTATCTTTGGCGACGTCAGGGACAACTACTGACACTTGTACTACCACTGAAGCTGCGGCTTCTATAACACTTGCAGATGCAGAAAAAATTGTTGTTCCTACTGCAGAAGTGCCATCAATTGTTACTTCAACTTCAAAATCGGTTGTAACATTCGTGTCCCCATCATTTTTTATTGTTACATTGAATACAACTGTTGACCCTATCCCTGCCCCGGTTGGACCAGATATGGAGCTGGTCGTTAGATCTGCGGCAGCCTCGAGTTTACTAATGAATACTCCAAAAAATATAAATGTTAGAATTAAAAAATTAAAATTTCTAATGAGATTAAAACCGCTATTTATATTTGCTGATGGAAGAATATTCATGGTTTGAAGAATGAGAAGGCGTGCAAATTATAAATAGCGGTTAATCATTTGCCTTTTTAACATATGAGCGATTTCGTTTCATGGAGTATGACCATTTCCAGATCGATTTTTCCATTGATAACTCGGCGTAAGCCTTAAACAGCCATGCCTAAAAAAGAGTATGACAAAAAAGTCAGTGGATATCTGTATTCCGGAACGAGGAATTGCGTTTGTTACAGATCAGGAATTTTTACGATAACTCGCAGATTGTCAATACTAAATGTAATTCCATGTCCCATGATAGAAGTGATCAAAAAAAGGCATATTTAATTTAATAAAATTTTAAGTGAGGCTATATTTTAAAATAAGAAAGCTTTCGTAGAGATTATCAGGTTTTCATTAATCATCTCATTACTTTCTATAAAATTACATACTCCGTGGCAATTATACACTAGCCTAATAGCGTTAATTAAATATTAAAATGATAAATGCAACCACCGAGACCAGCAATCGCATGATTCGATGTTGATTTCTAATTAAACCCTATTGACTCAACTTTAATATTTGTGATTCGATTATTTTTTCCCAATGAAAAGATCAAAACATAAGTCAAAGGATCAATTACCTGAAGGGGATAAATCTTCAGCGGTGAGTGGTAGCGTTGAAGGCGTTGACTTTGAACAAAAGGTAATACTGATGTGGGAAAATTACCGACAGGTCATACTTACGGTAATTGGTGTTATAATTTTGTCTTTGCTTGTTTACCAAACGATGCTGTACCTCGCTGAGCGAAAAGCGCTCGCGGTAGAAATCGCTTTTCAAGACGCTGAAAGTGATGACGCTTTAATTAACTTCGCTCGTGAGCATCCCAATCATAAGTTGGCAGGTTTTGCTTATCTTCAAGTCGCTAATAAAAAATATGATGAAGATGACTTTTTACTGGCAGCTAAATATTATACCAGCGCGGTAAGCGAATTAGAAAACACGTCTATGCAGGGACGCGCGTACCTCGGTTTTGCCATGTCCAATCTCCTGGCGGGCAATACCGATGAAGGCGTTGAGGCACTCGACAAGATAGCCAGTGATCCGTCACTGCTCGACACTTATCGAGCGGAAGCTGCTTATCAGCTCGCGGTGAATTTTTGGGAAAAAAGTGATTATGTGTCACTCGATCGTGAACTCAGGCGTATCGAGTCGTTAAAGAAGTCCGGGATGTGGGTCAGCAAAGCATCAGTGATGCGAAACAGTATACCCAAACTTCGCGAATTGGCGGATAATTAGTTAATAGATGGTAATATGGAAGGCGCGGTTCATTATCTTGTCATTGCGAGAAGCGCGAAAGCGCAACGAAGCAATCCAGGCGAATAGTCATTGTGCTTTCGAATACCAGTCTCCACTCGAACCTTTAAATGAGGGCCAAAGGAAAGTCGCATCTGCTAAGAAAATTGAGTAATATTGGAGTGACCCCAAAAAATCGTACTATTAACAGTGAACGGTTATCAGGATAAGCAAATAACCGCGATCAAAAGAAAACGATACATAACAGAACAGATCATCGCAATATTCCGGCAGGTCAAAACCAGTAAAACGGTACAGAAAATCTGCCGTGCAGACAGCTTTTCCGCTGATCCTTTTCCCGTCATTATTAAAAGGTCCCGCATCAATGATACTGTGAGGGTCCGTACAACTGATGATGTGTTGAATCACATAAATCTCAAAACGAGACCAATCCTTTTTAATCAAATAGAGATCGGCTAACGCACAGTTTCTCTGGACATGCATAAAGGTGAATCTTGCGCCTGAGCCCTGGTTATCACCCTTTTCTTTGAGATAGCTGATGTCGTGAAGAAGCAGTGCGTGGAGCCCATTTTCAAAATTCCTTTCCGACGTTACGGGTTCTCCCTTTGCCAGGTGAAGATTTGCAACCAGGCGTGTCCAACACAGTGTCGCCTGCATGGTGTACTCCAGATTGTGTGGTAGACCGTATCCATCAGCTGATAATCCCAGTAAGTACCATCAAACATCGCCTTCGTATCAGCAAATAACTGGGAAATCATTTCAGTATTTGCCCGCTGAAATACTTCGTCCTGTATTTCTAACACTGTTTTTTCGACAACGCGGTAGTCGCTGGTATCCAGATCATCCAGTGTGTATGCCCGTAATCTAATCCTTATAGTGTAGTAATTCTAATTAAAGAGAGGATCCTACTAAAAAATTAATATTAAAAAGAGTAAGGGTTATATAAGCGGTTACCCTATTTTTTAAATATAAACCATTTATTTTTATATTCCTGAAATAAAGTATGTAAGTTACTTTGAATAAATGGTTTAAAGATGAACCGCGCATCCGATAATTTTGGCTCAAATTGGTCGGGGCGACTGGATTCGAACCAGCGACCTCCTGCTCCCAAAGCAGGCGCACTAACCAGGCTGTGCTACGCCCCGTTATTCACACACAAATCAAAGGAAAATAATCGCTACTCTTGTCAACGATTTTAATAGGGATGATGTGGTAATCAAAGCTACATGCGAGATAAGGATGAGCGATACAGTCGCAAACATGCAAACGATCGATTCCAAAGAAGAGTATAAAAAAGGGTGAAGCTTACACCCATCCTCAACTCGTGCAAAGAGATAGATTGAAATGTGATGAATATAATCGCACTCTTTTACAAACGAGCGCTGAACCGGGCTTAAATCTTCATTGATGGGAAGACCCCACTAATTGCCTGCGATTGGTTTCATCGGGCGATTCTTGATAATCCCCGTAATATATAATTTGATAACGTTTTAAAACAAAGCCGTCAGGTAGATCTGGATGAAAGTCATCAATTTCCTTATTAATCGTGAAAACGGAATCATCTTTTTCGCAAATAAGAAGTTGCTGATTCTCGTCGGCAGGGGGCTGGTAGCGTGCTGCCTGACCTGGGAGTTCTACAGTTTCCAATTCCCCTTCATTGATCATCACTTTGATATTGCGATAGACGGTGGCAATTCCCAGATTCGGGACCGATCTCCCCGCGATTTGCAAAATTTCTTTCGGCCCTAACAGACAGTTTGTCGCATCAAATGCTTGTCTGATGGCGTGACGTTGTTTTGTTGAGCGTAAAGTCTTATTAGGCATCCTGAAGGTGAATTGAAATATTTGAAGTAATTAGTTTCTGTATAAAATATAACATTTCGACATTTATGGTATTTATTTAGTAAAAATAATCAAGAGTTGTAATGTTAAAAAAAGTTAAAAAATGACTGGATTTACCACTGGTAGGTTACAGCATTGTGATCTTGATAAGGCTATAAATTTATATTGGGAAAAATGAATAATTTTAGAACATTTATTATATTAAGTGTATGACCAGGGAATATGAGAAAGATTTTCTTTTAAAATTATACCGTCAGATGATGACGGTGCGAGGGTTTGAAGAGCAGGTATTACGATTATTTGAAAAAGCGCAGATCCCGGGTATCGTGCATGTTTCAGTCGGACAGGAAGCCGTGCCAGTTGGAGTTTGTGCAGCTTTAAATACTGATGACCATATAACGAGCACACACCGGGGGCATGGACACTGCCTAGCGAAGGGGGCTGAAGTGAGTCGGATGTTCGCAGAATTATTCGGTAAAGTGGATGGATACTGCCAGGGGAAAGGGGGCTCCATGCACATCGCCAATCAGAAAAGCGGAAATCTTGGAGCCAATGGCATCGTTGGAGGAGGAATCTCAATTGCCGCGGGTGCGGCACTCAGCGCTAAATTACAAAAAAACAATCGAGTGAGTGTCAGTTTTTTTGGTGATGGTGCATTAAACCAGGGGATCCTGGCCGAGTCCATGAACATGGCATCGGTTTGGAATTTACCCATAATATTCGCTTGTGAAAATAACCAGTACGGCGAGTACACGCCCATGAGGCTGGTAACCGCGGGGACAATAAAAATGCGTGGTGAGGCTTATAGTATACCATCGGTAACTGTAGATGGTATGAATGTGCTGGCGGTATATGAAGCCACTTCCTCAGCGGTTGAACTCGCGCGAAAAGGAGAGGGCCCGAGTTTTCTCGTCTTCAGCACTTATCGCTATTATGGCCATGGAATGGGTGATCGGAACCGGTCCTACCGCACCCGTGAAGAAGAAAGGGAATGGCGAGAAAAACGCGATCCCATCGATAATTTTAAACAATATCTTTTGAAAATAGAAGACATAGCCGAGAGCGATTGTGATAACATTCAAGGGGAAGTTGCACAAGAAATTGAGAGGGGAATAGAAATTGCCAAACAAGCCGCCTACCCAAACCCTGAAGCCGTAGCAGATCATGTCTATGCAGAATAATACACGCGAGATCACGATTATTCAGGCGATTAATGAAGCTATCTGCGAAGAGATGCAGCGCGATGAAAAGGTAATACTCATCGGTGAAGATGTGGCAAATGCCCAAGGTGTTTTTAAAGTGACTGACGGTGTTCTCAATAAATTTGGTCCTGAACGGATACTGGATACACCGATATCAGAGGCAGGGATAACCGGGGTTGGAGTCGGTATGGCGATGACCGGGTTGCGACCGATTGTTGAAATCATGTTTTGCGATTTTCTCACGCTTGTTATGGATGCATTAGTTAATCAGGCCGCCAAAATGCATTATATGTCGGGTGGTAATTACCAGGTTCCGCTGGTCGTTCGGACCCTCATGGGAGCGGGCAAGCGAGCGGCAGCACAGCATTCACAGAGCCTGCATGCATGGGTTGCCCATATCCCAGGGCTTAAAGTCATGCTGCCATCTACTCCCTACGATGCGAAAGGTATGCTTAAGACTGCAATTCGCGATAACAATCCTGTTATATTCTTTGAAGACAAAATGAACTATCAGATTAAAGGTCTCGTCCCTGAACCTGAGGATGATTACACGATCCCCTTTGGAAAAGCTGATCTTAAGCGTGAGGGGGATGATATTACATTAATTGCGACTTCGAGTATGGTTTTAGTCGCTCTTGAAGCGGCATCAGAACTTGGCGAAGAGGGGGTATCAGCTGAAGTTATCGATTTGAGAAGTTTAACTCCTATCGACGAGGATATGCTTGTGGAATCAGCGATGAAGACCTCGCGATGCATCGTAATAGATGAGGGTTATCAAAGCTTTGGGGTAACAGCGGAGGTCGCTTCGGTGATCAATGAGAAAGCATTTTATCATCTCGATTCTCCGGTGCAAAGAATGGGAGCAATGGATGTTCCCGTTCCCTTTTCTCCGATTTTAGAAGATCAGACGATACCTAATGTGGAAGGGATAGTTAGAGTCACAAAACAGTTACTTGATAATTAGGGATTTTTATTGTGGCGATAGAAATAGTGATGCCCGCGTTAGAGATGGCTCAGGATGTGGGCGTTCTCATAAGCTGGTTAAAGTCTGATGGAGAGAGCATTAGCAAGGGGGACCTCTTGTTTGAAATCGAGACTGACAAGGCAGTAATTGAAATAGAGTCACCAGGATCAGGAATATTATCCAATGTTTCAGCCAGCGCTGGCGATAAAGTACCGATTGGACAGGTAATAGCGTATCTGTTAGAGGAAGGAGAAGATCTGCCGAAAGCCGCAATCTTATCGATCGCTGATGTTAGCAAAGCGCAAGGTGAATCAAAGCTCTGTGTTTTAGGATCAGAAAAAACACCCAGCGCGCTTAAAAAAAAGTCGAAATTGGTAGCCGCTTCACCAAAAGCGAGGCGTTTAGCTACTGAGTTGGACATAGACTTATCGGCCTTTTCGGCTTCGCTTGCTGATCGTGCAATCCAAGCCAAAGATATTTTGGATGTCGGAAGCATTAAGATCGATGATCTTATAAAGGGAAATGCCTACGATGTTATTGAGATGAATGGCATGCGCCGAGCTATTGCACAGCGTGTGATACAAAGTCATCAAAACGTACCGCCAATATCCTTGACCCTTTCAATCGATATGAGCGAAACGATAAGTCGAATTGACGATTGGAATAAAAAACAGGCAAAAGTTGAAAGCAAAATTAAGCTGTCTTCGCTCTTGTGTCTTGGGGTTGCCAAGACACTAACCCAACACCGCGAGCTCAATGGACATATAATTGACGATAAAATTCATCGTTATAATGTGGTCCACCTTGGAGTAGTAGTCGCTCTGGAAGATGGCTTGATGATTCCGGTTATTCGCAATGCACAAAGTCTGACGATGGAAAAGATCCATTTAAAGTTGAATGAGCTAACGGATCGGGCACGTAAGCAACGTCTGAAAAAAGAGGAGATGAGCGGAAGCACTTTTACCCTATCTAATCTTGGTATGCATGGTGTCGAACAGTTCACCTCCATATTAAATCTGCCTGAAGTGGGGATTCTATCTGTTGGAACAGTGAAGGATACATCAGTCGGTGTTGAAGGAAAAATCGAACTTAGATCGATAATGCAAGTTACAATAAACGCTGATCATCGAGCTGTGGATGGCGTCGCGGCAGCACAATTTTTGAAAACTTTAAAAAATACCTTTGAATCGCCAGCCTCGTTATTTGAATAATTAAATTATATAAAGGAAACATTATGGGAATTGTAAAAAACTTAGATCATGTGGCTGTAACCGTGAGTGATTTGGAACGGTCATTACCCTTCTATAAAGAAGTCCTGGGCTTACAAGAAATTGAACGACATTTACTCGATGGAGAGACAATTTCTACAATGGCGGGCAAACCCGGTGTTGTCATGCAAGTTGTCCGGCTCGCCTGCCCCGACACCCCTGATATCCTCATCGATTTACAGCAGTATATTGAACCAAAAGAAGACGTTTCTAATGCGGCATTGGGCATGGCCAATCATTCACACTTTTGTTTTGGCGTAGATGACTTACAGACAACTTGTGATGAATTACAAAAAAAGGGGGTAGAATTAATCTCCGCACCCGTAAGTTTTGATTTGGGAAAGGATTGGGACTACGGTGTCGTCAAAGTTGTATTCTTCAAAGACCCGGATGGATTCATCCTCGAATTGATGGAAATGGATCTGAAGAAATCCTGAGTGAGAATAGAGTGAATTAATAAAATTTAATAATAACAGCTTATATTAGAAGGAGTATACCATGCCAAAGTATGAGGAACTTCAGGGGAAAGCCGGAATTGTAACCGGTGCTGGTCGAGGAATCGGCAAAGCCATTGCTCAACGCTTAGCAAGTGAGGGTGTCGCCGTAGTTATTACCGATATTGATGGTATTACAGCAGAGGCCGCAGCGGCTGAAATTAATGGTGCGAACAATAAAGCCATCGGATTAAAAGTCGATGTAACGAAAAAAGAGGACATTGAGAAAATGATCGACGAAACGATCAATGCGTTCGGTCAGCTAGACATTCTTGTCAACAACGCGGGGATCGGTGCCGTAGCCCCATTAATAGATACAGATGACGAGACCTGGGATCGGCTCATGGAAGTGAACGCGAAAGGCACTTTTCTATGCAGTAAAGCAGCTGCCAAACAGATGATAAAACAGGGCAAAGGGGGGCGGATTATCATTAATGCTTCAGGTGCCGGGAAAATGGCTCCGGGTAAAGCGGTGCCACTTGGAGCTTATGCGGCCAGTAAGCATGCAGTTGTAGGACTTGGTAGACAACTTGGGCTTGAACTCTCAGAACATCAGATTCTTGTAAACTGTGTTTGTGCCGGTATTGTAGACACGCCGATGTGGGAACTTATCGACCGTGAAATAGCAGATTTGGAAGGAGTTTCCCGCGGTTCTGTTCTTGAGAAAATGGTTGCCGGTATTCCTTTAGGGCGAATTCAGAAACCTGAGGATGTAGCCAATGTTGTCGCCTTTCTGACCTCTGATGACGCTAATTATATGACCTCCAATACAATCAATGTAGCCGGCGGTATCATCCCCTATTAAATTTTAACTGTAATGATTGGTTTTTAATCTAGTTTCGCTTGTAGAGTATGGTCATTGACGCACATCTTCATGTCTGGCGAGCGGTTCGCAATCATCCCGACCCAGCGGTGACTATTGTCAGTCCCTGTTCCGATGTCCCGGTCGAATTATTAAAACAATACATGGGGGAGCATAGAGTAGATAAAGCGGTTCTTGTTCAGCCGCTCTACCCCGGTGAAGACAATTCTTATGTCGCGGACAGTGCGGCGGCTGATCCTGAACACCTGGCCGCTGTCTGCTATGTCGATCCACGCGAAGCAGATGCGGCCGAACTTTTAAAATACTGGATCAAAGAGCGAGGTTGTAAAGGGGTGCGAATGCGTCCGAGCGTTGACGGGGAAGAGGAAATTTTCGGTAAACCGGCATCCTATGCGGTATGGGAAGCTGCGCAGGATTTGGGAATCGCGGTGAACCTGCTCATGAATAGCGAGCACTTGCCGGCACTGGCTGCAATTGTAGATCGCTATCCACAAGTCCCTCTCCTCATCGATCACATGGCAAACCCGGATGTCGCTGTGGGAAAAGACTCGACGGCGTTTAAATCGCTTTTAGCGATGAGTAAATTCCCTCAAGTCTCAGTGAAAGTTACCGGCTATTATTATCATTCCAATGAATCCTGGCCCTACACCGACTGTCATGACTTTTTTAAAGCACTATACGAAACATTTGGTCCAAAGCGTTTAATCTGGGGCAGTGATTTTCCCCATGTTATTCTCAATAGCAGTTATGCCAGTGTGCTCGCGCTCCAAGAGCGCTATTATACTTATTTAAGCGATGAAGATTTAGCAGCTATTATGGGTGACAATGCCGAGGCAATATATTGGAGTAAGTAGCTCCAATGATAATTATTGATGACAGGAAGTTCTATTGAGTAAGGGTATTAAAGTATTATTTTTACCGCATCCAGTCATAGAGATTGCAAATCCCTGGGAGTCGGATGTGGTGATGGCGATCGACGACCGCCATGATTTCAACCTCTGCGATTATGACAAGCCGCTAGCTCCACAGTTTGAAGGTGTTGACGTCGTTATTGACCACGGTGGGGCAGCAGGGACAAGGGAGATGGCCGATATCGCGTCGGAAAAAGTTAAACTGTGGCAGATTCTTGGGACCGGACTCGACCATTTCGATATGGATTACTGGCGTAAAAAAAAGATTCCGGTTGCCCACTGTCCAGGCCCATTCAGCGCGGTCGCTTTGGCGGAATGCGCGATGATGTTTATGCTGATGCTGGCAAGGCAATATAATGAAACTCAGGGGAATTTGAAGGCGGGGGAATTTTACCGCCCAATCGGAAAAGAGCTCGATGGTATGAAGCTGGGACTGGTGGGATTTGGTGCGAGCGCGATCGAACTGGCACGTAGGGCGGCATCATTTGAAATGAAAATTTCCGCTATTGATATTCGTGAAGTAGGTGAAGATGAAGTCAATGAATTTGGCCTGGAGTTTGTTGGTAAACCGGAAGCGCTCGATAAAATCGTAGCGGAGTCCGATGTCCTATCCGTTCATTTGCATCTGAATAAAGAAACTCGCCATATCATTGACGCGCGCAGATTCGGCCTGATGAAGCCGACGGCTTTTTTTATCAATGTTGCGCGAGGTGCGCTGGCAGATGAGGAAGCGTTGGCTGAAGCTTTATCAAATGGAAAATTAGGGGGAGCCGGGCTTGATGCTTATGGGAAGGAGCCCCCCGACCTCAATTCACCCCTCTTTAAACTACCCAATGTCATCGCTACGAATCATATCTCTGGTGTAACAGACGGAACCTCCCACAAGCGGGCTGCTGCGACAGCGCGCAATGTAGAGCAAATTGCGGCAGGTAAAGAACCGCTCTACCGCGTAGACCGATAGATGATGAATATTTGCATGGCCGGCCACGGTATGATGGGTGTGTGGCACTCTGACGCCCTGAAAGACAGGGACTGCTGCCTTCATACGATAGTGGGGAGGCAACCCGAACCGACGAAGGCATTTGCCGAGCTATACGGTTACCGCAAGTGGACTGTGGATCTTTCCGAAGCACTCGCTGACGAGGAAATTGATATTGTCATACTCGCTACACCCAGTGAGATACATGCAGAAAATGCGTTGGCATCATTAGCCGCGGGCAAACATACGCTCGTTGAAATTCCTATCGCGATGAACCTGCAAGACGCGAATCGTGTTGTTGATACCGCTAGGGAACGCGGGTTAACACTTGGAGTCGTACATCCCTTACGCTTTAGACAGGCGACAATAGCTTTGCGGAATAAAGTGTTAGCGGGTGAGGAAAATATAAGGCAAGTAGTCACACGATTTTATATTCATCGGTTGGAAAATGTGGGAGGAACAGGGTATAGGCGGAGTTGGACAGATAATCTATTATGGCATCACATTACACATTCACTGGATATGGGCTTATGGTTATTAAATGAATCGGTACGAGAAGTTCATAGCTTCATGCCCTTACCCGACCCAAAAACAGGAATACCGATGGAAGTTTTTCTCGGCATTGAGACAGAAAAAGATCAGTCGTTGATTTGCGCCGGATCCTATTACAGCCACGAGAATATATGGGATGCCCTGATCATTACAGATTGCGATACATACCGATTTAATTATACTCAAAATAAGCTTACGATGCGTGAGGGTGAGCAATTAATGGAACAGGAAGCAGATAATTGCGCACTCGTAACCCGCGATTTTGTTCTGGCGGTAAAAGACGGCAGTCCACCGGCAGTCACCGGCGAATCAGTATTACCTGCAATGCGAGTGTTACAGACAGCACAAGATAACTGGGATAAAAAATACGGTGCGCAAATTCTGCCTGGACGGCCTTTAAAAACAGAATAAAATGGTAATCGTATCTTTTCACTATTTATACTCACTAGATAGATGTTAGTAACAGCAACCGAATGGGATAAAATATGGAATCGGGATATTTAATTATCTTAAATTCAATGAAACAAATAAAACGAATATCGTTAATACTAGCACTAATCATTTCATGGGCATGTGTAAATGCTTTCGGTCAATCGTGGGTGGAAGACAGCTTTGAAGATTTTGTCGACGGGGCGCTCGATTCATCGGGCAATAATATTTATGTCTCTCATGATGGGAAGATTCGAACCATAAACCGTTTCGATTTAAATGACGATGGCTGGATTGATTTGCTTTTCCCGCACACTCACGACCGACAAAATATTATTCACCCAACTCTAGCGGAGATTTCTTCAGATAGAACAATAGAGACTTCACGGTTAGAGATAGATGGGTCCAAGCAGGTTGAAACAGCGGACCTCAACAAAGATGGCTGGCTGGACCTGGTATTTTGTCCGAGCAGGAGTGGACTGCAATACCCCCGTCGTTTTGTATCGATCATTTATGGAGGTGAAGATGGATGGCCTGCTTCCCGCAGTAATGGGGTATTACCGGTACACGGCGTTCAAGCTATTGCTCTCGCCGATCTTAATGATGATAATTGGACAGATATTATAACGCTAAATGCTAAAGGTTGGCTGCACGGCCAGCCTGATGGCAAAATTATGCGTGTATTTTGGGGTGGTGAAAGAGGTTATATTCTTACACGTTATCAGGATGTAGGGGTTGAGAATGCCATTGCTTTAGCTTCTGGAGATTTTGATGGGGATGGAGCTGATGATGTTGCGGTTCTCAGGTCAGATAATAAAATTGAAATATTTTGGTCGAAAGTAGCGGATGAAAATGGAGTCAATGTAAAGTCATCCAAAATAGTGATACCGGGGAGTAACCATCAAAGTATCAATACTGCTGACAGCAATAATGATAATATACCGGATCTCATTATTGGTACTGGCAGTGACCGTTTGTATATTGTTAAAGGTAAGCGTGGGCGCTCCTGGAAAGCACCGCTCGAGATTGTAGGATTCAGCGCATCGCATGTTGCGGTAGGGGATTTAGATGGAGATAATTATATGGACCTGGTTCTATCATATTTTAAACTTAGATTTGCTGGAGGTGGTGAAGATGCAGGGGCTGCGAAGGAGTCGATTGATGAGACTAATATACTTTGGGGAGATAAAAAAGGTTTCTCTGCTTCTCGTTCAACTAGTCTCAATGCACCAAAACAGAAATCCTCAGCAATCGGTGATTTCGATCGCGATGGTATTCCCGATATAGCGATAGCTATCCACCAGGGCAAATCAGACTATCTGACCGAGTCGATCATTTACTACGGTAAAGGGGACAGGGAATTTGAATTAGGAGACAACAGAATATCCACCGAAGGAGCGTATGGTGTATTAAGTGTTCCTCAAACCGAAGGAAAACCGGCATCCCTAATATTTAGTAACAGTCTTGGAGGGTCTGTAAAAGAAGAAGTGCCCGCATTTCTCTATTGGGGAGGGCCTCACGGGTTCAGCACGGAGCGCCTTCTTAAAATACCACTGAGAAGCGGATACGAAGCATCCGCTTCTGATTTAAATGCTGATGGACACACCGATGTGATTTTGTTGGATGAATTGCATGCTGGCGGTGAGGCTGGTGATGATCCCTATGCGGGAGTAAATATCTACTGGGGTAGTTCTGAAGGTATCGAGCTTGAAGGGAGAACAAATTTGAGGGAGTCCTATTTAGGATCGAGCACTGTCGCTGATATAAATAAAGACGGGTATCTCGATATGGTGTTGGGACAGTTTACCAAAAGTCGTGAAATCCCTGAGTCACATGTAATCATTTATTATGGCGGGAAGGATGGATTTGATCGCAGTCGCCGTGTTTCCATTCCCTGTGATTATCATTCGCTCTCCATTCAACTTGCCGACTACGACAAGGATGGGTGGCTCGATATTGCGGCTAGTTCATGGCAGGATGGAGGGGTAAGAATATTTTATGGCAGCGCTGACGGGTATGACGTCAATCGGTCCATAACAATAGATGCCCCCTCGGTAATTGACTTGGATACAGCAGACCTCAATAACGATGGCTGGCTTGATATTGTTGCCTGTTGTTATCGAGATTTTGTAAATATTCATAATGATGTTGGAGCACTCATTTTTTGGGGTGGTGAGAAAGGTTTTAAGCAATGGAACAGTCAATGGCTTCCCGGATTTACCCCGCTCGGGCCGGTCATTGCCGATTGGGATAGCGATGGATTTCTCGACCTGTTTTTCCCCTTCTATCATGGAGATATCTCGCGTGAAGAACAACCGTGTTATCTTTTTTGGGGGAGCGCTGAAGGCTATAGTAAGCGAGAGAGAACCCATCTCTTTAATGATTCGGGAACTGATGGCTTAGCCGCTGATTTCAATAAAGATGGTCTGCTCGACTTGGCAGTTGCAAATCATACTGTGGACGGCAATCACAATACGGCATCAAAGATTTTTTTAAATGACGGCAATCGATTTGCAAAACCGCACATTGATACTGTTCCGACACATGGTCCGCATTGGATGTATAACTCGGACATGGGACATATCTATGATCGTTCCTGGCGGCAGATCTATAAATCTTCAATCTTCAGTTATGATGAGCAAGCAACGAAGGGCATGCTGAGTTACGCGGCCGATATTCCGGAGGGAACCCAATTGAAATTTGTAATTCGTTCCGGAGCGGTAAAGGATAATTTGAAGGAAAGTCCCTGGCAGTCTGTAGAATCGGGTGAATTTAAACTTTCGGAAACGGACCGTTTCTTCCAATATAAAGCGATATTCATTTCCGATAATGGCGATCGTTTCCCAATGCTCGACTGTGTTAATATCAAGGTCATTTAATTTTTATTTCACGCTTAAACAATTACGGAGATGTCAAAAAAGCGCATTGCAATTTGCAGATTTGAACATGAAGCGAACACTTTTTCCGCGCTTGATGCAGGACTGGAACAATTTCAGAATACGGTCGGAGGCATTCTGATCGGTGAGGAATTACTTAATCAACCGGATCGGAGTGATGAGATTAAGGGGTTCCTGAATATCTTGGGGTCGTCGGAAAAAGCGATTGAAATGGTACCATTATTAAGTGCGTCAGGATTTGCAGGAGGCAATGTCACCGCTGAAGTCGTATCTTATCTCGAAGATAATTTGCGCCGTATGCTTCGAGAATCCGGAGAGCTCGACGGGTTTTTATTTGCCCTGCATGGGGCGATGGCTTCAAAAGAAATACCCGATCTGGAAGGGTATTTTCTGGGAATTGTTCGTGAGGAGTTGGGTGATGAGATTCCCTTGGTCTGTACTCTCGATCATCATGCAATATTAACACAAAAGATGGTGGATCTTACAGATGTAATAGTAGCCTATCGCACGCATCCCCATATCGATGTTGTAGAAACTGGAGAAAGAGGGGCGGCTTTATTATTGCGCATCCTGGCTGGTGAAATCAATCCGGTGATGGACATGATAAAAATTCCTCTTATTATGCCACCCCCTGATGACGGAACTAATTCAGGGACGCTTAAAGAATTATTCGATCAACTGGCAGTATATGAGGCGCAACCAGAGGTTATTACCTGTTCTTTATGCGTTAGTTTTGGTTGGGCGGACGTTCCCGAGTTCGGTTGGGCCTCGGTGGCCGTGACCGACGATGATAAAAACCTGGCCGCTGAAATTGTTCGGGATCATGCCAGCCGGGTTTGGGAATCGCGTGAGGGTGTAATGCCGGACCCCATGCTACCGCCTAATGAAGCCGTTGAGGCTGCAGCACAGGCAGAGGGGTGTCCCGTTCTCATTACCGATGCAGCGGACACGATCGGAGGGGGCGCACCCGGTGATACAACCGCCCTGCTCAAGTCTTTAGTTGAGCAACGCCATAAAGTGAATGGGTTGATACTTTCTCATCTGCCAGATCGTGAAGCTGTGCAAAATATCAATGAAGATGACATCGGTTCAACCCTTACCCTTGATGTAGGGGGAAAGCGTGACACCCGTTTCAGTAAACCCTTATCCGTGACGGGAGAGGTACTATGCGTTACGGATGGGATCATTGAAGATGTGGGAAAATTTACACCCACACCGACGGTCGACGCAGGGAAAACCATTTGCCTAGGTATTGATAACATTCGACTGGTCCTCACGGAACGCATTATCATCGGGCCTCAACCGTCTATTTTTCGAAAAGTGGGAATCGAACCCTTTGAAGCAAAGATTGTGGCTTTGAAAACAGGCGTTGGTTTTATCCCTACCTACGGGCATGTCGCCAAAGCTGTCATTCGTGCTGATTGTCCAGGCGCGACATCATACAATATGAAAAACTATGATTTTATTCATATTCCCCGGCCTATTTATCCCCTCGATCCGGAGATGGAGTGGAGTGTGAATGGAACCTGATACAAGATTCATGATGCAGGTTGGCTAGAAGTGATCAGTGAAAAGTGATTCGATTGCGGAATGCAGATTGTTCATGGCGATTATAATAATTCGTCTTAAACCTAATATTCTCAAAATTGTCATTGCGAGCAAAGTGACGCAATCCAGGGGGATGTCAATTGCATGAACGCAGTGCCTGGGTGCTTAGAGTTCACTCAGTAGAACTGATAACCGGGAATAATTTTATTGATTTAACCCGTTGTTTTCAACTGGATAATTAGAATGGAAGAGACTTCCACCTTCGGCGCACTCAATTATTCGATCTTTTTTATCTACCTGGCGGCAATATTCGGAATCGGTTTGTTACTTGCAGGCAAACAGAAAACCACCGAGGACTACTTCCTTGCAGGGCGCAAGATGCCTTGGTTTATCGTCGCGATGAGCATGTTCGCGTCACTTACGAGTGCGACCTCCTACATGGGAATTCCGGGAACTGCTTACAAGGAGAATATCTCCCTTATTATCGTAGGTATCATGAGCGTGATAGGAGCGCCGGTTATGATTTTTCTCTTTTATCCCTTTTATCGGCGGTTAAATGTGACCACTTCCTATGAATATATTAACCGGCGTTATGGGAGAAACGCGCGGTTTGCGACCTCAGGACTTTTTATCCTCGCGCGTCTAGGCTGGCTGGGAGTGGTGATTTACTCTCCTGCCCTGGCGTTGTCGGTAGTGACAGGAATCAATCTCTATTTTGCGATTTTTATCATGGGTGTACTCGCTACGTCTTACACGGTATTGGGGGGGCTGTCCGCAGTCCTCTGGACGGATGCTTTTCAGTTTATCATCCTTGTAGGCGGAGCAATCTGGGTTGCGATAACTTTAATGATGAATGTTCCCGACAGTCTGTCAGGTATTATGACGATTGCCAGAGAGAGTGGGCACCTCGACATATTCAATTTTGATCTCAATCTATATGAAATGAGTGCGCTCGCCGTCGGGCTATCCTATTTCCTTCAGGTTTTACAGGATTATGGGACCGACCAAGTTACAGTCCAAAGGTTGATGGCTACGAAAACATTTGGAGGTATGGCTAAGGCCACTCTCGTAAATTCATTAAACGATCTGTTTATTGTCAGTCTTCTCCTCTTTCTAGGAATTGGTATGTATGCTTACTATCAGGTAAACCCTGAACAAATACTCATCACGATTGAAGGGGATAAAGTGCTCCCATTTTACATCATCAATAATCTCCCCAATGGTGTATCTGGGTTATTAATTACCGCTATATTTGCCGCGGCGATGTCGAGTATGGATTCGGGAATTAATTCACTGTCCACGGTCATCGTTAATGATTTTATTAAACCACTGAGACGTAAAACGGTGCCTGAACATCACGATGTAAAATTGGCGCGGACGCTGACCTTTATCCTCGGTGCTTTTGCGATAAGCGTTGCCTGCTTTGTTTCGACGATTGAGCAGATCCTCAAAGCTGCAAGCGGGTTTCTGGGCCTCTTTGCTGCCCCTATCCTCGCTCTCTTTATCTTGGGTATCCTTACCCGTCGTGCGAATTTCAAGGGGTGGTTAGTAGGGACAGTGGTAGCGGTCGGCGCTACGCTGTGGGTACAAAAGGATACCGAGGTGCATTTTATCTATTACTTCCCCTTTTGTTTTATTATAAGTTTTATCCTCGGCTATCTGATGAGTGTGATTATACGTTCGCCCCTCGCCCCGATGGAGATCACTATCTGGGGGAGAAGCGAATTAAAACAAGAAGGTGAACAAGCTTGAGATCGCGATTACCCGGGGGAGATTTTAGATGAATATTACAAAGATTGAGACGATCTGGATCGATGAGCAGCCGCATAATATGTGGGTTAGGATTCACACCGATGACGGACTCATCGGGCTGGGTGAGACCTTCTACGTGCCGCGTGCGGTAAGTGCGGTAATCCACGATGTATTTGCTGATCTCCTGCTTGATAACGATCCCCGTGACATCGAGAAGCACTGGAACAATATGTTTTCTACGGTGAATTTTTATGGCTATGCGGGCGCCGAATCGCGTGCCATCAGCGCGGTAGATGTGGCACTGTGGGATATCGTCGGCCAACATACCGGTGAACCTATTTATAATTTACTGGGGGGTCGCAGCCGCGACCGGATCCGGGTTTATAATACCTGCGTCAGTTATGGGGATTGTCGGGATTACGATCTCTGGCGTAACGGGCGCAGCGGTGAACTCGCGGAAGATCTTTTAAAAAACGGGATCAAAGCGATGAAAATTTGGCCGTTTGATCAATTTGGGGAAATGATCAGAGATCCGAAAGGGCCGCGCTATCCGAATGAAGGGGTGGGTCCAACCGGGCACTTTATCAGTCAGGAAGATCTTTTAAAGGGCATTTCACATGTGGAGGACATTCGAAAAACAGTCGGCGATAAAATAGAGATTGCGGTTGAAGGCCACTCGCGGTGGGACCTTACCGTGGCAACTAAAATCGCGCATGCTTTAGAGCCCTATAATCTTATGTGGCTGGAAGAAATTATTCTTCCCGACAACGCTGATGCCTATGCGCGTTTAAAAGCGAGCACAAATATCCCGCTCTGCGTTAGTGAAAGAATATTTGCTCGCTTTGGTTTTCGCGAAGTAGTGGAAAAAAATGCCGCGGACATCATTATGCCGGATTTAGTGTGGACAGGAGGAATTACCGAGACACGTAAAATCTGTTCATTAGCCGATACTTACTATCTGCCTGTCACCTGTCACGATTGTGTGGGGCCGGTGGCCCTATGGGCAGCGACTCATATGATGTTGCACATTCCTAATGCTATGATCATGGAGACGGTGAGAGCTTTTTACAATGGATGGTACAAAGAAGTTGTGACGGAAGAAATTCCTATTTCAGAAGGTATGCTTTCGCTCCCGCTTTCTCCAGGTCTTGGAACAGCCTTGCGTGAGGAAGTATTAAAACGACCGGATGTTCATTGTGAAATATCAGACCTTGAGCATCGTAAAACATAATTATTTAAAAAAATACAGGAGGACGTGAGTGAAAGAATATAAAGAGGAACCGGAAGTTGTGGTTGAGAAGCGAGCACTTGTAGGGGAAGGATCCATTTGGGATGCGAAAACGCAGAAACTTTACTGGGTAGATATACTGAGTAATCATGTTTATATCTATGATCCTAAGACTAAAGAAAATCGAACGATTGATGTATGCCAGTTTGTAGGGACAATTGTTATGCGCGCCAACGGTGGGGTAATGCTCGCACTACATAATGGCTTTGCCAGTCTCAACCTCGATACAGAAAAAGTAACCGCCTTCGGTGATCCTGAAAGGTTTATCCCAGCGAACCGTTTTAATGACGGGAAGTGTGATCCCGCCGGTAGATTCTGGGCGGGGACTATGGATTTTTTCGCGGATAAGGACAAGGGCGCTCTCTATTGTCTGGATACCGATCATACCATTTCAAAAAAGGTTTCACCCGTTTCCATTTCCAATGGAATCATCTGGAGCCTTGATCATAAAACGATGTACTACATCGACACCCCGGTGGACAATGTGCGTGCATGGGACTACGATATTGATACGGGGGATATAAAAAACGAACGCGTTGTGATTGAAAATTCTGGAGAAGGTCATTTCGATGGGATGACGATCGACGAAGAAGGAATGCTCTGGATCGCAGTATTTGGAGGTTGGGGTGTCAAACGCTACAATCCGCAAACCGGAGAGTTGATAGCCAATGTTCCTGTTCCCGCGAACAGTATTACTTCTTGTGCCTTTGGCGGAGAAAATCTCGATGAACTTTATGTAACCTCAGCTACATATAAATTAGAAGACAAAGACCTCAAAGAACAGCCCCTCGCTGGTTCTCTGCTGAAATATAATTTAAATGTGCGTGGGGTACCGGCTTACGTGTATGCAGGGTAGGTATATCGCGTTCCACCCTTGTTACAATATTCAATCAAATTATATAATCTAAAGTTAGAAGATGGAGCGGGCGGTCCCCAGCATGCTTTTTCATCAATTGGTTGACCCTCGCAGTGGCGAATTACCTGAGCCGGTGCATAATTTCATAGCTTAATTGTATTAATAATTTAAGTTAAACTGTATTGTTCATGAATAAAGAACAATTACGCTTGGGAACTTTATTAATTGCGAGCACCATGCCTGCGATGATGGGAGCGACGGTGATGCCGTCATTGCCTAAAATTCAAGCCCATTTTGCGGGAGAACCCAACGCGGAATTTTTAATCCGGCTCTTTTTAGCTATTCCCTTTATTTTTACTTCCGTGTGTGCTCCATTTGCCGGTTTCATTGTCGACCGCTACGGGCGCAAGCGCATTCTCCTTTTTTCTCTTTTTGTATTCGGAATTTCCGGCACTACAGGATGCTATGCTGAATCATTGCTTTCTCTTATCATGGGTAGGGTCCTGCTTGGAATCGCCTTGGCTGGAGTGACTACCCCTTGCATGACACTCATTGCCGATTATTACCCGGGGGAAAAACGAAAAAAGGCTATGGGTTTCCAGGCCTTCTTTATACAGTTCGGATCCATGTTTTATTTGACGACAAGTGGGATACTGGGAGACATCAATTGGCGAGGGCCATTTTACCTATTCACAATTGCGTTTTTTGCTCTTATTGTTGGACACTTTTTTCTCACTGAACCTGAGCACAAACCCATTGATAAAGCGATCAATGAGGAGAATGGAGATGAAAAATTCCCCTTATTACTTGTCGGACTGATTTATTCCATCACCCTAATAACAATGGCTACATACTATCTTGTGGGAGTGCTCTTTCCCCTCTATTCCGTGGACTTGGGAGTCACAAGAAGCACGATTGTGGGATTGGTTATGGCGATATCGACATGTATATCCGCATTAGTTTCCCTGCGCTATAGCAATGTCAGCAGGCACTTAAATTTTAGCGCGATTACACTTCTCGGTACTATTGTAATCGGGATTGGTTGCAGCATTCTTTTCTTTTCGACTAATTTTACCGTTGCGATGGGCGCGGTATTTTTTTCCGCTCTGGGTTTTGGATTATTTATGCCTAATGTCAATGTCTGGGTAAATATGGTTACCCCTTTGGCCTATCGTGGAAGAGCAGTCGGTGGTTTAATGACTTCCTTTTTTCTCGGGATGTTTTTTGCACCGCTCGTTTCATATCCTCTAACCGCACATTTTGGCATATCTGTTACCTTTGCGATAGCCGGCTGCTTTATCATCGTTTTTGGCACCATCCTTTCACTTGCCAGTTATAGATTACAAGGGAAATAATATTTCGCAGGTTAAAATTATAGCCCAGAATATTAAATCACAGTATCTTTATTCACAATCTTCATCCCTATTGACGGTGGTGAACAATAGGTTTATAGTATTATTATGATTCAAGATAATTATCGTTTAACAGATAGCCAGATTGAACATTTCAGAACCTTTGGCTTTATCCTTCGCCGCAAGGTATTTGCGCTCAATGAAATTGAGATTATGAATGAGGAATTTGAAAGAGGGTTAAAGATCGCGAGGCAGCATCATGCGGAATCCGTGGGCGTTCGTGGGCAGTACAACTGGTCTAACCTCAGTGAGGAGACCCCTACCCTGGCAAAATTGCCTGAAGATCCCCGCATCTACTGTGCTGCTGAACAATTGCTGGGTGAGGATGCAATTGCGGTATTTTCTAATGGGAACCACTTTTCCGGTGATCGTACGGAGTGGCATCCCGATACCTCGAATATGAATATGCGGGGAATAAAATTTGCTCTATACCTGCAACCGCTCGATTGCAACACGGGTGCACTCCGGGTCATTCCCAGTTCGCATCGGAACCCCTATCACGATAAACTAATAAATATGGGAATGAAAGGGGCGAATATTCGTGAGGGGGATTCCTATCTGAAGAAGTCGGGTCTTGAAACTAAGGACATACCTGCGCACGTGTGTAAAACTGAACCGGGTGATGTGGTGACTTTTGACTTTCGTCTCTGGCATGCGACCTGGGGCGGTTCAAAGGACCGGCGGATGTGCAGTGTTAATTGGCACAAGTATCCTCATATGCCCCAAGAAGTAGAAGCTGAAAAGAAGATGCTCGATTCCAGTCGCCGGACGCGGGAAGCTTTAAAATTTCCCGGTCCGCAGTACCCCGAAAGCTGGTTGGCCAACCCGGAAAATAATACGAAGCGGGCACGCTGGATAAAGTTTTTCGATGAATGGGGTTTTCTCGAATCCGATCGAGAGTTGAATAAGGTGTAGTCGATAAAGTAGAGGTGGAATGCGTTGTCCCTAGCGCGTTTGTATTTTCTACTTCTTCTCGAGCCCGGGAACGTAACCTTGTCCCCATTGCTCTTTTCGTTCTTCTCGAAAATCACCGGTCAAGGGCATGATTGATAGTTGTCCGCCATCGATAACAAAAGTCTGGCCGATGATGTAACGCGCATCATCGGAGGCGAGAAAAAGGGCCAGTTTACCGATGTCAGTCGGTGCTCCAATAATGCCCGCGGGGATGTTGGAGGCGGCGGCATCACGATCAAAATCATCGAGTAATTTAAGGTGATTTTCGACGAGGATCCAACCCGGGGCGATAGCATTAACTCTTATCCCTTTTTGCGAGAGTTCCAATGCGAGGACGCGTGTGAAGGCGACAATCGCCCCCTTAGTTCCCGCGTAGACAGTATGTTCGCTCATTCCTGCATAAGCGTGTACTGAGGTTAAGTTGATGACCGCGCCCTTGCCCTGGTCAATCATGTGAGGTGCCGTAAATTGAGTGAGAAAAAACATTCCTCTTATATTTACATTGTACAGGGTATTGAACTGTTCCGGCGTTACCTCGAGAAAAGGTTTGTTCATTGTAATACCTGAATTATTCACGAGCACATCGATCCCGCCGAGAAAATCGGCAGCCTTTGATGCAAGGTCCCGGCAGTCATCAATGTTTCCGAGATCGGCTTTGAATGCTTCTGCTTTTCTTCCCTCATTTTGGATTTCATCAACTGCACTACGACACCCCTCTTCGCTATGCGCGTAATGGAGCACAACAGCGGCTCCAGCTTTCGCAAATTCCAATGCCACCCCTCTACCGATGCCAGTCCCCGCTCCGGTTACCAGCACCCGTTTCCCTTTCATTTTATTTGATTCACTCATCTATGTCTTCCTATGAATATGAAATTCTTCAGATATAGTATTTGTACTTAATTTAATTTCGGCAACGATGGAGCGTGGCCTTCCACTATTTTAATTGTTGGAGGGATGCAACTCCGTTGCGTCCGGTTGTTTTAAAATTCAATCCTAATCAATAATTATCGGCTTAACAGTTTCCCATTGTTTTGAATCCCAGGAGCGAACGATGGCGTCATGCACTTCAGCGACTTTCAGTGCGGCATCGAAGCCGGGGTCAGCTTGCTTATTTTCATGGATAGACCGAAGGAAATTATAGGACTCAATTATTTTAAGGTCTTCGTAGCTCAGACTGTTGGCTGGACCGGGGTTAAAATTAGCGTGATAGGGGTGATCGGGTCCAGTATAGAGGGTCACATAGCCATCGTGTCCGTTATTCTCATCGGGGAGAAAGACATTCATCTCATTCATCTTTTCGAAATTCCAGTTAATAGCTCCTTTGGTTCCATGCACTTCAAAGGCCATCTGGCATTGCATACCGCTGATCACCCGGCACGCTTCAAAAGAACCCTGAGCACCATTGGCAAATTTTACGAGTGCACCGGCGTAATCTTCGTTCGTGACAACGCCTTTCTCACCACCGCCCCGTGCAGTAAAGTGCGTCTCACCCTCTTTCACAATAGGCCGTTGAGGGATGAATATCTTCTCGTTGCCAATGACCTCAGCGATCGGTCCAGCAAGAAAATGCGCCATATGAGTGACATGTGACATCAAATCACCCAGTGCTCCCAACCCCGCTAACTCCTTTATAAATCTCCAGGAGAGACCACCTTCAGGATTACTCGCGTAGCCGACTAAAAATCGACCGCGATAATGTGTCAACTCACCCAATTTCCCCTCACTTATCAATTGATGGGCGTACTGAACAAGTGGCGCCCAACGGTAATTAAAGCCAACGAGTGAGAGAATACCTGCCTCGCTGGCAAGCGATTCGATTTCAGCGGTTTCCCTCGTGCTCATTCCGACTGGCTTTTCACAATAAACATGCTTTCCGGCTTCGGTAGCAGAGCGAATGATTTCAAGGTGAAGATGATTGGGCGTTGTGATATTGACCGCTTCCACCTCAGAATTGGCTATCACTTCTTTCCAATCGGTCACCCAATTCTCAAATCCTAAATATTCCTTAGCCCCTTTTGCCCTCGCTTCAATATTATCAGAACAGACAATCAGGCGGGGTGTAATACCGCTTTCACGAAAACGATCGGGAACCTGTCTGTAGCTGCGGCTATGCACTTGCCCCATCCAGCCCATCCCAATTACACCTATACCAATTGTTTTTGCCATAAATATTATTTTGTAGTAATTAGCCCAACTTTAATAGGTTTTACCCACTAATCAAATACTGGTAGTTGAGTCGATACGGATGCGGTATAACGCTTGAAAGCTTCAGCGCGGCGTAATTTCTTGGCCCTTTCTGTCGACTTGCTTCCCTGCCCTTTCCAGAAATCTTCGGATTCACCACGCTCGCCGTATGTCAGGTCGACTACATGTACCTTGTCTTGCCGGGCTGTACATAGGGCAATTGCCCCTCCACTGCGCGAACAAAAATCTGCTGCATGTGCACGGAAGACAAGGATTTTGTGATGGGCCATGGATAATCAAGTTAGATCCCATCGGGATTTTACGTCATGATTGACATAGGAGCGCGGCCAATGACCTTGTGAAAAAGCAACCGCTGCATCCAGGCTGTAACGCCAGAAATTTTCCTGGGACACGCTAGAACCACCCGCATTATGCGGGGTCAGTACGACATTTTCCATTTTTAATAAAGGATTATCTGGATCGGGAGGTTCTTCATCCAGCACATCCAAACCAGCCGCATCAAACCAACCTTCCTGCAAAGCTTTAATCAGGGCAGCCTCATCAATGATCTTTCCTCGTGCGGTGTTAATTAGAATCCCCGATGGTTTCATTAATCGCAGCTCACGTTCGCCAATAAGGTGAAAAGTATCTGGTGTCCATGGACAGTGGATTGAGACAAAATCAGATTGTGCCATGACTTCGGCCAGGTCTTTTGCTTTAGCTCCAACTGCTTCAATCACCTCAGAACTGACATATTTATCATAGACAATAAAATTCATTTCGAACCCGCTAAGTTTTTGAATGACATTACGCGCTATGTTTCCAAATCCGATTAGGCCCAGGGTCTGACCGCGCATCTGGCAGCGAGGCCTGCCCGAATCGAGTTTCCAGACGCCATTATGAATGGCGCGGTCTTGAAAGGAAATTTGACGTACCACATTGAGTAACAATCCAATTGTGTGATCAGAAACTTCCTCTCTAGTCGCTTCAGGAGTATGAGCGACAACAATACCCAACTTGGTCGCTTCTTCAACAGGGATATTATCTGTCCCGCTCCCTGCACGGATGATAGCCCCGCAATGTTTCAGGTCTTTGATGCTATCAACGGTTACAACTTTGCTCCCGCCGTGGACCCAAACTACATCCGCGTCACTGGCAAATCTCGATAATTCTTCTCTTGTTGTGCATTCCTCGTATGCCCATTCGAGATTATTTTCATTAAGTCCCGCCTGTATCCACTCAGGGACTTCTCCTAATGTTGCATCTAATGCAACAATTGCTACTTTGAATCGATCCATCTATTTTTTGTATAATTTACAGTGAGGGTTGTCTAGGAATTTAAGAGGGAGATGCAAAGCGCTAAGAGATTACCTTTTTTTATGGTCGCCGAAGCAATATAACAGATTTCATATGATGATGTTCCGTATGAAATATATTCTTTTCCCCAATCGCATCCAGGCCGCTTAACGGTTATCGAAAAGCTGTTCGGGATGACGCCAGCACCAGTCGATAAGTGTCGCGTGTTGTAATTGAGATGTGTTCAAGGGGGGAAATATAATACCCATGGCTTTTAACCTTCCCGAAGGTGAATATTTTTGGGTTGATCTATCATCAAATCAGATCGCTGCAGGGGGATGAGATCATTGATGCGGTTAGCTTGAATAACATTAAATTGATTCAGGCTAACCTGTTGGAACTCGAAGAAAGAGAGGAAAAATTTGATTACATCATTTCACATGGCGTGTATTCTTGGATTCCCGAAAATGTTCAGGAAAAGATATTCCAAATCTGCCGCGCGCAGCTGAAGCCGCAAGGTATCGCCTACATCAGTTATAACATCTCTCCTGGGTGAAGAATGAACGGGATGATCAGAGACATGATGATGTCCCATACCCCCGGCATTAACAATCCAGAGACTAAAGCGAACCAAGCACGGGCCCCCTCGCTTTATTAAGTGACGCAGTAACAACAGAAAAAATCCCTATGGGGAATTTTTAAAAGTTGCACTCAAACGATTAGCAAAAGTAACCAACAGCTACATTATCCATGAAATGCTTGGGGGTTATAATGAACCCTGTTATCTCCATGAGTTCGCGAGCCGAACTAATCAAAATGAGTTACATTACCTGAGGGAAGTGAAATTAAAAATAACCTTATTGCGCCATCAAAATATGAAAATAAATGGATCAATCGAGGTAAAACTCATTGAGAATTTTAATCTGTTGACCTCTTTAAAACCTGAGAGTGGCGATCTGAATAGCGCGGTATGTGGTTTTCTAATGAAATGTTAGGCTACGGCCGTCAGGCAGCGCGTTCCACATTTGCTTAAGACTTTTTGCCTTTGAGGTATTCGCGAACGGGATGTGTAAAGTCTTCGGCTTTGTTTAACATGAGCATAAAATCAAGTCCAATCGTTAACCAGTCTACGCCGCGGTCAATATGTTCAATCAAAGTTTTTGCATCTCCTCCACCAGCGAGGCTGAAATTCACACCGGTAGTTTTGGCTTTGTTCACGTAAGTATTAATGGCGTTTATCACCTCAGGGTGATCGGGATCACCCATGTGCCCCATTGAACCGGCGAGATCCTGTTGACCCATGAGAAAACTCGTTATCCCAGGGACAGCGAAAATCTCGTCCAGGTTATTGATAGCATCGATGTGTTCAATTTGAACGATGATTATCATCGCCTCGTTAGCTTCTTTACAAAACTCTGTTCCCCCTCTTTGACCGTAATTAACGGTTCTCTTTGGACCATAACCGCGAGTCCCATCGGGGGGATAAAGGCAGGCCGCCACCGCGGACCGCGCTTCCTCGGCGGATTTCACCATGGGAAGAATTACACCGTCCGCGCCGATATCCAACACAGGCTTAATCAGGACGGGGTCATTCCATCGCACACGAACCAGGGTGGTGGTGTCGCTTCCCTTAGTGGCCATAATATGTGCCTGAACAGTTTCAAGGGTGTACCCATTATGTTCCATATCTATCCAGACAAAGTCACAGACATTGCACAAAGCTTCAGTAACTGTTGAATCGGTAAAGGTGACAGTGACACCGAGAGGAACCTCCCCTGCGTGCATCATTTCTTTAAACTTTTTCGCGTTGTTCATTTAAGTTATGAGGATGGAAGATTGATATAGGATGCACGATATTTGCGGGATTCAGGATGCAGGTTGATTGAAGATGGAACGTGCTGAGACAGCCAGTCTTTATGTCTTCTGTCAATGGAGGGCCACGCGTTGCCTGTCGGCCATAGCCCCGCATCAGCAAGGGTGACGCCGGCTGATCGTGGCCATGAATAGTATGTGAGATCACGCAAGGGAATAGGTGGACGTGATGACGCATCTCTCCAGAATAATAATATAATCGTGCCTCCTGGTCCCTCTATTTACTACACAGGCTTATCAATTCCAAGCGGTTGCGGACTCCGGCTTTTCGGAGGATGTGACGAATATGCGTCTTTATCGTGGTTAGAGAAACACCCAGGGAATCAGCAATGCGCGCTGCGGAATTACCATCCATAATTAAATCGCCAACTTCTCTCTCTCGTTTGGAGAGAGCTATTTTTTTTGCAAATTCGTTAAAGGATGCGGATTTTCTTATCAGTCGCTTTTGCAGGTTTGTCGTTAACAGAAGATAGGGTCTAACGCCGAGTGAACTTTTAAAAGCGAGGTAACGCACCGCGCCTTCTAAATATTCAGTGCTTGTAATGGGCACCTCCAGTCGCACAAGAGGGCCTTGAGTGATAGCCATTCTCGAGGAGACTTGGGGGAAGGTGTTTTGCTGGTATATTTTAATTGCTTCATTGCAGGCTTCTTCCCAATCGGAGGGCAGCGTAACCTGGCGCGGTAAATTTTTATTTTTTACCGCTTCACGTCCATGTTCCCACATATAGATGTGTTCCCGGAAATGGGTATTATCAAAATTTATTTGCTTATTAGTATCGAGCAAACACAGCCCTTCAGAGTAAAGGTTACTGACAAGCCGAAAAAATCCGACGACAAATTCCTGTTCCTGTTCTTGGGATAAAAGGACAAAACAACGGTCGAGGTGTTTCCCCACATTATGGGCGAGATCTACCTCATCTTTAGTAAAGGGGGCACCGTCACGAAATAGAAAGAGAAAGGAAAATGATTTGCGCGCGCGGCGAATGGTAATAATCTGAACATGCGACGTCTTTGTTGGTGAAAGCTTTTGTCCTAATGTTTTTAACAAATTACCAGTTTGGCGGTTGAAACCAATTTGAGTAAGTTGTGAAAGGGATTGTTGATTTGGGAGAGAGTTTCTTTTTGGGATGCCTTTAGCGATGATCATATTATTGCCACCGGCGTTAAAACTAGGTGGAAATAAACAAGCCCAAGCATTCAAATCAAATATCGCCATAACTTCTTTCAGCGCTAACTCAAAATCTGGAAGTGTGCGCTGATATGAAAGGTGAAGAAGGCAATCCGTTAGGTTTGATGGATTCATACCAGGTACTTTGAGGCTCCTGATTTACCTTAAAGAACGCATGTTATTGTCCCAAAATGCAATGACACTACGCCAGATTTTTCTACCTACAGTAGTTTTTTTTCCGAAAATCGTAGTCTGTACACGCATGCCTTCAAAGACCTGAGAACTTTTAATGATTTTTTCCAATGGGGCTTCAGCAAGATATAGTGCAAATTGAGGTTCATTGGAATCTAAAGTCCCTTGTTGTTGGTTTTCTATTTTTTCTCTTGGAGCAGGGCCGCCATATTCAGTGAACATTGCCTCCAGGTAATCATCATTGGATGCTTTTTGACTTGGAAAAACATCGATCACTGTGTCAAATTTTTGAGCATCTGATTTCCATTTCCCCTTAACCCTACTTCCGGGTTCAATCAATTCCACTTCATTTTCCGTTAAAGGAATAACTAACCGTAATGAATCACGTGTCCCTATACGCATTATGGTTCCTCCTGGAACAATGTATTTCCCTAAATATTGGTGTATATCTGGAGTGAGCACATAACCAGATATGGGTGCCTTCAACTGTAAATCTTTGGCTTCCTCCCGAACTCTGCGATAAAAAGTTCCTGCCACTTCCAATGCAGCTGCAGCAGTTGCCATTTGGCGAGAATTCTCCCAACTGTTTTCATTTTGCAAAATACCATATCGTAATTTAGCCAAATTGAAATCCGACTGAACAATTGCAAGATCCGTTTCAAGGGTTGGATTTTTCAATTCTGCAACAATTTGACCTTTTTCTACCCAATCCCCAGTTTTGATGAAAATTCCCTGAAGCAAGCCGCCAGTTCTCGTGGCAATAATTTCACTTTTATCATAAAGGACTATTCCTTGACGATCGATATAAAAACGACTTGGTAGAAAGGCGACTAGCAGAAAAATAAAAAGTAATAAAGCGCCAATAAATCTCATTCTATTTTTAGTCGATTCGACTTTAATAATATGGGATTTATCTTCTGGGCTAAATGCATCACTCAATACTTTTACAAAGGGAAAACCAATAAATGAAATTTGGGCGAAAACTCCTAATCCCAGACCAAATTCACCTAATCCATAGGGTGCAAGAACACGAGCAAAGATTTGGCTTAGAGAATAGATGATAAATCCCATGTAAAGAAAAGCACTGATGGCGTATATAATAAAGAATTTTCCATTCGTATGGATATCAAAAAGCCTTTCCTGAAGAGTGTTTCGTATACCAAAAAGAAATTGTTGGATACGATAAGAACAATAATTGATGGATTTTGTTCGTAGATTGGGAATATCAGCTAAATCGCTGACAACATAATAACCATCAAAGCGCATCAGCGGATTCATATTAAAAAATATCGTATTGATGCTTGCGACAAACATAAGATTAAAAGCAATATTTTTAAGCAGGCCAGGCGAGAGATAAAGCCAAGCGTAAGTACATAGTGAGGCAATGATAAATTCAGTAAATACACCTGCTAGGGTAGTATAAATTTTATACCGTTTATGTTCCATCATATATGCGTCTGAGGCATCGACATACCCGCAGGGAGTTAAACAGATTAAACAAACACCAATTTCATGTACTTCCCCACCATAGAAACGGCAGGTTGTAGCGTGGCCAAATTCATGGCAGGTTTTAACGACAATAATACAAAGCCACATAAGAAAAAGGTTGGATGGTGATAAAAATTGTATGTCGTTGTGGGAAAAAGCCTCGCGATTGACGACAAGCCAAAATATTGTCCATGCAAAAAAAGCGAGGCATCCTATGACGAACCAGCGAGACCACACAAAAGTTATCTTTGATGTAACTTTACCGAGCCAAGGACTGGGATCGATGAGAGGAACCTTAAAAAAAATAAGTTTTTGCATACCCGTCATCCATAATTTTAAAAGACTACCAGTTCCCTGCGGTTTCTTACGGGCATAATCTACAAACCGTTGTGCATTGATATTAAGTAGACCACCAAGTCCCAGTTGTTGAATAAACGCGGCAATATCTTTTAATTCATGCGTGCTATTTGGATATTGATGGGCATATTTTTCAGCTATTGCCTTCAAGTTTTTCTTTCCATCAAGAAGACTGATGATGAAAGCATCTTCAGGTCGCAAACGGAAATAGGTCAAAGCAAGAGGATCCTTGATAACAAAATATTCCTCGTTTTTAAAATATTGTTTATGTATTATGAGGTCAGCTCTTAACCGCGAGGGAACCATCTTTTCCAAGTTGGCCTTTTCGTCTGCCGGGACAGCGAGATTTTTATTTGAAGGTATATGTGAGGAGTTCACGGGTTATTGCTGCCCATTTACATCTAAAGGTGACGCGATAGCATATTCAATTTCAGCAAGTGCGGTATTATAATTTAAAAGGACCCTAGAGTAATTAATTTGGGAACGACGCAACGTAATCTGTGCATCGAGTACTTCCTCGAGCCCAACTTGCCCAACTTCGTAAAGACGCTCCGCTTGATGAAGACTTTCGTCACCTAAGTCCATAGAGGTACGATGATAGTTTATAACTGAATGGGATTGTGCTATTTGAGCATAGAGCTCCTGAATATGTGAGGTTATTTTGTATTCTAGCTCTTGATAATTTATTTGTGCGGTTCGGGCCTCTGCCTTTTGTGATACAATGGTTCCAGATCTTAAAAAACCATCAAAAATATTCCATTGCCCGGTGGCTCCAACTGTCCAACCTTCTAGATCACGATTATAATCATAATACGAAGAACGTATTGAATAATTAGCAAATACTTCGAGCATGGGCAGCCAAGCTCCATGAGCTATATTTACACCCTTTTTTGCCGCTTCCCACTGATAGCGGGCTGCACGGAGATCTTCTCTATTATGTAATGCAAGTTTCAAAGATTCACCAAAAGGTATATCAAAGGGAATTTCTTTCAAAACACCTATTAGTTTAATATGCTCATGTTTTGGATCAGATGGTTGGGGTAAAACTAATAATCGGCGAAAAATTTGTTCGGCCGTGATCAAATCAGATTTAGATTCTGCTAATTCTGCAATTGAGCTTTGTAATTCAGTACGAACCCTAAGTTTTTCATATTGGGTAATTTCTCCAACAGCTAGTTTTTTTTGTGTTATATCTAGAATTGTTTCAAATGTGGATACAGTCTCCTCACGAATTTTTACAACAGAACGAACGAATAGCAGTTGATCAAATGATTGTTTAACAAAAGATACTATTCTTCTTTGTGTATCCTCAACAGTAGATGCCTCCCCTTTAAGACGAAGTGATTCCTGTTTATAGCGATTCCATCGCTTAAGCCCATCAAAAAGAGTTTGCCGAATTTCAATCGATCCTGAATAAGCCTCCTGTGTTAATGACGTTTGGTCGGTTGGTACTTGATTTAGTTCATTTGGATGACGGTCTAATAACCCTTCTTCCCTACTATTAGCGGAACCGATCAGTCTCATTTTTGGAAGTAAATCTGACCGGATCTGTAATTTCATGCCTCGCTGATGAATCATTGAGGATTCGGCGCGCTGAATCTCTGGATTAACAGATAATGCTTGCTGAATAGCAGCAGAGATTGTCCATGATTCAACGGGTTCACTTTTCTCAGTATGAGAGGAGCCATCACCTTCATTCCCTTCGAGCTTTACCAAAGCGAAGAAACTGAAAGTGATAAAAACACTGATGAGACAAAATTTATACTTCGATCTATTCAAGTTTTTCAAGCTATTGATGAAGCCAATTAATGATTACCCTCACCTGTCTTTCCTAAAAAATGTCTAAGACAGATTTATCTTAAAACTTTTAGCAAATAAAGGCCCGTCTCTTTTCCGTCAATTTGAACTGATTGATTAGTGGATTCTAGGCCAAGTTCTTTGTAGATAGATGCTAAAGAATATTGAATAAGTCTTAGAGAAAATTCAGGACCACGAGAATCCTCCAAATGGTAGATACTGCCTTTGGTGATCCTCAAAAGTTCTTTTGATAGAATTTTTGCCAAAGTATAATATATGGTTGAAAAATAACCGAGCGTAAATGTAACGTCGAATTCTGCATCCTGAAAAGAAAGAGCTTCTTCTGGATTTAAATGTTGAACTTCCATGGGTGGGTCGGCAGAAAGATTTTTTGAAATCTCTATCTTAAAAAGTGAATTTTCGATCCCTGTAAATTCCCATTCCGGTTTTGATTTTCTAAACATTATTAAGTCTTTCCCCCAACCGGCCCCAACAACAAGTACTTTTTTTATTTCGTCTGGATTTTCAATTTGCCCAATAAGAAAGTCCCCAAGGGGATTAAGTTTCTGGTCAGGGTTTTGCTTCCAGGCTTCCACTTCAAGCTGTGTCACAAAATCATCACCATTGGGGGAGGAAGTTTCAGGATAGGAATTAAGCAGGGCTTGAAAGAGATGGGCGTTGTAAGAAGTACCGGAAAACTTAGGAGTCCCGGAGTTCGTCACACTTGTAGGGGCTTTATCTTTATTGAAATGAAAGTTCAGTCCAATAAAAGAAGCGCCCCATAAATAGGCATCGGCAATGGTTTTAACATTTAACTTTAGGCCGTCTTTTTCCCATACCAAAGGGCTTTCTGAAGAAGGGAGTTTTCCTTCCTGACACAGGGCAAAAGCATCCTGGTCGAGGAGTCCCCAAACATTGTCCAATTGAGCTTTTATTAGCACAAGGAATGAAGTCCAAGAAGCATAATCTGTTTTTGAAGCCTCTCGAATGGGATTCATTAATCGATTCCAGGAGGCAGCAGTAGGGGGTAGAAAATGTTCCATTGATCGACGAGCGAGACTGTTAAGAAAAGTTATCCAACAATGGCCATTTTCATTAAGCATGGTTAAAATGTTATTGAGGACCGGTAAGTTCCCATTCCAAAAATTGTGGATTTGATAAAATATGAGAATATCGAATGGACCATTGCTTTTTACTCTTTTTTCAAACCAACTGATATCCCATGAGTGTCCACTAAGATCTTTGAAATCATCAAGGTAGCGATGAAGTTGTGAGGAAGGTTCAATTAAACTTATTTTTAATTTCTTTCCACATTTTTCTTGCATACTGCGCGCCAGTCTCCCATCACCGGCTCCAACGATTCCGACATGTAGTGTATCAGTAGATACGCTCTCAAGAATTTTCTCTTCAAGTGCATTAAGAATATGAGGGGTGTTTTTACAAAGCATCTTTAAACGGGAATAGATTCATCTTTTTTATGCAATATTAATTTTATCCTTCATTACCATAATTTTAGCGTCGCTTTTATGCGATTAATATGTATGGGTTTGCATGTAATTGCCCATGGAAACCCACCAAAACACAGCAAGTAGGCAAGCTCAACAGGTTATTGCTGGCATATCCGCGCAACTTTCACAACTGGCAAAAAACCCACCTGATTTGGCATCCTATCTTCGCGCACATGCTAATTTACTCAACGAAGCGCTTCATCCTCAGGGGTTATCCTATAAAATTCTTAGCGGTTCAACCTTTAAGCGGTTGTTTTCTGTAAACCTGAAGCAATTAAATTTAAAAGATAATCCTCCACAAGATGAATCATTTCGTAAAGCAGTTGAGAAAGTAGCAGTTGGGAAAAACCCAATTGTTTTTGCAGCACATGCGCATCCTCAGAAAACGCATCAAAGCCTTAATAATGAAACTGCAGTAACGTCAGACCATCTGGCACTTTTTAACGATACTCCATTTGAGCAATTTTTTATTCCAATACCTGTGGATTCTAAAGTAGCTGGGGTCCTACAAGTATGGTTTAAACCTGTTAATCAGGAGACAACAAAATCCCGTCTAATGCTACTGAAGCATTTTTGTGAGGAAATCGTTCTTTATTTTCGGAGTCGTCAAGCGACTGATCTCACTCAGGAAATTACTCGTTTAAACACTTACTCGCATTTATTAGAGGACTTAGCTGGAGATATTGATTTGGATTCTGTGGCTTGGAATATTGTCAATTATGCTAGAGAGACCGTGGCTTGTGAAAGAGTCTCTATTTTTAATGTAAAAGATATTTTAAATCAGAATGGGCATGGGCTAGATTTTGAAATATTAGCTTGTAGTGGATTGAAACGTCCTCATGTGCGTAGTGAACAGGCAGAAATTCTTAAAGAACTGGTTAGAGAATTGGCTAAGTTTACTTTAAATAATGCAAGAGAGGGCTCTCTTAACCAGAAAACACTACCACCTTCTATCACTCCACAAGTTGAGGCCGATAAGTCTTTTAAACCATTAATAGAGAAAAACGAATCATCTGAGACAATTATAAATGATCAAAAAAATGCCTTAACAAAGGATGCTGTTGTTGAAGAAAGGCCAACTCACTCTTTACCAACTGGTGATAGACCACGATTTAACCTAACTTTTACTTATCGTGATAAGGAAAAGACGGCCACACGACCTGAAGCAATTAACCAATATTTTGAGCTTCTCCCGATGAATTGGGCTACCTCGCTCCCACTTTTTGATCGCGCGGGGCAGGTTTGTGGAATTCTTCTATTCGAAGGGCAAAAGGATGCAGATAAAGCTAAAGGAACTTTTTTAAATATGCGTGATTTAGCTTATTCAGGTGGTCGATCTCTGGGGACTTCTCTTTACTGGAATAAACAGAGGTCATATAAGTTAATTCAAAGTATAGCACAACTCAAGAGTCGTTACATTAATACAAATAAACGGAGTCTAATGCTTAAAGTTTGGCTGCCAATTGTGATTGCTCTATTAATTTTATGTATGCCAGTTAGGTTTAAAATTGGAGGTGAGGCAATGCTTCGCCCCACGAATTTTCAATCGCTATCCTCAATGGTTTCAGCCCGATTAGACAAAGTGCTAGTTCGGGAGGGGCAGTCTGTACATAAGGGTGATCTACTCGCAGTAATAGAAACACGAGACCTTGCATTGCAATTACACCAGGCGCAGCAGGAATATCAGCGCTATCTGGCTGAGTCCGATTTGGCGCGTAACATTGGGGATGAAACGCTGATGCAAATTGCACAACTTAGCGCCAGTAAACAAGCAGCTTTAGCTGATAAATACAAATTTCAAATCTCACAGGCGGAGGTGAGAGCACCTTTTGATGGTGTTATTATTGGTCCCTTGAACCTTCAGATGCGGGTTGGGGATGTACTCAACAAAGGAGATACTATTGTAGAAATGGCACAGCCGGACAGTTGGGAAGTTAAAATTGATATTCGAGAGCAAGATCTTGTTTTTCTTGAGAAATCATTGCTCAATGAGAAAGCAATCCGATCTGAATTGAAATTCAATGCGGATCCAACAAAGACACACACTTTAATTCTTAGTGATCTTGCCCAACTTTCTTATGGTTTGGAAACTCGCTTTGGCAATTACGCGTTTGCCGCAATTTTGCCCATCAATGAAAGCATGGATACTGGACAACTAAAAATAGGTTACACTGGTAATGCTGAATTTCTAATGGGACGAAGGCCTTTGGCTTATGTTATGTTTCGAGATGTTGTTCATTTTTTCAGAGTTCGGTAGTTTTAATTGTTCATTAATAAGCTAGTCTATCGAAAGGGTTAAGTGTACAGATGCCTAAAAATTTGTTAAACTTTTTGTATCTGATTATAATTACATCAGGGGTCGTAGTGGGTCAATCTCCAACTCCCCTTGCCTACGATATAGAAAGCGCGGCATATCGAGGTTCACTGCGATCGGTATTGTTACCAAGGGAGGATATTAAACTAAGTGCTGCATCTGCTGGGATAATTAAAATTTATCATATTGAAGAAGGGCAGGAGATAAAAGCTGGAGCAGTTATATTAGAATTAGATGCTGAGGAAGAAAATGCTGCTGTTAACCATGCACAAGCCATTGTAGATGGAGCAACTGCTGAGTTGGAAAAAGCTCGCCAAGATATGGGCAGAGTAGAAAAGCTGTTTAAGGACAATATACAAAGCGAAAGGCAATACGAAGAAACTGTATATCGTTTAGCCATGGCAGAAAGCCAATTTAAGCAGGCTCAAGCGACACTGGAGATGGCAATAATTCGACTAGAAAAAATGAAAATAAAGTCCCCTATTGATGGAATATTTTTTAAAAAGTATAAATCTGTTGGGGAATCAGTAGAGCGCTTGGAACGAGTAGCTCGTGTTCTTGATGAATCGCGCCTAGAGTTTATTGTATACTGTGGGGCGCACCTTTTTCGATCTTTACATGCGGATACCATTTTACACATAGAAATTCTTGATGGACCTGCGCGAGGCACCCAGTCATCTGCTGAGGTAGTCTATGTTGACCCGCTTATTGACCCCTCTACGGGGACATTCAGGGTAAAGTTGGAAGTCGTCCCTTCTGAATTGGTTTCTGCAGGGTTAGCTGCCAGATTGTTAATTTCTAACCCGACCTATTGATTTAAAGTAGTGATTCAAATTATATTGATTAATCATAAAAATTAAATTTCTTTATTTGAAAGAGGTAAACTCGTGGTAAAAAAATCCTCCAATTCAATTGGGCTTCATCTCGAATTGCTCGAAGACCGTACGCTTTTAGCGGCCGATATTACGTGTTCAGCGTCTAATATTACGTGTTCAGTGGCCGAGTCCGATATTGTGTGGCTGGATGCAGCTGTGGACACCGAGGCTTTTATTCAATATGAATTAGTCTGGTTCCCAAGTGATTCTCAGCTTGTGTTGAATGGAGATGACAATGGAAGTTTAGTTATCAATGTAGACTATCTTCCAAATAATGTTAAAAGTATTGCTGCTTCCTCATTTACAGATGTTACACTTATAGGAACACGGGGATTTGATCGGTTGCATGCAATGGATCTAGATAGGTTGAGCGTCGATGTCCCTGTACATAAAATGTTGGCAACGGAAAACGTGAATATTGTAGAAATCTTTGAACCAGCGCCATTTACCTTTCTTGAAGGGGATAGCACATTTTTAGAGGTAGAAGATTTAACTAATACTTTTCTTTTTAGTGATTTGGAACAATTAGACCTAGAAATAAAAAATCCAGAAAGTAGCCTCTGGGTTTTAAGTTTAAATCCCAATCAGATCATAAACACAAATTTTATTCCGAACAGATTCAATTTAATCGGTCTAGAGAACCAACAATTGGAAATCATAGGTGAAGAATTAAGTGAATCTGATTCAGTTGATGGTGTTCTCACTGAGTTACGATTAATTGAGTCACAAAATATCGATGTAAGAGATGACGGAAATGAGTTTTTTAAAATAATGAATATTAACAATTTAGATAATAATATTGGGATAACAAATGACAATGATCTTGAGGCATGGGAACAAATCGGAGAAATAGAAAATCTTAACACTACTGAAACGTATGCAAATAGTGTTAAACAGAATGAACACTCAGAATTTGAAGAAAACAAGATGAGGGATTCATCACTGTGGGAATATGCAGTGGACAGCTTTTATGATTCAAAAGCTTGGTTACCTGAGGAACGAATAGACGATGTTATTATCAGTGACTATGATCAATATGATGATTTTATAGCTGAAAATGATTATTCCTCTTTCAAATATGACTCCGGTATTACTGTTCAACCCGAGAGTTATGATACTAAGGAAATATCTACAGAACAAACTTGGCTCGAAAAAATTGGATTGCGATTGAACAAATACTTAGCGGGTAATAATAATGCACGACTTTCACTAGAAGAGCATATTCTACTCCGAATATCAAAGGAATTAACTCCTGGTGAACGTCCTGGGTTGATTGTGGATCCTAATACATCAACGAGAAATAAATTTAACGGACCATCAAATATTTAAAAGTATAAATACATTATATTCAATGCCATACAAAAATGTAAAAAAAAGAATTATTCGAAATCGATCACCTATAATTTGGATGGAGACTCTTGAGCAAAGACAACTTTTAGCGCCCATTTTTGGATCAGCGGATATAACAATCACTGAAACAGTCAATCCTGGATCAAAAGCGTTAACGCAAGATCCTTCATTGAGCTCACCTCCTGTAAGCTTTAGGGTTATGGGCAAAGCATCTGGTCAAGAAGAGAAATTGCTTGGTATGGGCGGTGTGATGGAAGGCCTAGTGGTCAAAATTATTTAAATTTACCGCAATTCGCCCGGGGTTCTGGAGAAATTCGAGGAATATTATATCATTACTTAGTTAAATTAGACAAAACACAGTTTGATGAAAATTTAAGATTTGAACTAACTTATCTTTTAAAGACTAATAATAAATAGAAAAACTATAACCATGGAGACTCGAATCTAGCTGATCACAACGAATTTAAAAAACATTAGTTTTGCACAAAATCATCCTTTAGGATGATAGACAAAGGGATGAAAATATGTTAGATTACATCCTCGAATCGATCGAAATTTACGTTACATGTATCCCCAGTATTTAAGCAAATAATGCCGTAGAAACATCTATGGTGTTAGCGAAGTAATTAAATAAACAAAATAAAATAAGAACAGAACAATAGAATAGCTATGGCTAAAAGAAAATCAAAAATGATTAAGCAACCAAACACTATGCAATTGGAAGCCCTAGAACCCCGTCAATTATTGGCAACAATAGTTGGAGGTGGTGAAGAAGTAGGATCAGACATATCCTTTCAGGGTAATACCTACGACCAAATCTTAATGACCGGTGCGTCAGTCACGGTATCAGCAGATGCAGGACAAATCGTTCGTGTATCAGCAGTAGACAGTAACGATGACATCGTGCAGTATGAATTTTCTGGAGCGGGGACAATGAATATCTCCCTGGACGACTTTGAAGCTGCGGCAGCCCCAGCGAACTACGAACAAGATGTAGAATACGTGAAGGGGACAGCGAGTATCACAATAGAAGGCAGTGACTCGAGCACGAACGTATCAGTCTCGACGGTAGGAGAAGTTACCTCCCCAGTCTTTTCCACATTGGATAACGGAGCCGACCTCGACGGTGTCGCCGACATTAGGAGTATAACGATCGTAGCAGACCCAACGAATCCAGCTGGTTCAAATTTTGGAGGGATACGCACAGCGAATGCCCGGTTTGAAGGAGACAGCGGCATCGTGGGTATTACCGCGGCAAACGTACATGTGCAAAGTACCGTGGTCATTGGTGACATAGATGCGAGTGACACAGGGGTTCCAACTCTATTGTTTGGTGGAAGTTCCCAATTTGGAACAGTGCATGTAGCTGGGGGTGATTTAGCCCAGACCAATGCACAAGGCATCAACAACATAGCAGCGGCATTCGAGACGGTTAACTTTGTAGATGGAACGACATCGGACAACGTAACGCAAGCAGCCGATATATTTGGTGGAGCTTGGGTAAATGCTGGACCAACTACCGCGACTCTTGACGCCACGACAGCGGTCACGCTCACGGATCTGAATCAGTCTGAAATTGATGCGATCTTTAGTGGTAAGACCTTTACAGGAAATGTCGCAGTGACTGGAGATCTCGCAGCGGAATTCAATATCGCGGCGACAGAATTCCGTGGAAATGTGAGCTTTGACGGTGAACTTGTAGGTGCGATTACAGTCAGTGGAGATGTCGATGGGAACTTCAGCCTACTTGGGGTAGCGACTGACGCTGATGACGAAGGAGCAGGAGATCGCGCAAACAGCTCAAATATCACCATTTCTGGATCACTTGGTGGAAACTTTGTCACGGGTGCTGCAGCTGATACAGATGCTGTCGATTATAGTGGAACGTTAATAGCACAATCAATAGGTGGAGTAGACATCAATGGAGACTTTAGTGGATTGATCTCAACAGATTCGGAAACCGATAATGGGACCTTTGATGATGATGAGGGTGCCATTGGCGATGTTAATGTTACTGGTGACGTAGCAGAAGGTCAATTTGAAGGTATTGCTGGAATCGGCAACATCACAATTGGTGGTGATATAACAGAATCTGGGAATGGTTCGACATTCTATACTTCTAGCGACACGGCGGGAGACGCCTATTTGGCGAATATTGGAACGCTGACGGTAACTGGTGATGTCGATATCGACGACAGTGGTAGTCTTATAGAGATTAATGCGAATGGAAACTTTGGAAATATCGCCTTAAATGGTGGTGGAACTGAAGTTGGACTCATTGAAACAGCTGGTGATCTTGGGGCAGATAGCACAGGAACAATTACAATTACTGGAGGAACGACAGCTGGAGTTACAATGCTAGGTGTTACGGTAGATGAAGACAGCATTGGAGCCATCACAGTAACTGGTGACGGCACTACAGGAACAACCTTTACGCTAAATAACGCTGCTAATAGTGGAATCGTAGCGACAGCTGTAGATATTGGTGACATCACGATCAGTGGATTTGATACAATAACACTGACAGATGATATTGATGCAACAGCAGGAGATATTGGTAATTTAAGTTTTGATTCCAATGCCGATGCGAACGACACCACGGTGATTACGCAAGCAGGCTCTATCACAGCAGGTGGTGATCTGGCATCATTGAGTTATAATAGTGATACGACCACAATTACTGCTGCTACTGGAGAAATAACGATCACAGGTACAGCAGGCGATATAACGATCACTGGTGACGCAGCTGTTAATGAAGACTTTACGGCAGCTTCGATGGGAGCCTTTAAAGTTGATGGTGACGCCACATTTGCTGCCGATCACGGGATTGAAGTCACTGGAGCCGCAACATCATTTGAAGTAACCGGTGACATGGTAAGTACGGCAACTAATGACGCCACTATCCAAGTTGGTAGCATAGGTAATATAACTATTGGTGGTGGGCTCGACATGAGTGCCTCAGCAGTTGCTTCAATTGTGGCCGATGACGGAACAAGTGCACTTGATGCCATAGGCGACATTAGTATTGGCGGTTTGACCCTTGGCGATGATGACACAGTTGATATTGAAGCTAGCAGCATTGGTAACATAACCATATCTGCAGCGCTTACAGCTTCTAGTGACAATTTAGTCACAGACTTAAGTGTCTCAGCGTTACCTAATTCAGAGGCTGGAACTGACGGT
>Ga0315339_1000137_pt1:0-47500 | contig 113531 bp, 90 predicted proteins | sample ASW17metaG_FD_204514 | JGI IMG/M metagenome (GOLD analysis project Ga0315339, IMG submission 204514) | Ammonia-oxidizing marine archaeal communities from Pacific Ocean, United States - ASW #17 | ecosystem: Environmental > Aquatic > Marine > Oceanic | place: USA: California | collected...
ATCGAGGCGCGTCCGAGCCGTCGTATGACATTGAGCGCGCCACCTCCAGCACGTCGTCCATCGCATACCCGTGGGCCACGGAGCACCACGTGTTGACGATCAGTGTAGGGGTAGGCATAGACTGTGCGAGTAGCGCCGGGGCGGTCAGCCCCAGCAGTACAATGGTCAAGGTGGCATTCCATCCTGGTCGCATGCTATCTCTCCAAAGTATAGGTATCCGCATGTTCGGCAGCATATCTGCCGTTCTAGGATCGCCGAGTATTCGTCGGAGCTTCTTCGCAGTCAAGCCCCGTGGGTGCTCTCGGTGAAGGGCCGGGCAGGGCTACTGTCTCGGCCCGTGGGACGAAGGACTGCGTCTACTGGAAGGTCGAGCTCAGCGCTGATCTCGAAGCCGCGGACGCACCCCAGATCTGGTTCGACATCCCCGCTCGATACGGCGCCTGTGAGGGTGGACTCGACATCGCAAGTGACGGAGTCCTCCTGGCCATAGAGGCATTCGACGAAGACATAATGGCTCCTGACGTTCCCAAGGAAGTCAGGGGGGTCTAGCACCTACTCCGGCAAGGCCTAGCCGGAGTATATTGCCGGCCTCTCGTAACTCATTCGGATGGGTATCATGCTCGGCACTTTCCTGTTGGCCACGGTTCTTCAGTTCGTCCCCCAGTCGCAAGAACTCGCGCCGGGCACACGATACGATCCGTCGATTCCGACGCTCGAATCCGTCGTAGGGCACGACGTCCGGGAGGAGATCACTCCGCCTGACCAGGTCGTACGCTACTTCGAGACTTTAGCCGATGCCGCGGCAGACCGGACGCACCTGATCCGGTACGCGGAGAGCTGGGAAGGACGACCGCTCATCGTCCTGGTAATTGGCTCACCTGAGCGAATTGCGGCCCTCGACGACGTGAAGGCAGGCCTGACCCGACTCGCCCATCCGGCAGGCCTCTCCGACGCGGATGCCGAGGCCCTCATCGCAGAGCTTCCCGTGGTCACAGCGCTGATGCACGGAGTACACGGCAACGAGATCAGCTCGAGCGGTGCGGCGATGGCCGAGGCGTATCACCTGCTGGCTGCAATGGACGATCCGGCGGTCGATCTGATTCTGCAGGAGTCACTAGTCCTTATCGACCCGGTAGAAAATCCGGACGGGCGAGCTCGTTTCGTACAGCAGAACAGGATGGCGAGGGCTCGCTGGCCAAACGAGGCGTCTTATTCGGCCGAGCACGACGAGCCGTGGCCCGGCGGCCGAGTGAACCACTACCTCTTCGACCTGAACCGCGACCTGTTCATCCAGAGTCAGCCGGAAACTCAGGGAAAGGTCGATGTCTTTCTGGCCTATTGGCCGCACATCGTTGCTGACCTGCACGAAATGGGTGGAAACTCCACGTACTTCTTCCCCCCCACTGCCCCACCCTCGAATCCATGGTACGGCGAGCGCCAGGTGGCCCTGATGGACGTGTTCGGCCGGGCCAACGCTACGGCGTTCGACCAGCGCGGCTTCGCGTACTTCAACCGCGACGTGTACGACCTGTTCTATCCGGGCTACGTGGATATGTGGCCCATGAGCCACGGGGCTCTTGGAATGACGTACGAGCAGGCTTCGGCACGCGCACAGGTGCTGCGGCGGTCAGACGGTGATCTGCTCACCTATGGAGACGGCGTCCTGCATCACTTCACCGCGGCGATCACTACTGCCGAGACCTCCGCGAGGAACCGCGAACAGATCCTCCTTGATTACTTGGCATTCCGGCGCGACGGCATTGAGCGGGGACAGGACGGCCCAGCGGAATACGTGCTGCACTCTGCGCACGACCCGGGGATGGCCCGGCGTCTCGCCGCCATGCTCGTGCAGAACGGGATCGATGTCCGAGAGGCAACAGGCCCCGTGACGCTAGACGGACGACAGCTGTCCCCCGAAGGCACGTTCATCGTGCCCATGGCTCAGCCAGCTCACCGTTTCGTCAGGAACCTCCTCGACGCGCACGTCCCCATGGATGACGCGTTCATCCAAAAGCAGATCGATCGTCGGGCGCGCCGCCAATCCGACCAGATATACGACCTGACTGCCTGGAGCCAATCGCTGCTCTGGGACGTCGAGGTCATCGTTGCAGACGATCCAACCGGGGCAGCTGGCGCGGCCTTCGAAGAGACCAGCACACCTTCCAGTGTCGTTCTGCCTGAGGCCGTTGTTGGATACCTCATGCCGTGGGGGACGAGCGCAGCGAGTGCTGTGGCCGAAGCGCTTCGGGACGGCATCCGGGTTCGGGCCGCTGGGGCCAGCTTCACACTTGGCGGACGGGAGTACCCCGTCGGCACGGCGATCGTCCGGACTGCTGAGAACGACTCGGACCTTCGGCAACGTCTCGGTAGCATCGCCGCCTCCCACGGAGCCGAGGTAGTGGCTGTAGATGATTCCTATGTCCAAGAAGGCGCATCGCTTGGCAGCAACAGTGTGAGGGCTCTGAGGGCGCCACGCGTACTCCTGGTCTACGATTCGCCTGGCAGCACCAACTCCGTCGGCTTCGCGAGATACGTCTTAGAGCAGCGCTACGCGCAGCCTACGGTTGCCGTCCGGGCTTCGAGCCTGGGACGTGCAAACCTCTCCGACTACGATGTCATCGTCTTCCCGAGCGGCAACTACTCTGGAGCCGTAGGCGCCGGATTGGTCGCCGAACTGCGGAACTGGATGTCCAACGGCGGAACGATGATCACGATGGCGGGATCGAGCGCTTGGGCAATCCGCGCGGGCCTCCTCTCGACCACGACCGAACGACGAGGAGGACGCGCACAGGGCCAAGACCCATCTAAGGGCAGCACCCCGGATCAGCCCATCGAGTACCTGGAGGAGATCGTACCGGACGACGAGAGCCCTGAATCCGTCCCTGGTGTCATCTTGCGCACCATACTGGACACTGAGCACTGGATGTCTTCCGGGACGGACGGGGAGATCGGTGTTCTTGTCCAAGGCAATCGCGTCTTTACACCAATGACGCTCGACAACGGATCCAACGTTGGCCGCTACGCCGAACTCGACGACCTGGTCCTAAGTGGTGTCGTTTGGGACGAGGCCCGTCCGCAGCTCGCGAGCAAAGCATTCTTGATGATCGAGTCCTATGGCAGCGGACAGATCGTGTCGTTTGCGGAGGACCCAAACTTCCGCGCGTACACGGAGGCCACTCAACTCCTCTTCATGAACGCGGTACTCCTCGGGCCGGGACGGTAAGGCCGAGCGACCTCCTAGAAATCCGCCCCTGAGGCATCGTCCTCAACCCGACGCCCGGCCAGGTAGCCGACACAGTATCCGCGCAGGGTCGTTTCGAACTTGTCCATATCCGGCGACGACCTGAGCCCTGCCTCTCCCTTGCCTTTCAAGGCCTCGGCGAGCTTCCCGACCTTTTGGGCGAGATCCATGACATAAGGGTCTCCTCCCATGACGAGTTCTTCCGGCTCTATATGCTCGTCGTCACCCATTCCGGTTACGACACCGCCCGCCGATTCGAATTCAGGAAGTCCTGACTCGTCTTCGACCGGATCACGATGAGGAATGGGCTCACCGGGGGAGATGAACGCGTCATCTACTTGATCGTGGCGCTCTGGCATGGGCTCGTCCGGGGAAATAAAGCCTTCGCCCAGCGCGTCAGCAGACGACTGATTCCAGTCGTTGTCCCTCGCTTGCTTGCGGGACCCCGGCGGAAACGCCGGCGGCGGAAGCCTGCTCCCCATACTCTTGTCGCTCATTCGCTCGACCCCCATCGAGGGATACCACAGTTGTGTCCTCCGAATATACGGCCGGGGCGCGCGGCAAACAGGGTTTGGCCTAGAGCACCATCTTGATCAAGACGAAGCCAGCCACCAGTAACACGCCAAAGACCGTCACAAGCCAATTGAAATAACGATCAATGAACCCAGCGATCGGCGTCCCGAACTTGTAGATCAGCGCAGCCAGAATGAAGAAGCGCAGGCCACGGCTCAGTACCGAGGCGATCAAGAAGATCCCGAAGTTGATCGAGAAGACACCAGCAGACAGCGTGAAGACCTTGTACGGGATCGGTGTTAATCCAGCGAAGAAAATCGCCCAGAAATCCCAACGGTCATAAAGCGCTTGGACACGGCCAAACGCATGCGGACTCACCCCGGGCACGTATTGGAAAAAGAACGGCTCGAGAACCTGCCAACCTCCTGCCCCGATGCCGTACCCGATCACACCTCCGATCACCGACGCCGCTGTCGCAATCGCAGCGAAACGCAGGGACTTCGTGGCCGCGCCTAGACACAGCGCAATGAGGAGCGGATCTGGCGGAATCGGGAAAAACGACGATTCGGCCATCGCAAGTAGGAACAACGCCCCTACCCCGTAGGGAGTCTCAGCCCAGTGCAACACCCAGTCGTACAGGCGCCGGACTAGGCCCGGACGCGTAGCGTCTTCGCTCACCCCGCCTCCGACTTCCAAGCAAATTGCCCCAACAAGGGCACAAATGTGACCGTATCCTTTACGACGTCTTCCGTCACGAGAAAGCCCGTCTTCTGCACATGGACAAGTTCTTGGCCGTCCCGAGAGCCGACGGGAATGAGCATGCGCCCGCCGTCTGCGAGTTGATCCACCAGCGCGCCAGGGATCGATGGCCCACCGGCCGACACAACGATGACATCGAATGGCTGATACTTCCGCCAACCAATCGTCCCGTCTCCGACGAGGAGCGCGACGTTCTGCACGCTCATCACGTCGAGCGCCTTCCGCGCCCGCGAGGACAACTCCCTGATTCGCTCCACCGAATAGACCCGGTCCGAACAAAGAGCGAGTAGCGCGGTGAGAAATCCGCTTCCGGTTCCGACCTCGAGGACCTTCTCGGTAGCCGTCGGCTTCAGCAGTGACAGGTAGTACGCCTGAAGGGACGGCTGCGATGCAGTCTGTCCGAACCCGATGGGGATCGGCGCGTCTTCATACGCCCGCGGCCAAACACCCTCCGGCAAGAACACGTGCCTGGGCACCATATCGAAGTACTGAAGCGTCTCGAGATCGTCGATGCCGCGCGCACGAATATCTTCGATCAGCTTCCGTCGATATCCGACGAAGCGATGGTCATCGATCGGGTCTACAGATCGAGGTTCCAAGCGCGGATCTCCTCGAGAAGCTTGTAGTTGGTTAGGTCCAAGTGCAGTGGCGTGACTGAAACATAGCCGTCTTCCACCGCTTGAAAGTCAGAGTCGGCATCCCCTCTCCAGATGACATCCCCACCACCGATCCAGAAGTACTCTTTGCCGCTCGGATCGTTGGCACGCGTGATGGAATCCGCATATCGGCGTCGGCCGAGCGAAGTCACCTTCATCCCCTTTACCTCGGATGGGTCAACACTCGGCAGGTTCACGTTGAAGAGCGTGTCTTCCGGGAATCGGTCCTGACGGAGAATCGACTCCAGCACGGAGCGGACCACCGGCTCCCAGCCGGCCAACTCCTCGTGCTTGCGGCCCACGTAAGAGAGAGCGATCGCGGGGATCCCGATCACGGTCGCCTCCATGGCCGCGGCCACGGTGCCCGAATAGAGCACGTCTTCGCCCAAGTTCGGGCCATGGTTCACGCCCGATACACAGACGTCCGGGCGGTCCTCGAGGAGTTCGTTCACAGCGAGAATCACACAGTCGGTCGGCGTACCGTCTACGACATGGGCGCCGTCAGGAGTGCGCCGCGCGCGCAGCGGGTTGTGCAGGGTGAGCGAATGGCTCGTGGCGCTTTGCTCACGATCGGGAGCCACGACGGTCACGACTCCGAGCGACGATGCAGCCGACGCGAGGACACCGATGCCGGTGGCGAGGTACCCGTCGTCGTTCGTGCAGAGGATCTTCATGGACACGGATTATTCGTCTTCGAGGACGGAACCCGGTGTGAGCACGTTCTTCAGCGCCTCCAACTCGGACTTCATACTCGAGAGGAACTCGGGCCGGAGGACCTCTTGGCGCTCTTCGGCCAGCTCGCCGGACTTCCGCATCTCGATCAGTCGCTTGTTCGCACCTTCGATCGTGTACTTCTCGTCGTAGAGAAGGTGCTTCACGAGGAGAATCACCTCGATGTCTTTCGATCGATATACGCGATTGCCGGCCCTGTTCTTGGTCGGATTCAGGACGTCGAACTGAGACTCCCAATACCGGAGCACGTGGGGCTTGAGCCCCGAAAGGCCACAGACTTCTCCGATCGAGTAGTACACCTTCTTCGCGATCAACTCGTTCATCACGACTCCTCTGGGGCTACGCCAACGGATCTTCTTCATCTGTGGATCCCACGCCGCAATCACTGGGCGTAGGGACTGTTCTTGTTCGCTCATGACCACTTTTCCGGTCTCGGCGCTCGAAGCATCAGGTCCGTAAGCGCCTCCGCGGGGCTCTTTCCTTCGTGTACGATCTGGTAGACCTGCTCCGCGATCGGCATCTCAACGCCGTGCTGCTTGGACAGGTCATGTACCGCCTCGGCTGCCTTCAGGCCCTCGGCCACCGCGGTCATGTCACCGAGGATCGCTTCCAAGGCCTCTCCCTGGCCGAGCCGGAACCCAACGGTACGATTTCGGCTCAGGGATCCGGTGCACGTCAGCACTAGATCCCCCATTCCGGCCAGTCCTGAGAAAGTACTCACCTCAGCGCCCATAGCGACCCCGAGTCGAGTCGTCTCGGCGAGTCCTCTCGTGATCAGGGCAGCCATCGTGTTGTGGCCGTACCCCAGGCCCGCTGTAATGCCCGCTGCGACCGCCATCACGTTCTTCAGCGCACCACCCAACTCAACGCCGACGACGTCTGTGTTGGTGTATACCCGAAAATACGGGGTCTGGAACGCCAACTGAGCGACCGCGGCTGCCTCTGCACTGCGACCAGCAATGACAACGGCGGTTGGCGACTCGGATACCACCTCTGTGGCAAAACTCGGACCGGAGAGCACACAGAAGCGATCCATGACTTGAGCAGGGAGAATCTCATCCAACACTTGGTCCATCCTCAGGAGCGTCGACAACTCGATGCCCTTTGAAGCGCTGACCACAAGTGCCTCGTCCGACATGTACTTCGCTGCCCCCGTCATGACATCTCGGACGAAATGAGACGGGCTAACCGAGAGAACGAGCGTCGCCCCGTCCATGGCCTTGGCGAGGTCGGTGGTCGCTCGAAGGGTCTCGGGAAGCACCGCCTGGCCGAGGTAGGGATTGATGTGCTCGGTATTGATGGCTTCAGCCACACCGGCCTCGTACGACCACATCGTTACATCGTGCCCGCACTTCGAGAGCAGCGCTGCGAGTGCGGTCCCCCAGGCTCCAGCCCCCAGAACCGCAACCTTATGCAGGTTACTCATTAGTCTGCACCTGCCGCTTTCTTTGAACCAAATCGATTCTCCGTGCCTTTGAAGAGGCGTTTCACGTTCGATCTGTGCGCCCAGATCACGAAGAGTCCCAGCGCGGCCGTGAACCACAGCACGGAAACACCGCCTCGGTGTGGTACAAGCGCCACAAAAATCGGAAGGGTCGCGGCTGCACCGATGCTGCCGAGGGACACATACCCGGTCGGAATCGTCAGAAGAATCCACACGACGAACGATCCAAGCACAGCCCAGGGCGCGATTGCCAAGAAGACGCCAGCGCTCGCGGCGACTCCCTTCCCTCCCTTGAATCCGACCCACATCGAGAAGATGTGCCCGAAGATCGCGGCGGTCCCGAAAGCGAGTGTCCAGTTGAACCCAACACCAGCGATGTCCGCGAAGAACCAAACCGGGACAAACCCCTTAGCCACATCGACGATTACCACCGGAAGCGCCCATCTCGCGCCCATCACGCGGAACGCGTTGGTCGCGCCGAGATTGCCCGAGCCCTTTTCGCGCAGATCAATGCCGTGGAACGCCCGCCCGACCCAATAGCTGGTCGGCGTGGCGCCGAGCAGGTAGGAGAGGGCTAGGAGCGCATAGGTCATCAAATCTGTCTATTCCTTGTCGTGGCGGTCCTTACCGGCGCGGGGACGCAAGCGGATCGGGGTCCCCATGAACGACCAAGCGTGCCGGAACCCGCTTTGAAGGAAGCGAATGTAGCTGTCTGGCAACGCCTTCGGGTAGTTCGTGAAAATCGCGAAGGTCGGCGGACGAACAGTCACCTGCGTACCGTACTTGATCTTCACCCGATGCCCACGGTGAAGCGGCGGCGGCTGACGGAACAGGAGCTTCTCGAGCACCCGGTTCACTTCGGACGTGTCAATCCTCCGATGCCGCTCCTCGTGCACCTCGAGAATCATGTCGAGACACTTCCTGACGCGCTGCCCAGAAAGCGCCGACACGAACACGATCGGAACCCATTTGAGGAAGGGAACTCGCGCCTGGATCTTCTTCGAGAAATCGATCGACGTCATCGTGTCCTTCTCCACAAGATCCCACTTGTTTGCCAAGAGGATCACCGCTTTCCCAGCCTCCCACGCGGTCCGAATGATCTTGACGTCCTGGGCGTGTAGCTCCTCGTCACTGGAGTCGATCAACACGACGCACACATCAGACCCGTACACCACGCGCTCGGTCCGGATGGTCGAGTAGTACTCGACGTTGTCCTTCACCTTGGACTGTCGCCGAAGACCCGCCGTATCCACGAAGACCATGTTCTTACCGTGGTATTTGAACGGCGTATCGATCGGGTCCCGCGTGGTGCCGGCCACCTCGGACACGACGACCCGTTCTTCCCCGATGAGCCGATTCACAAAACTCGACTTCCCAACGTTCGGCTTCCCGACCACCGCGACACGGATCGTGTCTTCCTCGTAAACCTCAGCGGCTCCCTCAGGGATGGCCTCGAGCACCAAGTCCAGCAGATCTCCAGACCCCTTACCAGACAGGGCGCTCACCGGAATCGGCTCACCGATCCCGAGCGACCAGAACTCCTGGTGGTCCTGGTTGTGGGGGAGGTTGTCCGCCTTGTTGGCCACGAGCAGAACGGGCGTCTGTGTCTTGCGCAGGACCTCGGCCAGCTTTTGGTCGAGCGGCTGCACGCCTTCTTTCGTATCGACCAAGAAAAGGATCACGTCGGCTTCAGCCACCGCCAGCATCGCCTGCTGGCGGATCGCCTTGTCCATGGTCTCGTCACTGTCTTCCACAATCCCGCCGGTGTCGACAATGAAGAAGTGATGCCCGGCCCAGTCGGCCTTGGAGAAGTTCCGGTCGCGCGTGACACCAGGCTGATCGTCCACGATCGCAACCCGCGATCCAACCACCCGATTGAAGAAAGTCGATTTGCCCACATTAGGGCGACCAACAACTGCGATTACAGGGAGCCGCTCGCTCATGACGCGCCTAATGCCTCGGTGATTTCGTATCCGGGGATGACATGCGCCGGCCCCATCGCTGCCTTAAAGTCCAACATGGTCACATTGTCGATGAAGGCATTGTCGGCGTTTAATGCTTCGGCGGGCAGGACGACGACGTCACCCTCGTTCGAGTCTCCGAGCGCGCCGAGGATATCCTGGCCTCCCAGCAGTCCTGCGATCGACACGCTCTCTCCGAAATAGTCGTTCCGTACCACGACCACTTCCACCTCGGCCCCGGTTGCCTCCGCCAGCGCCACGGAACGTTCCTGAATGAACGGCGCCATCGATCGCCCCGTTACCAGCCGAATCCTCTTCCCGGCATAGCTGGGCACGTTCGGGAGTCCGGCGGCGAATCGGTCAACGAAGTGGCGAACCGCACCAACCCCGTTCTCATAGAGCGCACCGTCATCGTAGTACTTCACGTCGGGAATGGTGCGACCCGCAATGAGGTACATCTCATCTGCGGAATAGCACCAACCCGAGTCTCTCTCACTGAAGCCGCGCTCGCGAGCGCGATCGACTTGGTCGATCGACTGCCCTGCTTCCTCCGCCGTCAGATGTCGGACCGGCCGATTCACGTTGTACTTCGTGAGACCCACGGGGACGACGGAAAGTGAAGTAATCGCTTCACCGAGGCCCCAGAGGTCTTCGATCGTACGATCGAGATGATCTCCGTTATTCCACTCCGGACATAGAACGATCTGAGTGTGAACCTCCAAGCCGCCAGCAATCAGTTGGCGTAGCTGTTCCATGATCAGTCCGGCACGCTGGTTGACGAGCAAGCGTTCTCGGACCTCGGGCTCAGTCGCGTGCACGCTGACATAGAGCGGGGAGAGCTGCTGGTCGATCAGCCGCTGGAGTCCCTTCGGCCCAAGATTCGTGAGTGTGACGTAACTGCCATAAGTGAACGACAACCTGAAATCGTCGTCACGAAGCCACAGCGTGGGCCGTGCGTCCTTCGGATTCCCATCGATGAAGCAGAAGACACACTTGTTGGCGCACTCGCGAATCGCATCAGGAGCCGGGACGATTCCCATGGGGGAGCCCGGGTCCCGCTCGATGTCGTAGATCACGGTCTCTCCCTCCGGGGAGAGAGTCTCCATTTCGAAATCAGTGTCCGAGAGAAGGAACGTCAGATCAATGCCGTCACGTACCCGCTCGCCATTAATGCGAACAATACGCGTGCCGATCTCGAGACTGAGCTCGTCGGCAATACTGCCAGCTTCGATTTCGGCGATTCGTACCACAGATTGGGCACTCTCAGGGGAGAAATATTTGGCGCATACGGCGGGCCGGAAACCTAACCGAGCCCAGTACGCCCTACAATTTCCGCCTTGACCACCTACGCAGGGTCTCGTCAGCTTCGGGGCGGAGCAATGCGGAGCGATCCCACATAGAGGGAACGGATGCACGAACAAGACCGATGGTATTCGGGGGGGTGGTGACGAGGCCGATGCGTGGACGGCTCGCGAGGGCGACTGCCGCCCTATTGGCGCTGACCTATGTGGCGGCATGTGAAGAGGTCGAGCAGGTACAAGACCGCTTCCGCGAGCATACGCCACATGAGGAATATCGGGCGTCGCTCGCCGACGCCGGGCTCGACCAATCCGCCTTAGGGCGCGACTGGGTCCTGGCGGGTCGCCAATCCATCGAAGATGCCGCGGTGGTGTCTCTTCCCTTCCAGGAAGAGGGCTTCATCACCGCCGAAGAACCGGGCGCGATGGCGTACCGGGTCACGATCGGGCATGGCCAGAAGCTGTCGGTGGAAGTGGCCCTGTCGACGGACGAGGAAACTCGGCTCTTTGTCGACTTCTTCCGAGTACCCGAAAACGAGAACGATCCCCTTAGGCCGGTCGTGTCCACAGACTCGATCCCTGGCAGCTTCGTGCACGAGCCGCAGCGCGAGGGGGACTACATCCTACGCATTCAGCCGGAACTCCTGCGGGGCGGTAGCTACAACGTCACCCTGAGGCTGGGCGCTCAGCTGTCCTTCCCCATCGAGGGGTACAACATGCGAGCCGTTCAGAGTCTCTGGGGTGTAGACAGAGACGGAGGCAGAAGGACACACGAAGGAGTAGACATCTTCGCACGCCGAGGAACTCCGGTTCTTGCCGCCTCCGCAGGCGTGGCGAATCGGGTGGCTGTGACCAATCTCGGCGGAAGGGTCGTCTGGGTTCGCGACAACGTACGGAATGCCAACATCTACTACGCCCACTTGGATCAGCAGAACGTGCGGAACGGCCAACAAGTGGAGGTCGGAGACACAATCGGTTTTGTGGGCAATACCGGGAATGCCCGCACAACTCCGCCCCACCTCCATTTTGGGGTATACCGCCGCGGTGAAGGTGCTGTAAACCCGTACCCGTTCATCCTTCCGCCTCGAGGCACTCTCGCCGAATTGACCGCGGATCTCGACCAGCTCGGCGGATGGGTACGTTTGCGAAATGACGGTATCCGGTTGCGCGCCGCCCCAGGGAGCCGAGGCGAGGTAATTCGGGAGCTTGGGCAGTACACACCGCTCCGTGTGTTGGGCGGGTCCGGCGAGTTCTTCCGCGTGCGCCTGCCTGATGGCGAATCCGGCTATGTGGCTGCTCGGCTCACAGAGCCGGCAGACTCACCCCTCATGTCTCAGGTCGCGTCCGCATTGACCCCTGTCTTCCTTATCCCGAACGACACGGCGCTGATCATCGACCAGTTGGGGGCGGGCGCTGAGGTGCCCGTGTTAGGCCGCTATGAGGGATTCCTGTACGTCAGGACACCAGCCGGCCACATCGGGTGGCTGGGCGCCCAGGATCAACAGCAGTAGATCTCGAAGTCGGCAGTTGACCGCCACGCTTCGTAAGCTGCGATTTGTGACAGCCTCGTCGGATTCGTCCGAGAGCCTGCAGATCACGACGGCAAGACCACTCGATGGGCGGGTCAATGGCAAGACCATCGTGCTGCGCGCAGACGGAACCGTGAATCTCGGCGGAGACACGCCAGCCAGTAACGTCTACCAGAGGTACAAGGCGATTGATCTGCACGATTCGACCAACCCACAAATCACGTTTTACGCAAACGGTGTCGGCACACCCAAGAACAAGTATTGGCGTGCCGTGTCCCGCGCCGTCGGCTTCGGGTTCTGACAAAACTTTTCGACATCTACGAATTCTTGGCGCGTGAGTATGAGCCCGGCGACAAGGTTTTCATCTTCGGGTTCAGCCGCGGGGCGGCGAGCGTTATCGCCCTCGCAGATGTTCGTCGATAAACGCCAGGCTCTGGTCGATGGCATCGGACAACACGTCGAAACCAACGCCACTCAATCCGTGCCCCGCACCCTCCACGGTGACGAGTTGGTGGACGACGTCGTGGCGCAATAACTCGGCGGCGAGACCAGCGGACTCCGCGTACGCCACGTCCTCGTCGTTGGTGCCGTGCACGAGAACGGTCGGCGGGAAGTCGCCATCTACATTGCGCACGGAGGCGAACGAATCGATCTCACGCTGTTGGGTGAGGGGATCGAGACCGCTGACTTCCTCGAGCCACAAGCCCTGCTGTCGCAGGTAGAGATAGTACGGCCAGCGGCCGTCCATGCCCGGGCCGGTTGCGGTGAGCACCTCGCCGCCAACTGCGGCGAATGCATCGGCTCGATTGACCAACGGCGATGTCGAGCGGTAGAACTCCGACGGCTCGGACTCAAAAGGCGCGTCGGCCGCCCCGTAACCCCAGAACGACGCGATAGCGGTGGGCCGTGGCGTCACACGGAAGCCGCTCAGCAGTGCCAGGTAGCCACCCGCCGAAGCGCCGGCCACTACCAGCTTGTCGGGATCGGAGCCGAAGAGTTCGGGCCCTTCGTGGCGGATCCAGCGGATCGCGTCCTCTACGTCGCCGACGATCTCGGGGAGCTTCACCTCAGGCGCGAGGCGGTGATCGATCGACACCAAGACGTAGCCGCTCGTCTCGGCGAAAGCCTTCATCTGCGGCGGCGTGCCGGATCGGCTGCCGAAGATCAGCGCACCACCGTGGATCCAAAGGATCACCGGACGCGCGGTATCATCGTCGGCCCGGTAAACGTCGGCCTCTATTCGCGTTTCACCCACCACCTTGTAGGTCAGTGTGCGCTGGATGAACTCGGCTTGGGGCAGGGCGGCGATCGACGTCACCGGAGCCACAAGTCCTGCAGCAAGACACAGTGTCAGAAGCAGGGCACTTCGGATTGAGACTCGTTTCATAACCTCCTCCTCGCGACGGCGATCGTTACGCAATTCGAACTCGAGCGCTGGGAACCTGGTTGCCGGTGTCCATCAGATGCTCCCCTCGATCAGGGCGGTGACCCCATCCATGCGGTCCGTCAATCGACGAATCGCCTCTAAATAGCGTGTCTCCCACTCGGGCACGTCAGCGGGATCGTCCGTCTCGATTTCGTAACGCAGACCTGGGAGCATCCACGAGGCGTACCCGCTGAATGGATCGGGGGACACGTACAGCGACCGGCTCCATGGACGATCCTGAAGACCACGGTCATCCAGCCATGCCTTTTCGAGCCCAATGAATGCCGCGTTGATCCGCTCGGCTTCCACCGACGGGACCGGACCCAGGGCGACTCGAGTACTTCGTGCCGCATCGAGAGCGGTCGCGGCGCGTGCCAAGTCCGTAGTCGCCGTGACTAATCGACTCAGATCGACCTCGATCCGCCGGTACTCAGCGACCTCGAGTAGCGTGTTCACATGCATCCGCGTGTCGACGGCATATCGAGTCACGTCGTACGGAAGGAGATCAGCGTTCGCGAGCCGAAGCGACAAGAGGCCGTCTACCGTCGCTACCATGGGGCCGTAAATCCACTCGGGATCTCCGAAGCGTTCGAACCAAGAAAAGTTGTCGTAGTTGGAGTGGGCAACTCCACTGCGTCCCCCTGCCCCCGAGGTGATCCCCGCAGACGGGATGCCAGCATGGGTGTAAAAGGCGATGTGATCCGAGCCTCCGCCGAGGTCCCCCAGGACGGGTGTGCCGCCCTCTGAACGTTCGGCCCACCAGTCGTAAACGCTACGGCCTTCCTTGGGATAGGGAGTGTCGCGGATCGCATCCAAAATCGGCTGCTTTAGCGAGGGGGATGCCGAACCGCCGAAGAAACCACCCGAGACCGCGGCGTCAGCGTTGATGTAGGCGACTGCACCTGTCGTGAGCGGCTCGAGGAACTCTTCGACCCATTCAGTGGAGCCAATGACGCCGTACTCTTCGGCATCCCAGTGCGCGATCAGAATCGAGCGGCGGGGCCGGCACCCCTCTTCTGCTAGCTCTCCAAGTGCCTCGGCGAGCGTGAGAAGCATTGCCGTGCCACCGTTGGGATCGACCGCACCAAAACCCCACGGGTCGTAGTGCGCACCCAGAATCATCCACTCGTCGGGGAAGTCGCTACCCTCGAGCGTCCCCACCACCATCGTGGCCCGAGTCAACGCCTTTGGCTGGTTTACGCGGACACGGACGGTGAGTTCGTCCCCACCCGTTAGGCGGTAAGGCATGGGCAGGCCACCCTGCCACTCACCTGGCGCCATTTCGCCCGTCATCCTGGACAGGATCTCGGACGTGGCCGTGTACCCCAACGGAAGCACGGGGATGGTATGCAGCCCCACATCGTCTGGATCGAGTCGATTCACCTGAACGGGGCCATCGACTGGTAACGCAGGTTCGAACGGCGTAAGCGGGTCACCCGTCCAAGCGAGGGTCAGTACCGAGCCACGCTGGATGATCTCGCCATTCAGCATGGGGCCCTGGGGATAGGGATCTTCCTCCACTGCCGGGGCGTCATTGAACATGATGACCCCGGCCGCCCCACGCTCCTCCGCGAAGAGGACTTTGAATCCGCGAAAATTCCCGCCGTAACGTGCAACGACAATCTTCCCCTCGAGTGAGATGCCCATGGAGTCCAAAGCCCTATAGTCGGCTCGGGTTCCGTAGTTCGCGTAGACCACTTCACCGGTCACGTCTCCGCTTCCGGAAAAGGCATTCCACCCGTTGAGCAAGTCGGGGTGCCCGGAGAATCGATCCTCGGGCAAAGCGGGCTCGCGGTTGTTCAGCCGCATCGAGACCGGCGTGACGATCTGGGCTTCGACATCGTCCGTGAGTTGTGGCAGATACACGTCGTACGGATGGTCGCGCACGCTGAGACCGGCGGCCCTCATGACGCGACTCAGATAGTGGCCAACCTCCACCTGTTCGGGGGAGCCAGTCGGATGCGGATTTGCTGTGATGATCCGCAGGTGTTCCCGAAAGGAGTCGCCTGAAGGCAGGCCGACGAACTTCGCCTCGCAATACGATTGTCGCCCTGCGCTCTCGGCAGTGAAGCCGACAGGGGCGCTGATTTCCACCGAATTCTGTGCGGATGCGGCCTGGACCACACCGGGCAAGACACGCGCCGCAGTGAGGGCGAGGAATAGGAAGAGCGAACGCGAAACGAGCGAAGGCATTCGAAGCTGCGACTCCATTGGATTTCCTCTGAGTTTTCTGGCCGGCTCGAAGATGCTCGCCCCACGCAGGGACGAGTAGGGACAACCAGCGTGTGGCACCGAAACGCAGGGTAGGATAGGGTACGCGGGGCAGCAAGAAGTGGGTCGATATCCCGTGGATGACCGGCGCCCCCCTCCCCGCCCGAAACCGCGGCCCTGACACCACCGGAGACATGAGTACCCTCCGACCAACGAACCCCACCTCCCGGAACAAGGGGATGGTCACGGCCATCGTCTCTGCAGCAGAAACGACGAGAAGCCCCGCAACGCCGAAAGACGTTGCGGGGCTTCTCGTTCCTCAAAAGCGGGAGACCGGGTTCGAACCGGCGACCCTCAGCTTGGGAAGCTGATGCTCTACCAACTGAGCTACTCCCGCGAAGAGTGCAAATCTAGCCGAGGCATCAGGTCGGTCAAGAAAGAGCCCACGTCCCCGGGGCAAACCACCGCAAACCCCTGAACGACGAAGCGGGCGGCCCCCGAAGGAACCGCCCGCCGCGTTGTCAAAACCAGCTTGGCACTGGAAATCAGCCACCCGTGAGGGTGTAGCCGTAACCGCCGACCTGGTCCATCGAGCTGAACTCGACCTGGAAGATCTCGGTCATGTTCTCGCCGGCCACGGAGACCGTGTGGGCGACCGTGCCCATCGCATCACCAGCGGCGGTATAGAACGTGAAGTTGAGCGTGACGTTGGTGCCCTGGGCCAGAGACTTGTTCGTGACCGAGCCACTCAGAATCGCGCCGCCCGCGCCCATGCGGGTGATCTGCATGTCTTTCACATCAACCGTAAGAGCGTCGATCGCCCCAATCATCTCCCGGGCTCCGTCCTCATCTCCGTTGATGTTCAGGGCCTGAGCGGACACCAGATATGCGTTCTGGTTATAAGGATCGAGTTCGATCCACCGGGCTGTAACCTCTGGAATTGCCGCATAGGCAGAGTCCAACTGGAGCGAACGCGCCCACATCTCGATCGCGTCACGATCTTTCGTGTTAATCTCAACCGCACCGGAGAAAGCCGCGATGGCACGCCCGTACTCGCTACCGGTGTAGAAGCCCACTCCGATCGTGTAGAAGTCCGCCGCGTCGAGTCCTGGGCGGGCCAAGATCTCATCATACACGTCGAAGGCTTCAGCCTCATTCCCCATCCGTATGAGGACGCCAGCCAGGTTGCGCATGGCTAGGACGTCATCAGGATTGGCATCGGAGATCGCGCGGAAGCCCACCGCCGCTTCTTCGAAGCGACCCGCGCCGGCAAATACCTGAGCCTTCAGCATCGGGAGATCGGCTGCCTGCTGCGTCCACGTCGCCGCCGTCGCCGAATCCATCTCGTTGATCTTCTCGGAGCCGATGATCGCAAGCGCGCGATCCGCGTTTTCGATGGCAGCGTCATGGTTACCGAGCTGGGCGTGGAGCTGTGCCAGAGTAACCATCGCCTCAGGGCGTTCGTCGTAGATCGCGTTGGCGTCCTCGAAGTGGCCGACCGCGGTCTCGTAGTCACCCCCATTCACCGCAGGGATAGCCAGCCCGTAGAGCTCGATCCACGCGCGCTCGCGGATCCCTATATCCTCGAACTCGTAAATCGGACGTAGGCCGGACGCATGATCAAAATGCGCGCCGGCGGCCGTGTAGTCCTCGAGCGCGAGGTTGATCAGCGCCGCCTGGCGGTGTGCCAGCGGATTGCGACCATCTTCGGCGATCGCGGCCATCGCGGCTTCGAGCGCCTGCTCATAATGCATCCGGGCCTCTGCGGGATCTTCCGCAGCATCGCCGGCGTCAATGTGCCGTTGCGCGGCACGGGTGTTCTCCGTCTGACGAGGGCGCTCACCTTGAGCGAGGGCCTCGCCGCCGGGCACCGAAGGGCGCGCACCCGAGGCCGAATCACCGCTCGCAGCACCACCGCTTGCACAACCGGCGGTACCGAGACCGAGAGCCAACATCAGGACGAGTCCGAAACGGATCTTCATCCGGGGATCCTCCATTGGGGTCAAACACTTCATTGGGTAGACCGAATAAACTAGAAGCGGGCAAAAAGCACGCCAAGGGGGTATCAGCGTTGATTCGAGTAGACAGTTTCCCCTTCAACCCGACTCCTTTGCCCTTGTCGGTGCAAGATACGCTGAAAACCAAGGTTCTTACAGACGTTTTTCCGACGCTTTTTGTGAATTCTGAATTTGGGTCACCGGCCGAGATAAGTCAGGATCCGGCTGGCCAGCGCCTGGGAAAACCCAGGGACCCTGGAGATCTCCTCTTTCGTCGCCTCCTTCACACCCTTGAGCGACCCGAATCGCCTCAAGAGCGTGCGCTGACGCTGTGGCCCGATGCCCGGAATCTCACCTAGGTCGCTACGGATCGTGTGCTTCTTTCGGAGTTTCCGGTTGTAGCGGACCGCAAAGCGGTGCGCCTCGTCCCGAATGCGCTGAAGGAGATGCAAAGCGCGGTTGCGCCGGTCGAGGAGAATCGGGTCCGACGAACCCGGCATGAAGACCTCCTCCTCTCTCTTCGCGAGCGCGATTACCGCCACGTCGCCCAGCCCCAACGAGGCCAAGGCTCCGACCGCCGCGCTCAACTGGCCCTTTCCACCGTCGACAACGGCGAGATCCGGCAGTGGCTTCTCTTCATCGCGCCGCCGCCGGAAGTACCGCTGGACGGCTTCCTCCATGGAGGCGTAGTCGTCGTTCCCCCATTCGCCTTTGATGCGCATGTGACGGTAGGCCGCCCGCCGGGGCTCGCCATTCTCGAATACGACCGCGCTCGCCACCGTGTCAGAGCCCTGCATGTGGGATACATCGAAACACACCATGAGTCGGGGCACGACCTTCAAGTCCAACTCGTCCTGCAAGCTGAAGAGGGCATCATCCGCCCGATCCGCTGCGTAGGACATCGCTGCGACTTTGTCCTCTAGCACCTGCCGAGCGTTCTCCTCCGCCAGTTCGATCAGGCGTCGTTTCTCGCCCCTTTGCGGCTCGAGCACGGCGACTTTCCGTCCCGACGCCTCACTCAGGATCTCCGCCAGCAATTCACCGTCGGCGAAGGACCCCGGGAGGAGTACCTGACGCGGTAAATCAACCATGCCCGCTTCTCCGGTTCCCAGGTAGTGCCGAGACACGAGAGAACTCAGGATGTCTTCGTCAGACTCGTCCATGATTTGAGCGAAACGCTGCGCACTGCGTCCTAGGAGCAGCCCGGACCGCACCTTGAGCACGACCCCCGCACCGAGGTCCCCATCACGCGCCAACGCCACAATGTCGAGGTCTCCTCCTTGAGCGTTGTGGACCCGCTGCTCGTTGGCCAGCGCATCGAGTCCCGCAATCACGTCCCGCATTTGCGCAGCCTGCTCGAAGTCCAATTCGGACGATGCTTCGTGCATACGCACTTCGACATCACCCCGTAGCTGCTCAGTGTCGCCCTCCAAGATTCGGAGAATCTCGTCCACCATCCCGCGGTAGTCGGCTTCGGACTGGAGCCCCACGCACGGCGCCTTGCAGCGCCCGATGTGATAGTCCAGACACGCGCGCTCTGGGCGGTCCTTTGGAAGGTTGTAGCGGCACGAGCGGACCGTGTGTAAGCGCTTCACGACCTCGAGGGCTTGGCGCATTGGACCCACGGCCGTGTACGGGCCGAAATAGCGTGCACCATCGTTGATGACGCGCCTCGTCACATACACCCTGGGAAACGGCTCGCGCACTGTCACCTTGATGTACGGGTATTTCTTGTCGTCCCGCATGAGGATGTTGAATCGAGGCTTGTGTTCCTTAATCAGGTTCGCCTCGAGAATCAGCGCCTCGGCTTCGGTGCCAACGACTAGGGTCTCGACCGAATCGATCAGACGAACGAGCTCGCGATTCTTCGGACTCAAATCCACCTCTCGCTGGAAGTAGCTGCGCACTCGGCTGCGAAGCACCTTCGCCTTGCCCACGTAGAGCACCGTGCCGCCGGTGTCTCGGAATAGGTAGACGCCCGGCTTCCTCGCGAGAGCCTTCAGAATTGCAGGAGTTACTGGCAAAGCAGATCTACCGAACGGTGGAGGTGGCGCGCCTCGCCTCTTAAGAGCGTCGGACCGAGATCCCTTCTCCCAGCATGCTCGAGACGATGAGGTAGACTACCCCAAACGGAAGCAGCGTTTCCAGAGCCAGGACTGTGGTACTCACATCGGGCGCCGTGAATTGCAGTAGGACAGCGACCCCACCCGCTACCGAAGCGGCGAGCGTCATCCTCAGCACTGGAGCCAACCCAGGCCCATGGGGACCAATCCTGGCTCCTAGCTTACGCCGCAGAAGCGCAAACTCTACCCAGGCAGCGACAGAAGCCCCGAGGGCCAGCCCTGCGGCTCCGAGGCGGAGCCCAGAGAAGCCGTACTCGTCCAGCGGAATCATCGCGGCCACACCCACGACCAAGGACACGACCACTCGCACGTAGGCGATCCTGGCAGGCGTCTTGGTGTCGCGCAGCGCATAGAAAGCGGACGAAAGCGCGCGCGAACTCGCGGTAGCTGGCAGCCCGAGCGAGAACGCACCCAGCACCCCCCACGTGACCAGCGTTTGCGTCTCACCGAACTCACCCGTTTCAAAAAGGGCCGCAATGGCGACGTCTCCGAGCAACAGGTAGCCCACGGCCGCCGGAATGAGGAAATACGCGATGCGTTTCAGAGCACGGGCCACGCGCTCACCAAGGAGCGCCCGGTCCTCTGCCCTCATCTGTGACATCTCCGGAAGCTCAGACGCAGCGATGCTGATTCCGAACAGGGAGATCGGAAGTATGTAGAAGGTCTGGGCATAACCCATAACGGCCACCGATCCGCTGGAAAGCAGACCAGCCAGGAAGATCTCGAACCAACCACTGAGGTTCACGACGCCGCGTGCCGCAACGACGGGAACGAAGTTTCGGATCGCTTCGGGCACCCCCGGGGCATTGCGATCGAGGGAGGGTCGAAGCCCCGGCAAGTGCTTAAGGGCAGCAGACGCCTGAATCCCCAACTGGACGAAGCCACCTGCTAGAGCACCCCAGGCCAAAACCACGACTAGGTCGCGCTGTCCGAGTCCCCAAAACATCCCGCCCGCCACCATCACGCCGATCAGCGCCACGTTCCAGAATGCCGGAGCGACATAGGACACGAAGAAGCGTCTGTGGCTGTCCAACACGCCCATCGACCACGCGGCGAGGACGAAGATGCCGCTCATCGGGAAGAGGATGCGCACGAGCGTCGTGGTGATTTCCTGCTTCTCCGGGGTCCACTTGGGGAAGAAGGCCTGAACCAATAGAGGGGCGACCAAGACACCAGCCAGCGCAATTGCCCCGGACACGACGGCCAAAAGGCCGAGCACGGCACCCGCAAACCGTTTCGCTTTCTCCTCTTCGCCCTTTCCCACGAACTCCGAGTACACGGGGATCATGGAAGCCGACAGCGTGCCTTCACCCAGGAGATTACGGATCACATTAGGGAGCCGCAGCGCGGCTCGCCACACGTCGGCGAAGTCGCTGGACCCGAAATAGTGTGCGAAGACGCGGTCGCGCACGAAGCCCAAGACACGGCTCACGAAGATGCCGGCGCCGACCCTCGTTGCAGCACGGATGCCCTTACCCGTGCCGGCTCGAGACTGCTTAGATGGAGTCGTCACCCGGGGGGAGTGCGGCCTCGGAATCAGACCGTTCGCTGAGGAGTTTGGTCACGAATTGCCCCTCTTCGTCGAGTCGCGAGATCTCGCTGGTGAGCCGCTCGACTTCCCCTTCCAGGTATGCAACGCGTTCCGCCATCAAGTCCGATGGCCCGTCAAGGCTTCGTCGCTCCAGCCTGGACGCCAAGGCGCGGCCGAGTTGCGAATCGAGAAGAATCGCAAGCAGCGGAATGAACACGACGAGAATCAGAACGAGTTGTAAGAACATCAGCCGAAGTTAGAGGTCGAAACGGACACCACACAACAGATCATACGCGACGCGATCAGGAGAGGTTCACACGAAATGCGTCGTAGAGCTCATCAAGAACCGCGCCACCGTACCGCGTCAGGAAGTAAAACGGGTTTTGCACCCGTTCGGCAGGCTTCCCTAATGGGAACAGATGGACCTGCGCCTTCTCCAATTGCCCCAGAGCGATCTCATTTTCTCGCTTGAGCGCGTGCACGATCTTCTTCTCGAGCTCGTCGATGGCAGCAAACGACTGACTGCGAATGTGTTGCACCGGCCCTTTCAGCGTAGGATCAATGGGCTTCACAGCTTGCGTTAACTCCCCAACGCTCTTTCCGATCGCACCCCGCAGTCCACCCAAGGCTTTCCGGGCTTCCGGTGGCACCTCATCCCGAGCGATATCACCTGCGATCTCGTGGAATGGGCGGTGCAGATCTGACACCTGCAAGTCGAACTTGTCGAGGACTTTTCGGATTTTCGTTTCGACCGGAGCCGCCGAGAAACGTGGGAAGATCACCGGCATTTCAATGCCGTGCGCAGCGAAATAATCTTTTTGTTGTGCGAAATACGCCATCTCGCCGGGTCCGCCCACATAAGACAACGTCGGGAAGACCGAACTTTCAACGACCGGGCGGAACAGCACATTCGGGCTCAAGACCGTCGCGTCTTCGCTCTGCGCAGCTCGAATCTCCTCCCTGGTCACGTTGGTCTTGGAGGTCCGCTGCTGAAAGGCTTCCCCCTCGCGATACAGCCGCTCCCGGCCTGCGGGGCCATCGAGGAACAGGTTCACTCCCCCAGGAAGGATCGGAACCTGAAGAGCGAATCCCCCGGCTTCCAGTGCCTGGGCGGTCTCCGTGAGAACGTTCTCCATCTCCTCGGAACGGTCCAGCTCCACCAAAAGTGCGTCCGCAGAATGCCTCTTGAGCGCCGGATTCGCTGCATCCGTAAAGAACAGCCCGAAACGCCCAAGGAGCTCCTGAACGACCTTATGAAAACCATCAGCGAGCGTCGCATCTGGCGAGAACGCCCCGCGAATCAACTCGAAGTATTCGGCACTAAAGTCTGTCTGTGGAAGAAGTTGCAGAAACTTATCTACTTCTACTGTGATCGCCTCACCCGTGGGGATTCTGTGAATCGCCGGGTGCACGGAATCGTCCGGTGCAGCCAATTCGACTCGGTGCAGCTCGTTGTCGGTCCCGATCACATCTGCGTGGTTGGCCTCCGCCCAGTCGTGATCCTCGGAGGCTACCCAGAAGACGGGAATCACCGGCTTTCCCAGAGCTTTTTCGAGGGTCTCTGCGAGGCGAACCGCGGTGAGCGCCTTGTGGATGGAATAGAGGGGGCCACCAAAGAGGCCGGGCTGCTGGCCAGTTGTGACCATATAGCCCCCCTGCTCCACAAAAGCCGTCAGTCGAGCGGCATCTGCGCCAGGTGGCACGATGAGTGCCTCCACAGCCCGCTCGCGCGCCTCTCGATCGAAACGACCATCGACTTCCTCTGCCTTGGACCTGAAATCATCCAAAGACGCGAAGTGTCGTCCGAAGAACGAACAGGCAGCCTCGTCACCCTCGATGTAGCCGCGAACGACATCCGAGCCACCAGGACGTCCGACAATCCATTCCATGTATTTAGCCTTTGTGATACGGCTCACCGCGCAAGATCGTCCCCGCGCGGTATAGTTGTTCAGAAAGCACGAGTCGAGCGACCTCGTGCGGGAGAGTCATCTTGGAAAGCGACAATCGACGACGCGACCGAGCGATCACACGCGGGTCGAGACCATATGCACCGCCGATCACGAACGCCACGCCCGGGGACGACCGCACCGCATGTTCATCTAGGTACCCGGCCAGTTCCCTCGAGTCCATCGATTTTCCGTCCCGGGTAAGCGCCACAACGTCTACCTCGGCTGGGACGCGCGCGAGGAGGCGCTCCGCTTCAGCACTCATGACCGCTTGAGCGTCCTTCGATCCACTCTTAGTGCCAGCCGGAACCTCCTCAACGGAAAGCTTCCAATGATGGCTGGCACGACGTTCATAATCTGCCACAACTGGTGCGAGGGCACCTTTGACGGCCCCAACAGCGACGATCAAGACCTTCACTGAACGGGCCCGGCGGAGAGAGTGAGGAGCACCTCGATATCTTCTCGTCCTGACTCGAAATAGACCTCCTGGTGCAACACGCGGACGTCGCCGAGACCGTCGGAGTAGGGCCTGAGTTTCATGGAGTCCTTCTCCGTCACGACGATGACTCGCTCCCCTGCGATCCTCTGTATGTGATCAACGTCGGCCGCATCGTATTCGTGATGGTCCGCGAAGGCCAACAACTCGACTTCCTGGCCACTTTCCCAGGCAACCACATCCCAGAACGCCTGTGGTCTCGCGATCCCGGCTGCGACGAGCACGGCCGTGTCTGGAGCCTCAGCCGTCTCACCGGAAAGTGTCGTCCACCCGGAGGGCCTGAGATGCACTAGGGCAATAGCCGAATCGGGCGCCCATCGTCGTGCCTTCTCAATGAGTCCCTGGGCGGTCTCGCGAGACGCTACTTTGCGCGTCACGATTATTCCGTCCGCCCGTGACAACCCCCGCACGGACTCCCGATAGGGCCCAGATGGAAGCAGATGGCCCGGGAACCGGTCCTCGGCTGCCAGCAGCACCAGATCGACATCCCTGGCCAACCGGCGGTGCTGGAAGCCGTCGTCCAAGACCACAACGTCCGCACCCTGAGCCGCCGCCTCCAATGCACCGGCAACCCGATCGGGATTGGCAATCACTGGAGTGCCTGGGTGCCACGAGGCATGGAGAGCGATCTCATCGCGACCGTACCCACGCGCAACTACGGCCGGCCGATGCCCCTGCCTCAGAAGCTGCTCGACCACCCAACCGGCCACAGGCGTCTTTCCGGTCCCTCCCACTGCCAGATTGCCTACCGAGACTACCGAGACACCTTCTGGCCGTATGGCACCGCCCCAGTCCAGAAACTGGTTTCGAACCCCCACCGCCCCCCCATAGATCCAAGAAATTGGCCGAAGTAGCACAGAAACACTCTGGTACCCCGGTTCACCGTCCCACACCTGCCGGGCGATGGCCTCGAGTGCCCCGCTCACTGATTCTCGCACGGGCCAGACTCGGATGCAGACTCGCGCGGCGGGTCGGTTACTTTCGGATTCAAGCGAGCGGTGAGGGCATTGAGGTCCTCTCCGATTTCGCCGCCGATCCGCTCGAGATCCTCACGCGTCGCTCCACGCCCAACGAAACGGGGCGGCAAGTACTCGAGCCGGATCTTCGAGAGCGGCCTCGGAACCAGAAACCCGTCCCAACTCCGGAAACGCCAACTGGACGAAGTCCCCAATGCCAGAGGGATCACTGGGAGCCCTGTCATCTGCGCCACAGCCAATGCACCCGCCTTGAAAACGCCCTGTGGGCCCTTCGGTCCATCTGGAGTCAGAGCCAGGTCTTTTCCCGCTCGAGCGGCGCGTACGAGCCCTCTCAGGCCTCTCTGTCCACCGCGAGTACTCGAGCCTCGCACGGTCGCGAACCCATTTCGCTGGAGAACACGAGAGACGTATTCTCCGTCGGTGTGGTCGCTCACGAGGGCGACAATGTCCTCGCGCCTGTGATAATGGATGAGCGGGAGCAGTTGCCCGTGCCAAAACACAAAGATCACGGGGGTGCCTTGTCGCCGAAAATGCAGGTATGACTCCTCGCCCACCCGCTTTACTCGGGTGGTGCTGAAGAGCGCGCCCATCAGACCCGCGCCCAAGACTCCGGCTGCCCCGAATTTCAGATCGTTCACCCGCGCGCCTCCAGCAGGGCGACGCCAAGATCTGCCACCCGGGCGGAGGCGCCTGGCTCACCCAGACGGGCACGGATCTTGGACAGCCCTTCGACCTGCTTGAGGTGTTCACTCGACTCGATGTCCATCAGTGGAATCAAGTGCTCCGCCATGCGTTCTGGAACCATCGCGTCTTGTATGAACTCGGGCACCACCTCCGCGCCGGCGACGAGGTTCGTCAGGGACACATGTTCAATGCGGAGAACTCGCTTCACGATCGCCCAGGAAAACGCCGACGTCTTGTAAGCGACGATAAAGGGCGTGCCCTCCAAAGTGGCCTCAAGCGTTGAAGTGCCCGACTTCACGAGGCCTGCACGGGCGTGCCTCAAGAGGCTGCGTGTGTCCTCCACCACCGCAAAATCCAGTCCGGAATACACATCAGCGGGCAGGGTACTGGCCCTCCCCACGACCACCTGGGTCTCCGGACGGGCTTCGACGACCATGTTCGCAGTGCGCACAAAGGCGTCCATATGCCGGGCCAGTTCCTGGCGTCTCGAGCCGGGAAGCACCGCCAGAATCGGTCGGTGGGCATCCAGGCCCCACGCTTCATGGAAGTCCGGTGCGCTCGCGACGTCGTCTGGGCGATCGAGGAGCGGGTTGCCCACGAACGTCGCGCGCGCTCCAGCAGCCTCGAGCATCTCCACCTCGAAGGGGAAGATTGCCGCGACGTGATCCGTCGTGCGGGCCAGCTGTGTGGCCCTGCCCGCACGCCAAGCCCAAAACTTCGGCGAGACATAGTAGACAACGGGTCGCCCGGCTTCATGAGCTGAACGGGCGATCCTCATGTTGAAGCCCGGATAGTCGATCGGAATCACAAGATCTACGGTCCAAATGAGCTCTGTGACCTTCCGTTCGAGTTCTCGAAAGAAGTCCAGGTGGGATACGATTTCGGCGAAGCCCATTACCGCGAGATCATCGAGCCCCGCAATCAACTCGACTCCGGCCGATGCCATGAGTGGTCCACCCGTCCCAACCAAGCGGACCCCGGGAAGACGCGCACTGAGGGCGCGGGCCACATCGGCACCGTATCGGTCGCCGGACGCCTCCCCTGCGAGGAGAAGAACGGTGGTTGGTTTCACGTTAGCCGGCTGACACCGGTGCGATCAGAACCGTGATCCCAGGTACCAGATCATTAGCAGGGTGATCACGAGCAGCGTCACGAGCCGGGAGTGCGGCATACCCTTCCGTGCGTCGATCCAATTCTTCTTTCGGGCCTGGCGTATTTTGATCAGTGACATAATTCCTCTCGTCAGAGCGTGATGCCGCGCTCACTCCCTCGGATAAACTCGAGGAGGTGCCGCACTTCGGGAATGGCGGGCACTTCCTTTTCGGCGCGTTCCAAGGCTCGAGAGACGTTTTCACTCGATTGGAACAGGATACGGTAGGTCTGCTTGAGCCCTTTGCGGACGTCTTCGGAGAAACCGCGACGGTCGAGGCCAACCGAGTTCAAGCCGTAGAGCTTCAACGGGTTGCCAGCTGCACTGCAATACGGTGGCACGTCTTGTGGCACACGAGAGCCGCCGCCCACAAAGGCGTGCGCCCCGATCCGGACGAACTGATGGATCGGCGTGAGACCACCCACGATGACCCAGTCCTCAATGACAACGTGCCCAGCCATGTTTACCGAATTGGCGAGGACGACGTGGTTCCCCACCTCGCAGTCATGAGCTACGTGCGTGTAGGCCATGAGCAAGCAATCGCTGCCCACCACAGTCACGCCGGCCGCGGAGGTCCCGCGATTCAGCGTGGCGAACTCACGAATGACGGTCCGGGCGCCGATTTCAAGCGTGGTTTCTTCGCCCTGGAACTTGAGGTCCTGAGGGTCCGTCCCGAGAACAGCGCCATTCGAGATGTTGCAATCCTCACCCAGAGTCGTATCTCGCTCAACGAGCACGCGAGGGCCGATCTGGGTGCCATCGCCGACTACGACACGCGGACCGATCATGGCCCACGGCCCCACAGTGACCCCGGCCCCTAATTGCGCCGCAGGATCGACGAGCGCCGTTTCGTGAATCTGCGTTTCACCACGAGTCCCGATCGTCAGGCCGCTCACTTGTCGACGATACTCGCCATCAACTCGGCTTCTGCAACGAGTACCCCATCTACGAATCCCTTCCCTTTCATTTTGCACACACCACGGCGGAACTGGAGCATCTCCAATTCGAACACCAGAGTGTCTCCAGGTGTCACGGGGCGTCGCCATTTCACGCGGTCCACTGACATGAAATACACGACCTTGTCTTCTGGCTTCTCGACCTGATCCATGATGAGGAGGCCGCCACACTGAGCCATGGCCTCGATGATCAGTACACCGGGCATGATCGGATGTCCCGGGTAATGACCTTGGAAGAAGGGTTCGTTGATCGTGACGTTCTTGATTCCAACGAGCCGCTTGCCGGGCTGGTAGTCCGTGATGCGATCCACGAGCAGCATCGGATACCGGTGCGGCAAATACTCCATGATTTTCGTGATATCCACACGAGCCGCCCTACTCGACTGGCGCACGTGGGTCTCGATGGCACGAGCCAGAGCAACATTCCCGGAATGACTCGGACGTTCAGCCACCACATGCGCCTGGAGGCGCCCGCCCAGGAGCCCAAGGTCGCCCACGAGATCGCCAGTCTTATGGCGAACGAACTCGTCGTCGAATCGAAGCCCGTCATTCATGACCCCCGAACCATCGAGGACGATCGTATTGTCCAACGAAGCACCCAACGCGAATCCTTTTGTCCTGAGCGCCTCCGCATCGGCTTCGAACCCGAAGGTGCGCGCCGGTGCCAACTCCGTTCGAAAGGTCTCGGCGTCTACCAAGAACGAAGCGTACTGACGCCCAATGGCCTCATGCTCAAAGTCGATCGTGGCAGAGATCGTAAGTGCAGAGCTGGGAGCCGCGATGTACGACTGTCCATCTTTTCCAGAGAAATGGACGGGGCCGCTCAATTCGATAATCCGGGCTTCAGCCTCCTGGTCCTCGGTGCCGGCGCTCTGAATTGCCTCGAAGTAGTCTCTGAATGACCCATCACGAATCGGAATCTCAGGGCCACCCACCTCCACGAGGACATTGTCGATGCCCCCGGCATTGAGCGCGGACATCAGGTGCTCGACCGTGAGCACCTTGGCCTCGCCAAGCCCGAGAGAAGTCCCGAGCTGGGTGTCAACGACATTCTCTAGGACCGCTGGAATCTCCGGGGCGTCATCAAGGTCAACACGACAAAAGCGAATCCCATGATCCGCGGGCGCCGGCTTCAAAGTGAGAGTTGCGGCTTCACCCGAATGGACGCCGTGGCCGTCGAGCTTGATTTTCTTTCCGATCGTGCGCTGATGGGCACTCATGTATACCTCATCGAGGTCCTGAAGATGTCGAGATCCCAGGTCGTTCAAGCGTCATAAGTTACCGCTCTGACTCTATCCGCTCCACTGCCCCTTCCACGGCCGTGATCCGGTCCACCAACTTCGACAGCCGTCCCAAATGCGCCTGCCGTCGCAGTTGCTCTCTATGAGGGCGCGACGGATGACCCGACATTGTCACTCCAGCCGGCACATCCCGCATGAGTTTGGTGGCAATCGCGAGTCGCGCACCGTCCCCTATCTCTAAGTGATTGCTCACTCCGACCTGGCCGCCCATCCAGACGCCTTCGCCAATGCGGGTAGAGCCCGCGACACCGACCAGGGCGGCGAATAGAGACAAGGCACCGACTTTCACGTTGTGCGCCATATGGATGAGGTTGTCGAGCTTGGAGCCCCGCCCAATGACCGTGTCGCCCAACGAGCCGCGATCGATCGTCGTGTTCGCCCCGATCTCCACGTCGTTCTCGATCACGGCCCTCCCCACCTGCGGCATCTTCAAGTGGGCGCCATCAACGAATGTAAAACCGAAGCCATCCGAGCCAATTCGGGCCCCGGCGTGAACGACCACGCGGTCGCCAATCACGCTCTCGTGATACACGACCACCTGCGGGTACAACAGGCAGTCCACTCCGATCCGCGTTTCTCGCCCAATCACGCAATGAGCGCCGACGCGACTCCGGTCACCGAGCTGCACATCATCTTCGAGCACAGCATACGGGCCTACGGAGACGCCTTCGCCCAGTTGCGTGCCATTTCCGATGATCGCCGTAGGATGGATGTCCGCCTGCCACTCCCTGGACGGGTGAAAGCGGCCCAACAGAGTCCGAAGCGCCGGATGCGGATCTTCGACCACCACACACGGCACACCTTCGGGGACATATCGCTCCAAGGCGGGCGAGACGAGGTACGAGGTCGCCTGACCCTCGGGCACATACTTGGTGTAACGCTTTGCTGCCAAGAAGGCCATTCCACCGGGTTGTACCTCGTCGACCGGGCCAACGCCAGCCACCGGAATCGAGCCGTCGCCACTGACCGATCCCCCGACCAAACGAGCGGCGTCCTCCACGGTGAAGTCACTCTCTTTCGCATTCATGCCGATGTGCTCCAAAAGAAAAGGGGCCCACGGTCGCTGCGTCGCGCCGTGGGCCCCATTCTACATCCTGTGAAGGGCGTAGACGCTAGTTCAGGCCTCCGGGCGCAGCGGCCGCAGCGGCCACCAAGCGACGGAGCACCTCTTGTGTCAGATCCAGGCTCGGGTCCGCGGAGATGATCGACCCCGCGGCGGCGTCCAGGATCAACGCATAGTTGCCCTCTTCCCGTATCGTCTCGATGACCGCCGTGATCTCGTCCATAATAGGCTGGACGAGTTGCGCACGCCGCGAATTCGCGGACGTCTGCAGCTGCTGAACTCGGTCCTGGTACTCCTGAACCTTCATCTGGAACTGCTGCTCGCGATTGGCTTTGGCTTCCGGTGAAAGCGTAAGCGCCTGCTGTTGGAGCGCCTGCTCCATATTGGTCAACTCATTCTCGAACCGCGTGATCTCGTCCTGAGATGCCTGCAGTTCGGCGTCGAATTGGGCCTGCGCTTCAGAGGCTCCGGGGGCTTCGTTTACGATCTCGGCCGAGTTGATGTACCCGATCTTGAGCGTCTGCGCCTCCGCAGCCCCAGCCGTAAACAAAAAAGCCAGCGCGAGGGGTGCGAGCGAGGTGCGTCGCATAATCCTGAACTCCGTCATAATGATCGTTATGTAGCTTAATAATGTCTAGAAACCTGGGCCCATTTTGAAGTGGAGCTGCCATCCAGGTGTCGTCTTATCAAATCCATACGCATAATCGAGGCCAATGGGTCCAAACGGTGTTACCAACGAAAGCCCGATTCCCGCACCTCTGTACAGTACTGTTGGGTCGAACTCGCCCGGCTCACGCCAGACATTACCCGCATCGAAGAACAATGAGATACCGATCTGGTCGCTCATCCGCAGCGCGTATTCCGCCGTAATCGTAAAGAACGCATCACCGAGTCGGTCGATGTCTGTGACGCCCCCGGCTCGCTCGGCGAAGTAGCCCAGCGGTGTGATCGACGTCTCGTCGTAACCACGGAGGTTCTGACCGAACTGCACGCCACCCATCCAGAATCGATCGAACGGGAAAGCGTCGGCATTACCGAACAGCGCCCCCCCCTTAATTGTCAGGCCGAGCGCGGTCCGAAGGCCGCCGCCAGGAGCTGCGCCCTCTTCTCCACCGCTAGAAGATCCGATGGGCACCCACCAGGTCGCATCGGCAAGGATCTTCGTGAACTGACCGTCACCACCCAAGAGTCCCCCGTTGGCCTCAATGTTCACGTTCTGACGCGAACCCGCAGTCGGAAAGAGTGGGTGATCCAGCGTTTGTCGGGTGATTCCGAACGTCGCCTGGCTCTGCACGCCCGGCGGACGACCAAAGAGAGACGTGTCATCCTGGTTGTTGAACAACTCGTACTTGGTCCGCGAGATGCCATAACCGGCAAACATCCGCGTCACCCTCGAGGCGGGCCACGGGAAACCGAAGCGCGTAGTAGCACCAACACGGCGACGACGGCCTGACGAGAATTGGAAGAAGCGGTCACGCGAGTTGAAGAGAGACAGCGATCCGGAAACGAGACTCTGGAAGAGCGCCGGATCCGTGTAGCTCGCCTCGAAGCTGTTGAGGTAGGTCCCGAAATCCCACCGGAGGCTACCCGCCTTTGCCTGCCCGAAGAGGTTCGGCTGCTGATACCCGACAAAGCCGGACAGTCCGACTCCACCACCAACGGAGGTTCCGAAGTTGATCGAGCCGGTCTGCTTTTCGACAACATTGAAGGTGATATCAACGTCGCCATTTTCCGTAGGCTCGATGTCCGGGAACGGCATCGGAGCTTCGAAGAAGCCCAGGCCGGAGATATTCTGATAGCTGCGCAGGACTCGATCTTGGCTGTACACATCACCAGGCAAGACGAAAATCTGGTTCCGAATCACCCATTCATACGTGTATTCGTTCCCGCCAATCGACACCCGATTCACGAGCGCAGGCGAACCTTCTGAGATCTCCCAAGCGACGTTGACGGTCGGGGCGGCACCGTCCGATCCGGGCACCTTTTGGGTGACCGGATTGATTCGGGCGTAAAGATATCCTTCGTTCCGATACAGCTCTTCGACGGTAAGGATCGCCTCCTCAAACGATTCGGAATTGAAGACCTGTCCCTCGGCGCTCCTCACGTCACCACTGCCGCCAAACCCGAGGCTACGGAGAATGCCGCCTTCTTCCTCGGCGAAGAACGCTTCCAGCTCTTCTGTGGTAAAACGACTGGCGCCATTCACCGCGAACGTACCGAGTCGGTATTGCTCACCCTCGTCGACCTCGATAACCACCCGGGATTTACCCGTCATCGGGTCAACCACGATCGTATCCGTAACGACCTCGAAATCGAGATATCCTCTGGCCGCATAGAAGGTCGGCAGACTCAGCTCGAGATCTAGATCAAACTCAGCTTCGTCGAAGCTCCCGGACCGGAACCACCAGAAACCCTCTGGCTTCACGGACATTGCTCCACGGAGCTCTTCGTCGGTGAAAACCTCGTTCCCAGTGAAGTCCATCTCAGCGATCGTCACGCGCTGTCCCTCGACCACGTCGATGACGACATCGATCTCATTCCGGTCGCTGTCGATTTCTACCAAGCGATCCGTGATCTCGGCAAATGGAATCCCGTCGTCGGCAAGCTCCTCTCGAATGAACGCCTTGGCGTCGAGAATTCTTTGCGGGTTGTAAGGGAACCCAGGTCGAAGTCCTGTCGTGTCCCGAACCTCTCTGGCGGAGGTGCCGTGTTCAAGACCCGTGATATCCACGCGGCGAACCGTCGGCAGCTCTTCCACTGTAACAACGAGCTGAACCGGATCCGTACCGAGCGCACGCACAACGATGTCTTTGAACAGGCCCGTGTTTAGGAGCGCCTTGATCCCTCGCTGGACGTCACGGTAGCTGACCTCCTGCCCGACCTGGATCGCGAACACCGCGACGATCGACTGCGACTGAACCCGCGTGCTGTTGCCCTCAACGAGGACGGTATCCACCCGTACCAGCTGCCGTTCGGTCTGCGCCTCTGCTGTCGTAGGAGCACAGAGGGCCATGACGGTGAAGAAGGCCGCCGCGAACGCGGGGGCCTTCCCAACCAACCGGGGAGTTGTCTTCAAAAGTTGTGTCACGTCTTCGTCGCCGATTCCGCTCGGAGGTTCAAGCCGTCGCCATTCTCGTTCGCATCCACTTCGATCTCATCTCCATTGCTGAACTCGCGCTGCAGGATCATTTCAGATAGCGGATCCTCCAAGAACCGTTGTATGGCTCTCCGAAGCGGCCGCGCGCCGAACTTTTGGTCGTACCCCTCATCGACGAGGAACTGGATCGCCGAGTCGGTCAGCGAAATCGTAATATCCTCTTCAGCCAAGCGAGTCCGCACGTCGGCAAGAAGGATGTGTACGATCTCAGAAATCTCGGTCTTGGTCAGCGGGTGGAAGACGATCGTGTCGTCTACCCGGTTCAAGAACTCCGGGTTGAACGCACGCTCGATCTCCTGCCGCACCTTGTCCTTCATGATCTCGTAACTGGTCTTCGGGTCCGCGGACTGGAAGCCGAGGCCGCCTTTCGAAATATCCCGCGCGCCCAAGTTGGACGTCATGATGAGCACGGTGTTCTTAAAGTCGATCACCCTGCCGTAGTTGTCCGTCAGGTGACCTTCATCCAAAACCTGCAACAATACGTTGAAGACATCCGGGTGCGCCTTCTCGATCTCGTCTAAGAGGACGACTGAGTACGGGCGACGCCGTACAGCCTTCGTCAGCGCACCGGAATCTTCATACCCCACGTATCCCGGAGGGGCACCGATCAAGCGAGACACGGAGAATTTCTCCATGTACTCGCTCATATCCACACGGATGAGCGCATCACGATCGTCAAAAAGGAACTCGGCCAACGCACGCGCCAGCTCGGTCTTACCGACACCGGTCGGCCCGGAGAAGATGAACGACCCGATGGGACGCTTTGGATCCTTGAGTCCGGCTCGGCTGCGACGGATCGCACGACTGATCGCGCCAATCGCGTCCTCCTGGCCTACGATCCGCTTGTGGATCTCCTCTTCCATGTGCACGAGTCGGTCCGACTCGGTCTGCTGGATGCGCATGACCGGAATGCCCGTCCACCGGCTAACGATGAACCCGATCTCTTCTTCGGTGATCTCAGGACGATGCTGCTTCCGCTCTTCTTCCCACGCGTCCTGCTTCTCACGGATCGCCTGGCTGAACTCACGTTCTTCGTCCCGCAACTCAGCAGCTCGCTCGAAATCCTGATTGCCAATCGCGTCTTCCTTCCGCTTCGCAATCTCAACGAGCTGTTCCTTGAGCTCTTCGACTTCAAGAGGCGGCACCTGGCTCGCAATGCGTGCCCGCGCGCCAGCCTCGTCGATGACGTCGATGGCTTTGTCGGGAAGGAAACGGTCGGTGATGTAACGGTCGGCGAGCTTGGCAGCCTGTTCGAGCGCCTCGTCCGGGATGATGATCCGGTGGTGTTCCTCGTAATGGCCTCGGAGCCCCTTGAGGATCTCAACGGTTTCATCGACGGCGGGCGGATCTACAATCACCGGCTGGAAGCGCCGTTCGAGCGCGCCGTCCTTTTCAATGTATTTGCGGTACTCGTTTAGCGTCGATGCCCCAATGCACTGCAGCTCCCCACGCGCTAGAGCTGGCTTGAGCATATTCGAGGCGTCAATCGCCCCCTCGGCCGCACCAGCGCCCACCAGCGTGTGCATCTCATCGATGAACAGGATGACAGTTTTAGCCTGGTGGATCTCGGTCATGACCGCTTTGAGTCGTTCCTCGAACTGCCCGCGGTACTTCGTACCCGCGATGACAGCCGCCATGTCCAAGGCGAGCACACGATACCCACGCAGCGCCTCAGTAATGTCTCCGCGCGCAATCTGCTGTGCCAATCCTTCTACGAGCGCGGTCTTACCGACACCGGGTTCTCCGATAAGGACCGGGTTGTTCTTCTTCCTACGGCACAGGATCTCCACGACTCGTTCGATCTCATCGGTCCGACCAATCGTCGGATCGAGTTTTCCCTGCTTGGCGAGCTCGGTGAGGTCGCGGCAGAAATGATCGAGAGCAGGCGTCTTCGACTTCTTCTCGCCTTGCTTGGCCGATGGCGTTCCCGGAGTCCCGCCGCCAATGCCAGCAGGCTCAGACGGTGACACGTCGGACCCGAGCACCTTGAGGGTCTCGCCCCGTGCCTCTTCCAGAGTGACGCCAAGCGAGTTGAGCACCTGGGCCGCAATGCCCTTCTCTTCCCGCAGAAGGCCGAGCAGAAGGTGCTCCGTGCCCACATACGAGTGATTGAAATCTCTAGCTTCCGCCATCGCGAACTCGAGGACCTTCTTAGCCCGCGACGTATACGGCAGTTCGCCGAGCGCGATGGTCGCCTTTCCCTTTCGGACGGAGGCGTCCACGCTCTCGTGAATCTGATCCAGATCCACGTTCAGGTTCGTGAGAACAGCCGCGGCAACGCCCTCACCCTCACGGATGAGGCCCAGGAGAATGTGCTCGGTTCCGACATAGTCGTGCTGTAGGCGAATAGCCTCTTCGCGGGCCATCGCCAGAACTTTTCGCACGCGGTCGGTGAAGTTGTAGTTCATCGTCCGTCAGGATCGGTCGAAGGGGTCGTTTCGTCGGACTGATCTTCGTCCGATTCGATCTCCCCTTCTGTAGCAAGGATACGCCTTACGTACGTCGCGCGCTGCGCGTCGCTTTCCGGCGCGGAAAGGTCGTAACCCGCGGCCTGCTCAAGGTGAGCAGGCTGCGTGAATATCATCATTTTGTTCAGCGTGTATACACGGAGTCCAGGGAGTAGTTTCAGGCTCAATCCCAGGCGTACGCCCGAGAGGAGATTCATCAACTCCTCGAAAGGTAGCGACCTCGCGTAGCGGAGCAGACCGTACGCTCGCCATATCTTGTCCTCCGTGACTCCGCGCGCATCGCGAAGTAGCACCTGCCGTGCCTGTAGCTCATACTGGATGACCTGTCGTGCCACCTTGTCCAGATGATCGACCAAGTCTTCCTCTGTCTTACCTAGTGTCGTTTGATTGGACACTTGAAAGAAGTTTCCGACGACTTCGGACCCCTCACCGTAGAGCCCTCTGAACGTCAATCCGACCTGACTGAGGCCCTGGAGGACCTTCCCGATCTCTTTGGTAAGGACCAGTCCGGGCAGGTGCATGAACACACTCGCCCGCAATCCGGATCCAACGTTGGTGGGACAGCTCGTCAGAAATCCGAACTCGTTGTGGTATGCATAAGGCAAGTCACGGCCCAACTCTTCGTCCAGCCGATCGACGAGTCTCCACGCCTCCTCGATGCGGAGCCCCGACAGGAGGCTCTGCACGCGGAGGTGGTCTTCCTCATTGACCATCACACTTACAGGATCTCGGCTCGACAGATGCACTGCAGTGCCGAGAGCGGGCGTCGTCCCCACTTCACCGAGCAGATCACGGGTCACCAATCTTCGCTCTAGGAGGATCTCCCGAGTGCGGGTGGCGACGTCCGGCATCTCAAGCAAGGAGCCGGTGGCGAAGCCCTCGGTGCCCTCTACTGCCGACTTGAACCGTTTGAGCACAGCCTCACGATCATTGATCCTAGCTCGCGGCCCGAACGCATGGCCCTGGAGATTTCGGGCAAGACGCACGCGCGTGGACAGGACGATGTCCGCATGGTCACCACTGGCCTCAAGCCAACTCAATCCGTAGTCCGGAATTGTCGAGAAGTCGCTCATGGTTACACCGGCTCCAACGACCGGATCTGGTCTCTCAGTTCGGCTGCTCGCTCAAAATCTTCGGAATCGACCGCTCGGTGTAGCCTGCGCCGAAGTCCCTCCAGCCTCTTTCCCATCTCAGAAGCCGTCGGGTCGGGCGGAAGATAGACCTTCCCCACATGCTTGACCCCGCCGTGAATGCGTCGCAGCAGGCGGCGGAGGTGGCTCTCGAACGTCTCGTAGCAGTGCGGGCAACCGAGCCGACCCGTTTCGCGGAAGGCCTTGAACGATAGACCGCAGAACGAACACTCGAGATTTGGAGTGGTGTCGCTTTCGCCGCGCTCATCGCCCATCTGGGCGAGAAAATCCGTCAACGGGAAATTGGCCGCCTCCGGCGCGGTCTCGACGCCCTTCTCCGCTGCGCAAGTCTCGCAGAGGTGGTAGGTCGACATTTCGTTATTCACGATCTGCGTCAGCCGCATGACCGCTTCGTTCGAGCCACATTTTTCGCAGATGTGATTGGACATCTAGACGACAGCCGATGGGGTTCCGCTACGGTTTCGCACCTGGCTACACCCGAGTCGCGGGTTGGAGCCCACCCGATTCGAGAACGAGCTCACGGTCCGCACGAGCGGCGAGGTCCTGGTTGTGCGTCACAATGACCATAGACAGGCCTCGCTTCTCCTTCAGATCGAACAGCAGGTCGTGAAGTCTCCCGCTGGTCTCGCTGTCCAAGTTTCCGGACGGCTCATCCGCCAACAGTACAAGAGGTTCGTTCACCAGCGCCCTCGCCACTGCAACGCGCTGTTGCTCCCCCCCGGAAAGCTGTCGTGGCTTGTGCCCCTCTCGGTGATCGACGCCTACATCCATCAACAGTCCGCGCGCACGATCTCGAGCGGTCGACATATCCACACCACTGATCAGGGCCGGCATCATCACGTTCTCGAGCGCGCTGAATTCTCCGAGGAGGTGATGGAACTGAAAGACGAACCCGACATGACGGTTACGGACGTCCGCCAAGTCTTCGTCCGAGAGGTTCGCCACATCTCGTCCACCGAGCAGCACCGCACCGGCCGAAGGCCGATCCAAGGCTCCGAGCAGATGCAACAGAGTCGATTTCCCGGCTCCACTCGCGCCCACGATGGCTACCGCTTCGCTGGAGGCGAGCGTGAAGTCGATCTCCTTCAGGATGTGGAGATCCGTGCCATCTCCGGCACGAAAGGCCTTACTGACCCCCTCGGCCGTCAACGGGGCATGGTTGGTGACGTCAGTCATGACGGATCGCATCCACCGGCTCGAGGCGTGACGCCTGGATCGCCGGGTAGATCGTCGCCAAGAACGCGACCACGATACTTGCCACGACGATCTTCCCGACGTCGTCCAGTTGCAGCGAAACCGGCAAGTGGTCCACGAAATAGACATCGGGTGGAATCTTGATCAGTTCGTAGCGACCAAGGATGAGCGCAAGCGCCACCCCGAGCACTGTGCCGAGCGCCGTCCCCATCACGCCGATCCACGCACCCTGCAATACAAAGACGCGGAGGATGCCGGCGCGTGTCATGCCCATAGCCTTCAAGATCCCGATTTCCCTGGTACGGTCGGCCACGACCATCACTAGCGTGCTCACGATGTTGAACGCGGCAACGAGCACGATCAGGAAAAGAATCAGCCCCATAGCGATCTTTTCAAGCTTTAGGGCGCTGAAGAGGGCACGATTGGTGACCTCCCAAGACTCCACGTAGTAAGGGAAGCCGAGTCGGTCCTGAATCGCTCCGGCAATCTCAGTCGCCCGGGACGGGTCGACTGTGCGAACCCCGATTCCTCCGGCGACAGACGGATCGTCGATTCCCACGAGCTCTTGGGCGTGGGCCAAAGTCGTATAGACGTTCTGCAGGTCGTAGTCGTACATCCCGGTCTCGAACGTGCCCGTCACCTGAAAACGGCGCAGCGTGGGCGCGAGTCCGCCCATCACGTTGGCACTCAGATTCTCGAAAGATGCCACGACCACAGTGTCACCGACGAAGAGCTGCATTCGGTCCGCCAGGAGTCTCCCCATGAGAAGCGGAGGAAGGTCGGAGTCCACGCTTTCGAGACTCGCCGCACCTTCCATAATGCGACGCTCCATGTCAGTGGGCGGGGTCTGGGTGGTGTCGAGCTGGACACCGAAGAGACTCGCGGACTGCGGATAGAACGACTCGGTACCAGAACGCACGACCGACACGCTGGAAAGGACCCAAGGAGCCGCGCCAACCACACCCTCCACCTCGAGCACGTCCTCGACGACCTGTTCCCAGTTGTTCAAGCGGAGACTGGTCCCCGCTTCAAGGATCCGGACGTGCGCTGTCGACTCGAGAATCTTCCCCTGCAGGTCCTCCTGCATTCCGGTCATGACCGCGATCACGATCACCAGAGCCGTCACTCCGACGGTCACTCCACCCAACGCGATCCAGGTGATTAGCGACAGGAGCCCACGACCACGTCCCGCTCCCAGGTAGTGACGCGCGATGAACCAATACAACTGTCCGCGTCCCTTCGAGCGCGGGGATCCCGTCACTCTTCGTTCCGGAGGATCGGGAAGAGAATCACATCGCGAATCGACGCCTGGTTGGTCAACATCATCACCAGCCGGTCCACGCCCATCCCCACGCCTCCGGTTGGCGGCATCCCGTACTCCAGGGCGCGGATGTAGTCGTCGTCGATCTGCTGGGCCTCATCGTCACCGGCCTCCCTAAGCGACGCCTGTGCCTCGAAGCGTTCCCGTTGATCGACAGGGTCGTTCAACTCGGAAAACGCATTGAAGATCTCGGCGCCCGCCATGTACATCTCGAACCGCTCCGTGAGACGCGGATCGTTCCGGTGAGGCTTTGCCAACGGGCTCAGCTCCTTCGGGTGATCGATCACGAAGGTCGGCTGAATGAGACCGGGCTCCACGAGTTCTCCGAACAGCTTGTCGATGAGCTTCCCTCGCCCTGCACCGTCGAGATCAGGGACCTTCAGCTCTTCGGCCTTGGCCCGCAGGTCTGCATCACTCATTTCGTGAACATCCATCCCCAACGCGTCGGACAACCCCGACACCAAACCGAGACGCTTGAACGGGGGGGCGAAGTGGATCTCGTGCTCACCGTGCTGGACGGTCCGACTGCCGATCACTGTGTCCAAAACGTGCAAGACCATTCGCTCCACGAGGTCCATCTGGTCTTCATAGTCCGAAAACGCCTGGTACCATTCGAGCATGGTGAACTCAGGATTGTGAACCTTGCTGAGCCCCTCGTTCCTGAAGTCCTTCGAAATCTCGTAGACGCGGTCCAAGCCGCCGACGATCAGGCGCTTCAGGTACAGCTCGTCCGCGATGCGGAGGTACATCTCTTGGTCCAAAGCATGATGCTTCGTAACAAAAGGCCGAGCAGACGCACCACCATAGAGCGGCTGGAGAACCGGTGTCTCAACCTCGAGAAAGCCCTCCCCATCCAAGAACGTGCGTAGCGCTGTGATGATCCGTGAACGCGTCTTGAACACCTCACGAACGTCCGGATGTACAGCGAGGTCCGCGTAGCGCTGACGGTATCTAGCCTCCTGGTTCACAAAGCCGGAGTGCACCGTACGCTCACCCGTCTCGGAATCCGTTTCGACCTTCCCGAAGGGCAGCGGCCTGAGCGACTTGGTCAGGAGGGTGTAGGACTCAGCGCGGATCGTGACCTCACCTGTCCGTGTCCGGAAGGCAGGCCCTTCGACTCCGACCCAGTCTCCAAGATCGATCAGATCCAGCTCTTCAAAGCGCTCGTCGCCGATCACGTTCTTTTTGAAATAGACCTGCACACGTCCGTGTCCGTCTTCGATGTGGGCGAAGGCACTCTTTCCATGCCCCCTCCATCCGATGATTCGGCCCCCGATCGACGCCCGAGGTCCATCCCCATCCTCCGTGAGTGCCTCGGCTTCCTCAGCGGCCTCGAACTCAGTGACGAGCGCAGCGGATGCATGGGATGGGGAAAAATTGTACGCGAACGGCTCGATGTTCTGCTCACGCAACGCGTCGAGCTTCTCCCGGCGAACGCGGAGTACCTGGCTTAGATCTTCCATATGTTTTTCCTGGGCGGTCAGAGGACTAATCCTCCGACGGAGCCCCGATCATTTTCAGATAGGCTTCGATGAATGGATCGAGATCACCGTCCATCACTCTTTGGACGTCGGTGAGCTTCAACTCGGTGCGATGGTCGTTCACCATCGTGTACGGTTGGAACACGTAAGAGCGGATTTGGCTCCCCCACCCGATATCCTGCTTGGTGGCTTCTAGGACAGCTCGCTCTTTTTCTTTTTCCAGGAGCGCGTGCTGATAGAGCGCGGCCCGGAGCATCTTCATTGCAGTCGCGCGATTCTTGTGCTGAGAACGCTCCTGCTGACAGGCAACCACAATACCCGTTGGGCCATGCGTGAATCGCACCGCCGAGTCGGTCTTGTTGACGTGCTGCCCACCCGCACCTGATGCCCGATAGGTATCAACTCTGAGATCACCTTCGTCGATCTCGATCTCGATGTCGTCATCCACCTGCGGGTAGATGAAGACGCTCGCGAACGATGTGTGGCGCCTAGATTGTGCGTCGAAGGGCGAAATCCGCACGAGTCGATGGACTCCCCCTTCAGCCTTCAGAAACCCGTATGCACTTTCCCCGTTGATCTCGAGCGTCGCCGACTTGATTCCACCTTCCTCCGCGGGCTGGAGGTCCATCACCTCGACGGAAAAACCGCGGCGCTCGGCCCAGCGGCTGTACATGCGCATCAGCATCTCAGCCCAGTCCTGGGATTCTAGGCCACCGGCGCCGGGGTTGATCGTGATGATCGCCTCACGGTGATCATCCTCCCCCTGAAGCATCGTTCGGAGTTCCAATGACTCGACCGCGACCACCTGGGCTGCCAGCTCTTTCACGAACTCGGCCTCGAGATCCGGGTCCGCCTCTTCTTCGAGCAACTCAGCCATCGTCTTTAGGTCAGCCACACCCTCGTCGAGCGCGTGCCAGGGCTCGACCCACGCTTTCAAACGGTTGGACTCGTCGATGATCCCCTTGGCGTGCTCCTGATTGTCCCAGAAGCCCGGCTGGGCCATCTCCTGATCGAGGATCGTCAGGCGTTCCTGGCGTGCAGAGAGGTCAAAGATACCCCCTGAGCTCACTGACCTTATGGTCGAGCTCTTCGAGCTTCTGCTTCTGCTCTCTGTTCATGGTCGGGGCTTGCCGAGGGGTAGTGCGGATCGAAACGAGGCGAGGAAACAGACAGGAGGGGCCGTCCGCAACACGGACGGCCCCTCCGCTGCCCCACAGCCCGGAATATACCTGGCCGGATTAGGCCCATCAACGGCGAAAAGCCTAGAAGATGGACTCTCCCTCAGCCAACACGTCGTTCAGAGCTTCGCGCCAGAAGCCCTGGCCGTCGCCCTCCGCCATTTCCGGGCCCACCTGCTCGACGTATTCCTTCCACGACTTGTCGATTTCTTCCTCAAAGTCCTCTTTCAGCGTCCCACTCGCTACGGCGTTCATGTGCCGATCCGCGTTGTAGCTGATCATGTCTGAAACCAGCACCCGAGCGAGGCGTTTCGCCTTCTCTTTGGGATCCCGTTTTCCGAACGTGAAGCCCCTGACTGCAGGCGCTGCCTCCTCCGGTTCTGGGGCGGCGACATCTTCAACGACGGAGACCTCGCCGAACGACGGCAATTCGTCTGCGGGCTCCTCAGCAACGGGCTCCGCGCCGAATGATGGCAGTGCTTCTTCACCCTCCGTGACAGGCGCTTCTCCGAACGAGGGCAAGCCGTCGTCGGAGTCATCGACCGCCGGCTCGGCACCGAACGAGGGAAGGTCCTCTTCTGACTCCGCCGCGGGCGGTTCGCCGAACGACGGCTCCGGGGGAGCTTCTTGTGCAGCCGGTTCCTCGGTCGCGGATTCACCTCCGAAGAACCGCCCCGAAGACATCGTGTCTTCAGTCAGGGCGGTCTCCACATGGAGATGGCGAAATGGCATCGGACCTCGGCCCTCGGGACTGATCTCGACATCATCCGGATCTACCGACACTTCGGGCTCGATCACCCAATCATCGGGCGAGTCCACGATGCCACTGTCTTCGTCCGGGGGCGCGTCCTCGGTCACCGGGTCGACTACGGCCTCGATGACCTCCGGCTCCGAATACAAGGCAGGCTCGGACTCACGGTCCACGCTGGAAGGTGCTTCTGTCACGACTTGAGCCTCGTCAGCCAGCTCAACCTCGTATGCCGCTTCTGCCTCCGGTGCCTCCTCCACGACAGGTTCCGGCTCGGGCTCGGGTTCCGGCTCAGCTTCAGCGATCGGTTCGGGCGTAGCATCGACCGCGACCTCCGGTACGACCGGCGCCTCTTCAACAGGCTTCGGACGCTCGACTCGAATCACGTGACCGCACGAACTACAACGCGCGTTGACGCCCGCTTCCGGGATCTTGTTCGGGTCTACTGGGAATGTGGCACTACAAGTCGGGCATTCGACCGTGATGACCATGACAGGCTCGGTTCAGGTGTTCGCTTCTGCAGGCACAGTCGAACTCGGCGATCGCGCCACTGACTCCGCCTCAGTCGCGGCGGCGGTCTCCAATGTCGGCGATTGGTGCCGCTGGTCAACCACATACTTCGATCCGGGCAGAGATTTCGCGTACGTCTTCATCTCCGGGGCCAGCTCGCCGATCATCGCATCGAGGTCCGCATAACACACGTTGAACTTCTCACCCACACCACGACGTTTTCCCACGTCGAGAGCGATGTGGTTCGTGCCCGGCAGGCGTGTCGTCGGGTGGACCGACACGTCACGGTCCGTACGCTTCAGGACCTGCTCGAGTCGCAGTTTTCGTTCCCGCTCGGGAAGCGAGTCCTGCACGACCTCGCCGGCTCCGGCCTGCAAGAGGTCAGCCGACCGTGTCGTAGAAGCGTCTCCACCCACCAAAACGACGAGCGGGATAATACCGGTGAAAAAGTCTTCCTTCAACATTTTCACCAGAGCTACCATCTCCCCATTCTGATTCGATGTCTCAAGAAACAGACAGGCGGGCATGGTTCGATTAAGCAGCGCGCGTACCTCGGCAGATTGCTCAATGGACACGACCTCCAGTTCGTTCTCGGCTGCGAAATCGGAGACGTGAGAAGACGGGCCTGAGCGACCCCTTCCGTAATAGAGAACTGTCTTGTCGGAAGCCATTGAAACTCGCGCGGAGGGCTGCGCCGGAGGCTGAGGCGATCCGATCGCGGACGCGTGCGTCAATTCGTTGATGTGCCACTGCTTATCAGCATGAAGTCCACCTGGCGGGCCTCCTTGTCGACGCGCGCTACCTGAACGCTCACTCGATCCCCCAACCTGAACCGCCGCCGACCGCGTTCACCAATCAACGCATGTGCTTCCGCATTGAGTCGATAGAAATCGTCTCTGAGCGAGTTCACGTGGACTAGGCCATCCACGAAATATCGATCGAGCGTAACGAAAAATCCGAACGCTGCGACGCCTGAGATACGACCGTCGAAATCTTCACCAAGGTGACGCTCCATGAACTCGACCTTCTTCATGGCCACGGAGGCGCGTTCCGCCCGGACGGCCGACTGCTCTCGCATGCTGGTTCGATCCGCCAGGGACCGGAGTTCGTCCGGATTCCAGTCTCGCGCTGGCTCTCCCTCCACCAAGGACGCAATGACCTCTCTGTGTACCATGAGGTCTGGATAGCGTCGAATGGGACTCGTAAAGTGCAAGTAGGCCTCCGAGGCCAACCCGAAGTGGCCAAGGTTGTCGGGATCGTACCGAGCCTTGGTCAACGAGCGGAGGACGACGTTCGATACGAGATCCGCCTCCGGCTTCCCTTCCACAGCTCGCAAGAGTCCCTGTAAATCGCGCGGCATGAGCGCCTTCCTTTGGGACAGCCCGTGGCCGAGTCTCCCGAGGAGTTCGCGGAGCTCCTCGACCTTCCCTTCGGGCGGCGGCTCGTGGATGCGATACAACGCTGGGATCTTCTTAGTATGTAGGTCTTCTGCCACCGTCTCATTTGCGAGAATCATGAAATCCTCCACGAGCCGATGGCTTTCGAGCCGCCCTCTCCTCTGGATATCGACCGGAATGCCGCGCTCGTCGAGGATGACCTTGGCTTCGGGTAAGTCGAAGTCCAGCGCACCACGCCCTAGCCGCACATCACGGACCGCCCGAGCGATGTCGTCCAGTCGGCGTATTGCTGCATCAGCATCCGCACCCACGCTGCCTTCGCCGTCCAACACCTCTTGGACATCCTCATAGGCAAAGCCGTGGGTGCATCGAATCATGGTCCGCTCATACCGACGGCTATACACACGACCCGAGAAGTCGACCGTCATAAAGAGAGACACAGCGAAACGCACCTGGCCCTCCTGCAGCGAGCACACCTCGGCCGAGAGTACTTCCGGCAACATGGGCACGGTGCGATCAACGAGATATACGCTCGTGCCCCGACTTACCGCTTCGAGGTCGACCTCCCCTCCTTCTTCCACGAAGTGGGAGACGTCAGCGATGTGCACACCAACTTCGAAGCGGTTGTCGCCGAGATCGATTATTGAGAGCGCATCGTCATGGTCTTTCGCATCGGCCGGGTCGATGGTGAACACGAGCAAGTCGGTACGGTCTACACGATTCGCCCCCGGCTCATCCATGCCCAAACGCGCCGCCTCAGCGGCCGCCTCCGTCACAGAGGGCGGAAAGTCGAACGACACCCCGAAGCCATGGCCAACCGCGAGCACATCAACGCCGGGGTCGGTCAACGCTCCGAGCACCTTCTCGACCAGCCCCACGGGACCCAGTCGACCCTCCCCGTAGGATTCAATCCGCACGACGACGATGTCGCCGTCCTCCGCTTCGCCGGACGCCCCCTCTGGAATCAGCACGTCCTTGATCAGTCTACCATCCATCGGCACGACGAAATCGAGACGGCCGGCTCCATGGAACGTCCCGACAATCGTTTCCCGCGCGCGCTCCAGAATTTTGATGACCCGAGCAACGGGGTTGCGGTCCCTCGGTCGAGCCTCGATTCGGGCGACCACACGATCTCCGTCCATCGCAGTCGCCAGTTGCTGCCCAGGAACAAAAAGATCGGATCCACCGGAGTCGGAGCGCACGAAACCGTCCCCGCTCTTGGTGATCGAGATCACCCCAGGGGTAAGCTCCATACTTTCCGGCACCCCGAAACGGTGTCCCTTCACACGATAGATCTTCCCAGCCCGCTCGAGCCCCGCAAGCATCCGCTTGAACCGCCGGTAGTCATTCGTGGGAATGCGCAGCGCCTTAGCGATTTCTTTCGGCTTCATGGGCCCTGATGTAGACCCGGCCAAGAGACCCAAGACGCGACCCTCATCTCCGGGACCCTTTCCAAGGCCCCTTCCAGGGCTCTTTCCGGGGCCCTTTCCGGGGCCCTTTGATCGCCGACGAGTCATCGGCCCACCGGAACGTGCAGTCGAGCCGACCAGCCGACCCCAGTTCGTCCCTGGGCAACACCGAAGTCCAACGGCGTAACACCCGAAGGACTGTGCCGACCCAGGAATGCGTCCACGGCAGAAACGAGATGGTTGGCGATGACAACTCCCAAGACAGTTGTGGCCTGACGGAAGCGGTCATCACTTGCTTCGATGCGGCCACTCAACTCGGCCTGCCCCGCAGCATCATCGGACCAATCCCAAAGGAAGCCGTTTCCGTAGGCGTTGTCTTCATAATAGGCCCGCGCCTGTTCGAAGCCGGGATCACCAACTTGCCCCGGCGTGCCTCCCAGGAATAGGCCCTGCGCCCTCGCCCATATCGTGCCGTTGTAACTGCCCGCATCCGCCTCGGGCTGAAGACCTGGTTGAATCGGGTCGGAGTCGAACGCACCTGAGCGAGTCCACTTCGTCAGGGTCTCGTAATAGTCGAAGTCCCCGTCCACACGCGATCCGGCCTGAAGCCTTCCGTTTGACCAGGCGAAGTCGCGGTACCCCGTCCGGAGATCGTTTCCCGACGCACGGCGTTCGAAAAACACCGCCCAACCCAGAACTTCGACAGCGCCGAACAACCACTTCCGCGCGCGGCCTTGCCGGTGCTGCCCGAGTCCTGGGACAAACAGAGACAAACCCGCGGCACGCGCGGCTTCCGACTCCGATCCTTGCAGCGTCGCGGCCGCCGCCCCGCCGCCGTCCCTAACGACCGCACTACCCTCAGGCCACTCGGGCACGGGCCGGACCTGTGCGTTCGCGAAGCCCGGAAGCACGACGCACATCAGGAATAACAGGCCGGATGGGCTGCGCATCAGAACCGAATGGAGAAGGTGACGTGAACGGGCTCCGATTCAGCGGTCAAGATCGAAGTTGCAAGAGACTTCGCGATCGAGAGGTCGAATTGTTCGTAGCGTAGCCCCAATCCGACCCGGGTCCCGTCCCGATCCTGATCGCCCAAGACGTAACCCGCACGTAAGTACATGGCGTCTTCGATACCGGCCGTGAGTTCTCCGCCCACGTAGAGCGACAGGTTGCCGGGGTCTCTCAGTCGATCCTGCACCTCGACTGCGATCCAGCCAGACAACTCGGGGTCATCCGTCAGGGCACTCACGAGATCATACGCCACAGCAACTCTGACCCTGGTTGGGAGCGGATCGGCCTGTTCTGCGTTGAGCACCTGGAGAGCCGGACCCAGGTGTGCGACCATCGCCGCGACTCGTAGACTCGGAGATGGCCTGATCTGCAAGCCGGCATCCATCGCATAACTCGTCGCCGTCGTGCCAACGTCAGGACAGAACGTCCCACGACACGCTGTTCTGAACTGGACCACCTTGAAGTTCACTCCCGCGTTGAC
>Ga0315339_1000137_pt1:57500-113531 | contig 113531 bp, 90 predicted proteins | sample ASW17metaG_FD_204514 | JGI IMG/M metagenome (GOLD analysis project Ga0315339, IMG submission 204514) | Ammonia-oxidizing marine archaeal communities from Pacific Ocean, United States - ASW #17 | ecosystem: Environmental > Aquatic > Marine > Oceanic | place: USA: California...
CCCGGACGACGAAGAATTCGTCCATGTTCGCGGAGAAGATCGACAAAAAGAGGAACCGCTCTAGAAGCGGAAGCGAATCGTCTTCTGCCATCTCCAGGACACGCTGATTGAACTCGAGAATGCTCAGCTCGAGGTCGAGATAATCATCATCCCCCTTCCCTGGCTTCGTTCCCCCGTCTCGTGCCTCGAGGGGCAGCTCGGTGGGAACCCCTAGACGGACCGGAGCGTCACGCAGCAGCTTGAGTCCGATTTCAGACCGAACAAGCAACAGCAGCGTCGCGACGAGGCCCGGTTCACGGAGCCGCGGTCCCCCGATGCGTTCCATCAGCTCATCGAGCGGGATCCAAACGAGGCCGGATGGCGGCTCGACCATGGACGGTAGTTGGTGGAGCCAAACCTCTAAGTCCCCTCCCCCCTGGCTCATCGGGGCGAAGCCTACGAGGTCAAGTTCCAGCTCGGCGCCCTCGTGCTCGAGCAACTCGGAGATGTATTCGCGAGCGAGATCCTCACCCGAACCCCTCGTGCGCGGGAGCGTCAGGCCCTTTCTCGCTTCAATGAGTGCCACTTTTCCGTCAAGAAGCAGCAGCGGTGTAACGAGCACCTCGTGCGGAACCTCCGCCTTAGGCGCCTCCGGAGATGTAGAAAGGGCTCGCCGGACGCGCTCGAACGTGTCCAGACCATCGTTGTCGACGGAGAAGTCGGACCGAAGGCGATTCCCCAGCGTTTCAAGCGTAGTCGCGCCGGCACCCATCTCGATCAGGGTGATCTCTTGAAAGGCCCGAGTCGCCCCGGGAACGTGAGCCACGATCTGATCGAAGGAGATTCGATGTTGGGGTCGGCGCCAGAAACGGGCCTTCAGGTCTCGCGTTTCTCGATCGATGTCCAACGCGACCTGAGGCCGAAGTGCGTCCAACTCGGTGAACTCCCGAACGCGGGTCGCAACTTCAGAAGTGCCAGCCAGTGTGCCATAAAGCCCGCCAGACACGACGGGTGTTTCAAGAATCGTCTCTTCGACGACGCCCTGCAGATTCACGGCATCCAGGACGCGCAGTTCCAGGACCTGGCGCCCACGCGCCTCGGCGCGCAGTCGGAGTGTGATCTGATTCTCGCGTAACGTCCCCTCTGGAGTGTCGAAGAAGGTCTCGCGAAGCAGCTGATAGGTCGATTGGCAGCCGGACATGCGGGCAGTCCGCTTGGCGCCCGCCATCGCTTCGAGCGTCAGAGCATCGGGGATCGGGATGTTGAGCCTGCGGCTCACCGGGAGACCTCCGGGTTCGTTGGGTAGTACATCGTGATACGTGCACTTCGTCCGTTCTGCTCATCTGCTATGAACAAGGTGCCGTCAGGGCCGATCGCGAGTCCTTCGGCCTGTGCATGGCGACGACGCGCCAGTTTGAACCCAGCGATGATCTGGCCCTCCTCAGAGACTTCGATCATGGCCTCCTCTCGGGCTGCCACCAGAATCAGGCTGGGTGCTGAGGGATCAGAAACAACCGCGGATCCGTGGAAATCGCTGGAGAGCCCGAAGGCCCCAAGAAGGCTCCGCGAAATTTCAATGGGCGGGCGCCGTTCCTTGTCTGGATCAAGGGGAAGACGGTGCAGAACGATCGTCCCACGATCCGGCGTGGATGTCTTACAGAGGATGAGCAACTCGTCCCAGTTAGCCTGGTAGTCCAACCCCTCGACTTCACAGTGCCTTCCGATGCCCGTATCCGTGACGCGGTATGGCATCTCCTCCCTGTCAGCACCCTCCCGGGATTCGTAGAGGAGTCCGCCACTCGAAATCAGAAAGAACCGCTCCCCGACGATCGCCATCCCCTCAAAGTCGTCGCGGGCCGTCTGGCTCCCGAACATGAACCGTTTTCCGACTTCGCCAGTCTCCACGTCGATCTCATGCACCCACGCACGTTCATCATCGTGGGCGAACAGGCGACCATCCGGTGTGATGGCTAGGCCTGAGACCTCGGCCAACCGGCCTGGCAGGTCTGCGCGCAAGGATCTGGTGCCGAGGTCGTAGCGCGACAGCAACCCTGGTTCTTGCGTCGCCGCAAACGTCGCACTGAACGCTGCAGCGAACAGGACGAGGATTCCGATGGATCTCACTAGAGCTTCTTTAAGCCTTTGAGCGAGCGGAGTTCTGCACTGGTGATTACACCATCGGGTGCATTGTGCAGCCGGTCGACGACCGCGCCCTCTGCAGAAGGACCATCGAGCCGCGCGAGGTAGTGAAGGAGATGCCCTTGGCCTTCTAGAGAACCGATCTCCAGGAGCTTGAAGCGGACCGCGAGTTCCTCTAACAGCTGATCGACATACGCTTGCGCGGTTTCTGCACTCGGCCCGTGCGCCAATACGAGGACGTTTGCGCGCTGTCCCTTCTTCTTTTCGCGTTCCCCAGCGAGGTATCGCTCGATTCGGACCGCACGCTCGGCGATTTCTGCGAGATCTTCCGGAGCTGCCGCATCTAGGATGGCAGGATCGCCGACTCGGAGCGCGGATGCGGCTGATGCCGGTCCAGCGAGCACATCCCCCAGGGCCAGAGGGCCAGATCTCGTGTTCTGGTCCGCATAAATGTTTCCGAACTGGGTCCGCCACAAGACGAGTACAACAACGTTGAATACAACCGAGAGTACGAAAGCGATGCCTAACGCCTGAACTCCCGAGGCGAGACCCACGCCAATAGCCAGAAAAACGTAGACCGCGTCTTTAGTGTCTTCGAGCGTGGTCCGGAATCGGACCGCCGCAACGATTCCCGCCAGTGAGAAGGCGAGCGCTACGCTGTTCTGCACGATCATCACGATCCCGGTCACCGCGATCGGCAGAATCAGGAGCGTATGCACCACCGACTCGTGGTATCCGCGGTGGCGGCGCGTCACCATATAAACCCATGTGACCGGAACCATGATCGCGAGCGCACCGACCATGGAGATCAGCGCCAGGAGCGGGCCCATCCAGGTGGAGGGTGCGGCAATTGGACTGCCGACCGCTGCCGGCGCGCCTGCGCCGAAGATGTCAGCTGCGGAAAGCTCTTGCAGACGCTGGCCCGAGATCGCGTTCGCGACGGCTGGGAAGTATTGCGCGAGCGCGAGTACCGCAGCCACGAGGACTACGTAGTAGACCAAAACCCGACCGAGGCCACGTCCGGAGGACACTGGATTACGGGGCTGCGTCATGACCACTCGAAGATAGGGGGCGAACCGGGAGAATCCGGCGAATCGACGTTCCTACACCGAGCATGATGCGCCCGGTGTAGGGTACCTTGCAAGGAATCCTTGGAATTGTCCGCATCATACCGATATTGTACCCACTACCATCTCAAGTGAGGATACTGATGACTGTTCAATTCTCCCTTCCATTCGTGGTGCTTGTCGCTCTTGCCTACACCGGTTCCGCTGCGGCTCAGGACGTCGTCGAGTTCCCGACGCCGGCCGAGTACGCGGAAGCGGCCGCGGAGGCAGAAGCGGCTCCGCTCTTTCAGTCTGAGGAGCCAATTAAGATCACGCTCCTGACCGACATCAAGTGGCTGAGAGACAGGCGTATCGACACGATGGAGGTCGACGGGACGGTCACGTTCCGGGACCTAGACGGCTCGATGACCGAGTCAACTGTCGAGGTGAGAACCCGTGGGAACTTCCGACGTGACAAGCAGAACTGCAATTTTCCGCCGATCCGATTGGATTTCCCTAAGAGTGAGATGGAAGGGACGGTCTTCGAGGGCCAGGACAAGCTGAAACTTGTGAGTCCGTGTCACGACTCTCGGGACGACTTCCAGCGCTACATCTACAAGGAGTACTTGGTCTACAAGCTCCAGGCGTTGATCTCGCCGATCTCGTTTCGGGTCAGACTTGTGGAGATCACGTTCGTCGATATTAACGACGACTACGACTCCCGCACTAAGATCGGCTTCCTGATCGAGGACGAGGAGCGGATGGCCGAGCGGAACAGCGCTTTGGTTCAGGATCTTGAGCAGATGCACCCCGCCCTCCTGGACGGCGAGGGTGCCGTGGTCGCTTCTATGTTCAACTATATGATCGGGAATACCGATTCCTCCCCCGTGTTCTTCCACAACGCGAAGCTCATTTTGACTCAGGACAGCCGGTACCTTCCGGTACCGTACGACTTCGACTTTTCCGGCGCCGTAGACACCCGCTATGCGACGCCCGCTCCTAGCTTGTCGATCCGGAGGGTCACCGATCGCCTGTATCGAGGCTTCTGCCGACCAGAGCTGCAGTATGAGCCCATGAGAGCACTATTCGACGGACAGCGTCAGGCCGTATGGAACTTGTACGAGGGGTCCACCCTGCTCGACGAGGATCACAAAGAGGACGTGATTGAGTTTTTCGAAGACTTCTACGAAGTGATGGATGATCCTCAAAAATTTGATCGTGAGATCATGCAGGCTTGTAGAAACTGGTGACTGCCGGCGGCCGGGCGAAAAAACTCCAAACACAGAGAAAAGTCGAACAAGGCCTAGCTGAAATGGTGGGCCTTGTTCGGGGTGTGATCGCAGACGGTTCCGTGTCCGAGGACGAGGCGAACCACCTTTCCGAATGGACTCGAGAAAACCCGGAGGTGGCAACCCGGTGGCCGGCCAACATTCTCTCCCGTCGACTAGAGAGGATCTTCGCGGATGGGCACGTGGACAGCCGCGAGCGGAAACACCTCGGTGCGCTCCTTAGCCAACTCGCGGAAAATCCAGGCGGGCTCGGTGGTGGATTTCCGACCGCGACTGACCTACCTCTGACGGTCCCGGAGCCCGCTGTGACGTTCGAGGGCAAGACCTTCCTATTCACGGGAGAAATGGCGTACGGCCCGACTCACGCCTGCGAGCGAGAAGTCCAGGAATTGGGGGGCACGGCTGAGCGTGGAATCAACCGCCGCACGGACTATGTGGTCCTTGGAGCGATCGGCGCGGCCGACTGGTGCCAAGCGCCCTTCGGCAAAGTGATCAACGAGGTGGTCCACTACCGCGCTCGGGGAGTACCGATCGCGGTGATCTCAGAAGAACACTGGACGGCTGCGCTGCCCTGACGAACCGGGGACTACCGAAGATTCTCCTGGCCTTCAAAGAAACCGTGGAGAGTTCCGCTGACGGGGCGACCCATGTGGCCGCCCCAGCCTGAGCCGCAGACCTCAGGTCACCGGCCTGGGCAGGTAGATCTCAGGCAGCCCAGCCGCGCGTAGCACCTGGTTGAGCTCAGGAATATCGCGCGTCTTCAGAGTCTGAAGTTCAGTCGCGTACTCGCTCCATTCCGTGAGGTAGTCCGCCGCGACCTCTTTGACCCCGTCCGTTACCGGGACGTTCGCGCCCCCTATTCGGCCCAGCAGGTCCTTGTACTTCATGAGAAGCCTGGCCTCGTGCTGATAGGCGTTCTGAAACGTCTTCAACTCCCGTTGGAGGATCTTCGCGATCCAAGCGTCCACTGCGGCGTTCAATGCTTCGCTCTGTTCCGTCACCCCGGCTGAGGCAGAGACCTCCAGAACGAAATCGAGCTGTTGCTTCACCTGGCGCATGTCCATGACGCCCTGCGACATCTCGGTCGCACCGGCCAGGAGCGAAGCGGAGATACGATCCAACTCCGCATATTCGGCTGCCGGGTCTGCTGCGACATCCTTCAAGCGTGGGTCGATCAGGATCTCGAAGCTCTGAGTCTGGGAGAAATCACCCACGGTCAGGCGTGCCTGATACTGCCCCGGTGCAGCCGGATAGGCGCTCAACCCGGGGGACGTGGCAGTGATCTCAGGAATACAAGCGAAGCGACCCACTTGCATGTCCCAACTCCACGTGTTGGCCCCGGCGGTCCGCCGGAGAGCACGACTACGCGGTGACGCTGCGCAGTCCGTGCTGTCGTCTGGAGACAGCTCCGAGAAGACCATACGGCCGTTCGCATCCAGGATCTCCATCGAGATGGGCGTGTCCTCAGCAACGGCATCACCCAGGACATAGTTCACCTGAAGTCCGCCAGGCGGGTTCTCTCCTGGGCCACCTTCTGCGTAGTAGCCCCGCGCGATACTCCGGTACGGATCACGCGGGTCGTACAGATAGTGCTCGGCTTCAGCCACGGCGTCCGAGACCTGATGCAAAGGGGTCAGGTCGTCGAGAATCCAGAGCGACCGCCCCTGCGTGGCGACCACAAGGTCTTTCTGCCGCACTCGTAGGTCAGTAACCGGCACCTCGGGCAGGTCGAGCTGGAGTTCCTGCCAGACCCCACCGTCATCGAACGAGACAAAGACGCCCGTCTCCGTCCCCGCATACAACAGGCCTATGCGATCGGGATCTTCGCGAACGGAACGTGCGAACGTGTTTCCCGGAATTCCGTTGACGATGGACTCCCAGGACGCCCCGTAGTCCGTGGTCTTGAAGATGTGCGGGGCGAAGTCGTTCATCTTGTACCCAGCCGCCACGAAGTACGCCTTCGCGGGATCGTGCGGGGACGGCTCGACAACGTTGATGATGCTCTCACTGAGTCCGGCCGGCGTGACGTTGGTCCATGTGCCCCCTCCATCACGGGTGACGTGGACGAGTCCGTCGTCCGAACCCACCCAGATCACACCTTCTTCCAGCGGTGACTCCTCGATGTTGAAGACGTTGTTGTAGCTCTCCGCCGTGATCTGCTCGTTGGAGATCGGGTAGCCGCCGCGGCCCTGGTGCTCGGGATCATTTCGCGTGAGGTCCTCGCTGAGCACCTCCCAGCTGTTGCCGCGGTTGGTGGACTTCATCACGTACTGAGATCCGTAGTAGATCACGTCGGGATCGTGCGGCGAGATGGTGACGGGGCCGTTCCAGTTGGCCCGGTACTTGAGGTTGCGAGGCTCCTCCCCGGTCACACGTTCGGGATAGGGCCGGACCATCCGATAGGCGTGGGTGTCTCGATCCCATTCGCCGAGGAAGCTGGCAAAGAAGGTGGAGTAGACGAACTTTGGATCTTCAGGATCGAGGCCGATCGTCGCGGATTCACCGGAACGGATCGTGGTCCAGTGTGTCTGCCCAATACCTCCCCCGAGCGTGCGACTGTCGATGACGATACCACTCGCGTCCTGCTGCCCTGAGTAGACACGGTAGGGGTACTGATTGTCGGTGATCACACGGTACATCTGCGCAGTCGGCTGGTTCATGACGGTGGACCACGTCTGGCCGCCGTTGAACGTCACCGAGGCGCCGCCGTCGTTCCCGTTGATCATGATGTCCGAGTCGTCGGGGTTGATCCACAGGGCGTGGTGATCGACGTGGCTGTCTGGAATGCGTGTATACGTCTGCCCCCCATCGATGGAACGCATGGCGCCGCTGTTCATCACCCAGACCTCGTCTTCGTCATTCGGGTCCGCGATGATGTGCATGTAGTACCACGCACGGGCCCAGGTGCGGGGGTCGTCACTGACTTGGCGGAAGGTCTCGCCGGCGTTGTCCGAGCGATACACACCGCCCTGCCCTTCGCCTGCTTCGATGGCCATGTAGACGATGCGTGAGTTCGCCGGTGAAATGGCGATCCCCATCTTGCCTTTCAAGTCAGGTAAGCCGGCGTTGATCTCGGTCCACGTCTCACCGCCGTCGGTCGTTTTGTGAACACGGCTGCCGGGGCCGCCACTCTTCACGACCCAAGGCTTCCGGCGGAAGTCCCACGACGTGGCCATCATGAAATTCGGATTTGCTGCGTCTACGGTGAGGTCGACGATGCCGGAGTCCTCGTTGACGTAGAGGATCTTGTCCCACGTCTCTCCGCCGTCTTCGGAGAGGTAGATCCCACGCTCTGCATTAGGGCCCCATGGGTTTCCTTGGGCTGCCACGTACACCCGGTCGGGATCGTTGGGATCAACGATGATCCTGCTGATGTGCCGGGTTGGCTCGAGGCCCATGTGCGTCCAGGTCTCACCCGCGTCGGTCGATTTATAGACTCCGTCGCCATGGGATGTCTTCACGCCCCGTACGGGTGACTCCCCTGTACCGACGTACACGACATTTTGATCGGACGGCGCCACCGTGATGGCTCCGATGCCGGTGGTGTTGAAGTAGCCGTCGGAGATGTTCTGCCACGTCGTACCCGCGTCCGTCGTCTTCCAGACGCCCCCACCGGTGGCCCCCATATAGAACGTGTAGGTCTGGCCTGGTATCCCGGTGACCGTGGTGACCCGCCCGCCCCTGAAGGGGCCTATGTTTCTGTAGCTCATGGACTGGAAGAGCGACGGGTCGACCTGGGCTTGTGAAACATTCGGCAGAAGGAGAAGCGCCGAAAGGGCGGCACCAAACATCAAGAGGCGGCAAGGGCTTGGCATGCTCAATACGATCCTGGAGAGATGAATTTGAGTCTTCGGCGATGGCGTAGCGCGCACGGTAATGGAGCCGGTCAGCGCCTACGACTCACGGACGTTCCGTCGAAGTACATCGTGGGACCTACCCAAGATCGATGTACCGTGAGCGTGTAGCGTAGGCCGTCGAGACCCGTGGTAGCTACGATGGAATCCGCGACGACCTCTACGTCCACGACGTCGGGCCCGTCCAGAAGCGCTTCTGAAATCACTCGGCCGTCCAACCCGTCAGGGACGGATGTGCCCAGAAGAGCTAGTACTGTCGGGACGATATCGATGTTCCCAGTCGGGACCCTGCTCGTCACACCCGGCTTCACGTCAGGTCCCGATGCTAGAAAAGTCGCCCGAATGTCCAATGGGCTCGAGCTTCCGTGCCCAGCAACTCCGGGACTTGTGACCTCTCCGGCATATCCGAACCCATTCACGGCGTCACTCCAGTTCGGGCTCACGAGAATGTCTGAAGAGCGTTCGTGACTCCAACCCACAGCGGAGAACGCGACTGTGCCAGCCTGGCTCCCGACTTCAGCTTCGAGTGAACCGGTGCGCGTGAATACCGGGCCGACCCAGTCAGTCTTTTGAAGCAGTTGGACGATGCTACTGATGCGTTCTTCACCGCCTTCCCTGACATGGATGGCACTGCCTGCCACGACGACGTCCGTGGAGGTGGACGAGGTCTTGAGCCCCGCTTCCACGAGAAGGGCCGATGTGGACTCCGAGCCCGTGCGGGTCGAGAAGCCATGGTCAGAGGTGACGAGAATGTTCGTCGTGGCGAGAACTCCACGTTCCTCCAGCCGGTCGAGCAGCCGCCCGATCTCGGCATCGACGTCAGCAAGCACCGAGAGCGTTTCGGGAGCCCCGACTCCGTGCCGGTGTCCCGTGCCGTCCGGCTCGGTGACCCAGATTGCGAGCACATCCGCATCTGCCCGGTCCACACCGATACGCAGGAGTGCATCGATGGCGCGTGCCGCCAGAGGCACCGAGGGGCTACCCGTCGGGATGCTCGGTACCGGACCCAATAGCTCTTCCACGATCGAGTCCAGTGTGTCCGGAAGCGCGAAGGTGTGGTGGACCAAGCCGGCACTGGCACCCCGGTGGTTCATCAGAAGTCCCGATCCACTTCCTCCGGACGAAGCTGCGAAATAGGTCAGGCTCTGCTCTTCCAGGATCTCGCCCAGTGAGGGGGCCGTTAAGAGCGCGGAGTTCGTCGCTTCGTCGATGAGGCGGAGGTCCGCAGCATCTCCGGCATTGAGGACGCGGCTCGAGTCCACTTGCTCGAAGAAGACGGTGTTTCCCATCTGGCCGTGACCGCCCGGATAACGCCCTGTGAAGATCGAGGGGCCGTTTACTCTCGTCTCAGTAGGAAAGACAGCGTGATGAGCGAGGCCCCGAACACCCTGCTCTGCCAGAGCATTCAGGCGAGGCATGAGTTCGGGAGTCACGTAGTCCGGGCGCAATCCGTCCACGACTAGAATCAGGACACGGGGCTTTTGTGCTTCGTCAGTGGGAGGCGCCGTGCACTGCGTGAGCGCAACAGCAGTTGCCAGGATCAGGAATGGGCGCATAAGAAGGTCTCCAGTGCGGTGGGAGGGGCTAGTGGCCACCGGGGGGATGCGCCTCCAGCCACTCGCGAGACAGTCGTTGGGCCCCTATTTGCTCACGAGTCATGCGGCGCCTTCCCCGTGGAGGCTCTGTGCTTGTGTGAGCGGAGGGACGGCTGAGGGCACACCGTTCGCGAACATATGCGCAGGCGCGGGAAAACGGCGTTCCCAAGAAGGATTCACCTTATTCCGAGCGACCGCACTTATGATCTATCAATTGTCATTATGATCAAAAAATAAAGCCGACGTTCGCGATTCGGATCGTTGGTATAAGCGTCAGATCCACGTCCTGTGAGGCTCCGACGAGTCGCTTTAGGCCAATCCCGAGGCCGACATAGAAGTTGTCGTTTGGTCCTAGGACCCAGCTGCGATTGAGATCAAAGCCATAACCGAAGTAGGTCTCACCCTCTACCCCGGTAATGCCCGCCTTCACGCCAAATGCCCACCCGACAGGAGCTCTGTACGTCCGGGTCCGGTTACTGCCTGGGTAAAACCGCCAGAACACGTCAAGGTTGACATATCGTTGAGTTTCGACCGAAAAATCACTTTCCATCTCATCGCAGCACGCTTCCACTTCTATAGTGGAACCCCCAAAGCCAATTGTGCTGGTCCGAGAGATGACACGCTCGTACTCTGCGTTGAATAACCCCAGCATAAGTCCAAACGGGTTGGCCGAAATGACGTTCCGTGGCTGAAAGTCTTCACTTTGTTGAGCGGCGAGTGGCAGGCCTGATGACACGAAGATCAGGATCGCCAGGGAAACGACAGAGCTTGAAGAGTTGATTCTAATCATTGTTTTATTTCACAAAATCAATAGCTATAGCCCAGCCGAGGCCCATGCATCAATTCTGCCCCATTCCACTTAGGCTCGCAACTCGGGACGCGAAAAACACTGCTTGATAGCTCGGTGTGGCTGGGTGCCACCGACGTGCCCCCCTGAAACGAGACCGGGGCGAGCGATGCGTGCAGACCGGCGGGAAACGGACAGAGCTGTGTGGAACGATCACGGGCGACGAGAGGGGTACGAAGCTCCGCCTACGTCACTTGATGACGGTGGGAGCACCCTTCGTGGTGGCCACACGAGGGGGGCGGACACCAGAAGGAAATCACCACGGTACTCGCCCGGCGCAGCCGTCGAGGTCCGGCGGGCACTCACACCGGTGTACCTAGGACGTCGATCACAGCCGCGGCCACACGATCAATCCCTGCGTCATCTATCACCAATGGAGTGAGGAGGTGCAGCACACTCGTGCCCGTTACTGGTGGTCTCACTTGTAGAAACAAGTCTCATGTTGACGGCAGTGGCTTGAGCGGGTCTTATGGCACTACAGTCATTTGTTAACCCACTCTGTTCAGAGGACTCTCATGCTCGGACTCAGAAGCGTCTCTTCACTCATCATCGCGGGCAGTATCGCTGCGTGTGCGACGGAGACTGCACCCATAAACCACGAGACTGAGCGTTCTCAGTTGGAGGCCGCGAACGTGGCGTTCACCGGGGCTATTTCGGCATTTGACTTGGAAGGAATCATGTCATGGATCGCAGATGACGCGCTCTTCTATCCACCAAACGCCGAGATGCTCTCTGATAACGCTTCGGTGCGTGCCTTGTTCGAAGCGGGTTTGTCGGATCCGAACGCAGCCGCCGAGTTCGAGCACCTGTCCTCCGCGATTTCGGAAGATGGCAGCATGGGCTATACAGTTAGCATGCTCCACTTTACCTACACCGCGCCAGATGGAAGCATTACCACAGACCACGACCGAGACCTCCACATTTGGAGGAAAGACAGTTCCGGCAATTGGAAGGTGACGCTCGACATGTGGAACTCTGGCTCTGGCGAGATGCAGTAGTCGAAGAGCGGTGTGATCGTGATCCCGGTCAGGTTCTAGCGCCACCAATCGGCAGCAGCAGAAGTTCAACGAGGTGATGCGCCACGAGCGGGATTTCTGGCGGATGACCTGGTAGGGATGAGAAGGAGATGACGACTCAGCCGTTGCACGTCACCCTGTGGGAGGAGAATCTCACGCAGGTTCAGGCTTGCTCAGTCCATCCGTTCGTCCAGGGGCTGGGAGACGGGACCCTGGATGCGGATGCGTTCAGGGGCTATGTGGCCCAGGACGCGTTCTTCTTGGGGGCCTTCTTCAGCGCCTATGCCCTGGCCACGGCCAAGGCAGTAGAGCAGATCGACGTGGCCCAGAGACTGCACCGGCTCATGGGGGGTGTGCTCGACGAACTCAAGCTTCACGAGGGGTATGCCGAGAGTCTGAGCATCGAGCTGGTGAACGTCCGGCCATACCCAGCCACGAGGGCCTACACGGACTTCCTGCTTCACACGGCATGGACCGCCGAAGTGGGGGAGATCGTGGCAGCGATGACGCCTTGCATGCGGCTTTATGCCCACCTAGGCCAAGGGTTGGCCACCCACGACCACTCTGGAAACCCTTATCGGGACTGGATCGCCACCTACTCCAGCCCGGAGTTCGAAGCACTGGCCAGCGAGCTCGAGTCACTGCTCGATCATCTGGCCGAGGACAGTCGTGAAGTCGCCGGCATGTACCGGTACGCGATGCGCTGTGAGTTCGACTTCTTCACTGCCTGCCTCCCTTCGGACAGCGATGGTGGCACGCCCGAGATCCACGGAGGCGGTGCCGTCAGACGGTGAACGAGCTCCCGCACCCGCAGCCGCCACTCGAGCTAGGATTCCGGAATGTGAAGCCCTGACCCATCATGCTCGTGACGCAGTCGATCTCGACCCTCTCCAGGTACTGCGCACTGAACGGGTCCACGAACACCTTCACGCCGTCTACTTCAATGATGTCGTCGTCGGCCTCGGGTTCCTCTTCTACGTTCAACCCGTGCTGGAAGCCCGAGCATCCACCAGGGAGCACCGCCACGCGGAGTCCCGAGTTACCCTGCGGCGCCATGCTCCCAGACGAAGTCAAGGACCTTCTCGGTCGCCGTTCGCGTCATCGTAATCATGGGGCAGACATTCTTTTGGCTGCGCTGCGGATCTCCGTGCGGACCATCCGCACTACGCTTTGGCGAGCGAGCCTCGGCGCGCATATGCTCCCCGAGCGATGGATCGAACTCAGGAAGTCGGGTCGAGTCGCTCCGCATCACCCCTTCCTCGCTCCCCTGCCTCAGCCGCCCTTCAGTCCTTGATCAGCTGACCGGTCGCGTCGGCACTCGGTACTTATCGAACCAGCCTTTGAGGGTCGTCATCTTCGAAATACCGTGGCTCGGTCGTCCCCAGATCCCGTGTGACTCACCGGGGACTCTGACGAGAACCGTCTCCACGCCCACTAACTTCAGAGCCTTGTAGTACTGCTCCGATTCGGACATCGGCGTCCGCCAGTCTTCCTCCCCTGTCATGATGAGCGTCGGGGTTGTGACGTTGTCCACGACCGAGAGCAACGAGCGGCTCTCGTAGTGCTCGACGTTGTCCCACGGGTTGCCGGGAAACCAATAGCGGGTCGTCATCGCGGCGATGTCGGCGGTCAAGTTGAACGAATACCAGTTGATGACCGGGTAGAACGAAAGTGCCGCTCTGAAGCGATCGGTGTTGCCCACCATCCACGCCGTGAGCACGCCACCCCCGCTCCCCCCGGTCACGAATAGGTTGTCCTCGTCGATGTACCCCCGGTCGATGACCGCGTCGACACCGGAGTCCAGATCGTAAAAGTCGTCCCCCGGATACGCGTGGTGGATGAGGTTTCCGAAGTCCTCTCCGTAGCTCGTGCTGCCGCGTGGGTTCGTGTAGAGAACCACGTTGCCATCCGCCGCCATCATCTGCTTTTCGACGTCGAAGCCATCGCCGTAGGCCGCGAACGGTCCGCCGTGGATTTCTAGAATCAGCGGGTATTTCTGAGCGGGGTCGAATCCCGGAGGCTTGATGATCCAGCCATGGATCTCGCGACCGTCTATCGAAGACTCCCATCTGATCTCCTCCACCTCGCCAAGCTCCTTACCAGCGAAGAGATCGGCGTTCACCTCGGTGAGTACGCTGACCCCGCCTCCTCGGCGCATCACGGCCACATCACCGGGGCGGTGTGGCCCGTTGGTCAGAAACGCAATCGAGCCGTCGCTCCCGAGTGAATAGCCCGCGGCGCCCGCGTATGCCGACTGGCCTGATCCGAGCTCCTCGGCAACGACCTCGTGACTGCCGTTAAGCGAAAAGAGCGCCAGCTTCGGGTCCCCTTGATCCGTATACGCGGCGTAGATCCCGCTTCCGTCCGGTGCCCACTGCGGCGATCCGACCGTACGATCCAGGTGATCCGAGATGCTCCGAGCACCCGACCCGTCGCGATTCATCACATACAATTTCGTCAGCTGGTACCCGAGGTTCCGCTCCTCGTTGCCCAGGTAGGCGATGTGGCGGCCATCGGGCGAAACGATCGGAGAACCATCCGGCCCCCGACGATCCGTGAGCTGAACCTGAGAGCCGTCCGAAACCGAAATCTCATAGATCTCGGAATCCCTCATCGCCATCTCCGCGTCCTCCCGGAGATTGGCAGACACTACGAGGCTGCGACTGTCCGGCGTCCAACCGAAGCTGGCCCCGCCAAAGGCGGTGCCATAGCTCCGGGCTCCTCCCGTGACTTGGCGCGCGGTGCCCCCCTCGGCAGGAACGACGAAGAGATGCGTGTTTCCCGGCGGAACCTCCCCGACACCGTCGAATCTGAACACCATATCATCTGTATACTTGGCCGGTGCGGCCCATTCCGCTCCGGCCGGGGCCTCGGGCATCTCACCGATCACGAGCGCCGCTTCGGGCACGAGCTTGGCGAAGGCAATCTGCGCACCGTCCGGCGACCACTCGACGCCCATCGGGGGCTCCGTGAGATCGGTCACTGGTGCGGCCTCGCCCGTATCCATCCAGCGCACGAAGATCTGTGGCATCCCCTCGCGATCGGAGACATACGCCACACGTGTGCCGTCCGGTGACCAGCGTGGGACGTTGTCTTGAAAGTCCCCGGTGGTGAGCCTCCGGTGCCCGGAGCCATCGCTCTTGATGACCCAGAGGTTCGAGTAGTTCATGTCCGTCATGACGTCCGCATACCGGCGCACGTACACGATGGTCGACCCATCCGGTGAAAGCTGCGGATCGCCCACATACTCGAGATTGAACACGTCCAGGTGGGTCAGCCGATCCGAGCTGGCCTGTTGAGCCTGGGCGGGAGTGGCAAGCGCGAGCGCTACGAACAGAAAGGCGCCGAGTCTAGAACGCATCAGAACAACTCCTGAGTACCGGGACAAACGGGCCGCAACAAATAGGACCACGACGGCGAGGGGGCAAGCCGCGAGACGCGAATTTTCTGTTCGGCGCGGATGCGCACAAGCGAGGGGGGGGCACCGACTGCGCGACGGTGAGATCAAGAGTCATGCCGCATACCAGAGCGGCGTTGGTGCATGGCTCCGGGATTAGCTACCCGATGAGGACGAAACGCCCCCTGCCCGAGGTCCCCACCGATGAAGTATCCGAAGCGCAGCCAATACAAGTATGCGAAGTCTCAGTCTCGGGTGCGGAACTGGCCCGAATACGAGGCTGGTCTGAAAAAGCGGGGTGACCTGACTGTCTGGCTTTCGGTTGATCCATCAAATCCGACAGAGCAGCAGAACGGCTCGGGATCGATAACGTGTCGTGTTCAGTTCATGTCTGGCATTTGTGCCCACAGTTCATCTTTGTGGGCGATAGCCATGGTCCAGATTTCATGATCTAGGGGGATGTTCTCGAAGAAAACAACCTGGGCATCATCAATGGTATCCCAGTCATCGAAAAAGACGACCAGATTCCAGTTGAATTCACCACCCATATTATGATCCTCTACCACATATCCTCTCATGAGTCCATCAGAGATTGCTACATCAAGCGCTGGCAGGACCTCGCCCCAAAGTTCATTCCATTTGGCCAAGTCAGCTCGATTAACTTTAAAAAGGTTCTCGTACAGGTAGGCTGCTTCATCGGGTGATTCCACATTCCGCGCACCAAGAGTCCAGATCTCGTCCTTGTGAGCCAGAATACTCCTGTTGAATGCCTCTAATGCTTCAGAATCCGCAGCATCTAATCCAGTAGTGATCGCTGTCCAAGCTTGTTCGAAATTAGTTCCTTCCATACCTGCTAAATGCCAGCGGATATTGTACTTACCACCCACGTTATGCATCCGTACGCCATAACCCCCGATCATTCCATCTTCCACTAGGGTTTCCATTATAGGCACTGCCGCACCCCTATAGAGGGCAGAAAACGCGGGAATATCACTAAAGCGAACGCTGTACGATGCTATCGATATCCGAGTTGCCCCCTCACTAGCCTGAGCGTCCGCGCTAATCTGGGCGCCCACGACGAGCACGTCCTGGTCGTCCGCGCTAGTCTGGGCATCCGCGCAACTGACGGTCGCACTGCTCAATAACCCGATGGTCATCAGCTTCTTCAGCATTGAATCCTCCTAGACTTTCTAAAACAAGAGCTAGCTCTACACACTGTTATCTAATAATAGAGGGCTCCGCCAGTAGAGCGGCATCGTCATGGATGCGAGCAGGTTGGCCAGGAAGGTCACCCCGGAGGATCTACACCACCTCGCCACGTGGCCCATCGTCCTAGTTGCTTTGCCGAACGCAGATGTCGTCGTCTACTCCCTCGACCCCCAAGGGTCTCGGCTACGAGACCAATCCCGAGGTCCCCACCCCCGCGATCAGGATAGTCGTCCCACAGCCATACTTTCTTGAACTGATGGCGTGTCTCTGGCGCGTTCTCGAGCAGCCACTTCACCGCCCGCTCAAACGTCGTACCACGACGGTCATGGTCGGGGATCACTGCGATGTCAGAGAGTAGCTGGCACATACCCCGATTCTGCTCCGTGCCACTCAGGCCCGCAAATCAGGACGAGCAGAACAGTGCTGGATAGCGGGGTGCCACGGAGGGGGCTCGTTGCCGTCAGCTAGGCCGCAGGGTCGGCGTGTGGCCGTCATAGCCTCACTAATTGCAGCTTGATCCAGGCGAAGGCTGACGCGACTCTCGGGCCTGGCGACGAACAACTGACCCGGGGTCAGCCGCCCGGCACGAGCCTCAGCCGATACGCCGCGTTCGCTTCGACGGCTTCCCGACTGAACGACATCGGGAAGTACTCCTGGTCGGCCCAGCTCTGCGCGAGATTGCCGTAGAAGGGGCTTCCGGGACGGCCGGACTGACCGGGTGCGTTCGTCGCGACCGAGCCGTCGAGATCGGAGAAGTCGATGATCTCCCGATACGTTGCGCCGACTGCGGCCACCGTACCCCCACCGCCGAGCCGCTCGACCGCGGGTATGTCGAATGCGGACACGAGCGAGTGGGGAAACTCACTCCGATTCGTGCGCCCCCACCGCCACTGCGCCGGATCGTCGCCCTGCTGCTCACGGAGCCGCTCGAGCGCGGTCGTGAGTGCCGCCTCAGGGTCGATATTGGTTGGAGCCGGTCCCCCCCCGCGGCCTCCGCCCGACAAGATGAGGCGCAGTTGCCCGAAGATGGCTGCCGCACGATTGTCGCGGTCGTACACAGCGTCCCATGCGACTAGTTCCTGCCGGTACCCCTCGATCTCCGGATCGTCGGAGGTCCATCCGCGGAAAAGTTCCAGCGATGTCGCCGCTGAGGCCGAATAGGCGTCATGCTGCAGATCGCGGGAATCCTGGACGGTGAAGTCGCTGCCGCCGGCGAGCAGGCTGGAGACGCGATCGAAGCGCTCGAACGGGCCCTGGGTCTTGAAGAAGAGGGGGGGGTCGTATCCCTCGGGGTGAATGTCATTGTTTGCGGTCGCGATCCATCCGCGTTCCGGGTTCAACTCCCGGGGGAGGTCGTCGCGAAATCCGTCCCACTCGTACGCGCCGGTTCCGGGGACGGGCAAACGACCCTGCCACCCGTCTCGTTTCGGAGAGAGAGCCGACGCCTGCCAGGCGATATTCCCGTCCGCGTCACCGCAGACCATGTTCTCCGTCGGAGCCATCCAGGCGTCGAGCGCATCGAGGAATTCGACGCAGTCGTCCGCGACGTTGAGGCGAAGCGCCGCCAGGTATCCGGTCGACCCCGGCTCGTGCATCGTCGAGCGCAGCGCATACGCCTTTTGGTTCTCTGCGTCCTCATAGAAAATGGGACCGTGACGGGAGAACTTGAGTTCGACAACCTCGGGTGCGGCTCCCTTCACGAGGACCGTATCGTACTCGATGCGGAGCGATTCCCACTCCCCGTTCCAGAGGACCTGGTTGGGATCGTTCGGATTCACTTCCTCCACGTAGACATCGGACTGGTCCGTCCCGACGATCGTGAGGCCCCACGCGACGCGTCCGTTGTGGCCGATCGCAACACCCGGGATGACCGGCTCGGTGGAGCCGATCGCCGTCCAGCCCGGAGCGTTGAGGTGCACCATGTACCTCAGCGACGGGTTGTTGACGCCTCGGTGCGGATCGTTCGCGACGATCACCTCGCCGCTGGCGGTCAAGCTACCGCTGATCGCCCAGTTGTTGCTGCCCGGTGAGTTCTCCCGAGCGCCGAGGTTGGCTGAGACTTGCGCGTCCACCCAGGAGTCGTAGGGGGCCACGAGGGGCGGTTCGACGACCGTTCCCTGGAAGCCGCGGAGGCCGGCGGCCACGGCGTCGCCGATGATCGAATAGTCCACGTCGCTCGGAACCATCAGGTCACGGTACGGAGTCGGCCGCGCCCTCCGGTTGGCCTCCGCCGCTCCGAATTCCTCAACGCTCTGCGCGAGCGAAAACTCACGTCGAGCATCGCCGGTGGGCATCGCGGTCGCGATCCTGAGAAGCGGCGTCTCGATCGACCACGGGAGGGGTCGGATGCCGGTGATCTCGAACTCCACCGGCAACTCGCCGGCGCTTTCTGCGTGGGCCATGTATGCGTTCACGCCCGACGCGAACGCCTGCAAGATACGCCGCCCCTCCGGGTGGTAGCTGTTGAACTCCTCGTCGGTCCAAGGACCACGGTACTTGAGGAGGCGCGCGACGCGGTCGTGCCGGAGTGCCTCGGGCCCGAGGATCTCAGCGAGGCGACCCTCGCCGGCCCGCCGGTACATGTCCATCTGCCAGAGCCGGTCCTGTGCCTGAACGAAGCCCTGAGCGAAGAAGAGGTCGTCGAGGTTGTCGGCGAAGATGTGAGGAACGCCCCACGAGTCCCGGATCACCTCCACTTCGGCCCGCAGTGACGGGATCTGGATCGAACCTTCGATCTGTGGCAGTCTCGCCTCGGCGAGCTCGTCGAAGCTGGTCGGAGGGGAATCACAGGCGGCGAGCGCCAAGACGACCGCTGCCGCCAAAAAAGTGGGGGCGAGGGCTCGTCGGCTCGCTAGGGCCTGCTGATGTTCACTGAGCATGATTTCGACGGAGGTTGAGGTTGGGGAACGTACGCTTAGGCGATAGCACTCAATCGGTCAATTCTCGTCCCAGCGGCACCTTCATCGGAGCGCTATTCAAAACTGGATGCTACGGAGGGGGGTGGGCCCGTGGCGGTTGCTCACGAATGGTTCCAGTGCATTGGGAGGGGTTCCGGTTTGCGGAGGAACCAGAACTACGTTCCCGCGCACGCCCGCACGCACGTTAGCGCTCTGATCGGTCTCATCAACCCAGAGCGCCTGAGGCGAAAGGAGCGAGGATACGGCCGCATTTTCGGTACGTTTTACATCTAGTGGCTCGCGTGCCGATACGATCGTGAGCGCCGGTGCCGCGGCGGCGGCGGACTTCAAGTAGTCGCGATCGGCCACTGGCTCCATGTAAGCGTTCCTAGCGCCGGGCGTGCCAGGCAGCCAGGACTTCCTTTTCGCGCTCCGCCGAGATGCCCGCTCTAAAATCTGCCTGCCGCTCAGGAGTGCGAGAGAAGTGGTATTCCAAGGTGTCTCGGGCAGTGACCGCCAGCGGCCGGAACGTCAGTCCTGCCTCGATCTCTGGGGTGAGGTCGAATCGCGCGAAGCCCTCAGATCCTTCGGTCGGTGGTCTCCAGACAGGCATATCTGAATAAGGGCGGATACCGATCTCGCTGAGGAACTCACGGTTCACCCAAGTGAACGTCGTCTCCGCCGTGGTCACGCCACGGATCCCGTAGAGAAGCTCCGCCATGGGACGCGGCGTCCTCGGTCCTACACCATTGAATACCCCAGTCGTGCCGTCTTCGGCCATGCGGATCATCCATTCAGTCAGGTCGCGCACGTCGATGATTTGCACGGGGTCGGTCGGGTCACCAGGCGCAAGCACTTCTCCACCCCGATGGATACGCACAGGCCAATATGTGAAACGGTCTGTCTCGTCGTCGGGACCGATGATGAGCCCAGGACGCACGATATTCGTGCGGCCTTCTAAAATACGTTGGGCTTCTCTCTCGGAGAGCGCCTTCGCGAGACCGTACGGCAGCTGCTCCGCATCCCGACTGACCCCAGCTGTCTCATACGTGAAGGTCGGCGCGTCCGCGGTCATGGGGACCGTGCTCGTATCGCTATACGCGGAGCGTGACGAGACGTAGAAATACCGGTCCACGGAGTCCTTCAAGAACTCGGCAGACAGGCGCACCCAATCGGGATTGGATCGAGAGTTGTCGAAGACGACGTCCCATGTCCGCCCCGCTAACGAGTCCAACTGCCCGTTGCGGTCCCCGACAAGCCTCTCCACTTCGGGAAAGAGATGGGTGTTGGTACGTCCCCGGTTGAAGATCGTGACCGAGTGACCTCGTTCCAGCGCATACCGAACTTGATAGGGGCCAATGAAACCGGTGCCGCCGAGGATGAGGATCCGGAGGGCTCTCTTCGGAGATCCAACCAGACTCTCGCCGTCCTCACCCTTCTTTTGAACGCATGCGGCGGCGCTGAGAGTCAGAGCGGCTGCCCCCCCCGCTGCCGCGGCGAGCTTCAGGAAGTCCCTGCGATCGGTCGCCGTGGCCGTAAGTTTCATGATATCCCTAGGATCGGTCGCCATAACTGTGTTCTCCGTAATACTGTTCGACTAGCCCGAATCGATGCACTGGAGGCCCATTCCCCTAGGCTGCGCTTGTTCTATTCCAGCTCAGTCACCCCGCACGACAGCAGCCGGGTGGATCCGTGCGACTCTCCGTGCCGGGATGATACACGCCAGCGCGGCTAGCGCCAGGAAAACGAGCGGACTCGCTATGAAGGTGAGCTTCTGCTGTAACGGACCGTTCTCGTGGTAGCCCTCAGTCGGTCCGTCTCGAAACCCGTCCTTTAGGTGCTCCTTATCCGCAACTTACCGTTCTCGTAGTAGGTGTCTTGTACGCACCGTCCTTTTTCCCGCCCTTAGGGGCAACACAATGCGGACAGGCGGGTGCCTTGTCGCTGATCTCCTTCTCGCATTCGTAGCATTCGATATAGTGGGTCTAATTTTTTGCAGATAATTTTTCGGGGTCTGGGGCTCCTACTCAATTTGAAATTAGAAAATCCCCTGCGCAAAAAAGATTTGATCAAATGGATTGCCTACGATGCTCGTCATAGTCCATCACCCGGACTGCGCCTCGGCGGCCGACATTGAGGCCATTGTCCAGGTTGACCCGTACGCGGATCGGTGGGCAAGACCCGGGTGTCCGCGGGCACCCGCTCTGGATCCTCTGACGCCTGGTACGCGAGCATCGCGGCAAGGGTCGCGTTATTACGGAGGTCCGCAAAAACAACCTTATCGAACGTGTCTCGGTTGGTATGCCAGGTGTATTGCCGATAATCCGGGTAGTTCGACTGGAGACGGAATCCCGGAACGGGCTTACAGATGAAAGACATATGATCGCTTCCGCCAGTCTCCGGAACCCCGGGAATATCCAATTCTATTTGGCCGGTAATCTCCACCGGCATTTTTGAGAACCATCTACCGAAATGCGCGCCGGCACCGGTGAATCCCTGCATCCGTATGTAATCAATCCGCCAAGTCCCGTTGTCCTGGTTAAACGCGGCCTGTAAACCGTCGACAACCTCCGGATTGTCGGCTACAAAAGCTGCCGAGCCGATCAACCCCTGCTCTTCGCCTCCCCAATGTCCGACCATGATTGTCCTACGCGGGTTGGGATACGCTGCCTTCAGAATCCGCATCGCCTCAAGCATCATGACCGTACCGGTGCCGTTGTCGGTTGCACCTGAAGCTCCGTCCCACGAGTCAAGGTGCGCACTCAGGAGCACGTATTCGTCTGGCAACTCGGTGCCGGGAATTGTGCCAACCACATTGAATGCCGGAACCTCACCGAGAAATTCAGCCTGGGCGTCGATCCGGATCCTAGGTGACTGTCCCCTCTCTGCTAATCGAGTAACAAGGCCGTAGTCCTCGCAGCTCAGATGGACCCCGGGTATGCCCGTGGTCGGAGAGCTGAAGATCTTGTCCACGCCCCAGCCTGCAGACCAACGCCCAGTTAAAACTGCGATCGCACCCGCCGCCGCAATTCTCTCCGGAGCCCCAGGTCCCATAGCCCGTGTTGACATCCCAAATGCTTGCCGTGCCTCATCCCTAGCGGCGTTCAGCGCCTGGAAAGACTCCTGTGTCGCGTGGTCCAACCAAGACTGATCTTCGCGGCAGGTCGGCTCTGCCAGGGAGATCGCGACAATTCGACCGTCGACTTGGGGCAACCACGCCTCGAATTCGTCAGAATTCGCGAACAGTGGCGGTACAATCACCTCACCCTCAATTGGGCCTTCGGTCCCCGGGCTCCAGGCAAGGATGGTTCCCTCCAGTGTTCGTTTCCGAGGTGCGACAAGATCAAGGTGCGTGTAGCCACGATCCCACCCGGTCCAGGTGCCGTATACCTGCCTTTCTGCGCTGACACCCCAGGCCGTGTAATTGGAAATCAACCAGTCACCAGCAGCATCAAAACCGGGCGAACCCATGAGTCGCGGGCCGATCGAATCGAGAAGTGCTTGAGCCAAGTTGACGACCTGCGATCGGCTTCCCATGCCCTCGTCCCACATCTGTTGGATGACCGCGTCGTCTGTCGGGAATGACTGGCCCTGAATGTCCTGACCAGAAAGGCCGATTGTTGCGAGTACGAAAAGGAAGGACCATGTCTTCTTCATAGCATTTTATCCGGTTGAGCTACCAATACGGTGCCGAATCCCTAGGCTTATATATGGAACGGTTGCGGTGTATAAATCCGAAGTTGCCCCAATTGTGCTTGGACAACCCGCGGGGCCGCAACTCAGGACGAGCAGAACACTGCTGGCTAAGGGTGGCTGGGTGCCACGGAGGGGGGAGCTAGGGGCTAGCTAGGTTGAGAGGACGCGAACAATCGAAACACCCGAAGCCCTTCTTCGTCCTGATAGCCCAACGCACTGCCTCTTTTGCGGAAGAGATTCTCCGGACGGAGGGCGAACTGGGGGAGGTTCAACTCTGGTGAGCGAAAATAGATAACGCTTTGCCGTACTGTATCACTATGTGCGCCGCCACCGATCGTATACTGATAGCCGCAAATCCCAACTTCAAGCTGTTCCGAGCCGCCGTGCAGCACATTCCGGATCTTTCTGGAACGCCCTTGGGAGAACAGCGGAATTGCATGTCGTCGCCCTTCGGATAGAAAATGGATCCCATCTCCTCAGCAACTTGTTTGAACTCCTTGGTTCACTGCTTTTCGCACTGGCGCCACACGATCACGATCAGAATCGCAGCGATGAACGGGATGATTATGCTGACGACGATGCTACCGCCGCAGAGGTAATCCCGACCGACAAACAGTGTCACGGCAGTTGCCAGCAACACCAATCCGGTTGCAAGCCATGCGAGTGCTACTGGGGGTTCTCTTCATGCCTCCAGTCTCGTCCACGTAGCCACCCGGCACCCTACGTCTTCCCGAACTCCTCCATAATCGCGGCGGCGTACTTGATGCCCTGGAGGTACTTCGCGACATGGATGTTCTCGTCTGGAGCATGAAGGTTCGCCTCAGGATTGGCGAAGCCTGTCAGGACACAGGGAATCCAGACGTGGCGCAAAATAGCACCCTCGGCGGACACTCCGTTCACCACAGGGAGCTCACCGTAGACCTCAGTGGCAGCCGCGATGATCGCCTGGCTTATGTCCTCCTTGACCGAGATTTTGTACGGTGGCTCCGCGCCATCGAAAGCCTTGACCTCGATGTGACCGAAGCCGTGTTTCTCGAGGTGCGCCTTCAGTTTTCGGATCGCGTCAGCAGGCTGAATGTTGGGAATCAGCCTGAAATCGATCCGAACCCTAGCCTCGTTGGGGATGATGGTCTTGGTACCGGGACCGGTATATCCAGCAATGATTCCCTGGATGTTGGCCGTGGGCTCGTACGTCCGTGCTCGGATCGCGTCCACTCCGTCACGCCCCATAGCGAACTCCGAAATGCCCCACTCTTCCTTCATGGCGTGGAGGTCGACTCGGGCTGCCTTGTCCTGTAACTGGGCATCATCATCGGGACCGAGCTGCCAAATCCCTTCCTCCCAATCGTCGATGAGAATCTTGCGATTACGATCGAGGATCGTGTTCAGGGCCCAGATGAGCTCCCACACGGGAGACGGGACCAGAGGAAAATTTAGGGAGTGGACATCCTTCTTCGCCCCTCGGGCAATCAGTTCCACGAAGAGTACGGACTTGAGCCCTAGCGAGACGTCGGGAACGTCCGTGCCCGTCTCGATGGATCCGTCCAGGCAGTGCATTCCGTCCGCCTCGAGGAGCTCTTTGTTACGCGCTGCCCACGCTGCCAAATTCGGGGACCCGATCTCTTCCTCCCCCTCGATGAGGAACTTGAGGTTCACCGGGACCTCACCGCGGACCTGCAGGAAGGCTTTCGCGGCTTTGTTGAAGGCCAACACCCCTGACTTATTGTCCGTAGCTCCCCGACCGTAGAGCACGCCGTCCACGATGTCGCCGGACCAGGGTCCGCCGTGGCTCCATTCGTCGAGCGGCTCCGGAGGCTGCACGTCGTAGTGTGAGTAGCACAGGATGGTCTTCGCAGGCTTCTTCGCCTTGAGATGCCCGAATACCACCGGCGGGCCCTCGTCGAGTTCGTGGAAATCTGCCGGGAGTTCATCGTCGTGCATGATCTCACGGACTAGCTCTGCACACTCTCGAAGCCCTACGCCTTGAGCGGAGATGGACGGCTGTCGTACCAGTCGCTGCAGGTCTCCGACACACTCCTCGGCGTGGGCATCGATCCAGTCGTAGATGGGCTGCATGCTCATGTCGTGAGTTCCTGCTGAGTGAGGACCCACGCGTCTAGTCGTTGACCGGAAAGATGCATGGGCCGGGAAGCGAGATAGGAGAACGCCGGTGCTAAAACGATGGGATCTACCCACTTCTCCCGGAGCTCCGGAGGGTAGGTCGTCTCGGACATCGGCGTGTGAATGTACATGCCGGGTGTGATGGTCACGGACAGAATTCCGTGAGGCTCACCCTCTAGTGCCAAGCACTTGGAAAACCCTTCCAGCGCATGCTTCCCGGCACAGTACGCGGTCTCGTTGGCGAATCCCTCGACGCCGGACCGGGAGGAGACGTAAACCAGTGCACCACCCTGCTTCTTCATATGTGGCCACACCGCCTGAGTCAGCTGGAAGGCCGCCTGGATGCCGACGTTGAGCGTCGCCTGAAAAATGCCGAGGCTCACAGTTTCAAGCGGCTCGACCCGGAGGATCGCGGCGTTGTGGATGAGGGTGTCGATCGGACCAGTCACCACCGCAGCGATCGCCCGCTCCGTGTCACCGACGTCGGAAAGGTCGACCACGGCGGAGGTAGCTCCCGGGCAAGCTGCACAGGTCTCGGCCAGTCCTTCGCCATCGCGGTCGAGCAGAATCAACCCAGCGCCCAACTCGTGGAAGTGTCGCGCGATGGCAGCGCCTAGCCCCTGGGCCGCACCAGTGAGCACGACGGACTTTCCTTCAAGAGCCGACACTAATGTCCTCCGGTCGGACCCAACGACGCTCCGTTCCCGAAATTCGGACCGCATCGAGCACTCTCTGATTCGCCAATCCATCGGCGAAGGTGGCACCCCGCGAGGGCTCCCGCCCTTCCCGGATCGCGGACGCGAGCTCCTGAAGAAGAGCCACGACCGAGACGTTCCAGACCCCTGCGTTCACCCCGGCGAGTTCCCCGTTCGGATCGGCGACACTGATGTCCTGGAACTCCTCACCCTCCTTGGCGAACTGAAGTTTCTCGTCGTCGTTGGACAGGATGATCGTTCCGCGTGAGCCACAGATCCGAGTCAGGTTACCCATGTTGTGGGCACCAACCCCGGACATGAGTACCTGAGCGACAGCTCCCGACTCCATTTCGAGGGTGAAGTAGGCCACATCGTCTGCCGTCGCAGTCCACGGTCGACCCGTCTCCGGGTCCGTCCGATCAGGTATCATGACCTGCGCAGCACCACTGACCCACGCGACCTCGCCCAGCCACCATCGCAGAAGGTCTATCTGGTGGCTCCCATTGGCTCCGAGACGCCCCCCTCCCATTTCCGCGAGGCTCCACCAGTCGCCTTCGCGACGACTCGCATGATCGGTCCAACTCTTCCCGACATTGGTGATGTCCACATGTCGAATTTCACCCAGAGCTCCCTCCGAGATGAGCTCGGCGATACGCATGCGGTTGGGATTGAACCGGAGTTCATGGTCGATCATATGGACACGTCCTGCGGACTCAGCAGCCGCGAGCATCTGGGCCGCTTCCCCAGCATCCATGGCGGTGGGTTTCTCGCAGAGGACGTGGGCACCCCCGGCGAGAGCCATGAGCGTCTGAGGCTGGTGCAAGACCGTCGGCGTAGCGATGCACACGAGATCGAAATCGTGAGAGCCCAGCATCAACTTCCAGTCGTCGTAGGCGTGCGGAACGCAGAATTCCTGAGCCGCCTCACGGGCACGCTCAATCCGCGCCGAGGCCAGCGCCACGACCTCGGCTCCAGGCACGTGACGAAGGGCCGGCAGATAAGCAGCCTTCGCGAAGCTCGCCCCAATGATCCCAACCTTCATGTACGATTCCTCATGTGCGTTTTATGAGCATTCTATGTGCGTTCCCGCAAGCGCGGGTCCAAAAAGTCCCGGAGCCAGTCGCCTAGGATGTTGAAACTCAGCACCGTCAGCATGATGGCCACACCTGGGAAGACCGCGAGCCACCACTTGTTGGCTATGAGCGTGTCACGGCTCTCCGCCAGCATGCTGCCCCAGGTAGGAACCGACGGAGGCACCCCGAGTCCGAGAAAGGAGAGCGCCGCTTCCGAGAGGATCACGGAAGCCACATTGAACGAGGCGATGACCGTGAGCGGGGCCAAGATGTTGGGCAGGATCGTCCGAAAGATGATGGACAGCGTGCTGTCCCCGAGAGCTCGGGCCGCTTCGACAAATTCCTTCTCTCTCAGAGAGAGCGTATCGGCTCGCACGATTCGGGCATACGTCACCCACTGCCCCACCCCGAGGACAAGGACGAGGTTCCAAACCCCAGCGCCCAGAACCACCAAAAACATGATCGCTAGGAGAATGAAGGGGAACGCGAGCTGGATATCACCCACGCGCATGATCAGATCGTCCACCCATCCCCCGAAGTACCCTGAAAGCAGCCCGGCCACGATCCCTATCGTCCCCCCGACGGTGATGGCGGCGATTCCTACCAGTAGCGAGACCCGGGCCCCAGAAAGGAGCCGGGAAAAGACGTCCCGGCCAAGCGCATCGGAGCCCAGCAGGAAGACGGAGCCATCCGGGCCTGCCGCCATGGGCTCGGCTAGCCGGAGAACGAGGTTCTGTCGATTTGGGTCGAGTGGGGCGAATAAAGGGCCGAACACAGCCGCAATCGATGCGGCGAGCAGGAAGATCACTGCAAATATCGGCCAGCGCGCCTCCACCATCACGCGAGCAGCCCGTCGGATTTCCCGCCGGAACGCGGTATCCCGGGCGGGCACGCTTAGATGATCGCTCATCCCCGTCCCTCCATCAGCTTCATTCTAGGATCAAGACGGACGTAGACGAGATCTACCACGAGGTTGAGCAAAATGAAGATCCCCGCCAGAAGAATGACCCCGGCCTGTACAAGGGGGATGTCCCGCTGATTGATCGCGGCAAAGAGGAGGCGACCGATCCCCGGATAACTGAAGACCGTCTCCACGACTACCACCCCACCCAGCAGGAAGCCGAACTCGAGACCGATGATGGTCACGACCGGGAGCCACGCATTGCGCAGGGCGTGGTGAATCAGGACCCTCATCTCAGGAAGCCCTTTCGACCGAGCGGTCCGCACGTAGTCCTGCTCCATCACCTCCAACAAAGAGGAGCGAATAAGGCGTGTGTTTCTCGCGAGAGAGTATGTCCCTACCGCGATCCCCGGAAGAATGAGGTGGAGGATTGTACGGGGAAGGTTCGAAATCGCCGTGCCGAAGTCTCCAGCCATCATGGGCGCGATGAACGGGACGTGTCCCGAGATGGGAAACCAGCGCAGGTAGAGCCCGAAGAAGAGGATCATCATGATCCCCAGCCAAAAGTTCGGAATCGACTGACCCAGCATGGCAAAGGTGGTTATAGACCCGTCCCACGCCGTCCCTCGATTGATCGCCGCCAGCACCCCCAGCGGGATGGCCAGGAGGAGCGCAATCACCATGGAAAAGATGGTTAGTTCGATTGTAGCCGGGAGCGCCTCCAGGACAATATCCATGGCAGGCTGCCGGTAGGAGAGGGACTGCCCGAAGTTGCCCCGGGCGAGGTCTCCCACGAAGCTCGCGTACTGAACATGGAGAGGCCGATCAAACCCTAGGGCCCGACGGGTCGTTTCGATTTCCTCCTGGGATGCCCGCTCACTAACGAACAGGTACGTCGGGTCGCCTCCCGCTTGGAGCGCGAGAAAGGTTACCAGGGTCACACCGATGACGACGACGATGCTCTGGAGAAGCCTCCGCAATATATATGATCCCATCGAGCCTCCCTTTATGCCCGCACCGGGCTCACCTCAGCCCGGCTTCGAAGACCTCAACCCTCTCGTCTCGGCGAGCTTCCCATACGACCCGATTCGACACCCCGTAGAAGTCCGGTTGAAAGTACAGATGCACCCAGGGCCCATCGTCGTAGAACACTTGCAGCATTTCGTCGATGATCGAACGCGTCTCTTCGGGCGTCTCAGCGTCCGACAGATCGGCCCAGCGGCTGAACCAGCGGTCGTCATCCCAGTGGGTGTAGTTGGTACTCGAGGCCACGTCGGCCATATCAGTCATGTCGTAGATGGGACTCCACAGCCCCCCTCCCGTTCCGAGAAAGAAGAGCGGGCCCATGCTGCGCTCTCGGAGGAGAGGCGTGTAGACCGAGGCCCATTCCATGAGCTGCACATCTACATCGAGTCCCACGTCCTGCAGGTACTGGCCGATGGCTAAGACGATGTTCACGTCGTTCACATAACGTCCCTGTCCCGCTTGGAGCTGGATGGAAAAACGATTCCCGTCCGCGTCTCGGGCCCAACCCGCTTCGTCCAAAAGGCGCTCAGCGGTCGCGGGGTCGAACGGATACGGACTCAGGTTGGGATTGCCGAGCGGTGGATTGACCGGTCCCGTGGCACGCTCGCATTCGAAGCTGAGGAGTTGCCGGCAAATGGTCGGGACGTCCACGGCATACTGGAGGGCGCGCCGCACCCGGGCGTCCTGGATCGCATCCCCTCCCGGCTGCGCACGGGACTCTTCCGATAGGTTGAATCCCAAGTACATGCGCCGGGTCCCCGAGACCACCCGTACCTCTGCGCGCCCCGAGTTATTGATGGCATCGACCTGCTCGGGGACCACGTTCGTGATGATGTCCACATTTCCGGCGATCAGTTCCGCCGTCCGAGTGGACGCTTCGGGAATGATTCGCCACACGATCTGCTGGAAGGTCCCGGGGTCTCGGACCTTCTCTAGCACCACTTCCGACCCTCGGGTCCAGGACGCCAGACGATAGGAACCCGACCCGACAGGGCCCGATGCCGCTTCATCGAGTGTCATCCTCTCATAGCTGTCCTTGCAGTGAATGTAGACTTCGGTGAGCAGGCCGAATGCGATGGGATTCTTCCGTGCCAGATTGATCTTAACCCGAAGATCGTCGATCACTTCGGCACCCCGGAACGCGATGGCGGTGAGGACGAAACCGGGCGTATTGCCCGTGAAGCGGTTCTCTGGGTCGACCACCCGATTGAAGGTGTACGCCACATCTTCTGCTGTCAGGGGCTCGCCATCGTGGCAGGTCAGCCCGTCGCGCAGGGTGTAGATATAGGCCGTCCCGTCGTCCGAGACCTCCATGGTGTGGGCAAGCTCCGGCAGGTGCTCTCCGTCAGGGTTCAGAGAGAAGAGGCTGCCGAAAATGTGGCGGGCAATGTTGCCGTTATCCCGACTAGAGATCATCCCCGGCTCGAAGGTCGTGATGTCGGCGCTAAGTCCGACCACGATGGTGTCAGGGGATCGTTCAGAGCAGCCGGTGACCAGGACAACGGTCCCCAGGAATACGGCGGCTTGGGCCAGATGCACTCGAAGTTTCATCGACAAATATTCCTCTATTGTTCTTAGAGACTCACAGCCCCCTCGCCAGCGGAGGACCGAATGCAGGCTTCCACCATACGAAGAGAATTCAGATGATCAGTCCCCGGGCACGGGAGTGGTGCTTCGTCCCGGAGGTGGCCGACGAAATCCTGGAGAAGAGCTCGTGCATCGTCGACCCAGGGTTCCTCAGGGGCAAGAGGCACGGGGGTCAGCTCCGGGTCATCCCTTAACGCGTAGCTCAGCGATCCGAACATCTCCTCCTGCACGGCAATCCCGCGCTGACACTCGGTCCGCCACTCGAATCCCATGTGTTGCCAGTTCCCAGCCCACGTTCCCTGGTAGGTGACTTCGGTCCCCCCGGCGAAGGTGATGAGTGCACCGACATTGGCATCGCCCTCGTACATAGACCACGAAGGGTTGAAGGTCCGGGCCGAGATGCAAACCGGCTCCACACCATAAACGAAGCGCATGAGGTCGAAGTGGTGAATCGCCTGCTCCCAGAGCATAGGTTGAGTCATGGTCAGTGGGTACTTGTTCAGTTTCGGGAGCTTCCCGTCTCGCCACCGCTCATACGTGAATCGGCCAAATTCCGGCTGACCCAGTCGCTCCGGAGAGAACAAATCCTTGAGCGCCCGAGTCACCTTGAGGTACCGAAAATTGAGTCCCACAGCGAGCGGGACACCGGCCTCGGCCGCGGCCGTCACATGTGACTCAGCGGCAGCAACGCTGTCGGCGAGCGGCTTCTCCGCCAAGATGGCGAGGCCGGCGGCACACGCGGCAGCCACCTGCGCGTGTCGTCCACCCGGTGGCGTGCAGAGAAGAGCAACGTCCGCGTCCGTTCCCTCTGCCACCTCCTCCAACGATGCGCCACCTACGGCCCCAGGCGTCTCCGCCACAGCCTCAGCAAGTCGGTTCGGATCCGTCTCCACGAGGCCCACCAAACGATAGTCCGAGTTCTCTTCTAACACCCTCCGCCAAATGCGAGACCGGGCACCCAACCCAACCAAGATAAACCGGAGGGGAGTCACGCCCGTACCTCTCGAGCCAGGAGCACCCGCAGACCATCGTCCGGAGAAGTCCAGGCAAAATCGCGGAGCGCCGGGATGTCGCTAGGAACCATCGGTGGCTTGACCTTTCCCGTCGCCGAAGCTCTTACGGGATTCGGGCCGGAAAGCTGAGACGCGATGAGGGTGGCGAACGCAGAGTCGCTCAGTACGTGCGGACTCCCTAGATGGACAGGGCCCGCTGCGGCAGGACCATCCACGGTCCGCTCGAGCGCTGCCGCCAGGTCGGCGATGAAGGTCCAGTCGCGCCGGGGATCATCCGCTCGAACGGCGAGAGGGTGGCCTTCCCGGGCTGAATTCACCCAACCGGCCACCTGTGACACACCCAATCGGCTGGGTCGGGCCGCCTCGCCGGGACCGAAGAGGTAGCCCAAACGCATTACATGGCCCGCCGTGTCCTTTTCGAGGGCCACCGGGACCAGCAACTCTGCCGCCCTCTTGGCTACGGCATAGGGGGACGTCCCTGTGGGCTGGTGGGCATCGGTGAGCCCTTCGTCGCCGTCCGAGAGTCCAAAGACTCCGGACGAGCTAAGAAAGACGAAGGCGGCCGGACGGGTCCGGGCGCTGTACTCCAAAACAGCCAGGAGAGGTCGGACATTCAGGGCGACATACGCCGCCGCTGTCACGCCGAGCGTCTCGGCGTCCGTAGTAGTCCACGCTGCGTGCACCACCAGGTCTACTCCTGGTAGATCCGACGGCACCCCATCGGCGAGTTCAGCGGTAACCTGACGGATACCATCGTCCTCCCATGCCGCGTCGAACGAACGGTCCAGGCCGATCACCTCCCAATCGAGCCGAGCGAAGCCCAGGGCCAGAGCGTTTCCAACGAAGCCACCCGCTCCGGTAACCAGCACCCGACGTGGCTTCATTCCGGCCTCTCGGCGATGCTGACCGGATCGAAGTCGGTAAGGGCATTGGCATGCTCGGAGACGAGGCGGACCGCCTGCTCTACGTCGTTGGCCTCCAGCCCTTTCACGATGGGTGGGTGTGTTCCCGCGATGTCCGCCAGGTCGACTTCCAGATCGTTGCGAAGCGACATGACTTGATGAATACGCAGGTACAGCCCCGCCCATAGCTGCGCCAGTAATTGATGATCGCAGAGAAGGATGAGGGTTCGGTGGAAGGCCCCGTCCGCCGCAATCAGAGCCTCTCGGTCACCCGCCCCGGCCGCCTCTTCCATGGCCCTACAGGGTGCCCAAAGCGTGTCCACAGGGGTGCCGTTCTCCAGGATGCGGCGCACAGCCATCACCTCGAAGTGTTCTCGCATCTCGCAAATTTCAGCCACCTCTCGAACCGTCAGCGGCTTCACGCGTTTCCCCTTGTAGGCCGCGGTCTCTACCAGGCCATCATTCTCGAGGTCTTGGATCGCCTCTCGGATGGGCGCACGGCTTACGTTCAGCTGTTCGGCCAGGGCGGTCTCCACCAGCGCAGCCCCCGGACGGAGCTTGCCCGTGACGATTGCGGAGCGGAGGCGCTCGGCGACCTGCACCCTAAGGGGCGTCTGCTCGATTGGGCCTAGCGACGACGTAACTTCCGACTGCGCACCCTCGAGCTCGTCGGATTCAGCCATCTGCGTGTGCTCGTGTGGCGGGGGCCACACCGGTTACCTCGAGCGAGGAGATACTAGCGAAGACGTCGTCCTCGTCCCCGCCCCGCCACATAAGGACGGCGAAGCTTGCCTCGGCATCGAGTACAGAAATCCCGGCGTGCCATGTCCCTGGGTGGTAGGCTACGCCCATGGTGCCCTGGAGGACGAAGGCAAGCGCGCCTGCGGTGTCAGGGGCCCCAGCCTCGTCGGCCGGCATGACGGTCACTAGGTAGCGTGATACCCCCATTGGAAGAAAGAGCTGGGAGGCATGGGGGTGGCGCTCGACCGTTTCCAAGCGGACGGGGAGCGTCGAGGGAGCCACCCGATTCAGGTGGCACTGCTGCGAAAGACCGGGCACCGGCTCCAGCCACTGGCTGAACACCGACCGATCCCCCACTCCGGCCGGCGATTCGAGAAAGGTCCCGAACGGCGCAAACGCAGCCGGATCCGGGTCGCGAGCGACTAGGTGCATGCGCGCACCTCCGGGGGAGGCACCTGAGCACGCCAGTGAGCCGCGAGATCCCCACGCCGGCAGATCCACGTGTCGTCCCGATTCTCTATGTGTTCGATGAAAGCTCGGAGCCCCCCAATTCGACCGGGCTGCCCCAGGATGCGGGCGTGCATCCCTACGGACATCATCCGCGGGTGCACCGCGGCCTCCGAGGCGAGTTCCTCGAAGGCGTCGATGAGGAACTCTCCGAAGGCCCTCCCCGTCACGAGGGGGCCTCCCACGAGCTTCGCGTCGTTGGTTACCAGCGAGTACGGCACGACCAGGTGGGGCTGATCCGCCACCGAGACCCAGTAGGGGAGTTCGTCGTTGTAGGCGTCGCTGTCGTAGGTGAAGCCCCCGTGCTCGACGAGAAGCCGCCGCGTGACAGAGGACGGTGCGTAGCGGCAGTACCATCCTTCAGGAGCGCGGCCGACCAGTCGATGAATCGTATCGAACGCCCGGGTGATCTCATCTCGTTCCGTGGCCTCGTCGAGGAGGTAGTGCTCGATCCACCGCCTCCCGTGACACACCACGTCCCAATCGCTGTCGGCGACAGCCTGGGCCGCGGCAGGATTTCGCTCAAGGGCAAGCGCCGAGGCGAACACGGTGAGCGGCAGTTCCCGGTCGCGGAAGAGCCGGTATAACCGCCAGAACCCCACCCGACTCCCGTACTCGAACATGCTTTCCGCCCCGAGGTCCCTTTGGCCCACGGGCACCCGGGTCTGCGCCACCTCTGAAAGCGCTGCGTCGGAGCGTCCATCTCCATCCTCTAGGGAGTACTCCGACCCCTCTTCGTAATTCAGTACGAAATTTACGGCCACGCGTGCTCCACCCGGCCACCAGATATCCGGTGGGCTCGGGCCGTAGCCCACGAAGTCGCGTTGGGTCTCCACAATCAGTCTCGGGTCCCTTCGACTTTACAGAAGAAGCAACACCAGTCCCCGGTGGTGACGTTGGGGAGTGCCCGCAGCCCGAAGAACATCCCATCCGCCGGCGCCTCGAGTTGGGCGAGCGTGTCTCCGAACACATTTACGATCCGCGCAATCGGATCGCCCTTCGCCATCATGGTGAGGAACTCGACGCCCGGCTCCGGAATGAAGATCCCGGACGCAGGAGCGAGGAGCGCCTCCTGCTGACCCCGGTAGCGCGGTGACGGATACAGCGCCTCGCCAGGATACATCTCGTAGTGTCGTAGGATGTTGAGGATGCTGTCGGCCAGCTCACGACCCACGCGAGCGAACGCGGAGGGAGAGGTCGCGGAACGTCCACCAAGCTCCACGGTGATGCCGACCTTCCCGAGCTCCTTCATGTACGCCATGGGACTTCCCGACGGGTTGAAGGAGGACATGATGCACCCCCAACCCACGCCCATGGCCGTCGCTAACTCCACCGACTCGGGCCGCTCGTCCACGAAGATGGCCTTGTCGAGGAAGGAGTGGGATCCACCCGAATGAATCGAGATCTCCAGATCCGCGACAGGTCCCATGGCGGCCGCATGGGCGGCAGCCACGCGCTCGCTGAGGTAGCCGGCGGGGTTCCCCGGATAAATCCGGTTCATGTCGTAGGCGAAGGTGTCCGCCGGGTTGCCTCGCTGCGCCGCCTCGAAGGCCGGAACATTCAACACCGGACAGAGGACGAGCGTCCCCGACAATTGTGCTGGGTCCACCTCCGCAAGCGCGATCTGACAGGCCAACGGCCCCTCTGGCTCATCGCCGTGGATCGCCCCATTGACCCAGAAGCAGGGCCCCTCGTTGGGCCCATTGGCGACCACGACGGGAATCTCGAGGGGGGTCCCCCCGGCAAGTTCGGTTACGGGAATCGCCCCACGGACAGCGGTCCCTGGCGCTGCGCTGGCGGTTCCTACGGTGACGGTACGGGTCGACGTCATTTCAAATCCCCTTGAAATCCTCGTATTCTTTCAACTGTTCGGTCGTGTAGACCTGCATGAACTCGATCTCGATACCCCCCGCCTCGTCATCCAAAAAGGCGACCCATCCCTCAGGGTGCGGATGGGAGCCGTGGATCTGGCAGGCCTGGCAGATCCTGAGCTCTGCCCCCTGGGCTTTCGCGTGGTCTAGAGCCGCGTCGATGTCATCCACCTCGTAACAGATGTGGTGAAGACCTTCGGCACCCCGCTCCGCGATCCACTTCGCGAACCGTCCCTCGGGGTCCATGGACTCGCAGAGCTGATACTCGATTCCCCCGAGATAAAAAAGCGCCACCCGGTTCTGCGACTTGGGGTAGACCTCGATGTCCGTCGAGGCGGGAACGTGTAGAAAACGGGCGTAGGACTCCAACGCCTTCGCGGCATCTCGCACAGCGAAGGCCATGTGCTTGATCCCGCGAACATTCGGATTGTCTGATTTCATCGGTGCGTGTCCTGTCATGCGACGGAGGTTTCTTGGCGTATGGACGCGACCACCCGGGCCATGCGTTCCAGTGCTTCGTGGATGCGAGGAATGGGTTGAGTCAGGGAGAAGCGCGCGTAGTCGTCCGTGTAGTCCCCGTAGATCAGTCCTGAAAAAATCATGACCTGCCCTTCGCGGAGGAGGCGCTCGCAGAACTCTGTGGCGCCGATACCGGTCTCCGCGACCTTCGCGTAGACGTAGAAGGCCCCTTGGGTTTCGGCGAACGGTATACCCAGGGACGCGAGACCGTCGCAGAGCACCTTCCTGCGCTCGTCGTAGGTGCGGCGCATCTCCTCCACGCACTCCTGCGGACCTGTGAGTGCGGCAAGCGCGGCGTGCTGACTCACGGCGGCGGTGGAGATCGCGAAGGAGTGGTGTATCTCGGCCAGCGCCGGCACGAGGTCAGAGGGACCAGCAAAATAGCCGATCCGCCAACCGGTCATGGCGTAAGCCTTCGAGAACCCCGAAAGGGTGAAGGTACGGTCCTGCATGCCAGGGAGCGGTGCTACCGGCTGCACCGTGTGGCCTTCGAATGTGATGCGAGCGTAGATCTCATCGGACACCACGAGCAGGTCATGCTGGCGAGCCACCTCGCAGATCCGGACTACCTCGTCCGGCGGAATCACAGTTCCGGTCGGATTGCCCGGGTTGATGAGAACCAGAACCTTGGACCGAGGCGTGATGTATTCCCGAACGAGGTCGGCCGTGAGCGTGAAATTCGTGGCACTCGTGGTCCGGATGTTCACCAGAGTGGCCTCGCTGAGCTCGGCCGCTTGGTGGTACGGGTTGTACCCCGGGCACGGAACGAGCAGCTCGTCTCCCGGGTCCAAAAGTCCGAGTGCGAGCACGAACATCGCCTGCTGCCCACCCGGGGTAACCACGACGTCTTCCGGAGCATAGCGAGCGCCCCCGTGGGCCTCGATATTCTCTACGATCGCCTGGCGAAGCTCGGGAATTCCCAGTGGATGCGTGTAGTGAGTGGCCCCCGACGCCAACGCCTCCTGACCCGCGCGGATGATATGATCGGGCGTGTCTAGATCAGGGTCGCCACGGCCAAGTTTGATCACATCAGTCAGGCCCCCGGCTATGTCCATCATCCGGGTGACAATGTGGGCGTCCTTCAGCTTGATGCGTTTGGCGAGGCGACTTCGCCCCTGGGACACCCCAGTTTCAGAGTCCATAAATATCCGAGTACTTCTGCGTGAGGTGTTCAATGTAGAAGCTGGGGTCGAGTCCCTGTCCCGTCGCCATCTCCAGCAGCTGATCTCGTGAGTATCGCCGACCGTGGCGGTGAATGTGCTCGGTCATCCACTCTCTCAGAGGCAGGTAGTCCGCTGAAGACAATCCTTCCCGCACCTGGGTGTCTTTCGTAGCGGAATGGAAGAGCTGCCCCGCCATGACATTGCCGATGGTGTAGTTGCAGAAAGTGCCCACCTGGCCCGACGACCAGTGGACGTCTTGAAGCACACCAAGCCGATCATTCGGAACATCTATATCCAAGTACTCCTTCATCTTAGCTCCCCACATCTCAGGCAGATCCGCAACACTGAGACTCCCATCGATGAGCGCTGCCTCGATATCCACACGGAGCATGATGTGGAAGTCGTAGGTCAACTCGTCGGACTCCACCCTGATGAGCCCTGGCTCGACCCTGTTCACCGCCCGCCAGAAGGTTTCGGCGTCGATCCCCGCCAGCTGTTCGGGGAAGGCGTCGTGGAGTTCCCCATAATTCAGATCCCAGAACTCACGGCTCCTTCCTACGTGGTTTTCGAAGAGGCGAGACTGGCTCTCATGGGCCCCAAAGCTCACGCCACCCACTGCGTAAAGTCCGACGAGGTCAGTGGCCAGCGGCGTGCGGGTGTAAGCAGGGTCGCAGAACTGCTCGTAGAGACCGTGCCCCGTCTCGTGGAGGGTGCCGAAGAGGCTCTTGGGCATCCACTCGTCATTGACGCGCGTTGTGATCCGGACGTCGTTACGGGTGAAGGAGATCTCGAAAGGGTGGACGGTCAGGTCCAATCGCCCCCGATCTGTGTCGTAGCCGAGCTTCTTAGCCATTTTAAGGGCGAAGGCAAGCTGCGACTCCACCGCGAAGGGGCGTTGGAGGAAGTCAACCCTCGGCGCCTCTTTTTCGCTGATAGCCTTCAGCAGGGGGAGGAGTCCTTCCCTGAGTGAAGCGAAGAGCGGCTGAAGGGAGGCGACGGTCTCGCCCGGCTCAAATCTGTACATGAGGGCGTCATACGGATGCTCTTCATACCCAATGCATTCCGCCATCTCCCGGTTCAGGGCGAGGGTCTCTTCAAGAACCGGAGCGAAGGACGCGAAGTCGCTGTCCTCCCGTGCCTTCACCCACACCACCTGCCCCATGGCACCCACCTCGGCACGTTTGTGCACCAGAGCTGCCGGAATGCGAAGGTGATAGTCGATGGCCTCCCTGACCTGCGTGCAGATCGTGCGTTCGACACTGCTTACGTCGAGATTAGCGGTCTCGGCCTCGGCCTTCTCCAAGAGACGACGGGTGTCGTCCGCGACCAGGCGGTCACGAGCGAGCACGGTCAGCGTGGCGAGCTGCTTCGCGCGTGTGGCAGCCCCACCCGAGGGCATCATCGTCCTCGAGTCCCAACTGAGCATCGACTCAGCGCAGAGGATATCGTTGACCTCTCCCATACGCTCTAGGAACGCTTTGTATCCCATGCTGTGGCCTCTTTTTCCCACGATGGGGCCCGATTTGCATCGGAGCCTCGGGTACCGTAGTCTGTATGTTGTCGACAATCCACAGGCGACTGAGCAACCTGCCCTCCGTCGACCGGGCTTGTCAAGCAGGTGCCTCGACACCCGTCACATGGGCTGCTTCAGCGCTCCGGAGATGTATGAACGAAGAGCTTCGGTGGAACTTCGACGAACTCGTGGACATGGCGGTGACCGGGCAGGTGAGTCAGCCCGCGATGCGTCGCGGCGGATACGTCCACTGGCCCGATGGCGTCGGTGTCATCCTCCCCGGCATGCACGGGATCACCTATAACGCGCGGGTGGGCGACCGGGCCTTTGGTTGGGCTGGGGACCACGTAGAGCCAGGGGTTTCCATAGCCAACCCAGACGAACAGGCCGACTACGCCCTGCACTATTTGAGCTGTATCGGGAACGAGGCCGAGGTCGTGACAGGCCTAGCTCGGGGTGCCCGCGGCGTGGTTACGGGCGAGCATGCCCGTCTTCTCGTTGATTTTCCCCCCGAAGTCCTCGAGGAGATGACCATCGGCGACACCGTCCAGGTCCGGACCCGGGGTCGCGGACTTCGGCTGCTGAGCCATCCCGCCCTCGAATTCAAGCAGACCAGCCCTTCCCTTGCCCGGGCGCTGGCACTCGAGATTCAGGGCAATAAGGTGACGTGTCCCGTGGCCATGGAGCTCCCGCCCCGCATCATGGGCTCAGGTGCCGAACTAAACGCCGAGTTCGTAGACCAGGACCTCATGTCTGGAGACCGAGCCCTGATGGCGGAACTCGGTATTGATCAGATGCGCCTTGGGGACCTGATCGGAATCCGGAATGTCGACCATCGTTTCGGACGCTCCTACCGAGATGGATGGGTGGCCATCTGCCTCTGCATCCACGGAGACTCGGTCATGACAGGCCACGGACCCGGAATCCTTACCCTCATCACAGGTCCGGCCGACCTCTTGGACTTTCATATCGAACCCGAAACGAACATAGCCCACTCCCTCGGCATCCGGGGTTCGACATGACCCAACAGAATTCGATCGCCACCAACGAAGTCGATCTCATTGCGGTCTCCGTGGCTGGAGTCGTTGCACACCCCGCCTTCCCGGGATTGCCCGCTGAGCCCTATCGGCTGGCAAACGACGGCACGCCCTTTCTGCTCCCCACCTACGGGGGCATCGTCTACAACGTCTCGACGGGAGATCGAGCCTTCGGATGGGCAGCAGACTGCATCCATCCGGGCGTGAGCATCCACCAGCCCGACGACAACCAGAACCGGGGGTTAAACGTCTTCGCCTGTGTTGGGAATCGAGCCCGTGTGGTGTCCGGCGGGGCCGCAGGGACGACGGGGGTGGTCACCGGCAAGTCCGGCCGCTTCTCCGAGCAGGTCATCGTACACATCGCTCCTGAGGCCAGGACCCGTATGGCCGTGGGGGACCAGGTGCTGATCCGAGCCGAGGGTGTGGGCCTCAGCCTCACGCATCACCCCGGAGTCACGCTCAAGGGGATTTCGCCGGGACTATTGGCCGCGCTGCCGGTTCGTGAAGAAGAGGGACATGTCGCCTTCGGCGTGACCGCACAAATCCCCGCGCACCTCGTCGGCGCCGGGCTCGGCCTGACCTCTGAAGGCGGAAGCCTACACATGCAGTCCACCGACAGGGAGCTGTTGGCGGAGCTACGACTAGATCAACTACGCCTCGGCGATCTGGTGGCGCTGGACGACACCGACAGCCGTTACAACCACGGATACCTGCGTGGCGCGCGCGCGATCGGCGTGGTTGCCTCCACCGATGGTCCCCGAGCCGGTTACGGACCGGGAATCGCCATCCTCATGACCGCTCCCGCCGGGCAACTCGGGAGCTTCGAGTCGCCTGAAGCCAACCTCGTCCAACTTCTGAATCTGGAAGACTGACGCCGTGATTCCTATGACCGCAGTGACCGGAGAGAGTCTCGGCGTGTTCGTTGTCGAAGTCCTTCGGGCGATGGGACTCCCTGAGGAGGAGGCCGAGATCTTTGGTGGTGCCCTCCTCTTCTCCGAACTCCGCTTCCACCCCGGCCACGGCCAGGGGGTCAAGAAGCTGAGGCGCTACGGCGAGCGGTTCGCACGAGGGCTCGTGGACCCCTCCGCGCCGTGGGAACCGGTAAAGGAGAGCCCCGCACTGGCCTTGGTCGATGCCCACAACGGAATCGGCACGGTCGCCGCCGCCCGAGGCATGCGCCTGGCCATCGAGAAGGCCAAGGTATGCGGAATCGGACAGGTAGTGGTCCGGAATTCCACACACTTCGGCTCAAGTGCCGTACATGCATGCCTGGCGGCAGACGAGGGATGCATAGGCATCGCCCTCACCAACGCCGGGCCCGAGATGGCACCATGGGGTGCACGGGAAGGTGCCGTGGGCACGAATCCTTGGGGAATCGCCGCACCCACCGGACTCGGGTTCCCAGCAGTGCTCGACATCGCCCTTACTACGGCCGGAAAGGGCATGATGACCTGGAATGCCCAAGAGGGGCGCTCCATGCCGCTGGACTGGGCGCTCACGCCCGAGGGGGAAGAGACGGACGATCCGAGCGCCGCCATGGCCGGAGCCCTGCTGGGTATCGGACGTTACAAAGGCTATGGGCTGGCGTTTATGACCGACGTGCTCACCGGTGTCATCGCCGGAGGCGGGTACGGTCTCACGCCGTACTCCGTCGAGGGGAAAATGGACGTGAGTCACACACTGATCGCCCTTGATATCGATTGGTTCATGCCGCTCGAGGAATTCCGGAAACGGATGGACGACTTCGCGTCGATGGTAAAGTCCAGAGCCCTTCGACCGGGCTTCGATGAAATCCTCATCCCTGGGGAGCAGGAAGCTAGACGCGTCGCCCGAAAGTCCGCGGCCGGAGTCCCTTTGGAGAACGGAGCACTCGACGACCTCCGAGTTCTGGGAGCAGAGCTCGGCGTCACCGCGGAAATCGTCGTCGTGGGCCCGTGGGAGGACGCAACGCTTTGAAGCCCCTTCCCTCTTCCTTCTACGACAACGTCCGCCAGCGACTGCGGGAGCGGGCTCAAGGAGACCGACTCGACGGGCTTCTGCTGCTAGGAGCCGGGAATGTTGGGTACGCGACGGGCTGGCACTTCTCCGTGAACGAGCGCCCTATGGGACTCTGGCTCCCGGTGGATGGCGCAGCGCTTCTCCTCGTGCCTCATCTGGAGCTTGAGAACGCTATGGAGGTGCCCGGGGTTGAGGTACGTACCTACGACGAGTTCCCTGGTGAGCGTCCCCCAGTCCTCTGGATGATCGAGGAGGCAGGTGCGAAGCAGATCGCAGTGGACAGGTTGGACGCCAACCTCCTTGCGCCGGCACGGGCAAGCCTCACCCGACTGGACCTCGTTGACCACGCGAAGCCGGAGCGCGCGGTCAAAGACGGCGCAGAGTTTGGGTTAATACGTGAGGCTGCGCGTTTCGCCGACATGGTCCTAGAGCGACTCCTCTGGATGGGGGGAGACATCATCCAACAAGGCGGAACGGAGGAGGACCTGCTCGAGGACTGCACCGGGCATGTAAGGAAGCTCCTTTCGGCGACCCACGGGGAAGCCTTCCAGGGAACGCAAACACGCATCACGGCATCGGTCCACTCCGGCTCGCGGGCCGCCCTACCGCACGGCTCCGTGACGGCCCGCCGCCCTCTTCCCGGAGACCCCATCGTGGCTGGAATCGGGTGCAGCCTCGGGGGCTACCATGCCGAGAGCGGGGCGACCCTCGTGTTAGGAGAGATTCGCCCCGAGCAACGGCGGGTGATGGAGGCTATGGCCGAGGCTGGCGCTGCCACGGTCCACGCGCTCGAGCGGGGTTGGACTTGCTCCGAGGTGAACGAGGCCGCGCTCGCCCCCATTCGGGGTGCTGGGTTGGCGGACTCGATTCGCCACCGAATCGGCCACGGAATGGGCGTTGAGGGGCACGAGGCGCCTTGGCTCGCACCCGGTGACCACACCCCCACCGCCCCAGGCATGGTCTTCTCGTGTGAGCCCGGCGTGTACCGCCCGGGTTTGGACGGATGGCGTACCATTGATACCCTCGTGGTCGGTCATGAAATGGTTGAGCTGGCGAGCCGCTTCCAGACCCGCCACCCTCTTGAGACTCGAACCCTTTCCTGCTGAGGAGCCCGTTGTATGCCGGAACCCGCTGCCTGGCGTTATCAGAAAATCACCAAGCCCATGTTCGACCTTCCGACCCCGCACCTAGTGCTCACGGGACGGGTGCTGACCATGGTGGGGGACGTCATCGAAGACGGATACGTGGAGCTACTGGAGGGCAAGATCGTGGCGGTCGGTCCCCGGGCCGACTTGGAGGCGGGGTCCGCATTAGTGGAGGAGACCGGTGGTACTCTGATGCCGGGCCTCATCAATAGCCACGCGCACCTGAATTGGGACGGCATTCACGATCTCGCTCGCCAATCGATGGACGACCCTCGTCCGATCTCGGCGTTCAAGGCAGCCGGAAACATGCTAAAGAGCTTACGAGCCGGCGTCACGATGGTCCGAGACCTAGGGTTCCACGAGATGAACCTTTTCTCCAAGCAGGCAGTGGAACAGGGGATTTTTCCGGGACCGAGACTGAAGGTCTGCGGGGCTGCCATCATCCAGACGGGAGGGCATACCTACTGGGTCTGCAAGGAGGCCAGCGGTGCGGACGAGATGCGCCGGGCGGTTCGGGAACAGGTCAAAGGAGGAGCAGACCTCATCAAGATCATGGCTTGCCACGACACCCTCGAGTTCACCGACGAGGAGCTGCACGCCGTCATCGACGAGGCACATCGCAACGGCCTTCCCATTACCGCGCACGCCACCTACGACGCCTGCATTGAGCGAGTAGCCCGCTTCGGGGTGGACTGCATTGAGCACGGAGGGTCCATGTCGGACGCCACCGTGGCACTACTCCTGGAGAATGAGATCCCAGTGGTCACGACCTTCGCGCCCCTCGTACAGCAGAGCCAACCCGACATCGCGCGCCGCTTCGGGATTCCTGAGTGGAAAATCGAAGAACGACAAAAGGCGGTGGCCAACCCGGATCGGTATGAGGGGCTGGTGAAGGCTGCCCGCGCAGGTGTCTCCATCGTCTTCGGGACCGACGCAGGGAGTCCGGCGGTCGAGCATGACGTCATTGCACCAGAACTCGCCCATATGGTGAAGGTCGGAGTGTGCACGGACAATATGGATGCCCTGGCGTCCATCACCGTTCGTGCAGCCCGGCTCTCGAAGATGGATCACTTAGTGGGTACGCTTGAGGTCGGGAAGGCGGCCGACCTCATCGTGGTCGATGGCCGTCCGGACCACGATCTGAGCAACCTAGAGTGCGTAACGACGACCTTCGTCGGTGGCCGAAGAATGTACGGATGAGCCTCCTCACAGATCGCCTGGCCCCCCGTATCCTCGAAGAAGACGGTGCCTTCCGGACCCGCATGCTCGGTATCGCGGCTGGCCTAACCGACGTTATCGCTCTGGGACGAGGTGACCCGGACTTCCACACGCCGGCCCACATCGTGACAGCCGCCAAAGCGGCACTCGACGCCAACCAGCATCACTACACCGGCCCCACAGGGATCCCGGAGCTTCGCGACGCGATCGCCGCGGACCTCAACTCCCAGTACGGGCTCGATTACAGGTCCGATGAGATCGTGGTCACAGCTGGGGCCCAAGAGGCCATCATGCTCACCATGCTGGGTCTCTGTTCACCCGGAGACGAGGTGCTCATTACGAGTCCCCGGTTCACGACCTACGACACGGCGGTTCATCTCTGTGGAGGCACACCCGTACCCGTCCCCACCTTCGAACGGGACGACTTCGCCCTAGATGTGGCGGAAATCGAGAAACGGATCACCCCTCGCACCAAGATGTTCGTGCTGGTGTCCCCCAATAATCCGACTGGAGCCGTGACACCTCCGGCGGCGATCCGGGCGATCGCCGACCTGGCCATAAGGCACGACCTCATCATCGTGGCCGACGAGATTTACGGGCGGATGATCTATACGCCGAATGAGCATCTCTCCATCGCCACGCTTCCCGGCATGCGCGAGAGAACGATCACGCTCAACGGCTTCTCCAAGACATACGCCATGACCGGATGGCGGATCGGGTACCTCGCCGCCCCCGCCGACTTGGTGGAGGCGTTGACCGAACCGCGGCACACCCTCTCAATCAACAGCTGCACCATCAGCCAGCACGCCGCACTGGCGGCGCTCACCGGTCCGCAGGAACCCATCGATGCGATGATGGAGACATACGGCGAACGTCGGAGCTGGCTCATGCCCGCTCTGACCGAGGCTGGCTTCACCTACGGCCACCCCGGAGGAGCCTTCTACATCTACACGAACGTCTCATCTTCGGGGCTCACGGCCCCCGACTTTTGCCTGCGCCTCCTCCAGGAGGCGGGAGTGATGGTCTTCCCGGGGACCATGTTCGGGGACGACAGCACCGACTATATCCGAATCAGCTATCTCCAGCCGCTCCCGATGATCCAGGAGGCGGTTGAACGCATCGCCTCCTTCACCTCCCGCGTCAGAACCGCCTCATGAGCACGCCCGAATCGAAGAACCCCTTCGTCGGCATCCAAGTGAGTCCCATCAGTTTCGTAGACGAGGGCGTAGACACGGTTCTGGACACGCTGCAGAACCGGGTCGGCGTCAACGTCCTGATGCTGGGCACCGTGAGCTGGCTGGGACTCAAGTCCGGTCGTTCGATCAGCCACGAGGTCGACGGGTGGCCCGATCACGGCGTCCCGGAACCGTACCAGATGCGGGGCGGGGCCTACTTCGACCCGGACCCCCGCTACTACACCGATACGTTCATGGCTGACTTCAGGAGCCAGGATCCCGAGTTCGAGGGTCGCGACATCCTGAAGATGGTGATTCCCGAGGCACACGCCCGCGGCATGAAGGTCTACATCGAGCTGATGGAGCCCTTCTTCAAGTATGCCGGGCACGGATCGGCCGGAACGGTTGAGACCCCTAAGCTGGCCCAGGCCATGGAGGTGGACCTCTTCGGTCGTCTAGGCTCTGAGCCCTCGACCTCGCATCCCGAGTACCGACGCTGGATCCACTCCATGATCGAGGACCAGGTGCGCAACCACCCGATCGATGGCGTGATGTGGTGCAACGAGAGGAATTCCCCGCTCGATACGCTGATTCAGGGAGGCGCACCAGGCGACTTCTCCGAAGCGGCGCGCCGTGAGGCCGTGGAGCGTGGCATTAATGTGGAGGCGTGCCGGCAGGCCCTTCTCCGTCTCTACGATTTCATGCAGGAAGCAGCGGCGGGAAAGACCTTCACGGACGGCCCGCTGATAACCTTCCTCCGCGTACTCCTGGACAACCCCGAAGCCCTCGTCTGGGAAAAATTTTGGCTTGAGCGGAACAAGGACCTAGACCGGGAACTCTACGGCCTGGTGAAGTGGTGCAAGCCGGACCTTCCGTTCGGGCTGAACGTGTGGAACCGCAATCACTTCAACCTGATCCGCCGCGCGCAGTGGCCCTGGGCCGAACAGACGCGCTACGCCGACTTCGTGAAGCCCATCACCTACCAACATCAGGCAGGTGAAATCTGGGCCAAAGAGCTCTCGTTCTTTCGGAAGACGATTCTGCGGGACTTCGAACCCGACGAGGCCACCCGGGCGCTGTTTCGGATCCTTGGACTGAACGAGGCCCCGTTCGAGGAACTGGTATCCACTGGAATGGACCCTGACAGCTACGTCCACGGCCAGTGCGCGGACGCCGTGCGGGGCGTGGATGGACAGGCAAACGTCTATATGGGTATCGGGGTGGACGCCCCACGGATGCGCCCCGAGGTCGCGAAATGCTCGCAGGACATCGTGTACCGCTCGGTGATGGCCACCTACCGGGCCGGTGGGGACGGGGTGGTCTTAGCTCCGAACTACGCCTCTATGCACCTGACCCACCTAGATGGCGTGGCCCAGGCCCTCGAGGAACTAGGACTGAAGTGAGCGTCGAACGACCAGCCGTCAAAGGAGGGTCCATGAAGTCGCCACCCTTGTTGGAGGTGCGCGACCTCCAGACAAGCTTCAGCCTCGGCGGACGTGAGCCGCTGGTCGCTGTAGATGCGATCGGGTTTACGGTGGACCATGGAGAGACACTCGCCGTCGTTGGCGAGAGCGGGTCGGGCAAGTCGGTGACGGCGCTCTCCATCATGCGCCTGCTTCCGCCCAGGGTGGGACAGATCACCGGAGGATCGATCCGGCTCGGCGACCGAGAAATCACCACGCTATCTGAGGAAGAGATGCGCGCCATTCGCGGCCAGGAGATCGGGATGATCTTCCAGGAGCCGATGACGAGCCTAAACCCGGTGCACACCGTGGGCGTACAGATCGCCGAAGTGCTCATCGAACACGAAGGGCTCACTGCCCCGGAGGCCCGGGAGCGGGCTATCGCCCTGATTGAGACCGTCGGCATTTCAGAGCCGATGCGGCGCGTCGACAACTATCCCCACGAGATGTCGGGAGGAATGCGCCAGCGCGCCATGATCGCCATGGCGCTGGCGTGTCGTCCGAGTATCCTCATCGCCGACGAGCCGACGACCGCTCTCGACGTCACCATCCAGGCTCAAATCTTGGATCTCATGGAAGAGCTCCAGGCCCGGCTCGGGATGGCGCTCATCTTCATTACGCACGACTTGAGCGTAGTGGCTCAGATGGCAAAGCGGGTCGTGGTCATGTACGCCGGACAAGTCGTGGAGGCCGGTCCAGTGGCGGAGATCTTCAGCAACCCCAAAATGCCCTACACCGCCGGACTCATAGCATCGATTCCCCGGCTGGGCAGCTCGAGACGGGGCCAACGCCTCCCAACCATTCCCGGGCACGTCCCCTCGCTTTCGGAACGTCCGTCCGGTTGCCGATTCTCCACCCGATGCCGCCACGTACAGCCTGACTGCAGAGCCGGGTCTCCCCCCCTTGAACAGGTCTCCGACGGACGCGAGGTGCGGTGCCTGCGTTGGCGTGATCTGGACCTGACTTCGGAAGGTGCTTCGTGACGAACGACATTCTTCGCGTGGAGGGTCTCGTGAAGCGCTTCCCCATTCGAGGAGGCACGCTTAATCGCGTGGTCGATCATGTCCAGGCAGTGAATGGCGTGTCCTTCACCGTGCGCCGCGGAGAGGTTCTCGGGCTCGTGGGTGAGAGCGGTTCAGGGAAGACTACCGTGGGCCGCCTCGTGCTACGGCTCGCGGAGGCGACCGCGGGTAAGGTGATCTTCGACGGGACGAACCTCCTAGAACTGTCGAAAAGAGACATGCGGCTCTTCCGGAAGCGAATGCAGATCATCTTCCAGGATCCCTACGCGAGCCTGAACCCACGGGAGAAGGTTCGGACAGTCCTCGGACACGCCCTGGCATTGCATCGCATTGGTACGCCCGAGAGCAGGAGCGAGCGTACCGTAGAACTCATGCGCAAGGTAGGGCTCTCTCCCGCTCAATTGGACCGATTTCCCCACGAATTCTCCGGCGGGCAGCGCCAGAGAGTCGGAATCGCTCGAGCTTTGGCGGTAAACCCCGAGTTCTTGGTGGCGGACGAGCCGGTCTCAGCGCTCGATGTGTCCATCCAGGCCCAAGTGATCAACCTCCTGAGTGATCTCAAGGATGAGCTGGACCTAACCATGCTCTTCATTGCCCACGACCTGGCAGTGGTGGAGCACATATGCGATCGGGTAGCCGTGATGTACCTCGGCAAAATCATGGAGATCGCTCCCTCCGGGGCCTTGTACGACAAGCCGAATCATCCGTATACCGAGGCGCTCCTCTCGGCGATCCCGGTGCCGGAGCCCGGCCGCGCTCGGAAGAGGACCGTCCTGACCGGGGACATCCCCAGCGCGATCAACCCTCCCTCCGGATGCGTCTTTCGGAGTAGATGTCCGCGTGCGAAGGCCATCTGCGCACAAGAGACGCCCGAACTGAAGCCGGTCGGCCCGGACCACTTCAGCGCCTGCCACCTAACGACCTGAGTAGGGCACCCACCCCACAACACCATGCCATACGCCCGCACACACGTCGCCACCGAGATCGTCGCTCTGTACCGACACCAGCTAGAAGGTTGCCGCCGGGAGGACAGGGTGGGCTACTCGATGGTTCACCGAGGTGATCCTGAGAGCGCTTAGCTTTCTTCTGCTGGGGCTACTGTCCCCAATCAGGCGTCACTGACTAGAGGACACCGTTCTCGTAGGAGACCTCATACGGGCCGTCGAACTTACCAGCCACTTAGGTGCCCTTCCCCTTCAACTGACCGTTCTCGTCGTAGCGCTCAGCCAGTCCGCCTAGCTCACCATTCACGCGGGCACCCTTCGGTAGAATGGCTCGTTCGCGTCCTGGTTCCAGCGCATTTTCCGATTCCGCACTCCATAAACCAAGACAGGACCCTACCGCGGGAAGAGCCCCGACAAGCCCAACGTGAACCCAACATCCGGGGCTTGGTCCGTGACACCCACAGCAGCGGCCGCGTCCAGTTGCCATCGCGGGTTCAGCAGAAAGGTGCCTCCGAAATTGACGACACCGACGTTGCCGCCGTGCTGGTCTTCCGTGATCTGCTCGAAGGCGATTTCAACGAAGGCGCCGAGCGAATCAGTGAGCCTCTTCCCGACCACGGCACCGAAGATGCCGGACATAAAGCGTCGGCCGTCATCGCTATCGTAGAGGATCCCAGGCATGACCCCGATCCCCCAATCGCCCTCCAGCGCCCACTCTGCCACAAACCGGAGCGAGGGCCGCGTCCCGCTGCCGCGGAAATCTTCCGATCCCGTGGGTAGGTCGGTGTGAACCAGGACGGCCATCGCAGGGGCGCTCCCCGTCTCTTGAGCGAAGAACGCCCACTTCACGCCGACCGCTAAGTCAGAGACACCGTTGGTCGTGAGCCCGGCTGATCCCCGCCCCTCTTTGAGCGTGCTTCGGATGAACCAGTCCGACTCGAGGCGGAACTCCCAGGCGTCCGCGATGCCAACGCGGAAGAGGAAGGGAGTGGTCCAGTTCCCAAGCTCCGTTCCAAGGTCCTCCGTTTGGTCGAACGCGACGGAACCTTCAACCTGGACGCTGCCCTTACCGACCGTCGAACTGGATTCGACGAAATCGGGCCGGTCCGTACCGATGGACTGGGAGAGGGCGGTCCTTGGGACAATCGCTAGTGTCAGGGCAATGAGTACAACAGAACGAAAGTGAAACATGGCAATCCAGATCGGTGACGTATTAGGCTTGCCTAAACTATCTGGGATCTCCGATTTGCCAAGGACCGTGGCCGGCTCCAACCGCCGCAGCAACTCGGAGATCTCACCTACAGCCGAATTAGGTTCTGGGTCACGGACGCACATCCTCCAACGCAGACGAGCGAGGTTATGTCCGCGCAGGAAGCCGATGAAGCAAGCTGTGCATCAACCCCAACGGGGATGGCTGCTGGGGCGAGCACGAACAGCAGGGGTTCTTCATGCCCCTATCCTGCTCCGCCCCACTCAGGCCCACAACTAACGACGAGTGACACACTGCTAGGCAGCTAGGTGTGGCTGGGTGCCACGGAGGGGGGGCTATCGGGCGGCGAGGCTCGACAGAAAGGAGTAGGCGGCGGCCTACTGGTCACCTCCACCCAGCGGGTCGCCGTAAAAGCGCCACGAAGCCTGGTGGTCGCGATCGATTTCCTGGCCGGTAAGACGCGCCCGCACCATCTCGACCGGCATGCGACCGCCGAGCAGCACCGCGTCGTGGTACTCACGCGCGGTCATCTGCCCTGAATCGACGAGCTCCTCGTAAAGCGCCCTGAACTGCAACGCGCCCATCATGTAGCCGACCTGGTAGAGAGGTGAGTACGTGCTCTGGAAAGACCGGCGCACCTCGGCCTCCGCGTTTGCGTACTCGTGACCAACCCGCTCCACGAGGAAGTCGATGGCTTCCTGGGGCGTCATCTGCTCCAGGTGGAAGGAGAGCGAGAAGATGATCCGGGCCGCCCGGTGCATGCGCCAGAAGAGCATGCCGATCTTGTCTTCCGGACCGCGCGTAAACCCCTGATCCCAGAGGAGCATCTCCCAGTACACGGCCCATCCCTCACCCCAGAACGGTGTGCGGAACATGTTGCGGTGACCGTTGAAGCGATCACTCATGAAGCCCTGCAGGTGGTGCCCCGGGATCAGCTCGTGATGCACGGTCGCGCGGTTGAAATGGGGGTTGTTGCCCCGCATGCTCATGAGCTTGAGGTCGTGCCCCATCGTGTTCGTAGGATACGACACACTGAGCACTTCTCCCCCCGTGAAGAACGGATTGATGAGCTGCCGCTCCGGCGTCATCATCTGCATGCGCCAGATCTCGGCGGCGAGCGGTGGGAGCGTGATCGTTCCGCTCTCCTCAATGAAGGTGAGCGACTGGTTCGCGAGCTGCCGAATCACTTCCGGCTTCCCGCCCGGAGGCACCGCGAGCTCCTTCACCGCCTCCTGAGCACCCTGCCAGTTGTCGCCGTATCCCATCTCACGGGAGGCGATGAGGAGCTGCTCCTCACACCACGCGAGCTCGGCATAGCCGATCGCGATCAGCTCTTCGGCCGCATAGGGGATCATCTCGTGTGCGAGATGCGCTCGCAGGCCCTCGGCACCGATGGGGTCTCCGATGATGGGGTCCTGATCGCTGCCCAGGATTCCCGCGAGATCTTCCCGGATGACGTCGACGTGCGCTGCGATCGCCTCGTCCGCTCTGATGTACGCCGTCTCGGCCCACCATGTGAAAAGAGGGTCGTAGCCGGAGTAGTAGGTGTACCAGTCCCGGAGAGTGCGGCGAAGCGAGCCCAGATGATTGGCAGCTCGAAACGCTGAGACTCGCTCGGCTCGCGAGGGCTCGCCCGACGAGGAAGACCGCAGCGTCGAAGTGAGGGCCTCGACCTCGTCCGCCAGATCGTCCAGGGTCTGCGCCGCGACCCGACCCACGATCGGCTCTCGATCTCGCCGCCGCTCCTGCAATTCGGTGATGATCGGCGCGAACGGAATCAACGGAGCCATCTCCGCCGTGAAGCGCTCTTCGGCCTCCAGCGTCTCGAGTTCGAAGACCAGGCGGTTGCTCAACATCACGTAGTCAGCCTGCCCCTCGTGGTTCAGGGCCTCGAAGTCGAGCTCCTCGAGCCGGGACTGCCATCCTCGGTAGAGGAGTCGCAGGCGTGCCCGCAGGGTCGGAGAGAACTCGACGTCGTACCGCCGGTGCAGTGCGGCGCGGTCTTCGGCGTAGCGCTCCAGAGCCACCCGGAGATCACTCTGGCCGTTCGCGAACGACACGAGGTCATCGAGCGACGGAACGTCGGCGACGACTCCTTCCTGCGGCGGATTCTCGAGCGTTTGTGCGCGGATCGCGCCAGGGAGCACCCATGCCGAGAGGACGATCATGAGCAGCGCTTGGGCGTGCTGCAGCGGGATGTGGCGAGTCGCAGCAAACATCGGTCTCTCATCCAGGTCGATGGTTTTCTAACGTTCGAAGGTACATAAGTGCTACTTTAGCTTTCGCACAGCGCGCTGCCCATTGTGGGGCCGGAATCTCGTGGTTCCGCCCTCCTGCCCCCTCTAGGAGTCGCCATGAACTGGCAGGATGTCTGGACCCTGTACCGTCGAGAGCTTCGCTCTGCATTTCGCGAGCGGACGATCGTGGTGAACAGCATCCTCATGCCGGTCTTCCTATATCCGGTCATGATGTGGGTGATGTTCACGGGACTGATGTTCGTGTCCGGCCTGACCGATCGCGCGCACTCCCGTGTGGTGCTCCTCGATGCGCCACGCAATCACCCGGTTCTGATGGATACGTTGGAGAATCGGGAAAACGTCGAGCTTCGCGACCAGATCAGCGCGGACTCTGCGGTCTCGCTCATACGAATCGGCGAACTCGACGCGCTCGTGGAATTCGCACCGCCTGGTGCGGAGGGTGACAAGCTCGCTGACAACTTTCAGGTCGCCATCTCCTACGACCGCGCCGTGGCGCGCAGCCGAAGGGCGAGCGACCGGATCGAGGCCATCGTCGACAACTACCGAGAGGAGTGGGTCGACTCCGAGGCCGCTGAACTCGGCATCGCTGGTGCGGAACGCGAGCAGTTCCGGATCGTGCAGGAAAACGTATCGAGCGACGAACAGATGGGTGCGCTCCTCCTCGGCATGATGATCCCGCTCTTCCTGGTCCTCATGGTGGCGCTCGGTTGCTTCATCCCGGCGATCGACAGCACTGCCGGAGAGCGAGAGCGCTCGACGTGGGAAACGTTGATGACGGTCTCCGCGTCCCGGTTGAGCGTCGTGACGGCCAAGTACCTCTATGTCGCGACCGTGGGGATCATGGCCGGGGTGCTCAACGTCACAGCGGTGTTCCTGTCGCTCGGCGCGATCATGGCCCCCCTACTCGCCGAGGCGGGCGATCAGTTCCAGTTCACGCTGCCGTTCCTCGCCCTGCCCGTGATGATCGTCGCGGCGATTTCTCTGGCGCTCTTCTTCGCGGCCGCGATGATGATTCTTGCCTCGTTCGCGCGAAGTTTTAAGGACGGACAGGCCATGGTGACGCCGGTCTATTGGCTCGCTCTCTTGCCCATCGTGCTGGGTCAACAGACGGATCAGACCCTGACGCCCATGATCGCTGCGATCCCGGTCGCCAACGCGGCGATGATGATCCGTGACGCGATCAACGGGGTCTTCCTGTGGCCACTCATGGCTGAGACGCTCGTCGTCCTGCTGGTGATGGTGGCGCTTTGCCTCATGCTCGCTCGCATGGTGCTTCAGTTCGAGGACCTGCTCATGGGCTCTTTCGACGGGAGCTTCTGGCGCTTCGCGAAGGAGCGCCTTCTGAACCGGAACGGCAAGAAGACCGCCGGGGCCAAACAAGGAGTTGTCTGACATGGAAAACGCCATGGTCCGCGTCGAGGGACTGCAGAAGTCCTTCTGGGACGAGTCTCGAGGAGAGATCCGCGCTGTCGACGGCATCGACTTCGACTGTCGACCCGGGGAGATCTTCGGGCTCCTCGGGGCCAACGGCGCCGGCAAGACGACAACCCTCCGAATGCTCGCGACGATTCTGAAGCCCACCGGCGGGAGAGCTTCGCTCAATGGTCACGACGTGCTCGCCGAGCCGGAAGCGGTTCGCCGCTCGCTGGGTTTCTTCTCCGCGTCGACGGCCCTCTATCCGCGGCTGACCGGCCGAGAGACCCTCGAGTTTTTCGCCCGAATCAATCAGTACCCGCCGGACCGCGTGGCTGAGCGCGTCGACTCTCTCATCGATCGATTCGGGATCGCCGAATATGCCAACGCCCGTGTGGAGAAACTGTCGAGTGGAATGAAGCAGAAGATCTCCATCGCGCGGACGATCGCTCACGATCCACCCATCCTCATTTTTGATGAGCCGACGGTGGGACTGGACGTGATGGCCGCGATCGAAATGCAGCGTGTCGTCGGCGAACTCCGCGATGAGGGGAAGACGATCATATTCTCGACACACATCATGAGTGAGGCCGAAAAGTTGTGTGACCGGATCGGCATCATCCATCGGGGTCGGATTCTCGCGTTAGGCACCCTCGACGAGCACCGACAGGCGACGGGTCAGCACTACCTGGAGGACATCTTCGTGCACTACGTCGCGGCCACGGGCGCAGGTGGTGGCGCAGCGGCGGCGATCGGAGCGCCCGGCCCCGGGGAGTCCGGTCAGTGAGTGGAGAACCTTCCGTAGGAGGAAACCGGAGCGTTCTCCTTACGCTGTTCCGGTACGAGATCAAGCGCCTTATGCGCGATACGCGCATGATCCTGATCGCGATCGTGGCACCACTCGTCCTCTTCCCCGTCATGATCTTCGTGATGCGGGCGGTCGAGCAGAACGAGGAGAGACGACTCGAGGATACCGTATACGAATACGCCGTAACCGGTGACGAAGCTGAGTGGGGCCGGCGGATGGTCGCGGCCGCTCTTGAACTGGAAGCGAATGATCCGGACACGACCCGGAACCCGGTTCGATTCCAGGAGGTCCAGACGAACGAAGCCGACTCACTGTTGATTGCAGCGGAGATCCATGTCGTCGTCGAAGCCCTGTCGCCCGAGGCATTCGAGCGGATTCGTGCGGAGGAAGAGGCCGTGGCTGACGCGGAACGTGAAGCTGCGGGGGAAGAAGACGAAGCAGAGGAAGAGGACGAGTCCGGGCCTGAGCTGTCGCTGCCCGTGGTGCGCCTCAGGCATCGAGGCCAGAGTGACTTTTCACGCACGGCATCGCGTCTGCTCGGGAGCCGGATCGCGGAAGTGCGCTCGGAGCTTCGTGACAGCGTCTACCGCGCAGGTGGGCTCCCCATCGAGATCCGCCAGATCGCGTCGGTCACGACGGAGAACACCGCCAGCGCAGAGCGCGAAGGTGGCGCGATGCTGGGGCTCGCACTGACGCCCTTCCTGCTTCTTCTCATGCTGACTGGCGGCTCGATCATGGCCGTCGACGCGATAAGCGGTGAAAAAGAACGGGGAACGCTCGAAACTCTTCTTACGACAGCGGCGGCCCGGTCGGACATCGTCACAGCGAAGATGATGGGCATCATCGCGGTGGGCATCGCGGTGGCGGCCATCAACATCCTGAACCTGCTGCTCTACCTCGTGCTCGGGATCGTGGACCTGCCGGAGCAATTCGCGATCGCGCTATCGCCACTCGATCTGGTTCTGTTCCTGATCCTCTTCCTGCCGCTCACCGTTCTCGTGGCGAGCGCGCTGTTGCTCCTGTCGGGGTATGCGAAGAGTTACAAGGAATACCAGATCTACTTCTTCCCGCTCTTCCTCGTATTCCTCGTGCCGTCGCTAGCCGGAATGCTGCCAGGCATAGACCTACGGTCCGCGATCGCGTTCTTCCCGATCGCCGGCATCGGGGTAGCCGTGCGTGAGATCATGATCGGCGAGTACGACTGGCCCTTCCTGATGCTGGCGTTCGCCTCAACCGGCACCGCCGCGTGGTATGCTGCGCGGCTCACCGAGAAGACACTGTCGACTGAGCGGCTGATCTCGGCATCGGACCTGGACGAAGCCAATCTCACAGGCGGCGCGGCGCTTTTCCCTCGCCACGTGTTGCGTTGGTTCGGTGTGATGTGGGTGACGCTCCTGATCATCTCGCTCTGGTTCGGGGAATCGCTCGGGCTGCGGGGCCAGATCCTCGTGAACCTCTGGGGGATCTTCCTCGGTGGGTCACTCCTGATGGTGCGCGTCTACAAGCTCGATCCAAAGACCGTGTTCGCACTCAGGCCGGTTCATCCGGCCGTCTGGCTCGCCGTGCTGATCGGAATCCCCTCGGGGTACATCGTCGGCATCGGACTTGCCGGGCTCGTGAACACCTACGTCTTCCCGGTCCCTCAACCGGTGCTCGAATCGTTCGGGGAATCGCTCCTGGGCGACGACCTGCCGCTTTGGCAAATCATCCTCTTCCTCACGATCACGCCGGGGATTCTGGAGGA
>Ga0315339_1000138_pt1 | contig 113132 bp, 79 predicted proteins | sample ASW17metaG_FD_204514 | JGI IMG/M metagenome (GOLD analysis project Ga0315339, IMG submission 204514) | Ammonia-oxidizing marine archaeal communities from Pacific Ocean, United States - ASW #17 | ecosystem: Environmental > Aquatic > Marine > Oceanic | place: USA: California | collected 2016-12-05
CGTTGCCAGCGATCAAATACCTCGGCCAGCTCCGCTGCCGTGTAGCCTCGCCGCCTCTTCTTCTGTTTCCTCTGCATCCACTTCTCCTTTCGGTGAAGTGTTGCATCCATCCATTGAGACCACCACCCTTGCCGTTCACCTCGACCGCTGAGTAGATCGCCGCCGAGCCATCCGGCAACGTCGATTCGGTGAAGCAACGCGCCCGCAGTTGGGTAGGGAGTCTTGAGCAACTGCTCGCGGCCGGTCTCGATATCCACCAGCCCCAACTCGCCGCTGATGTTGGGGATACGCCCTCGGGGCTCTGAACCATTCACGTAAACGATCTGATCGCCCTTCGGTGACCAAGCCGGATGGGCGTGATAGCCCGCCGACGCCGTGAGTTGCCGCGCTTCCCCGCCCTGAGAGGACACCTCCCAGATGCTTCCGAACAGCGAGAACTCGAGCCGCTTGCCATCCGGCGACCAGGTAGGATCGATCGCGCCCCAGGTGAGCGATTCCGAGTCCGCCGCTGACGTAACCTCTAGCCGGTCACGAAGAGCGCCGCCAAAAGGGTAAGAGAGAGAAAGGTCAGCCAACGGCCAAGATTCGACATGGCCCAATTATACGCTTGGATTCGTCGACCACGGGAGCCAATCCGAAGGCCAGACCGTCCCCGAATCTAGGTTCGAACCGTGAGACAGGGCGCAATCCGTTGCGGAGTAGCCCAAGCTCGGCTATCCTAGGTGCGCCGCGTCCGCCAAAACGGAAATTCCGGGTGAGGAGAGACGCCGTCGGTGTCAGCTTCGGGGAGCCCGAGGCGCTGTTCGAGCTCGGTCCGGAGATCAGGCTGTCATTCGTGCTAGCACAGTACGACGTATCCGCTGATGGGAAGCGGATCTACACCATGCTGCCGGTTGAGCAGTCCCGATCTCCGAGGATCATCGTTGTGCAGAATTGGCTGGCGCTGCTCGAGGAAGCGAGTGATTGAGCTGCGGGTACGGCGTTTGATCATAAGAGCATGGCCAGCCGCGGGCCTTGCTGCCTTACTTTGGCAATGCGGACCCGTGGAGGATCCATCTCCTGCGGCGGACGCGGTTGGACAGTGGGCTCGTCACACGATCGACGACTTCTTCCCGCGGGGCCGACGGCGTCCGGCTGGGGGACGTGAACGGGGACGGGCTGGTTGACATCACTTCGCCGTGGGAGCAGGGCGGGCAAGTGCGCGTCTATCTGAATCCGGGAGCGGTACGACTGCGGGAGCGCTGGCCGGCTGTGACGGTTGGCGAGGTCGGGGATCCCGAGGACTTGTTCTTCGTCGACTTGGACGGCGACGGCGCGCTGGATGTCGTCAGCTCGTGCGAGGGCAAAACGCGGTCGATGTTTGTCCACTGGGCGCCGGAGAACCCGGCTCAGATTCTCGATCCACAGGCTTGGCGGGAGTCGACATCGTCGCGGGCTCGAAGGACGACGGCGGCGCGATCGGCTGGTTCGAGGCTCCGGAGGATCCTCGCAATGCCGATGGCTGGGAATGGCATCCGCTCTACGACGCGGGTTGGGTGATGACCTTGCGTCCCCATGATTTTGACGGGGACGGCGACCAGGATATTCTAGCGACCGACCGCCGCGAGTCACGGCGAGGGACGCTGTGGCTGGAGAATCCGGGGCCAGAGAACGCGGCGGAAAGCCGTTGGGCTGAGCATCGCATCGGTCCGGTTGACGAATACGAAGCGATGCACAACGTGATCGCCGATCTCGACGGGGACGGCCTCGACGACGTGCTCGTCGCGGCTAAAGCAGACCCCATCCGCTACCACCGGCGAAGGGCGAACACGCCTCCGGAATGGGAGACGCACCCGATCGAGATGCCTCCCAATACCGGCGGTGGCAAGGCGGTTGAAGTGGGCGACATCGATCTCGACGGCCAGCCGGACATGGTCGTCACGTGCGAGCACGCGGACGAGGGCAAGACCGGCGTGTTTTGGATGTCGTACGGGAAGACGCCGACGGAGTCGCACTGGTCGGCACAGTCAATCAGCGGCCCCGAGGGATTCATCTTCGACTTGGTTCAACTCGTCGATCTAGACCGCGACGGCGATCTCGACGTAATCACCCTGGAGGAGAAGGGTCCGTATTTCGCGGAAGGATTTCAGGGCGAAGAGCTGGGTGTCGTCTGGTACGAAAACCCTTCTAGATAGCCCGACTACCTCGATTCCTTGCCGCCGACCCAAATAGGCGACGACCAGGCCATGGCCAAATTGGGACAGCCTCACTGTCGCCTTTGGGTTTCCTAGATGACTCTCCCTTTGATGTCCCCTTTTGGGTCCATTTCGACCAAGAGTCGCTCAACACGTTGCCGCAACTTCACTTTGGCAAACTCAGGCTCAGACCGTAGCGCTTGAATCCAATGTTGTTTGGCTTCACGAACCTTGCCCTGATCCCGAAAGAAGAGACCGAATTCCATATGTGCGACAAAGGACGTAGGATCGCGATCCAAAGCTCGCTCGAAGAATGTGCGAGCCGCCGCAGCTTCGCCCTGTGCCCAGCGAATGTTTGCAAGTCCAATAAGCGGTGCGGCTCCTCTCGTTCGCAGGCAGATTGCTTCGCGAAAGCACTTTTCGGCCGCTTTGAGTTCGCCGCTCAGTCAAAGCTCGTTGCCAAGATACGTTTGTGTCGACCCTTTGTCTGGTGCTAGCTCAACCGCTCGGCGAAGAAGCTTGACCGCTTCGGCGTGCCTAGATTGCAGACCGACTATGACGCCGAGCACCCTCACGTTGTCTAAATATTCAGGATCTAAGTCTACGGCTTTCCTTGCCAATTGCTCTGCCTTCGACAGGTCATCCTCGATGTAGCAAAGACCCAGTTGAAGCTAAGCTTCATCGAATCCGGGGTCCAGTTCCAGAGCTCGTTGCAGACTTTGTCGTGCCGCTGAGAGTTGTCCATCCTGTCGCTGGGCAAAGGCTAGCAACGTCAATGCCGATGCCCTCGGCTCTATCTCGATCGCTTTGGTGTAGAAGTCTATCGATTCTCTGTAATCTTTCCGGGCCGGTGCCACCTCCGCCAAGCCGGAATACGCTGACGAGTCAGCTGGATCAAGTCGCACGGCGGATTCATATGCCTCCCTAGCGTGTTGGAGTCTTCCCGTCTTCTGAGCTAGGAGTCCGACGCGTTTTGAGAACAAGACGTGCGGGTGGGCTCTCGCTAGCTTCTCCCAGATATCTAGCGCGGCTTGGTCCTGCCCTTCTTGTTCGAGCAATTCAGCTCGCTTCACCTGTTCGCGTGGTTTCGTGCTGTCGGTCGTTGCTCGAACTCTTCAATTACCTCTTCAGCCGGTCGGCCTCGTGCTCGCCGCCGGGGGTTCGCTTCCAGACCCTAGAAAAGCAGGTGACAGGCTACTACTTTCCAACGTCACTACAGCCCTCGCTCCGAAACTGCTTGGTTAGCTGCAAGGCGGCGTTCCAACCGCCGGCGCGTTGGATGCCGGGAACGAAGAACTGTTTGAGGAAGTCTTCATCACGGCCTTCGAAGTTAGCCGTGTCCGCGCAGAGGGTGAGGTCAATGGGGGCTAGGGCGGCGGCGAACGTTGTCCAGATGGCGGCCTTGCCGAGTCCGATGAGCCGGACGTGCCCACTCTTCTTACTCTTCAGGTAGGCCAGGGCGGTGAGGATGTCCTGGACTCGGTTTGCGTCGCCGCTGCGATTAAACGTGAGGTAATAGCCTCGTTCGCGGCGGTTGTCTTGAAACCTGAAGTTCCGCTGCTCCTGGGCCGCGCCGGCTTGAAAGGCGTCGATGAGCAGGGTCGACGTCCCTTGGGTTCGTTCCGCCGCTACCGAGCCGTTCTCGTGGACGACGAGAGCGGTGTCCGCAGAGCCTTCCCGCCATATCGGGCGGGGATGTGATCGCCGACACCCTCCCGGCTGAGAGTGAGCGTTTCTCCCTCCGTCGTCGCCGCGACTCTTTCGGGCCAATCGACCGCCAGGGCAAGAGCAAGCCGTTCTCGAAGCGTGTGGTTATTGGTGACAGCCTCACTTTGCCGCTGTGACATTTGGCGCCATTGCTCGAACAGGCCGTCAAACGTCAGTGCGTTCTCAGGCAGCGTGCGATTGTGCAGGGCAAGCAGTGTGTTCGGTGGACCGATGCGGAGAGCCTGCTCTTCAAACTCGTCTCTGGCGGCGTCGGGGAGCAAGTGCTTGGCGAAGAACTTGCGGACCGCCTCGCGGCTGAAGCGATTGTAGTTATGAGGAGCGTCGACCATGACGGCCTCAAGCCGCTCCGGTTCGCCGTAGAGGTCGTAGATCGATCGGATCGCTGGGGCGTCTTCGGTCAACGTGTTTTGGCTCTGATCGGTAGGACTGCCCACGAGAATCATCGGACGCGGCGCCGTCAGCGCGGCGAGTTCGGTGTTGTAGGTCTCGAAACGAAGGCCCGACGCGTTTTCACAGGCCGATCCGCCCTGCATGACGCTACCGACCATAACAACCGGGGCGGCTACCTTGACTCGTTCGTCGACCGCCGAAAGCAGAAAGGTCTGTGAGCCTCCGCCAGACGAGCCGGTCATGCCGATGCGTGTGGGATCAACGTCGTCGAGTGACTGCACAAAGTCGAGTGCCCGTGTCGCGTTCCACAATTGCAAGCCGAGCGGTCCGAAGGACCACAGCTTCTGGCGGTTGGTGCCGAAAGTGTGCGGTGTCTGGATCGTGTCGTTGTAGCCGACCATATCCCACAGGAAGACGACATAGCCTTGCATGGCGAGATTCATCGCCATGGTTGGAGGCGACGACATCGGAGCGGCCCAGGCCACTTGGTCGGGGTAGCGGTGTTCACGAGCCTGTCCGGCTTCGCTCCGCACCGTGCGATGAATGCGATGTTGGTGCTCGATCCGGCCGTATTGGTAGTGTCCGTGTGTGTGCAGAACAGCGGGGCGTTTCTCGCCGCGCTCCAGCGGGCGGTAGAGATTGCCTCCGAGGTAGTATCCCGGCATGGTTTCGAGCAGGACTTTTTCGATGGAGAATCCCTCAGAGATACGTTCGATCCGTCCGAAGATCTGCGCGTTGAGCGGCGTCTTCTCGGGTATGGGCCAGAGTCCGGCCGCGGAGAGGACTTGCCGGCGGAGATGCTGTTTACGCGACTCCCATTCGGCGAGTGTCGCGTAGCGCTTCATTGTGAAGTATGTGTCGGTATGAGGGATGCTCCGATTGCGGATGTCTTTGATCGGTCCTGCATCTGCCATAGGGCGTGTTTGGGTGGTTGCTGGGCCGACTAGGAGCAGCGACACAGTGAGACAGACTAGTAAATTCCTCAGATGGATAGCTCTAGGAGCGTGTTTCATGTCTCGTGTCGTGTGATGGTGCGAGCGGAAGATGGATTGAGTTCGTCTGGCAAGTGTGACAGAAAATGGCCGACGTTGGCAGGTGGGAGATTACTGTGTCTGTGGGCGAGGGCGATAGGGCCGCTTGATCGCGAACAAGAGCTAGGCTGGCGCACGCGGTGAGGCTGCTTTCGGCGGCCACGGCGCGACTACCGGAGCGGTCGTATCCGAACTTGCGGCAGCAGTGGGCGGCGGCGGGCGTTATCGGATGGTCAGCGCACCCTCACTGGCGCGGCTCCGAGCTTAGTGAGGAGTTGATTGAGCGGGGGCCGTGCTTACTCTTGAGTTGACCTTGAATTCAGCTAGACGTATGATTAAAACATACGTTTGAATTTTTGTGCGCCAGCCTCCTTCCCTGGTGTGCAAGAAGGGTGGCTTTGAATGGCATCGGGCACGAAAGAGCAGATTTTGGATGTCGCGGAGCGGATGTTCGCGGACAACGGCGTCCATGCGGTGTCGTTGCGGACGATCATCGCCGACGCCGGCGTCAATCTGGCGGCGGTCCACTATCACTTCGGGTCGAAGGATGCGCTGGTCGAAGCGGTATTCGAGCGCCGCGTGGGTCCGGTGAACGAGGCGCGGCTGGCGTGGCTCGACAAGCTGGAGGCGGAGTGTGACGGGCCGCCACCGGTGGAAGAAGTGCTGCGGGCGCTCGTGACACCCGCGATCCAGCTTGCGATGGATCCGGAGCGCGGCCAGACATTCATGAAGATCTGCGGGCGGTTCTACACGGAGGCGGGAGAACACTTGCAGCCGATCTTCGACCGGCTGTTCAGCAAGGTGATCGAGCGCTTCGTGGGAGCCTTTCAGCGGGCGTGTCCCGAACTGCCGGCGACGGAGTTGCTTTGGCGAATTCACTTTGCGGTCGGCGTCATGGCGCACACGTTGCTCGACAGCGAGAAGCTTCGCCGGATCTCAGGAGGCGCGTGCGACACGAGCGATGTCGAGGCAACAACGGAACGAATGGTGCAATTCGCGGCGGCGGGAATGCAGACGCCTTTGATCCCATCGTTGCGGCAGGCGGAATCCGCGGAGGAATAGGTGGGCGTCGAAGTAGGGGGTGGCGCGTGAGGCGTGTTGTTTGGCTATTGGCCGCGGCGCTTGGCTTCGGGTTGGCCGGCTGCGGCAAGAAGTTCGAAGCGCCACCGCATCTGCTGAGCCTCAAGGCACCGGAGGAATGGACAGGCGGCCGATCGATCACGGGCGTGTCGGAGGCTCGCTGGTGGAACTACCTGGGTGACCAGGGGCTTGATGGCGCGATCGGGACGGCGCTGGAGCACAACTACGATTTACGGGCGGCAGCGGCGCGAGTGGAAGCGGCACAGGCCGAAGCGAGGATCGCGGGCGCGGACTTACGTCCGACGATCGACCTGAACCTGAACCGAGGACGACAGCGGCAGAACTTCGTGGGGTTGCCGATTCCGGGCCGTGAAGGCAGCGTTCTATCGACGACCTATGGGAGCGCCGGTGTGAACCTGGCGCTGAGCTGGGAACCGGATGTGTGGGGCCGCATCAAGAGCGGCGAAGCCAGCGCGCTGGCGATGGTAGGCGCGCGCGAGTCAGACGTGGCGGCGTCGCGGTTGTCGCTTTCCGGGCAGGTGGCGAAAGCATGGTTCGCCGCGATCGAGGCGCAACGGCAAGTGTCGCTGGCGCGGGCGACGCTGGCGAGCTTCAACACGTCGGTCACCAGCATCAGGGAACGGTATGAGCGTGGGTTGGGACCTTCTCTCGACTTGAGGTTGGCTCTGACGGAAGTCCACCGTGGGAATGCGTTAGTCGCTCAGAGGCAGGCGCAACTGGATGCGGCGATTCGACAGATCGAGATCCTGCTAGGGCAGTATCCGGAAGGCGAGTACGCACTGGCGGAAGACCTGCCCAGGTTGCCGGTGCATATTCCGGGCGGGTTGCCTGCCGAGTTGGTGCATCGGCGTCCGGACTTGATGGCGGTCGAAAAGGAGTTGCTGGCATCGGATGCGCTGGTGGCGCAATCGCGAGCGAACCTGCGTCCGCAGTTCATGATCACATCGCAGTCCGGGACCGCGAGCAATACACTACGGGATTTGGTGGATGGCGAGATGCTCGCCTGGAATTTGATCGCTGGTTTGATTCAGCCAGTCTACAACCGGGGCCGTTTGAAAGCGGGTGTTGCTCGCGATGAAGCGATGGTGACCGAGGCGATGGCGCGCTATGAGAGTTCGCTACTGCGGGCGTACGCCGAGGTAGAGATCGCGTTGGCCGCCGAGAATATTCTGGCGCGTCAGGAAGATGCGCTCGCTTCGGCGACCAAGCAATCGCTTGCGGCTCGCAATCTGGCGGAAGACCGCTACCGACGCGGACTGGCGGACATCATCACAGTGCTTTCGTCACAGCGTACGGCACTCGATTCAGAGAGCCAACTACTTGCGCTGCGGCGGCAACGGCTCGACAACCGCGTCGATTTACATTTGGCACTGGGCGGTGGTTTTGAAGCCCCGGCGGCGGCTCCCGCGAACGAACTGCAACAGCGATCCACGGCAGACGGGCCGGAGGAGGATTTATGAAAGCCGTAAGGGTACTGCTCCAGATTCTGTTGCCGTTGTTCGTGCTGGGCCTCGGCTGGTATGGCGCAACAACGATGATTGCCGCCCGTGAGGAGCCGGAAACAGAGCCGATCGAAATACCGCCTCCGCTGGTGCGCGTACTCGAGGTGAAACCGACGGGCCTGCGACTGACTGTGAAGGCGGAAGGCACGGTGTTCCCGCGCACGGAGACGGAATTGGTACCGGAGGTGACGGGCCGCGTCGTGTGGGTGTCGTCTTCGCTGGCTTCTGGCGGCTTTTTCGAGAAGGACGAAGAACTGCTGAAAGTCGACCGGCGAGAGTATGAATTGGCCGTTATTCGTGCTCGCTCGGCGGTTGCACAGTCGGAGCTGACGTTGGCGACGGAGCAGGAAGAGTCGGACCTAGCGCGCAAGGAGTGGGAGACCCTGGGCCAGGGCGACCCGACGCCGTTGACGTTCCGCGAACCGCAGGTGGCGCAGGCCAAGGCGACGCTGGCTTCCGCCGAAGCGGCGTTAGAGCAGGCCGAATATGACCTGGAGCGCACGGTTGTGAAGGCTCCGTACGCGGGGCGGATTCGCACGAAGAGTGTGGACGTCGGACAGTTCGTGACGCGGGGTGCGCCGGTGGCACGCGTGTATGCCGTGGACTTCGCGGAGGTACGGCTGCCGATTCCCGATGAGCAGTTGGCGTTTGTCGATTTGCCTTTAGCGTTTCGTGGTCGGGAAGGTGAGGCAAAAGGGCCGAAGGTCACGCTACGGGCGCGGTTCGCGGGACGGGAGCACACTTGGCAGGCGCGCATTGTTCGCACGGAAGCGGAGATCGATCCGCAGAGCCGCATGGTGCAGGCGGTGGCGCGTGTTGCGGACCCATACGGTCCGGGGAAACGCGCGGGGCGGCCTCCGCTGGCGGTGGGAATGTTCGTCGAGGCGGAGATCGAAGGGAACTGGGCTTCGTCAGTGGTCATTCTGCCGCGCTCCGCAGTGCGGGTCGGGGACGAGGTTTACGTTGTTGATGAGAACAACCGTCTGGAGTTCCGGCCGGTGGAAGTGTTGCGGGCGGAGCGCGAGCGCGTGTTGGTGCGATCGGGTCTGAAGGCGGGCGAGCGGGTTTGCCTTTCGAACCTTGAAACAGTCGTCGATGGGATGAAGGTGGAAGTGGTTGAGGCAGAAGTGGACGCCGCTCCTGTGTCCTAGAGAGAAAGCGGAGTTATCGATGATTTCCTGGTTTGCCCGTAACGGAGTTGCCGCCAACCTGTTGATGATTGTGATCGTCGTGATGGGGGCGGTGACGATCCCGGGCCTAAAAAAAGAGGTCTTCCCGGAATACGCGATCGACATGGTGACCGTGGCGGTCGACTTTCGCGGCGGCACACCGGAAGAGATCGAAGAGACGGTCTGCGTCCGGATCGAGGAAGAGATTCAAGATCTGGACGGCATCAAGAAGATCACATCAACGGCGTCGGAGGGCAACGGGACGGTCACGGTCGAAGTGGCGTCGGGGTATGACTCGCGCCGGTTGCTCGACGACATCAAGTCGCGCGTCGACTCGATTGACACGTTCCCGGATGAAACGGAAAAACCGGTGGTGCGGGAGATTCTGAACCGCAGGCAGGTGATCAACGTTTCGATCTCCGGGGAGGCAAATGAGAAGGCGCTGAAGCTGCTGGGCGAGCGGGTTCGTGACGAGATCATGGATCTGCCCGGAGTAACGCACGCTGATCTCGTCAACGCACGCGACTACGAAATATCAATCGAGATATCGGAAGACGTGTTGCGCCGGCACAACCTGACGTTCGATCACGTAGCGCGGATGGTACGGCAGTTCTCGCTGGATCTGCCGGGTGGTTCGCTAAAGACGGCCACGGGTGAGATCCTGCTGCGGACGAAGGGACAGGCTTACATCGGCAGGGATTTCGAGAAGCTGCCGTTGTTGACGAAATCGGACGGGACAAAGCTGTATCTCGAAGATGTCGCGACCGTCGTGGACGGGTTTACGGATACCGATGAGTGGGCGTTCTTCAACGACCGGCCGTCGGTGATGGTGCGGGTGTTCCGCGTAGGCAACCAGAACGCGATCACGGTGTCGTCGATTGTTCACGATTACGTGGCGCAAGCGAAAGCTGGGATGCCGGAAGGCATCGCGATCGACGTATGGAAGGACGATTCGCAGTTCTTGCGGGGCCGCATGGAACTGCTGCTAAGGAACGCGGCGAGCGGGCTGGCGCTGGTGTTTATCGTCCTGGCGCTGTTCCTGCGAATGCGGTTGGCTTTCTGGGTGACGATCGGGATTCCGATTTCATTTTTGGGCGCGTTGGTGCTGGTGCCGTTGTACGGCGGTTCGATCAACATGATTTCGCTGTTCGCGATGATTCTGGTGCTGGGAATAGTGGTGGACGACGCGATTGTCGTCGGCGAGAGTATCTTTACGGAGCAGAGCCAGGGGAAGACCGGCATCGCCGGCGCGATTCACGGAACGCGGATCGTGGGGATCCCAGTGGTCTTCGGGGTGTTGACGACGGTGGCGGCGTTCGGGCCGATGCTGTTCCTGCCGGGCTACATGGGGAAGATCTGGCGGGTGATTCCGTTAGCGGTGATCCCAACGTTGCTGTTCTCATTGTTGGAGTCGCAGCTTGTGCTGCCGCATCACCTCGCAAGCCACGGCGCAAAAGATAGGAGCCGGCGGCGGAATCTGCTGATACGGATTTGGGACGGATTTTTCGACTTCTTCGATTGGGGATTGCAGTCGTTCATCTGCCGCATTTACGGCCCGGTGTTGAAGCTTGCACTGAACTGGCGCTATGCAGCGGTATCGGTTGCGGTGGCCACGCTGATGCTGACTGTGGGCTTGGTAGGCGGCGGTTTCCTGAAGTTCACCTTCTTCCCACAGGTGGAAGCCGACTACGTGATCGGCACGGTCACACTTCCGTTAGAGACGCCTGCAACGGTGACCGAGCGGGCGGTCAAGAAGATGCAGGCGGCGGCGGAAGAGTTGCAACGCGAGATCGAGTCCGACTCCGGTGAGAAAGTGTTTCAGCATGTGCTGGCGACCGTCGGGAATCAGCCGCTGACGACGGAAAACCGTCAAAACGCGGGCAGTAAGACCGGCGGAGGATTGGGGTCTCATGTTGGTGAGATCGGCATCGAGCTAACACCCTCCGAAGGGCGCACGATTCCGAGCAGCGAATTGGCTAGCCGCTGGCGGGATTTGACGGGCCTGATTCCAGGCGCGGTCGAGCTGAAGTTCACATCGGACTTAATGGGAGCGGCGGAGGACATCAATTTTCAGCTTCGTGGCCGCGACACCGAAGCACTGCGCCAAGTGGCCGAAGAGTTGAAGGTCAAACTTTCCGAGTATCCCGGTGTGTATGACATCTCGGATTCGTTCCGAGGCGGAAAGCCGGAGGTCAAGCTGGCTCTGAATTCGGAAGGAGAGGGACTCGGGCTGACACTTCAGGACCTCGCGAACCAAGTACGCCAGGGGTTCTACGGCGAAGAGGCGCAGCGGATTCAGCGTGGGCGCGACGATGTCCGCGTGATGGTGCGCTACCCGAAGGACGAGCGAAGTTCGTTGGGCGATCTGGAAATGATGCGTATTCGAACACCCGCGGGCGTCGAGGTGCCGTTCTCGACCGTCGCCGAGGCTTCGCTGGGGCGGGGGTTCGCGAATATCCGGCGCGTCGACCGCCAGCGGGTGATCAACGTAACGGCGGAGGTGGATGCGTCGGTGACGAACGAGAACACGGTGATCGAGGACGTAGGCCGGACTTTCTTGAATCCTTTGCTCGAAAAGGAATACCCGGCCGTAGGCTCCACGATGGAGGGACAACAGCGCGAACAAATGGATCTACTGAATGAGTTGGCAATCGGGTTTAGTGTCGCGCTGTTCGTGATCTATGTGCTGATGGCGATTCCGTTCAAGTCGTATGTGCAGCCACTGATTGTGATGACAGCCGTACCGTTTGGGATTGTGGGAGCTGTCTGGGGGCACGCAATTACTGGGCATGAGTTGAGCATCATGTCGATGTTGGGCGTGGTGGCGCTAACGGGCGTCGTGGTAAACGACAGCCTCGTACTCGTGAACTACATCAACAATCATCGAGGCGATGGCAAGGACTTGCTCAAGGCGGTCCGGCTGGCTGGGCAGGTACGCTTCCGCCCGATTTTGCTGACCTCGCTTACCACCGCCGCCGGCATCACTCCGCTGATCCTTGAGAAGAGCGTGCAGGCGCAGTTTCTCGTCCCGATGGCAGTGGCGTTAGCATTCGGCGTGTTGTTTGCGACGGTGATCTCGCTGGTACTTGTCCCGGTGCTCTACGTGATCATCGAGGACATCCAGTGGGTGTTTGCTTGGGGAGGGCGGGGACTGGCCTGGGTTTACCGTCCTCTGCCGGAACCCTTACCGGCTGCGGGGCCGGAGTCTCAATTCGGAACGGTCAAGTCGCTACTCGGGTCGAACGGCCCGCCTCGTTCACATCGAGTTGCGAACGGTGGGGGCGCCGAGGTGGATGGCGAGACGCGCAAAAAGGCCATCTTGACCGAGGACTGACCGCGACGGATTTCCAAATGGCTGCCCTCTCTCAACGGCTCAACGAGAATGTCGAAGGTGAGTTTTTCGTCGACAGCTCGTGCATTGACTGCGATACGTGCCGCTTTGTTGCGCCGGTGGTTTTCGCGCGCGATGAGGACATTGAACTTTCCGTTGTTCACCATCAGCCCGCATCAGATAAAGAGACAGAGCGGGCTTTGATGGCGCTCGTGGCGTGTCCGACGAGTTCGATCGGGACCGTAAGCGATCGAAGCGCCCGGCATGCCGCATCTCGATTCCCGGAGAAGGTGGACGACAACATCTTCTACTGCGGGTACGCCGCGGAATCGTCGTTCGGAGCTTCGAGCTACCTGATTCAGCGGCCGGAGGGGAACTGGATGGTGGATTCGCCTCGTGCCGCGGGTCCCCTGCTGGGGAACATCGAATCGATGGGCGGCGTGCGGCGGATGCTGCTGACGCATCAAGATGATGTGGCCGACCACGCAAAGTTCGCGGCCCGTTTTGGTTGCGAGCGAGTCATCCATCGCGTGGAAGCAAGAGGATCTCTCGCGGAGGTCGAAGTCCAATTAGATATCGACGAACCCGAGAAGATTGACGATGACCTGTGGGTGATTCCGGTACCTGGACATACGCGGGGCAGCGTGGTCTATCTCTATCGGGACAAGTATTTGTTTAGCGGAGATCACCTGTGGTGGTCCGTGAATGTCGGGGCGCTCAATGCATCGCGGCGGGTTTGTTGGTATGACTGGCGCAGGCAGGTTGAGTCGATGGAAAGGCTACTTGCGTTTAAGTTTGAGTGGGTGCTCCCTGGGCATGGCCGGCGTTATCAGGCCCACTCGGCGGAGGAAATGCGGCTGGAGATTGAGGCGTTGATCCGACGTATGCGCTCGGCTTGAAACCACTAAGGCACCCAAGTACAGGATTGCTCTTCAGGGCACAGGAAGACCCGGAAGTCTTTCGGCTTGTTCTTGACGGACCAATCCCAGCCATTCACAAAGAAGGCCTTCGTCCATGCCTCGCTGTCTAGAGTAGAGGGCGCAAGCACGGAGACCGAAACAACGCCTTGAGAGGGCATCCCGGTGCGCGGATCCATGATGTGGCTATACACCTCGCCATCCGCCTCGAAGAATTTCTCATAGGCGCCGGAGGTGGACAGGGACTGATCCTTGAGGTGGAGCTTGGCCGCTGTGGCGGCGGGGTCTTTGGGATCACGAATGCGGACCGGCCAACCCGCGGGATTATCAGGCGGAGCGCCGATGGCGTAGAGGCTGCTGCCGGCCGCGCTGATGAATGCCGCGGAGACCCCGGCTTCGCGCAGAAACTCGGCCATGCGGTCGACGGCATAGCCTTTGCCGATGCCGCCCGGGTCGAGTTCGAGTCCTCCGCGAAGGATGCGTATGGTCTTCGTCTCTCGGTCCAGCGTGAGATACTCAAAACCAACTTTTCGGCGCGCTACCGCAAGCTGCCAAGCATAGGGCAGTTCGCCGCTCCCTTTGTAAAAGCCCCAGACCTTCATCAGAGCGCCGACGGTGATGTCGAACGCGCCTTCGCTGGCGCGGCTGTATTCCAGGCAATCTAAGAGAAGGTCCGCCATCTCGATGGAGATCTGAACGGGGCCGTCCGATGCTTCGCGGTTGATTAGGCTCAGTTCGCTGTCGGGCTTGTAGTTGCTGAGAAAGCGATCAATCCGGCGCGCTTCGTCGAAGGCCGCTCGAACGGTGGAAGCAAGTTGGCCGCGATGTTCGCCAAAGGCGGCGATGGTGTACGTCGATCCCATGATCGACGCATTGGCTTCGTAACGCTGAAGCTGGGTGGATTTGTCGGCGCCAGAGGCAAGTAGCGCGAAGGCGGGTGCCGATAAAAGGAGCACCAACACAGCGAGAGCGCGGCGATTCACGAGAACTCCAGCTCGCTGCCTACGAGATCGCCGCCGAGAATGCGCTCCGCCTCACTTTCGACTCTCGCGAGAAGGTCTTGGACTCGTTGGCGGTCTCCCGACACCATGGCGACGGCTACGACGGACCTTTGCCAAGTGTCTTGCCCATCAACCTCGGCGACGGAAACGTTGAAACGTTTCCGCAGGCGATCCTTGAGACTTCTGAGAACGTGTCGCTTCTCTTTAAGCGAATGGGCGTGCTCGATATGGAGTTGAAGCGTCAGCAGCCCGACGGTGAGCATTAGTCAAAGACTTGCTGCGCCACCTTTTCGGAGGTGAACGCCTCAATCACGTCGCCCTTCTTCACATCGTTGAAATCCTGGATGCCCACGCCGCATTCCTGGCCGGTGCGGACTTCGGCGACTTCATCCTTGAAGCAGCGCAGTGAACCAACCTTGCCTGTGTAGACGACGACGTTGTCCCGCAACAGGCGAACTTCCATCTTGTTCGTGAAGCGGCCTTCCTGGACGAGGCACCCGGCAACCGTTCCGACGTTGCTGACACGGAAGGTGTCGAGGACATCGGCGCGGCCAAGCGGAGTCTCTTTCGTGATCGGATCGAGTAGACCGGTCATTGCCGCCTTAATCTCGTCGATCAATTTGTAAATAATGGTGTGAAGACGGACGTCAACACCCTCGCGCTCGGCCAAGGTGGTGGCTGTCTTCTCGGGCCGCACGCTGAATCCGATGATGACGGCATTGGCGGCCGTGGCCAGCAGTACGTCGGATTCGGAGATCGCACCGACGCCGGTATGGATGAAGTTGACCTTAACCTTTTCGTTCGCGAGTTTGTTGAGCGCGTCGGTCAGGACTTCCATCGAGCCTTGCACGTCCGTCTTGAGGACAAGCGGCAGTTCCTTGATGTCGCCCGCGCGCAGTTGTTCCTGGAACTGCTCAAGCGACAGGCGCGATGACTTGGCCAGAGCTTGCTCGCGGACCTTGTCTTCGCGGTATCCGCCGATCTTCTTTGCCTTGTCGGTGTCGGTGGCGACTTGGAGCGTGTCACCCGGGTCGGGCAGACCTTGCAGACCCAGCACGATAACCGCCGTGGAAGGAGGCGCCTCTTTAACCTTCTTGCCGCGGTCGTCGATCATGGCGCGGACTTTGCCGAGAACGGATCCGACTAGGAAGTAGTCGCCGTTGCGCAAAGTGCCGTTCTGAATCAAGACCGTGGCCACCGGGCCTTGACCGCGATCAAGCTTGGCCTCAAGAACCGTGCCCACCGCCGGACGATTAGCGTTGGCTTTGAGTTCTCGCAGATCGGTGACAAGTAGAACCATCTCGAGGAGTTGATCGAGATTCTGTTTCTTGATGGCCGAAACGGGCACCATCACGACATCGCCACCCCAGTCCTCGGGCAGTAATCCGCGGTCGGAAAGTTGCTGTTTGACGCGATCCGGGTCGGATCCTGGGATATCGATCTTGTTGATGGCGACGACAATCGGAACGTTCGCCGATTTAGCGTGATCAATCGCCTCGATGGTTTGGGGCATCACGCCGTCGTCGGCGCTGACGACCAAGATGACCACGTCGGTGCTCTGGGCACCACGTGCCCGCATACGGGTGAACGCTTCGTGACCTGGCGTATCGACAAATACGATGTGGCGGCCATCATGTTCGACATGGTAGGCGCCGATGGCCTGGGTGATACCGCCGGCCTCGCGCTCGGCCACGTTGGTTTTACGAATGGCATCCAGCAGAGACGTCTTTCCGTGGTCCACATGACCCATCACGGTTACGACCGGAGCTCGTTCCTGCAGATCAGTCGCCTCCTGCGTCTCTTCCAACTCGAGCATGGACTCCTCTTCGTAAGTCAGCTCGGTGGCTGTGGCACCGAAGTACTTGCAGAGATCCTGAATCATCTCCATGTCGAGCGTCTGGTTGATGGTCGCGAACAGGCCTCGATCCACAAGAGTCTTAATGATCAGGTTGGCTTTCATGCCAAGCTTCTCGGCAAGTTCCTTGACGGTGGTGCCGGCGCTGACGGTGACCTCCGTGATGGTCGCCTTGGGTGCAACTACGGCGACGCGACTGGCCTGCCGCCGAAGTACCTTTGCCTCGCGTTCCGCCTCACGATCCCTGACTGTGCGGGGGCGTGACGGCCTTGGCGGACGACGCCCGTGGGGACGGCCGGGTTGATTAGGAAAAGGGCCACCTAGATGCGGACCTCGCGCTCCGGGGAAGCGGGCGCCCGGCGTCGGCACCCCGGGAGCCCCGGGTCGACGTGCACGGGCGTAGATAGGCTTGCCGGGTATGGGCTTCGACGGCGGCGGCGTTCCGGGGGTGCGAACCACCGGTGTGCGCACAGGGCTCCGTTCTGGAACGCGAGCACGCGTCCGTGGAGCCGCCGGCGCGGCCCCAGCTACGGGAGGGCGGATCGGCGAACCGGGTACAGTAGAGGGCCTGGCTTCCGCCTTAAAGGGAGCACGCGGGCCTCGCGAAATGGAACCGCTCGTCGGCGCTGGTTTTGGAATGGGTTTAACCGGATGCCCGGGAGCACCCGCAGGTTTTGTCTGCGCGGCGCCGGGAAGCGATGGCGTCACACGAGCAACGGGAGCGGCGGGTTGAGCCGGTGTTGGCGCCGCTTCGACTACCTTGGCGACCGCCTTGGCGGGTACGGGAGGAGCGGGAGGTGTGGGAGGAGCAACCGGCGGCGCTGACTTCAACGGGGGCCGGAGCGCCATAACGGGAGGCCGTAGGGGCGCAACTTTCGGACCGGCTTGAATCGATGGCTTCATTGGTCGCGGAGCAGTTCGCCGTGCCGCGGGTTGTTTTACAACCGGCGGTGTCGGAGCCGCGGGTGGAACGGGCGCCTTTTTGACGGGCGGTGCCTGTTCAGCCGACTCCGTCGTCGGCTGGCTGTCCTGATCCTGTTGGCGGAAGTACTCGCGGATCTTTTGGGTTGTGTCGTCGTCGACCGAACTTGAGTGCGTCTTCTTTTCGGTAACGCCGACTTTCGGCAAGACTTCGATGATCGCTTGCGCTTTCACCTCAAGCTGTCGAGCCAGCTCGTTGACCCGCATTTTCTTCGTCTTACTCAAGACTGCTCGGACTCCTTCGCCGTCAGGTTGTCATGAACATCGTCCTCGGCTGGTGGTGTTGATTCGACGACGGGGGAGGGCTGGGGTTGTTCTTCGTTGCTCCCCGTGTCGGAGTGAATGACTTGATCCTCTTTTTCGTCGTTTTCATCGGAAGAATAAGAGGAGTCTTCGTCCATGGTATCAAAATCGATGTCGTCGTATTCGTCCACATCCGCGCCTTCGACGGGTAGACCGGGCATGACGGAAGCGGCGGCTGATTTGGCCGCTTGCTCATCGGTTTCGGGCTCGCCTTCGCCATCGGCGGGCCATTCTTCCGGCCCCTGATCGATGTCGGGAAGCCCTTGGGCGGGTACGGCCTGCTCAAACTGTCCGAAGTACACGCCGACGGCGAGAGTGATCTTCTCGACCATTTTCGGTCCGATGCCCGGGATCTCTTCGAGTTGCTCGGGCGTCATGTCAGCGAGCCGCTCGACGGTGGATAGTTCGGCTTCGACCAGCTTGTCCACGAGCTTATCGGTCAAGCCGTGCTCGATCAGGATGCTGACCGGCGTACCCGAACCGGTCATCGCCGCCATGGCGGACTCGACCTCCTGACGTTTCTCGTCTTCGCTCTTGATGTCGATCCGCCAACCCATCAACTTAGCGGCGAGCCTGACGTTCTGGCCCTTCTTGCCGATCGCAAGCGAAAGCTGAGTCTCCTCGACGATCACCTCGAGGTGGCGCGCCACGGAATCGATGATCGCGACACGGCTGATGTTCGCCGGGCTCAGGGCACGGTTTGCCATGTCGACAGGTTCTTCAGAGAATTCGATGATGTCGATCTTCTCGCCGCGTAGTTCGCGAATGATCGACTGCACGCGCATGCCCTTCATGCCGACGCACGCACCGACGGCATCGACATCGCGATCACTCGACTGAACTGCGATCTTGGTGCGCTCGCCGGCTTCACGTCCGCAGGCCATGATCTTGACGGTCCCGTCGTAGATCTCGGGGACTTCCTGCTCAAACAGCGTCTTGACCAGCTCCTCGGAGGCGCGGGACACAATCACCGCGGGACCCCGGCCGGCCTTCTCGATGTTCTTGATTACGACGCGGATACGGTCACCGGGGGAAAAGCTTTCCAGCCGTGACTGCTCACGCCGGGGCAGGCGCGCCTCGGTGCGGCCGATGTCGGCGATCAGGTCCGGCCCCTCGATGCGCTTCACGGTGCAAGGAACGATTTCGCCGATGCGGCCGGAATATTCGTTGAAGATGGTTTCCCGTTCGGCCTCGCGGATCTTCTGGAAGATGACCTGCTTTGCCAGTTGCGCGGAAATGCGGCCCAATCCCTCGGTATTTTTCTGGAACCGGATCTCCTGCCCGACTTCGACTTCGGGCTGGAGGACGCGGGCATTGCTGATGCTGATCTCGCGAGCCGGATTGGCCACCAATTCCGAGACGATCTTCACCGCGTGCACTTCCACCTGGCCGGACTCGGAGTTGTAGTTCGCAACCAACTCTTCACCCGTTTTGTAGTACTTGCGGGCGGCGACCACGATCGCGTCCTTGAGAGCATCGATCACGATCTGGGGATCGATGCCCTTGGCACGACTCAAGTCCTCGATTCGACCGAAAAGATTCTCCATTTTGCCCTCAAGAAAAGTCGGGTTACATCTCCACGACGAGTCGCGCCTGGTCGATATCTTCCAAGCGCAGTCGTCTCAAGGTTCCTTCGCTATCCACATTCACGGCACCATCGCTGTAGCCCTCGATCCGGCCCGTGAACTGCTTACGCCCGTCAATCGGCCGGCGCATCTTGATCCGCGCCCTCTTACCCGTAAAGCGCTCATAGTCAGTCGGTTTCACGAGCTTTCGATCCAACCCCGGCGAAGAAACCTCCAGCCGGTAGGGACCGGGCATCAGATCCTCGACATCGAGAATCGGCCCCATCTGCCGCGAAATTTCCTCGCAATTGGCAAGGGAAACGCCCTCGGGGCCGTCGATGAAGATCCGAACGACGCCGTTGCGCGGACCACCGCGCAACTCGACATCGACGACCTCCAATCCGGCCGAAGAGGCTACCCTTTCCGCAATTTCCAAAATATCCTGTTGAACCCGCTCTCGCGCCCAGCCCATGGGTCCGCCATTCTTCAGCGCAATAAAAAAGTGGGCTTTTGCCCACTTTGGAATCGCGCCCCAGTAAGCCCTATCTCTTTCATTGTAGGGGTCGATGTTACCCAAACGCAAGAGAGCAGGGGCGCTCAGGCCGTGCGCGGCTCGCTCCGCACGGGCTCAAAGGTTCGTCAACTCCTACGCGGTAAGACGGAGGGCGGATGGGCTAAACTATTCGCCTTATGGCGAACTTTCCCGTAGCAATTATCACCGATGAATTCACGCAGGATTTTGAGAGAGTCTGCCGGACGGCGGTCGAGATGGGCATCCCCGCTCTTGAGCTGCGCACCGTCTGGGACAAGAACCTCGTCGACATGAATGATGAGGAAGTCCGCCAAGTCGACCACCTTGCGAAAGAATTCGGTCTGAAAGTAGTGTCGATCGCCTCGCCGGTCTTCAAATGCACGCTTCCCGATGGAGGCGACATCGACCATCGCTTCGAGCAAGACGCCTTCCACTCCGCTCATGCCTATGAGGACCAACCGCATATCTTGGACCGTGCTCTGGAGCTGGCGAATCTTTTCGAGGCGCCGATCGTGCGCGTGTTCAGCTTCTGGCGAACGGTCGAACCCACGCAGATCACTTCCCGAATCATTGAGGCGCTGCAAGGGGCGGTCGAAAAGGCTGCCGCGGCGGGCGTAAAAATTGGTTTGGAGAACGAGCACGCCTGCAACATCGCTACGGCTTCGGAATCAGTCCCGGTGCTCGATGCCATCGACCATCCGAACTTCGGGCTCGTTTGGGACCCGGCGAACTGCTATATTGCCGGCGAGACCGCTTACCCAGACGGTTACAACCGGCTCGCGGCGAACCGCATCCTGCATGTGCACGCCAAGGACGGCGTGCTTCCAGCCGGAAGCGACCGCATGGAGTGGGGCGACGTCGGAGCCGGTGAAGTCGACTGGACCGGGCAATTGTCGGCGATGGTACGGGACGGATATTCCGGCATGGTGAGCCTCGAGACGCACTGGGGCGGTCCCGGCGGAGACAAGTTCAAAGGCAGCTCAATCTGCGCCAAGAGCTTGCAGCGATTGGTGACGGAAGCGGCCTAGCAGCGCGTGGTGAAAGTCACGGGGGCGGCGCTTCGCTGAACTCGAGGATCTACGGTCAAGCCGCGATTTACTACTGGCGTAGCTTGCCGAGAATCGCGGAGGTTACTTGCGTTGCGGCGGCGCTTCCGCCCAGGTCGCGCGGTAGCGCTTTGCGTTCGGCAAGGACCGCTGACACCGCGTTCTCAACGAGTCTCGCCGCATCCGACAGATTCAAGAAGTCGAGCATCATCCGCGCGCTGAGGATCATGGCGATGGGATTGACGATGCCTTGACCGGCGATATCCGGGGCGGAGCCATGGACGGGCTCGAACATCGACGGCACTTCGCGTGACGGGTTGATATTCGAGCTGGGCGCGAGACCCATGCTGCCCGTGATCATGGCCGAGATATCGCTGAGAATATCGCCGAACAGGTTCGACGCGACCACAACGTCGAAGCTCTGCGGGCGGCGAATGAAGTTCATCGCTGCGGCATCGACGAGTAGCGATTCGGTCTCAATGTCTTCATAGTCGCCAGCGACATCAGCGAAAACACGGTCCCAGAGCACCATGCTGTAGCCCTGAGCGTTCGATTTGGTAATAGAAGTGACGCGCTTCCACCCTTTGCGCTTGCGAGCCAGCTCGAAAGCATGGCGGATAATCCTCTCGACGCCGTGCCGCGTAAAGATTGACGTCTGTACGGCAACCTCGCCTGGGAGATCCTTGTAGACGAATCCGCCGGCCTGCGAATACTCACCCTCGGTGTTTTCGCGGACGACGACCATGTCGATCTTGCCGGGGTCGGCAAGCGGCGATGGGACGCCCGGGTAGAGCTTCGCGGGGCGCTCGCAGACGTACTGGTCGAATGTCCGCCGAATCGGCAACAACAGACCGTTGAGCGTGACGTGGTCGGGTACGTCCGGATGGCCGACCGCGCCGAGAAGGATCGCGTCGAACGGCCGCAATTCTTCCACGCCGCCTTCGGGCATCATGCGGCCGTGATTGAAGTAATGGTCCGTGCCCCAATCAAACTCGGTGTAGTCGAACTCGACGTCGTAGCGCACCGAGACTAAATCGAGAACCTTGCGGGCTTCGGGCATGACCTCGAGCCCCACGCCGTCGCCGGGGATCACAGCAATTGAGAACTTGGGCATAGGCGATTATTCTGCCACAGAGCCCGTCTCGCCGAGTGCTCTCAGTTCCCGGACCGACGATTCGAGAGACTCAGACGCTTGGAAGATCCCGATTCCCGCGAGACCCGCCGCGCCGGCATCCACGCAGGCGGCGGCATTCTCGATTGTGACTCCTCCCAGCGCGAGGACCGGAATGCGAACGGCGTCGCACGCGCGCGCCAGCTCACCAACACCCACGGGAGGGCCGAAGCGGCGCTTCGACGGGGTATCGAAGACCGGTCCGAAGACCGTGAAGTCGGCACCCTCAGCTTCCGCACGCTGAACCTCGGCAAGGTGGTGACAAGAGACGCCGATGAGGAAACCGGGCGGGGCGACCCTGCGAACCGAAGCAGGAGAGGGGCTGTCCGAGGGAAGGTGGACACCATGGGCCCCGGCGGCAAGTGCGATATCAGGCCGGCCGTTCAGCAGGAGCCGGGCCGGCATGGCGGAGGTTCGGGCGACACACTCACGCATAAGTTCGTAGAGTTCGGTGTCAGGCAGATCCTTTTCACGAATCTGGATCCAGTCCACGCCGGCTCCGGCAGCGCTCTCGACAAAGTGAACGACGCTGCCTTGGAGTTGAGTCCGGTCAGTGATGGAGTAGAGGAGCACGGCTCGAAGGTCCGAATTATAACGCCGGGGAGTCCGCCATGTCCGTGCCAGCGGCCTTTCGAATGCAGAGATCTGTGAGATGCCCCGCAGTGTGTAGCTACAGATCGTCAAGAATCTTAAGGTGTTGCATAATAATAACTTATGATATTTTAGAAGCATAAGAAGTGCATACCTTGACAAGGACGCACTAAAGTTTGATAATGGTTAGGAGCTAAGGAATAATCCGTAGCAGCCGATTGGCGTGTTGAAGGCACTGGGACTTAGCCCAGGGCGCGAAGAAGGAGAATCATCATGGGCAAGATCATCGGAATCGATCTAGGGACGACGAACTCGGTCGTGGCCGTTATGCAGGCGGGCCAACCGAATGTGGTCCCGAACCAAGAGGGGGCTCGCACGACTCCGTCGGTCGTTGCCTTCACAAAGACGGGTGAGCGCCTTGTGGGACAAGCCGCCAAGCGTCAAGCGGTCACGAACCCCGAGAACACGATTTTCTCGATCAAAAGGTTCATGGGCCGGCGCGCGGACGAGGTAAAGGAAGAAATGAGGCTCGTCCCGTACGAGTTGGCGGGCAACACCGATGTCGTCAAGATCGCCGCGGCAGGCAAAGAGTACACGCCGCAGGAAATTTCGGCCATGACGCTCACAAAGCTCAAAGAGGCCGCCGAGTCGTTCTTGGGCGAGAATGTCACCCAGGCGGTGATCACCGTTCCAGCCTACTTCAACGACTCGCAGCGCCAAGCCACGAAGGACGCGGGCAAGATCGCCGGGCTCGAAGTGCTGCGTATCATCAACGAGCCGACCGCGGCCGCGCTGGCTTACGGGCTCGACAAGAAGACCAACGAGACGATCGCTGTCTACGACTTCGGGGGAGGCACGTTCGATATCTCGATCCTCGAAGTCGGTGAGGGCGTCGTCGAGGTCAAAGCGACCAACGGCGATACGCATCTCGGCGGCGACAACATCGATCAGGTTTTGATCGAGTGGATTATCGGTGAATTCAAGAAGGAGCACGGCGTCGACTTGTCTGGAGACAAGATGGCGTTGCAGCGCCTCAAGGAAGGGTCTGAAAAAGCCAAAATGGACCTCTCAACTCTGCTGGAGTCGGAGATCAACTTGCCCTTCATCACGGCCGACGCAAGCGGTCCAAAGCACCTGCAGCTCAAGCTGACGCGCGCGCATCTCGAGCAGATGATGGAGCCGCTACTGCGGCGCACCCTGGAGCCCTGCAAGAAGGCGCTGGCGGACGCCGGCATTACGCCGAATCAAATCGACGAAGTCGTGCTCGTCGGCGGATCGATCCGCATTCCGCGCGTGCAAGCGCTCGTGAAGGAGCTATTCGGTAAGGAAGCGCATAAGGGCGTCAATCCGGACGAGGTCGTGGCGATTGGCGCCGCGGTGCAGGGCGGTGTTCTGGGCGGCGAAGTCAAGGACGTGCTGCTGCTCGACGTCACCCCGCTCTCGCTAGGCATCGAAACCCTGGGAGGCGTGTTCACGAAACTCATCGAGCACAACACGACGATTCCGACGCGCAAGAGTGAAGTCTTTTCGACCGCCGCCGACAGCCAAACATCCGTGGAGATCAAGGTCTACCAGGGCGAGCGATCCATGGCCGGGGATAACCGCTTGCTGGGCGTTTTTCAGCTCGTCGGTATTCCGCCCGCTCCTCGCGGCGTGCCACAGGTCGAGGTCACGTTTGACATCGACGCCAACGGCATCCTGAACGTCTCGGCGAAAGACAAGGCAACCGGTAAGGAGCAGAAGATCACGATTACGAGCTCATCGGGCCTGTCAAAAGACGAGGTCGACAAGATGGCGACCGATGCCGAGAGCCACGCGGCGGAAGACCAGAAGAAGCGCGATGAGGTGGAGGCCCGCAACCGTGCCGACGCCATGATCTACAGCACCGAGAACACGCTCAAGGAGCATCGCGACAAGATCAGCGAGGACGACGCCAAGCAGATTGAAACCGCGATCGAAGCGACGAAACAAGCCGTGCAGCAGGGTGACCCGGAGGCGATAAATAGCGCCGTCGACAATCTGACGCAGGCCAGCCACAAGCTTGCCGAAGCAATGTACAAGTCCGCCGACACGCCGGAAGATGGGGCGGGAGCGGCTCCCGACGGGACGCCGGGCGCCGACGGCGCGAGCGCAGGGGCTGAGGACAACAAGGAGGATGCGGTCGACGCGGAGTTCGTCGACGTGGATGAGAAGCCGAAGGGCTCGTAAGTGAGTCGCCGGTTCGGCGGACGCGCATGAAAGAAGAGGGACCCCGTGGCGGGCCCCCCGGGTATCATTGATCCGAAGGGCAGCCGCGGGCACAGACCTAACTTTCTCCGTGTCCGGGAGATGATGTGACGGGTACCTATCAAAAAGACTATTACAAGACGCTGGGCGTCAAGAAAGGCGCTTCGTCCGACGAAGTGCGCAAGGCCTACCGCCGCCTCGCCCGCAAGTACCACCCCGACGTCAATCCCGGTGACAACTCGGCCGAGGAGAAGTTCAAATCCATCCAGGAGGCCTACGGTGTCCTCGGAGACCAGAAGAAGCGCGATATGTACGACCAGTACGGCTTCTACTCCGAAGCTGGGGCGTACCCGGGCGGCCAAGGGGGCGGGGGCGGGCACGGACCCGGCGGTTTTGATTTCTCGGGTTTCGACTTCTCCGATTTCGCCCAAGCCGGCGGAGCGGCGGGCCGGCCGCCGCGGGGTCAAGCACGGGGTGGTGGCTTCTCCGACCTCTTTTCGCAGTTTTTCCGGCAGGATCAAGAGCACACCCCGGCTCAGGCACAAGCCGGTGAGGACCTCGAGTACAGCGTCGACATCGATTTCTGGGACGCGATCAAAGGCACGACCCTGCGGCTGAACGTAGCCCGGCACGAGCCTTGCAGGCAATGCCGCGGGGCGGGAAACATCGGCCAGGGCACAGTGAGCTGCCAGGAATGCCAAGGCTCGGGGCAGGTCAATCAAACCGTGGGATCAATGCGGTTTAATCTCACATGCCCGCGTTGCCAGGGCTCGGGACAACTGCGAGACGTGTGTCCGACGTGCGCAGGACAAGGCCGGCTCCATCGCACCGAGGTAGTCGAAGTGCGCATTCCGCCCGGAGCCCAAAGCGGTTCGCGGCTGCGTGTGCCCGGTAAAGGCAACGCCGGCCAACGTGGAGGCGCGGGGGGAGATCTCTACATCATCACGCGGGTTGGCACGCACCCGGTCTTCGAGCGCAAGGGCGACGACATTCACATGCAGGTGCCGATCACGATTCCGGAGGCCATCCTAGGCGGGAGCATTAACGTTCCGACCGTCGACGGAAAGGCACGGCTGAAGATTCCTCCGGCGACCAGCTCCGGCAAACGCTTTCGACTGCGGGAAAAGGGTGTACTGAACCCGCGCACAAGCCACCGCGGCGATCAGTTCGTGGAGGTCAAGATCATTGTTCCCGAGGTTCCGGATGAAGCGTCGAAGGCGATGATGAAAGAGTTTGCTAGCCTAAACCCGCAAGACCCTCGAGCTACCTTGTTCGACTAACCTGCGATGGCACGTAAGAAAAGAACGTTAGGCACCTACACTATTTCGGTCGTGGCGGACCGCTTCGAACTTCATCCGCAAACGTTACGGCTCTACGAGCGCGAAGGCCTGCTCAAGCCATCACGCACCGACGGCAATACCCGTCTGTACACCGAGGCGGATATGGAGCGGCTCGAGGTCATTCTCTCGTTCACGCGCGACCTGGGCGTGAATCTCGCCGGCGTCGAGATCATCCTCAACATGCGGGAGAAGATGGAAGAGATGCAGCGCCAGATGGAGGAGTTCGTTGACTACGTCAATGAACACCTCGGCAGTTTGCCGAAAGAGGCGCCCGCAAGCTTCTCGAATTCGTTGATCCCGACGGCCTACCCACTGCCGACGAAGAAGAGCGGGGCGACCAAGGCCCGTAAAGCGCGGGGCAGCAAGTCGTAGCTCCCCTCCCCGGCAAGTCTCAACTGCTGTCCCGAGTCTCTCAGCGCATCGTTCGGATTTGTGTAGAAACTCTTCCGCGATCCGCCGATAAGAGGCTTGAGGTCCTATGAGTCTGCTGCTGCGCATCTTGATTGTCACTGGGCTGGTTCAGCTTTCGTGGTGGAAAGCCTCGGAATCGGAAAGCGTGAGTGAGCCGCTGACGGCGTTACTGCTTTTTCTGGGGCTGCTGGGCTGCGTCTTCTCTTGGGCGCAGCAACGTTTCGGGATGGCGTTGGCCGGTCTGCGGGCCCTCGGCTATCTCGGCTCCGGGCTGGTGTGTGCCGAGGTTGTTTGGCACGACCTGCCGCTGTCGGCATGGGCCGCTTTGGTCCTTTGCTCCGCTCTGCTCCACGGTTGGATCAGCCGCCGTCGACAGCGCCTCAAACCTTCCGATTACCAACGCGTCTCCGCATCCTCGTTCTAAGCACACCGAATCCGGTTCTCGGGGATTCCTCGTGAGCACGATCCGCAATGGGCTCCGGCCGTCTTGAGTGTTATTGACATTCAACAAGAGTTTCTCTATACTTTTGTCGATTCTCAAAAGGAGCGACAAGTGGGCGAAGCGAAAACCGACATTCTGCAAGGCACGCTCGACCTGCTGGTGCTCAAGACGCTAGATTCCATGGGGTCAATGCACGGCTGGGCCATCGCCAAGCGCATCGAGCAGGTATCTGCGAGCGTACTGGCCGTGAACCAGGGGACGCTCTACCCGGCGCTGCTGCGGCTCCAGCAGAAGGGCTGGATCGCGGCGAAGTGGGGCACCTCGGACAACAACCGCCGCGCGAAGTTCTATTCGCTGACGAAGAAGGGACAGAAGCGGCTCGCCGTCGAGGAGCGGAACTGGGAACAGATGGTGGCGCTGGTGGCCCGGTTTCTCCAACCCGTGTCGTAAAAGCCGGTAAGACAAGAGAGGGGATCATCAATGACGTGGCTGCGTTCAATTGTCACCAGGATATCCGCGCTCTTTCGCAAGCGCCGGCTTGATGCCAACCTCGACGACGAACTGCGGTTTCACCTGGAGATGGAGGAGCAGGACAACGTCCGCAGCGGGATGAGCGCGAAGGAAGCGCGAAGGCAAGCGCTACTCCGGCTTGACGGTCTGGAGCAGGTGAAGGAAGAGTACAGGGATCGGCGAGGGATCCCATTCATAGACAGCCTACTCCAAGATTTGCGTTTTGCGTTCCGTTCCTTCCGTCGGGATCCAGGTTTCACTGCGACTGTTCTGGTGACGCTGACGCTGGGAATCGGCGTCGGCACGGCGATCTTTGCCGTGGTCAATGCGATTCTGCTTCAACCGCCAACTTACAAAGACCCGGAGAAGCTCGTTTTTCTCGGGCGCATCAATGACAAGAAGGGCGTGAGGACCGAGAAGATTTCGTGCGGTGATTGCTATGACTGGCGTGACAATTCAGGATTGTTCGACAGCCTGTCTTGCTTCTATCACGATTCCTACCGTTTCGAGAACGAAATCTACTGGGGTGAGCAAGTAGACGAAGCTTTCTGCTCGACTATCGGAGTTCACCCCTTTCTTGGCCGATGCTTTCATTCAGATGACTTCAGGGCTAAGGCTACCCACGATGGCCCGGAAGTGGTTATCTTGCAGCATTCGTTCTGGAAAAGCCTATTTGGCGCAGACCCCGGAGTTGTGGGTCGGACATATGATCTAGCCGGTTCGGGGCGCCCTACAACCATCGTCGGCGTGATGCCGCCTGGTTTTGGCTTCGACTATCGCATCGAGAAGTATTTTCGACCGCTATTCTCCATTCATCGTGCCCCCCATGTTGTCGGGAGCCATGGCGCGATTGCCCGTCTTAAGGCGGGACTGACCCTGGAGCAGGCGCAAGCCAGGGCCGACGTCTTTTCACAACGGATGGCGGAGGCGCATCCTGACACGCACACTGACTGGCGATACGTCCTCAATCCCGTTTCCGAAAAGGCCACCGCGGGAGTCCGCGATCCACTGCGACTGCTATTAGCCGCCTCCGGCCTGGTGCTGGTGATTGTTTGCCTGAACATCGCGGGTCTTGTCTTGGTCCGGTCGCAGAAGCGAACGTCGGAGCTTGCGATTCGATCCGCCATCGGCGCCGCCCGGAGTCGCTTGATCCGCCAGCTCATCACCGAAAACGTCCTCCTGTCTTTTGCTGGCGCGCTTCTTGGGCTTGTGGTTGCGGGCCTTCTGACAAGCTATCTCCGCTCGTGGGTGCCGGAGAGTGTAGCATCTTATGTTCTCGGGGCCGACCACATCGGTGTCGACCCGTGGGTCATCACGTTCGCTATCGGGGTAGCCCTCGTTAACGGCATTCTCGTGGGGTTGCTTCCCGCTTTCCGAGGAACCTCCTTTCGGTTGGCAACCTGGATCAGGGAAGGATCCACGAGTTCGATCGGCAGCAGGATGGAAAGGCGCGCGCAGCACTATCTGAGTGCCGCACAGGTGTCTATGGCCGTTGTGCTCGCCATCGGCTCGTGCCTGACGGTGAGGAGTCTCTTGAAACTTCACGAACAGGGGGCAGGCTTTCAACCCAGCGGCCTCATCACGGTGTCCATCAATGCCCTCGGACTTAGTCGTCCCGGCTGGGCGTTGGAGCCTGAAGAGCGCCGACGATACTTCCAACAGATCTATGGCGCTTTCTGGCAAAGCCTTCGTGCGGAGATGCAGAGTATCCCAAGCATCGAGGGCTTCACCTTTGGCAGTTCCGCTCCGATGGCTCCGGTAGACCGCATTCGCACTGCAATGTAGAGCGCACGAGACTCCCTGACGGATCAGATTTCAGCCGGGAACGTTTGGGCCGACCCCGGCTATTTCCAGATACTGGGTATACCGCTCCTTGAGGGTCGCGTCTTCGACGAGACGGACTCGACCGGTTCGACTCCGGTGGCCGTTGTGAACGAGGAAGTCTCTCGACGTATTTGGCCTGGCCAAAGTCCCCTAGGTAAGACAATCAGAAAGGCCCGAAGGAATGGACACACCGATATGACCGTAGTTGGTGTCGTGGGGAGTGTTCGCGAAGACGGATTGCGGGAACCTCCACGGCCGATCGTGTACGAAGCAGCGCGCCAGACCCCCAAATCCTGGGGCTCGATATTGGCCAAGAGTTTTCAAGACAGGAACTCACTCCTCTCAACGATTGTTCACCGGATTCGTGAGCGTTTTCCTGAAGTTGCCGTCTATGTGCAGCAGTCCAAAAGCCTGGATCGTGCTGTTCGGGACTCGGTCTGGGAACTCAACTATTCGATGCTGCTGTTGACTGGCTTGGCTGGCCTGGCGTTTCTCGTATCCTCGGTGGGGGTTTACGGTGTGATCAGTTACTCGGTGCAGAGCGGTCACAGGTGGTGGGGATGATCCTACGTCAAGGGCTTTTCATAGCCGTGCCCGGTGTGGTCATTGGCCTGATTGCCGCGGCCGGATTGACGCACATTCTGGGAAGCCTTCTCTACGGCGTCGAGCCACTGGACTGGCTGACGTTTGCTTTGGTTGCTGTGGTCATGATGGCTGCCGCGCTCTTAGCGAGCTACCTTCCCGCCCGCCAAGCGGCGAAGCTGGATCCAACGGCGGCGCTGCGCTGCGATTGAACCCGTCGCGCAGGGACAGCCAACTTCTTGACCAGCGAATCAAGTTTTGCGATAGCCGGAACGCCCAGTCTCCAGTTAGATGTCGGGAACAACTGCCGGCTCAACCGGTCAACGCAACACCCACGTTAAGTCCTTTAGCTGGAGTATCCGAACGCCGAGAGGGACAAGTGGCTTACCCACCATCCGAGGCCCCAACCACAACCACGTAACTTCTTGTACTTCAACAGGATCCAGAGGGAAGCGCTGTATCCTCATCGTTACCCTTTTAGTTTCTTAGGCTTGCACTTCACCTTTCCTTCCAGGAAAGGTGTTGCATCGACCCATTGAGATCACCACCGATGTCACGACGAGGGAGTCCCTCGCTCCTCGGCCCAGGACGATCGGGCACTGCATGCCGGCTGCCCGTCTATAATGGCCAGGATTGCCGAGCGCCAGGGTTGCCAAGCGCCAACGTTGCGTATGAGCTCCGGGTCGGCCGGACCCCAGCAAACATGATGAAGCTTGTGATTCACCCCCCTGTTGAACAGGTACGTCTCGATCAGATTGTGCAGGCGGCGGGCTCGACGGAAGTTATCAACGCCGCGGACGAAGAGCAGGCCCTGACCGCTATCCGAGACGCCGATGGCTTCATCGGCCGCCTGACACCTCCATTGCTAGCGGCATCGACGAAACTTCGCTGGGTACAGTCGCCGACGGCGAGCCTGGAGCACTACGTCTTTCCGGAGCTGATCGCCCATCCGTGCCAACTGTCGAACATGCGCGGGCTCTTCTCCGACGTGATCGCCGACCAGGTGTTCGGATACATCATCTGCTTCGCGCGCAATCTGCACCTCTACATCCGTCAGCAGGTGAGAGGTCACTGGGAGCCGATCGGCGGCGAGGCAGCTCGGGCGGGTTTCGTGACGGGCCCCGGGGTTGCCAATGCCATCGACCGCACACACATGCACTTGGCGGACGCGACACTTGGCGTCGTCGGTCTTGGTCACATCGGCTCGGAGATCGCCCGCCGGGGGCTCGCATTCGGGATGCGCGTGGTTGCGATCGATCCGGTGCGCTCCGAAGCGCCCGAAGGCGTCGAAGCACTCTGGAAACCTGATCGATTACCGGATCTGCTCGGTGAAAGCGATTTTGTCGTGATCGCCGCACCTCATACGCCCGACACGGAAAAGCTCTTCCGACGGGAGCAGTTCCGGCAGATGAAGCCAAGCGCGTTTCTGATCAATATCGGACGCGGCGCCATTGTCGACCTTGAGGATCTGACGGCGTCGCTCGAAGCGAAGGAGATCGCCGGAGCCGGCTTGGACGTGTTCGAGATCGAACCGCTGCCGGCGGGGCACGCACTGTGGAACATGGATAACGTCATCATCACACCGCACGTCGCGGGCTACTCGCCGCGCATCGCGGAACGTCATCTGGAAGTGATCCTCGACAACGTTGGGCGCTTTGTTCGCGGTGAAGGGTTGCGGAACGTGGTCAACAAAGCGCAGTGGTTCTAAGTAGCCGCGAAAATCCCTATACTTGTGGCTGTCGGTTTGGCGGGCACCGCATGTCGTGCCCCTACAGTGTCGGCACGGGAGTTGCATACAGACTCGATCGTCGCGGCCTGTCCCTGAGAACATTCATGAACAAACTTGCTGGAATACTTTCTGTTTCTTTGCTCGCTGTAGCGCTATTGACGGTTTCTTGTTCGAGCGACTCATCGCCGCAACTACAAGCAGGGGCGGCGGCGGTTGATATTACGCCGAAGGCTTGGCCGGTTCCGCTGATCGGTAGCTTCAGCTTCCGTCCGGCGGAAAGCGCTCACGATCCTTTGCATGTGCGCGCGCTTGCCCTCGATGACGGGACAACGCAGCTCGTAATCGTGGTCATCGACAGTTGCTACGTCTATCGAGACGTGCTCGATGACGCGAAGCAACGCGCTTCGGAGCGGACCGGCATCCCGACAAGCAACATGCTGGTCTCGGCCACACACACGCACAGCGCGCCTCCGTCCAAGCCGCGCGACAACTATCACGTACCGGGCGGGGAGGATCTTAGGGACAACGAAGAGAAGTATTCCGAACAGCTTCGGGCGGGCATCGCTGAGGCGATCACCCAGGCTTACAAGGGCCGCGTCGCCGCGGAAGTCGGGTTTGGCTCGGCACAGCTTCCCGACGAACTTTCGAACCGCCGCTGGTTCAAGAAAGAGGGCACGATTCCGCCCGACCCGTTCGGCGGCACCACCGACACGGTGAAGATGAACCCCGGCCGCAATGATCTCGTCAAGCCCGCGGGCCCGGTCGATCCCGAGATCAGCGTGCTTTCGGTTCGCAAGGCTGATGGTACGCCTTTGGCTCTGCTCTCGAACTACTCGCTGCACTACGTCGGCGGCACCGGGGGCGCACAAGTTTCGGCTGACTATTTCGGCGAATTCGCGCGGCAGATTAGCGAACGGCTGGGAAGTCCCGACGGGTTTGTCGGCATCCTTTCAAACGGCACGAGCGGCGACGTGAATAATATTGATTTCACCGGCAAGCGGCCTCGCCGAGAGCCGTTCGAGCAGATCGGCATCGTTGCCGGCAAGGTTGCTGACAAGTCGTTCGGAGCGTATCAATCGATCGAGCATCGCTCCGATCTGTCGCTGGCGATGGCGGAACGAATCCTGACGCTCGACCGCCGCAAGCCTACCGAACAAGGGTACGAGCAGGCGAAGAAAGTCCTCGCCGTCGAGGATGAATCCACGCTGCCGCGCCGCGCCAAGCCGTACGCTCGGCGAGCGATTCAGCTTTACGAGGGCCCCGATACCGTTGACATCAAACTCCAAGCCATTCGCATCGGAGATCTCGGGATTGCCAGTTCGCCGTTTGAAACGTTCACCGAGACAGGCCTCGAGATCAAAGAGAAGAGTCCGCTCAAGCCGACGTTCACGATCGAACTTGCCAATGGCGGCGAAGGCTATCTGCCGACTCCCGAACAGCATGAGCTCGGCGGCTATGAGACTTGGCTGGGGACGAATCGAGTCGAGAAGCAGGCGTCCGTGAAGATGACGAAGGTCTTGCTGGAATTACTGAGCGAAGTCTCCGCCGGCAAGTGAGTTTCGTATGTGCCCAAAGCCGCGCAGGTTAGTTCTTGTTGTCACTGTTGTGGGCGTTCTGATTCTCGGGAGCAAAGCCGTGAGTGCTGACAAACCGCTCATCGCCATCGCCGGGATGCTCCACGAGTCGAATACGTACAGCAAGGCTCGCACGGGCGTCGCAGAGTTCACTCGCGACGGGCTGTTCCGGGGAGATGAAATTCTCGCGGAATACTCGAAGGGCAACAACGAAATCACCGGTTACATCGAAGGCGCGAAAGAATACGGCTTCGACCTGTACCCGACGATTGTCGGCTGGGCGGTGCCGTCGGGGCGCGTGACAGACGAAGTACTCGACCTGATCACCGGCGAGATGATCGAGCGCCTCAAGTCAGCGCCCAAGCTTGACGGCCTTCTGTTGGCTCTGCACGGAGCGATGGTCACCGAGTCGTATGATTCCGGAGACGCGGAGGTGGTTCGGCGGCTACGGGAAGCGATGGGCCCGGATTTCCCAATCGTTGTGACGCATGACTTCCATGCCAACGTCACGCCCGAGATCGTCGAGGGCTCGACGGCGTTGCTCACGTACAAAGAGAATCCGCACATCGATCAGCGGCCTCGCGGACTGCACGCGGCGCGAATCATCTCGCGCATCGCACGCGGCGAAGTGCGTCCGACGCAGGCGATCGTCAAGCCCTGGGTCTACATCACGAAAGTCCACCAGTACACAAAGCGCGCGCCGTTGCTGCCGATCGTCGACGAGACGCGGCGGCTTGAAAAGGATCCCCGTTTTCTCGCTGTGAGTTTCTCGGGCAGCTATCACTACGCGGACGTACCGAATATGGCGCCGAGCGTTGTTGTGGTGACGGACAACGATGCGGAGCTGGCCCGGAGCGAAGCTCAACGGATTGCCGACAAGATCTGGGACTTGCGTGACCAGTTCGAACTCGAGCTGCCCGCCGCGGCGGAGGCTATTCGCCAAGCCGTCGACAACGACACGTTTCCCGTCGTGCTCGTCGAGACCGGCGACAACATCGGTGGTGGCGGACCGGGTGACGCGACGTTTATTCTGAGCGAGTTGGTACGCCAGAAAGCAAGCGGCTGGGTGGTGGCCATCTACGATCCTGAGGCCGTCGAGCAGGCGGTCCAACTCGGCGTCGGTGGGCAGTTTAAGGCGGAGGTCGGCGGCAAGACGAACGGCGACCACGGTGCGCCGGTCGGCATTCGCGGCAAGGTCAAACTGATCTACGACGGACAATACATCGAGACGGAGGCCCGCCATGGAGGACGCCGCTATCTCGACCAGGGGCTGACGGCCGTGATCCACGTTGAGGGCTCGACGCGGGACCTTCCCAATGTTCTGTTGCTGGTGAGCCGCCGGCACACGCCGTTCAGCATTCATCAGCTCACAAGCGCCGGTGTTTACCCGGAGCGGCAGAAGATCCTTGTCGTCAAAGCAGCGGTCGCCTTCCGCGCTGCTTACGAACCCATCGCGGCCCGGATCATCGAAGTGGATACGCCGGGTGATACGACGGTTAACCCTAACAACCGCGTGTACAAGAATATCCACCGGCCAATGTACGGTGTGAAGTAACTTCACACGGATCACGCCGTACAATGGTCAAGGAATGGGTCGGATTCGTGGGGGTTTCTTTTGGGGCGCATCGCTGGTGCTCTTCGTCGTCGGTGCAGTTCACGGCGCAGCACCTGATTTCAGCCGCGACATTCGCCCGATCCTCTCCGGCCGCTGCTTTACATGTCACGGCCCGGACGACGCTACTCGCACATCCAAACTGCGTTTCGACCGGGAGGAGAGCGCTTTCGCGGAACTTGCTAGTGGCGGCTTCGTGATCGTTCGCGGTAAGCCCGAGGAGAGCGAGCTTATCCGCCGTGTGAAATCCGATGACCCCGTCAAGCGCATGCCGCCGCAGTACATGGGGCACGCCGCGTTGCAGCCGGACGAAATCGAGAAGCTTGAAGCCTGGATCCGCGCGGGTGCGCCGTGGCAGAGTCACTGGTCCTTTGCGACGCCGACAAGGCCCGCCGAGGCGGCTGTGGAAAGAGCCGGCTGGACGCGCAATCCGATTGACTCGTTTGTCCTCGCACGGCTGGAAGAGGAAGGGATCGAACTGTCAGCCGAGGCCGACCGCGCAACCCTCATCCGCCGGGTTTCACTTGACCTGACGGGGCTGCCGCCCACACCTACCGAGGTCGACGCTTTTCTCAGTGACTCATCGACCGACGCTTACGAGAAGGTCGTCAATCGGCTTCTCGCATCACCGGGCTACGGTGAGCGGATGGCCTTTCGCTGGCTTGACGCCGCCCGCTACGCCGACACCAACGGCTACCAAAACGACCAGAAACGCGATATGTGGCGCTGGCGTGATTGGGTGATCGAGGCGTTCAACAGTAACATGCCGTTCGATCAATTCACGATCGAACAGCTCGCCGGCGACTAATTACCGAACCCGACGCTCGACCAGTTGATCGCTACGGGGTTCAACCGCAACCATCGCGGCAACGCCGAGAACGGCACCGATCCCGATGAGTATCAGGTTGAGTACGCCGTGGACCGCGTCGAGACCACCGCGACCGTCTGGCTCGGGCTCACGATGGGTTGCGGGCGCCGACACGTGAACAGCAGGCCGAGATCGACGCCTTGGACGCACAGATAGAAAAAGCCCAAGACCGAGTTGACGGGCTCGAACCCGCAATTGAGAAAGAGTTTGCGAAGTGGTCTCGACGAGCAGCCCGGAAGCGCTTCGATTGGGTGCTCGACGAGCGGTTAGTGGTGCACGAAACGTTCGATGGTTCGGGGTCAGCCACGCCGGGCAAGGTGGGCGAAGCGGCTCGGCTCGACGGCGAAAAGGCGATCGATCTGGGTGACCAGGCGGACTACGACTTCTACTCGAAATTCAGCTTGTCGGCGCGGATTCTGCCAGAGTCACCGACGGGAGGGATCATCTCCCGCTATCAGCCCACCCCGAAGGGATATGGTCTCTTCCTCGTCGACGGCAAGCTGCAACTTCGGATTGACACGGCCAGCATTTCCGATCGCGTTCGTGTCGAGACGGTAGTTTCCGTCCCGTTGAATGAATGGACGCATGTCGCCGCAACGTATGACGGTAGCCGTCTGGCTCGCGGCATGACGCTCTACATCAACGGTGAAGCGCAAGAGCCTCACGTCTTGATTGACAAATCTCTGAACAATACACGCGCCGGCAAGGACACTCCTTTGCGCGTAGGTCACGGGCCCGGCGAGGACGACCGTTTCGCGGGACTGATTGACGATGTCCGCGTATATGACCGCCCACTGAGTGCCGACCAAGTCGGCGTGGCTGCCGTAGCGGATTCGTTGCGCGATATCGCGCTGGCTCCCGCAACCAACCGCACCGAGTCTCAACAACGGAAACTGCGCTGGGCGGTCCTCTCGAAGTTTGCGCCGGCTCGCATCAGAAAACCGTGGAACGGACTGGCCCGCCTGCGACTCGAGCGAGAGTCTCTTCTCGACCGTTTCCCGACCGTCATGGTGATGGACGAGCGCGCTGACGTGCGCCCGACCCATGTCCTCTTTCGCGGCTCTTTCGATGCGCCCCGCGAGCAGGTCGAACCGGGCCTCCCTGCCGCGCTGCCCCCGGGGCCGCGAGGCGTATCCGGCCGTCTGGCGCTCGCGCGCTGGCTCACCGATCCTGCTCATCCGCTTACAGCTCGGGTCACGGTGAATCGCTTCTGGCAGATGCTATTCGGCCGGGGCATTGTGAGCACGGTTGAGGACTTCGGCTCGCAGGGCGCCGAGCCTACACATCCGGCATTGCTCGACTGGCTCGCGGTCGAGCTCGTCGAAAACGGCTGGGATACCAAGCAACTGCTAAAGACGGTTGTCACGAGCGCTACCTATCGGCAGTCGTCGCGTGCAAAGCCTGACTTGCTCGAACGCGATCCGGAAAACCTGTTGCTGGCCCGGGCTCCTCGCGTACGGCTTCCGGCCGAGGCGATCCGCGATCAGGCGCTTGCCGTCGCGGGCTTGCTGCATGAGGGACTCGGCGGGCCCTCGGTCAAGCCTTATCAGCCAGCCGGCTTGTGGAAGGAGCTGTCCAATTGGGGCGCTTACGAGAACGACCATGGTGCCGGACTCTACCGCCGCAGCCTCTACACGTTTTGGAAGCGCACGCTCGGACCACCGTCGATGCTGGCGTTCGATTCCGCCGCCCGCGAAACCTGTGTCGTTCACGAAGTCCGGACGAACACGCCGATTCAGGCTTTGAACCTGATGAACGACGTTACGTATGCGGAGGCGGCCCAACTTCTCGCGGAGCGAATGATCCGCGAAGGCGGCGATGACGACGGCGCGAGGTTGGCTTATGGGTTTCAGCTCGCCACGGCTCGGTCGCCGGAGCCTCAGGAGAAGGATATTCTGATGACGGGTTTGCGGCGTTTTCAGAAACGCTACCAGTCCGCGCCGTCCGACGCGGAAACGTTTCTGGATCACGGTGAGCATCCCCGGGATACCTCGATTGAAACGCCGGAGCTTGCCGCGTACGCAGCGGTCGCCAGCCTAATCCTCAACCTGGATGAGACAGTCACGAAGAACTAACCTGGAGCCGACCTAGGGTAACGCAAAGGCAACGACTTTACCGCTGAAACTGCTGTTGTACTTGTTGCCTCCGCCGGCGGCTATCACCACGTACTGTTTGCCGTCTTTGCCCAGATAGGTCATCGGCGTGGCGTGTCCGCTGGCAGGCAGGCGGGTTTCCCAGAGTTGCGCACCGGTGTCTTTGTCAAAAGCACGAAAGCGGCTGTCGTTCGTAGCGCCGATGAAGACGAGCCCGCCGCTGGTAACGATGGAGCCCCCTAAGTTCGAGGTGCCGGTCTTGGGGATACCACGCTTGGTGAGTTCATCAATCTCGCCGAGAACAGCACGCCAGCGGAACTCGCCCGTGTTAAGGTCGATGGCCGTGAGACTTCCCCAGGGCGGTTTCTGGCAGGGATACATGTTCGAGTCCCAGAAGCGGCCAAACTTCGTCCCGCGACTGCGATAGGGGACCTTCGAGCCCTCGGGGCGCCCGAGCATTCTCTTGGGGGCCCCTACGTCCATCGAGTTCACGAACAGGACGCCTTCGGTTGGATCGAACGAGCCGCCGCCCCAGTTTGCCCCGCCGTTCGTGCCTGGCATCTGAATAGTGAGCTGTTCGCGAATCGCGCGATACATAGGCCCATCGAAGTAGGCTTCGTCGATCATTTCCATGCACTCCGCGCGGGACTCGGGCGTGACGTTGGTGATGTCATCACGAGTCATCGTCTGGCGTGTGAAAGGCGGTGGCTTCACCGGAAACGGCTGTGTCGGCCAGGATTCTTCGCCAGGCACTTTGCTCGCTTCGACAGGCCGCTCCTCAATGGGGAAAAGCGGATGTCCGGTCACGCGGTCGAGCACGAAGACGAAACCGGTTTTCGCGATCTGGGCAACGGCGGGAACCTTCTTGCCGTCGCGGACGACGTCGACCAGATTTGGATAGACGGGCAGGTCCCAGTCCCAAAGATCGTGGTGGATGGTCTGGAAGTGCCACTGGCGCTTGCCGGTGTTGCAATCGATCGCGACGACGGAGTTGCCGAACAGATTCATGCCCTTGCGGTCGCCGCCATAGTAGTCGGTGCTGGGCGAGGTGAGCGGGACGAAGACCCACTCGAGATCCAGGTCGACGCTCAGGGTGGACCAGGCGTTGGTGCCGCCGCGATCTTTCCACGAGCCGTCCTTCCATGTGCTGTGACCAAACTCGCCGGGACGCGGGACGGTATGGAAACGCCAGGCCAGTTCTCCCGTGCGCGCATCGAAGGCGCGGATGTCTCCGCTGGGGCCTTGCGGTTCGCCGTCGCTCACCCAGCCACCGGCGATCACCTTGTCGCCACAGGGCGCGACGGGCGACGTGAGACCGTAGCGAAGGTGTGGGTAGCGATCGAGGAACATACCGGTCGTGAGATCGACCATGCCGTCGACGCCGAAGTCGGGGTCGGCTTCGTGCGTTTCGGTGTCGATGCTGAAAAGGCGGCCAAGCTGGTCGGCAAGGAAGATGCGCTTGCGCTCATCGTCAGACCAGTAGGCGAGGCCGCGGTTGTGATAGAGGTTCACGCGCTCTTTGCGGTCGAACTTTGGGTCAAACTCCCAGAGCTGCTCGCCGGTAACGGGGTCGAGCGCGAGCACACGATGGAAGACGGTGACGACGTAGAGCACGCCGTCGACGAGTAGCGGCGTCATCTCGAACGCGGAGCGCGTGGGAAGGGAAGTACCGTCGCTCCAGTCGCCCGTGTCGTGGACAAAGGCGACTTCGAGCTTAGCAACGTTCTGTTTGTTGATTTGGTCGAGCGGGGCGTAACGCATGCCGCCGGGGTCGTTGCCGTAGGAAGGCCAATCCTGGGCGGGCGCGGAGATAGCAAAAGTTACGAGGAGGAGAATGGAGCGGAGTCGAGCAATGAGCACCCTGCCAGTATTTGGGGACGGCGCGGCGGCTGTCAAGGTTCTGCCGCGATGGGCTTTCCGCGGGTATCGCCCACAGGCCGCCGGATTCACATCCGGCGCTCCGTTGTTTGGCTGGCGCCGGAGCTAGTAAGACGGCTCGAGGCGGACGAACTCGAAGTTGAGGGGATCGAGATCGCGCTGTTGGAGTTTGGCGACACAAGCCTCGACGGAATCGCCAATGGCTTCAATCCGCTGGAGCGGCAGGGTCTTGGGCGTGTAAACCTCGCGGGCAAGGTAGGAACCGTAGAGGAGTTCGCGCTCGGCGAGGTCGAGGCGGTCCCAAGAGCGCCCAATGAAGTGATCGAGGTCGACTTGCGTTGCGGCCATAGCTCATCATTGTGCGCGAAGAAAGGGTCCCGAATCAACCCCGGATTTCTGCTTCTCTTGTGATACACTCCGACCGGCTTAGGCAGCCATAGGTGCATTGTGATCCAGGAGGTCTCATGTCCACGGTCTTAGAGGCGCCACCGATCCCAGTCGAGAAGTCGCGCGAACCGCTGCGGCGAGAGGATGTGCCGGAAGGGCAATCGCCACGTTCGTCACCGCCGGAACGATTGGTGTCATTGGATGCGTTTCGCGGCTTCATCATGGTGACGCTGGCTGCTCGGGGTTTTGGGCTGCGAACGTTCGAAGACGATCCGGCACTGGGTTGGTTGGCTCGGCAGTTTGAACACGTCCCATGGGAAGGGATCGTGTTCTGGGATTTGATTCAGCCGGCGTTTATGTTCATGGTCGGGTTGGCGATGCCGTTCTCGGTCGCGAATCGGCTGCGGAAGGGCGCGAGTTCCGGGCAAGTCTGGATGCACGTGCTGCGGCGGACGTTCATGTTGCTGCTGCTGAGCCAGGTATTCATCTCGATTGGGCGGGGCGAATTGTCGTTTCAACTCATCAACGTGCTGTCACAGATCGCCTTCGCATATTTCCTTTGCTGCTGGATCATAAAGCTGCCATTCCGGGGTCAGGCAATCGCGGCGGGGGCTTTGCTGGCGGCGCACTGGGCGCTGTTCGCATTGTTCCCCGGGTCGGAAGGTGCATTCTCAAAAGCGGACAACGTCGGCGCGGTGATCGACAAGTTCTTCGGGCTGGAGTACAGCGGCTATTACGTGACGATCAACCTCATGAGCAGCGCGGTGACGATGCTGTTCGGCGTGTGGGCGGGCTACCTAATGCGGGAGCCGAACTCACACGAGCGGCGAATGCGTATGCTGGCGGCGGCGATCGCGGGATGCTTCGCGCTGGGGTTCGCGCTACAGCCGTTCAACCCGATGGTGAAGCGCATCTGGACGGCCTCGTTCACGTTCGCAAGCGGCGCGTGGGTCCTGCTGATCCTGTTGGGCTTCTACTGGCTTGTGGAAGTGAAAGGAATGAAGAAGCTGACATTCCCGCTCGTTGTGGTGGGGATGAATTCAATCTTCATCTACGGGCTGCACATGATCATGCACGACTGGTTCGACCGCGGGGTGGGGGTATTCACAGAGAGCTACGCCTTCCTGGGCGATTGGGGCGTCGTGGCGCAAACGTGCACGGTGTTTCTGGTGATGTGGTATCTGTGCTGGTGGCTCTACAAGCACAAGATCTACCTCCGTGTGTAAGCGGATACGCGGGCGGCCGCGAGCGGTCACACTGTAGGGATGCGTATTGCCCTAGCCGAATCCGCCGCTGAGATCGAAGCGTGCTTTCCGGTGATGAAGGAGCTGCGGCCGCGGTATGAGCCGCAAGGTTTCGTCTAGCAAGTCTTGCGGCAACAAGAAGACGGCTACCGTCTGGCGTACGTCGAGGATGAAGGATCAGTGGTCGCCGTGGCGGGATTCCGGATCTCGCTCAATCTGGCGTGGGGACGATTCCTCTACGTTGACGACTTGGTGACTCAGGCTGACGGCCGCTCGAAAGGGTACGGGCGTAGCCTGCTCAAATGGTTAGCAGACCACGCCCGCGAGAGCGGCTGCGGCGAATTGCACCTGGACTCAGGTGTGCAGCGTTACGGCGCACATCGATTCTATCTGGCGCACCGCATGGACATCACGTCCCACCACTTTGCGCTCAAGCTGTAGCAAGACAACAGGGCACCGATGACGAAAGCTGCGCCTAGAAGATGCGCCGCAAGTCCGAGAAATACTCGACGACCTGAAACCGATTCGACGCGGCGGGAACTTCGGCGTGCTCGAGACTCCAGGTCATCTCGTGGGGAACGAAGACCGCGCCTAGTCCGGCCTCCAGAGCAGGGTTGATGTCGGACTTTGGGCTGTTGCCGATCATCCAGGTGGAGTCGGCCTGCATGTTTTGCTGGGCGATGACCTGGAGATAAGCCTCGGGGTGCTTCTCGGGGACGATACGGCAGGAGTGGAAGTGGTGAGCAACACCCGATCGCGCGACTTTGGCGTGTTGCTCGTCAGGATGGCCCTTGCTGAACAGCGTCAGGTGATAGCGCTCGTTGAGGTACTGGAGCGTCTCGGCAACCCCTTCGAGCAGCTGAACTGGCCGATCAAGGATCTCATGAGCCAGTCGCATGACCTTGTTAAGGTCCTCTTCGGTGACGGGCTTCTCAGCCAGTGTTTGGTAGCAGGCCCGCATATTGTGGCCGAAGTTGACGGTGCCGTAGCCATTGATGCGGATACTGTCGATCTCGATCTCGTCGAGAACCTCACGCACCTGCTCGGCGGTGAGGTCGGAGTGGTCCAGCAGCGAGACAAACTTCTCGAAAGCGTGCTCGAAGTAGACGCTGTTTTCCCACAAGGTGTCGTCGGCGTCGATCAGGAGCCATTTCGCTTGGGGCATCGTGCGGGGAGTCTACCGAACCTTGCTCAGAAGCGTTGGATGACTCGCTTCTCTTCGGGGGGAGCGAGGCGGAAGGGAATGTCGATGAGGACGTCGACTTCGACGGGTACGCCGAGTTTCGTGGCCGGGTGAAACTCCCATTGGGCGAGTGCTGCCATGGCGCTATGATCGAGGCGCTCGTCGAGGCTTTCCACCACCTCAATGTCTCGGATCTTGCCGTCGGTTCGGATCACGGCGTACAGGGTGACGGTGCCCTCGACGCCTTCATCGGCGGCGGTACGGATGTACTTGGGGTCGACCTTGAGCCGGGCGCCGGGAGCGCTGAGGCGGCCCTGCGAGTCGTCTTCCGGCACCTTGTCGTTCTCTTTGCCGAACCGGCCGGCATCGTGCCGCTTCTTCTTGTTCAGCGTACGTTCAGCGAATCGGATGACCCAACTGCCGCTGTAGCTGGTGACGTTCGGGGTATTGATGGCCAGCACGAATACTTGGCGGTCGAGGAACAGAGGTTCCGGCCGCTTTGATCGGGTCGGGACGGCTTCCGGATCGATGATGGGCGGCGCGGCGAGTTCGCGAACGTTGCGCCTTCGCTGGAAGACGGACAGAGTGGCGGAATCCTTGGCCGCACCGCGTGTGCCGGGTCTAGCAACCCCGTTCGCCTTCTGTTGAACCACGGGATCGGGTCGAGTGAGGGCGGCTCCATCGATCGAGAGATTCGATGCGCGCAACGAAGCTCCGCCTCCGGAGCCGATCTTGAGGTCACCGCCACCGGGTCCGCCGTCGGGTGATGCCGAGAAACGGCCGCGCCTCGAACCGAGAGGGATTGCCGCCACGGCGTTGGGATCGGGGTCGAGTCCGATGACAAGCGCATTGGGGCCTTTGTTGCCGGGACCAACCACGGGGCCACCCGAACCGTTGCTGGGTGCTACCAGTTGACCGTTGGGTCCGTTCGCGCTGGCGGCAGGAGCAGGTTTCCGCACCGCGTCGCGGAACGAATAATCCGCCAGGAGTCCGGGGGCTCCGTAGCTTTTTTCATTACCGCCGAGACCGTCCGCGCCTTCGATCGTCGGAGCGGCCGCCCCGGCGGTGAGCACTCCACGTTCTAGTGCGGCCGGCTGCTCGCCCCAGTTCTGGTAGCGTACGCGGGGTTGTTGCGAGAGTGAACCGACTTGCGGCGTCCCCGACGTCTTGACTTCGATCAAGGGCGCGGCACCGACCGAGAGAGCTTTGCGTCCGGGCGTTTGCGGGTTGTTGCCGGAAGCCCAATAGCGCCGGCGGGGTTCGGACTGGATGTCACCCAAGTCGAGAGCTTCTTGGCCGGCGCCGACCTCGGGCGCAGCATCTCCACGAATGGCTTCTCGCTGTGGGGTGGTTTGCGGACCGGCTTCGGGAGTCCAATACCGCATCTTGGGTTGCTGATCCAAAGCAGCCAAATCGACTTTCGGAGCGGCGGCTTGCAGTTCAGGGGCTTGCCTCGGAGCGAGCGCCTCACGCGCGGGAGCGGGTTCCGCCTTCTGTTCCCTTTGAAAACGCAGGCGAGGCTCGGATCTTACCGGCACAGAAGGGGCATCGATCCGAGCGGTGATATCGGGCGCCGCCGCCCCGCTCAGGGCTTCGCGCTCGGGCGTCCGTGCTTGTTGCTGCTTTACTTGAAATCGCGGCCGGCTGACTTTTGGCGCATTCCATGCGAGCAGGTTCGGCGAGCGGATGTCCTGTTCGATTTCGATATCGGGGGCGGGTCCGACGATCTTTTGGCGTGAACTTTGTGGATCGGGATCGTCGGCGACGATCTTTTGCTGGAAGCGCTCGAGGGCTCGCTCCACGCCGTCTCGGGATGCTTTTTTGAGCGGCTCGACGGCGGGGAGATCGACTTTCGGCGTATAAAGCGTGATTTTGTACCGCTGGTCCGCGATGATCTGGGCGGCAGTCGCCGGATCGTAGCCCGGCGGCCGGCGAGGTAGGTCCCCGGTGACAAGCAGTGTCACGAGTCCCGCGTGGAGCACGAGGGAGAGAGCGAACGACTGAAGTCGTTCCTCAATACGAGCGCTCAGGGGAGCCTGCAGAGGGAAGGCTGATTCCGCTCCGCGATCTTCGATCGCCTTGGGGCAGCGCATAGTCCCATTATGAACTGTTCTCTGCGAGTAAGTGATTCGGGTGGGCCGCGGGCAGGCCTCAGTAGAAGAGGTATTTGCGCCAGGTTTCCTGGTGGTGGCCCAGCAAGCGCATCAAACTGCGGCTGGTATGCAGGCTGAACGGGCGCGGGCACCACTTTAGGTCCATGTGGGCTTCGTCTGGTAGACGATCCCCTTTGCGGTTATTGCAGCAGCGGCAGGAAGTGACGAGGTTTTCCCAACTGCTCCCGCCGCCTCGAGAACGCGGCATGACGTGATCCAAGGTCAGTTCGCCGGCGGAGAAAATCTTCCCACAGTACTGGCACGTATAGCGATCACGCATAAGAATGTTCTTGCGTGAAAGCGCGCGCGTCTGGCGCGGGATGCGTCGGTACTCCAGAAGCCGAATCACGGATGGGACCGGAACAACCCTAGAGGGCGAGTGTACTTCCTCGACAGTTAGCTCCTCGGCAGAAGCGACGCCTTTCAGCAGCAGAATCAGGGCACGGCGGGCGACACAGACGTGGATCGGCTCGTAGCTGGCGTTCAGTACGAGAACGGGGCTGCCGAGCAGGTTGCCGTTCGTCATGCCGCCTGCCCTTTGGCTTTCGGAACGCGTGGCGTGTTCACCGAGCGGAGTCGCCGTTTAGCCCGCGCGACCGTCAGAGTCCGGACTGACTTCGCGCCGGCGGCCTTGAGGCTGCGCGCGCACGCATCGAGCGTTGCTCCGGTCGTCATCACGTCGTCAATCACAAGGGTTGTCCTGCCGCTGACCCGATGTCTCTGACTAACTACAAACGCCCCTTGGACGTTGCGTCGTCTTTCAGCATACGAAAGCCCGGCCTGCGGCTGGGTGGCCCGGCTGCGCTGCAACGTACGTTTATCGAATGGAATAGCGGTCCGCTGGGATAGCTCTCGGGTCAGCGTAAGGGCCTGGTTGAAACCGCGCTGCCACCGCCGGGTCCGGAAAAGCGGAACAGGCATCAGTAGATCCGGCGCGGAAAACGACGCAAGCACCACCGCCATGCCGTCCGCGAGCGGGCCTGCCAGTGGCCGCATCTTTTCGTACTTGAGCAGATGGATGAGCTGCCGGAGTTGACCTTCGTAGACGCCGAAGCTGCGTGCCCGGTCAAACCTGGGCGGCTCGGCCATGCACGCGCCGCAACGCGTCGTCCCTTGTAGGGCGGCGGACTCTTCAAAGGGAAGTCCGCAGAGATTACACGAGCGGGCTTCGGACAGCGGCCGTAGATTCGCGAGACAGTCGGCGCAGACAGGCACCGGGGTGAAGTGCATCAGCGGCTGTTCACACAGTCGGCATTGGTCAGGGACGAGAACGGAGAACCACGCCTGCAGCGGGTTCGCTAAAGGAACCCGTCCCAGAATCGACTGGAAGCTCGTATGGCTACTCGAGAAGGCTTATCTCTCCTGACAAACCAATGTGGCACTCACTTATTATATTTCAGAGTCTATCGTGTCCGGGCCTTGTTGTTCTTCGGCTTCCTGGCAATCCCGACAGTTGCGAGCCCAGGGAACGGCGTCCAAGCGCTTCTTGTCGATTAGCTCATCGCACGCTTGGCAGCGCCCGAAATCGCGCGACTCGACACGAGTCAGTGCTTCGTGCACCAAGTGCAACTGAGAGCGCTCTGTATCGCTCTGCCGAAAGAGGATCTCCTTCGCGTAAGAGTTCGCGGCTAGCTCGGCGGTATCCTCTGAGGACGCAACACCCGTGGCGCGGCCCGCCTCTCCCGTGCGAGCGATCAGGTTCTCCAGATCGCTTCGCTTCTGATTGAGCTTCTTTCGATACTGCTCGCGACGCCTTTTGTCCATATGCGCTACCCTGCCTGCGCGGTCACGGGGCTAACCCATCCCAGGGATTCTAGACGCGGAGATCGAGGGTGTCAACTGCTTCTTAGGTGCGCGTCTTACCAGGCGGCGCGTCCGCGTGCCCCCTCCGTGTAGTTGCGGATGTAAGCCGTGAGTGCCCCCTGAAGCCTGTCCATCACGGGCCAGTCGGTTCGGCTAGAAGGCGCGATCTCTCGATCTTGAATGCGGTTGACCTGCATGAGTTCGCGCGTCGTGGATGTAATGAAGACTTCGTCCGCGCTGATGAGATCGTCAACAAGTAGGACCTTCTCCTTCACGGGCAGGTCCAGTTTATCGAGCATGACGGCGCGTGTCACGCCGGGCAGGGTCCCCGATGAAAGCGGTGGGGTGTAGGTGACTCCATCCTTGGCCGCGAAGATATTCGCGGAGGTGCATTCGGCAACTTCGCCACGTTCGTTCAGCAGAATAACTTCCGCGAAGCCGCTGTCGTGCGCCGTCTCCGCCAGCGTCAGGTTCCAGGCCCAGGAAAGGCTCTTGGTTCCGGCGAACGGAGCGGCTGCATGCCTGCCATGTTCCGCGACATCAAGGGCAACGGGGGGCTCCCAGCCCTGCACGTCACTCGTGAGGGCAATGAGATCGGAAGCGTTGCCCGACCCAGGGCCGGCCCAGAATCCACCCTGGCTGCGAACGATGCAGACCCGCATCGTCGCCTGCGTGGCATTGTTGGCTTCGATCAGCCGCAACAGGTTCGATCGAACAGCGTCAGGGTCGGCCGGCAACTCGATGTGCAGAAGACCCGCGTCCCGAACCAGGCGTTTCCAGTGGCGCTCGAAGGCAAAAGGAATACCGTCGTAAATCCGTAGCGTTGTGAAGATACCCCAACCCGAAAGGAGGCCGATCTGTCCCGGAGTCAGGGTCTTCTCGCCAGCCGGATGAATGCGGTCGTTGTAGAGGATGTTCGCGTGCATCGGCTGTCATTATCCCGCATGCCGGTGCACTGGGCACCGAGAAGGGTGGCGCAACCTACAGCAGGCTTGTGGGGGCGGGCGGTGGGGCCGTCCGGCTGAAGGTTCCCGCCACATTTGGAACCTCCTTGACCCCTCTCGGCGGACGGCGGCAGGATGCGGGATTCGTGGGGTTTGGTCTCGCGATCGAGCTGAGCCCGGGTAAAATCCCAGGGTGACGCACTCACGACGAAAAGGAGAGTATATGTCAGTTTCGGACGTAGCAAACGGATTGGTTAATCTCTGCCGGGAAGGCAAGTTCATGGATGCGATCAGCCAGTACTACTCTGACGACATCGTGAGCATCGAGCCTGTCGGCAACGAGCAGATGCCGGCCGAGATGTCGCGCATCGAGGCGATTCGTGGCAAGAATCAGTGGTGGACCGACAACCACGAGGTACACGGCCTTGAGGTCGCCGGACCCTACGTCAGTGATGACGGCTTTGCTGTCAGGTTTACGATCGATGCAACCCCTAAGATGACGGGGCAGCGCGTCAAGATGGTCGAAGCCGCTTTCTACACGGTGAGCGACGGCAAGATCGTACGCGAAGAGTTCTACTACAACGCTCCCGGGCAATAGGCACAGCATCGCTCTGCTCAAGAACTCCGCTCTGGGAAGGATATGTGAACGATGGCTAAACCGCTACGCGTAGGCATGATCGGCTACGGATTCATGGGCCGTACCCACTCGAATGCTTACAAGCGCCTGAACGATTTCTTCGATGTAGAGCATCGGCCGGTGCTGAAGGCCGCCTGTGCGCGAAAGCGGGAGAAGGTGGAAGCATTCGCGGCCAACTGGGGCTATGAGCGGGTCGAGACGGACTGGCGCAAGCTGGTCGAGGCGGACGACATTGACTTGATCGACATCGGTGCGCCGAACCGATTTCACCACGAGATCGCAATTGCCGCCGCCGAAGCCGGGAAGATAGTGCTTTGCGAAAAGCCTCTCGCGATGAACGTGGCCGAGGCGGAAGAGATGACCGAGGCCGTCGAGAAGGCCGGCGTGCCAAACATGGTCTGGTTCAACTACCGGCGCGTGCCCTCCATCGCGCTCGCGAAACAGATCATCGACGAAGGCCGCATCGGACGCCCCTTTCATTACCGCGCGGAGTACTTGCAAGATTGGACGATCGCCGAAGACGTTCCGCAGGGCGGAGCGGGGCTCTGGCGGCTCGACGCGAGCGTGGCTGGCTCGGGCGTAACCGGCGACCTGCTGGCGCACTCCATCGATACGGCGATGTGGCTTAACGGCGCGATCACGAGGGTGGTCGCGAAGACGGAAACGTTTGTCAAAGAACGGACCCATGCCGAGAGCGGTCAAGTTGAACCGGTGAGAATCGACGATGCCTGCATGTTCCTCGCGGAGTTCGCGAACGGCTCGATGGGCACGTTCGAATCGACGCGCTACGCTCGCGGCCGCAAAAACTTCAACACATTCGAGATGAACGGCGCTGACGGCAGTGTCTACTTTGATCTGGAAGAGCCGGAGTACTTGCAGTTCTTTGAATACACGCAGCAGCAGTCCGGCAAGAAGACCGAGGCCCACCTGACGGGTTGGCGGAAGATCCACACGACGAACTCCGAGCACCCTTACATGGATAAGTATTGGGTGCCCGGCACGTGCATCGGCTATGAGCACACGTTTCTCAATGCACTTGCCGACTTCGTCACAGGTATCGAAACAGGCAAGCCTACGCAGCCCGATTTTCGCAACGCGCTACAGACGCAGAAGGTTTGCGATGCGGTGCTCGATTCCGCGAAGCAAGGCCAGTGGCTCGAAACAGGCGTGGAACTGTAGACAGTATCTAGACATCTGGCCGGGAGCCGCCTAGACGTCCGCCAAGTGCTCTAACCTACCGTTGGAGTCACCGATCGTTTCGGGGTGGACCCCCAAGCGGTCGAGCAGCGTGAGATAGAGATTGGCCATCGGGGTCTCTGTCTTGTAGCGCAGATGACGGCCCGGATGGAGACCACCGGACGCACGGCCCGCGACCAGAACCGGCAGGTCGTGGTGGGTGTGCCGGTTGCCGTCAGCTAAGCCGCTGCCATAGACAACGATCGAGTTGTCGAGCAACGTGCCGTCGCCTTCGTGTATCGAGTCGAGCCGTTCGAGGAAGTAAGAGAACAGCTCCATGTGGTAGCGGTTGATCTTGCTGATCTGGCGGATTTTCTCTTCGTCGTTGCGATGGTGCGTGAGGCCGTGATGCGCGCCGGAAACGCCAATCTCGCGATAGGTGCGGTTGCTGCCCTCGCGGCCGAGCATGAATGTTGTGATGCGGGTTTGATCGGTCTGGAACGCGACGACCTGGAGGTCAAACATCAGCCTTGTATGCTCGGCGAAGTCGACGGGGACGCCAGACGGGCGGTCCATCGAAGGGTCGGCGTGGGCCGCTGTTGCCTCGCTGGCCGCGATCCGCTGCTCGATCTCACGGACGCCGGTCAGGTACTCGTCTAGCTTGCGCTGATCCGTCGGTCCGAGATCGGCTTGCAGCTTGCGCGTATCCTGCTGAACGAAGTCGAGGATGCTCTTCTGGTAGCGCTTACGCTTAGCCCGCGCGATGGGGTCGTTGCTACCTCCGGGACGTCCGAACAGCCGTTCGAAAACAAGCCGTGGATTGACCTCGGGGGGCATTGGCGTCGTGTCGCTACGCCACGAAATGCTGTTGCTGTAGGCGCAACTGTAGCCGGAGTCGCAGTTACCCGCCAGACGGCCGTGCTCTGTAGCGAGTTCGATGGAGGCGAAGCGTGTGCGGTCACCGATGAGGTCGGCGGCCACTTGATCAACGGAGATACCGTTCTGAATATCGGCGCCGTGCGTCTTCTTCGGATGGACGCCGGTTAGAAATGAAGCAGCCGCCCGGGCGTGATCTCCCGGTCCGTCACCCAGGGCCCGGCCATTGTTGTGCGTCAGGCCGGAGAGCAGCATCACATCGTCTTTGTACTTGGCGATGGGTTTGAGAACGCTGGGCAGTTGTCCCAGCGTGCCCTCGGCCACGGGGGTCCAATCCTCCATGATGATGCCGTTGGGGACATAGGAGAGCGCCAGCCGAACGGGAGCTTTGCCCGCCAGCCGGCTCGGAGCCGCGGAAAAAGCGGGGCGCATAGCGTCCAGGAAAGGAAGGGCAACAGCGGTCCCGATACCTCGTAGTAGGGTTCGCCTCGAAAGTAGTCCCCGTCGCATCATGAACTGCCTCCCTCCCCGCGCCGCATCTGAAACGGCTTGCTCTTCACGATTTCGTCCATCAATCGCGAGAAGCGATAGTTGTCCTCGGCGAGGCCCCGAACGATCTCATCGACCACAGGTTGGTCGTAGCTTTCCAGGCCCCGTCCTAGGGCGTAGGTTAACATTTTCTCCGTCAGATAGCGGGCGAAATCGTCGAGCTGGCCGCTGAGAATCGACTTGAGTTGAGCGGGGCCGGCAAAGGAGTCCCCACTCGGCAAGACACCCGAAGTATCCAGCGGGAGATCGCCCTCGTGAGTGCGCCAACGGCCGATGGGGTCGTAGTTCTCCATGCCGAAGCCGAGCGCGTCCATCTTCTCGTGACAAACCGCGCAGGCTGGGTTGGCGCGGTGTTTCTCAAGCTGCTGACGCAGGGTTCCCGTCGATACATCGGTCTCCTCGAGTTCAGGAACGCCGTCGGGGGGCGGCGGTGGCGGCGTGCCGAGGATATTCTCCAGCAGCCACTTGCCGCGCAGCACCGGAGAGGTCCGGGTCGGATAAGAGGAAAGCAGCAGCACGCTCGCCTGAGTAACGATGCCGCTGCGCTGGTCTCCATTCAACGAGACTCTACGGAACTGAGGTCCCTCAATACCGAGGATTCCGTAGTGACTTGCAAGCTTCTCATTCACATAAGTGAATCGGCCGTCGAGAAAGTCTCCGAGACCACGGTCCTCCCGAAGCACGGTCTCGAAGAACAACTCGGTTTCGGTACGCATGGCGGAGCTGAGTTCGTCGTCGAACTCGGGGAAGAGATCGGGGTCAGGAACGGCGAGCTTGAGATTGCGAAGTTCCAGCCACTGTCCGGCGAAGTTCTCGATCAGGGCCTGCGAGCGAGGATCGGCAAGCATGCGCGTCACTTCTTCCTTGAGCACCGCGTCGTCGAGGAGTTCGAGGCTGGTCGCGCGCGCCATCAGGCGCTCATCCGGCATGCTGCTCCAAAGAAAATAGGAGAGCCGCGAAGCCAGCTCGTAAGGATCGACTTCGTGCACCACGGCGGGGTCGTTCGGGTCCGGGTCGCGCTCGATGCGAAACAGGAAGTGCGGCGAGACAAGAACGGCCTGCAACACAAGCCTCATGCCCTGCTCGATGGAATCACCACTTTCCCGGGCGAGCTTGAGCAGTCCCTTCAGCGAGTTAATTTCCTCCTGCGCCACGGGACGCCGGTAAGCGCGCCGCGCGAGGTTCTCAATGATTCTTTCGACGCATCCGGGCGGGTAACGACCGAACGGGAGGTCTCCGCAGATGAAAACCTTCTTGTGGCTTTCGGTGAGAGGCGGCAGATGTGGATGGAACGGACCGCGAATCTCGAAGCTATCGCCGAAGGCCATACGGCGGGGCTTGTCGTACTTCTTGGCGTCGTGATCGGGGATATTGGTCACGTCCACCAGGAAGCGGGCGGCTAGCTGATGGGGCCCCCTCGAGAGCGTGACGGTGACTTCGTTCGGCTCTCTGCCGGCGTACTGCGACTGAATATCGAAGACCTTGACGCTTTTGCCATCGATCGTGAACTCAAACGGCAGGGGTTCAGGCGGCGTGGGATCAGGGTCATCCCGCGTGGGTACCGGAATGGGGCGGCGGTCTACGGCGCGCACCTCAATGACGTAGTCGGCGTCGCGGGGAAACTCGTGGGTGACCTCCATCGACCCCTCCCACGAGTATTCGATGAGGCCTTTGTCCTCGGCGGCCCTGGGCGCCAGATACTTCTCAAGCGCCGGCTCTAAGTGCTGCTCAGCGACGATCGCCTTCTCAGCGATGACTTCGGCGGCGGCCATGTACTTCTCCACGAGGACGGGAGAAATGGACAGCACGTCGCCGATGTTGTCAAACCCGTAGCCGGAGTCATCGGCGGGGAAATCATCCGCCGGGCGAAAATTGATTCCCAGTAAATCCCGGACCGTATTGTTGTATTCCTGGCGGTTCAGGCGGCGGGCGGTGACGCGTCCAGGATCGTCTTTGCGAACATTGGCACCTCCCTGCTGGGACCTGAACCATGCGATGGCCTTGTCGATCTCGGCACGCGGAGGGCGTGGAAGCCCTTTCGGCGGCATCATGCCCGCTCGCAGCGTGGCGGCGGCCCTCTCCCATATCTGTGGATTGCTCAGCGCGCGCTCGGGATCCCGAAAGGCCTCGAAGTCAACACCGCCCGTACGCGCCTTGCTGTTGTGGCAGGCGATGCAATGGGTGTTTAGGAAGGGCTTGACATCAGCGGCAAAACCGGCCGCCGAGGATGGATCGGTCTCGGCCACGACCGCGAGGGGGGCGCACAGCAACGGGGCAAGCCAGAGCAAGCTGCTGAGTATCATCCGAGGGCTTGAAAACATGGGGAGAGTACTTGGGACCAAGATCCTTCGCTTCTCCAAGGCTAGAGTCTGGCTGCAAAAGCTGTCAAGAAGAAGGCGGCGGCTTGTTAGGGGGTGTAAGAAATGTGCCGGCGACGGGGTTTCCTTATCTACCTGAGGGTGAGGTCTCAGGTGTCCGCTGCCCCACATGATGAAAACGATCCTTACAAATCCTGTCGCAGTGTGGTACGGTGCCGTCCGTGGAGGGAACTATGCGTCCCAATCTTCTATTCGTTGCTGTCGTGGTCGGATTCTTGCTTGCAGCCTGTGGCGGGCCACCGCCGGAACCCGAGCCTGGGCTATATGCCTTCGTTGGCGCCACGGTGATCGATGGGACCGGCAATCCGCCGATCGAAGACGCAGTTGTGATCGTGCGTGACGGCCTCATTGAAGGTGTGGGAACAAGGGAGGCATTGCCTTTTCCTCTTACCGCGAACCCGGTTGACGTCAGCGGTAAGACGATCATCCCCGGATTGATCAACGCGCACGGGCATGTAGGCCAGACAAAGGGTCTTGAGTCCGGGCCTGAGATCTACACCAAAGAGAACGTTCTGTCACAGCTTCAGCTTTATGCGCGCTACGGCGTCACGACCGTTGTAAGCCTGGGAGGAGACGGTCCCGAAGCGATCGAGCTTCGCGATGCGCAAGACACGAAAGACCTAGACCGGGCACGCATCTATGTCGCCGGTCCGGTGGTCGAAGGGCGAACGCCGGACGCCGTGACCAAGGTGGTCGACGACAACGCCGCGATGAAGGTCAACTGGATCAAGATTCGCGTGGACGACAATTTGGGGTCCGGCCGCAAGATGCCGCCGAACGTATACGAGGCGGTGATTCAACGCGCCCACCGCAAAGGAATCCGCGTCGCGGCTCATCTTTACTACCTGGAAGACGCCAAGGGTTTGCTCGACAAGGAAGTCGATTTCATCGTGCATAGCGTGCGCGACAAAGAAGTCGACCAGGAGTTGATCGATACTCTCATCTCGAAAGAAGTGTGCCTTTGCCCGACGCTGACGAGGGAAGTCTCGACTTTCGTCTACGAAGGCGTACCGGAGTTTTTCACAGATCCCTTCTTCCAGAAGGAAGCCGACCCGGGCGTGATCGAGCAACTCAAAGACCCGGCGAGGCAGAAGACGATACAGGAGAGTAAGAGCGCTCAGCAGTATAAGAAGGCTCTGGAGATGGCTTCAATAAACCTGAAGAAGCTTGCGGACAACGGCGTGACGATTGCCTTCGGCACCGACAGCGGACCGCCGGCGCGATTTCAGGGCTACTTCGAGCACATGGAATTGGAATTGATGGTGAAATCCGGGCTCACTCCGATGCAGGCCATTATGAGCGCAACCGGCCAGGCAGCGGAATGCCTGAATCTCTACCAGGTCGGCACGCTGACCCAAGGCAAGTGGGCCGACATGATCGTCTTGAATGCCGACCCGTTGACGGATATCAACAACACGAAGTCTGTTAACAGCGTTTACATCGCGGGGAATAAAGTCCCGGCCGCCAACTAGCGGTTCACGGGCTCGCCGGAACGGGAGGCCGCGCCGCCAACCGGATCGGGCCGAACGCTGGTGCGGCGATTCCTTCTTTGTCCGTCAGGTTCGCGGCGGGATCCATGCCGTAGCCGTAGGTGAGAAATGCGGGGTCGGGCACCTTCTCTCGGCGCACGAGCCAGAGGTCGATCTCATTGGGCTTGTTGATCTCGGCGCGGAAGACGAGCGGCAGCCGGTTCTCGGCGCTGTCGCGAACTTCGAATCCGAGAACTCGCCCCGGCGCGGTAAGGTTGCCGTTGACACCGGAGAACTTGACGCGCAGGCGGTACGGGCCGTCCCATTCGATTCCCTCCAGACGTGGGCCCGGTTCGAGGCCGCGGCAGCCGCGCTCATCTCCGTAGAGGTCGTGGCAGACCTGTTTTGCAAAGCGGACACCGAGCGTCTTGAGACCTTCCGTATCGACGTGAATCAGGTCGACCAAGCCTAGGTCGATGCCCGAGATGATTCCTACGTTGTCGATCGTTCGCGCGGCCTGCCGTTGCGTTTCACGCATAGCGCTCCATTGGGCATCGGTGCGATCCGTCGGCGTGATGACGTAACGCGAGAGCTGCACTGTGTAGATGGGCAGATCTGGGCTCCGCAGGTCGGTGCGAACGGTTGCAACGAAATCCCGGAAGCGATCAAGATAGTCGTTGATGCGGTCCGGGCGTGCGTCGGCTTCCCCTTGGTACCAGAGCATGCCGCGGACTTGCCCGCCGGACGCCTCGAACTGCGCCAGCATGTTGCCATAGAGCGATTCGCGGCCTTTTGTCTTGAGCGCCGGGTCCCACTGCCAAAGCGAGGTGCCGCCAACGGCCGTCGGGATCAACCCGATCGGAACCCCGGTGCGCTTGACCAACTCTTTGGCGAACGGCAGGCCGAGCCCGGCGCCAATCACCATGTCGTTGCGTTCGCGCCGTTCGTGAAGGGGTTCCTTTGCCTGTGCCCAGCCGCCCTTTGGCTGATAGACGTGCACGAGCTCATGCGGCTGCCCGACGTTCTTGAGCTCGGCGCGGCCGACCATGTTTGACTGGCCGGCGAGAACCCACACATCGCCAACGAGAACCTTGTCGACGGTGTGGGACTCGAGTTCGTCACCGGAATTATTTGTAACCACGAAGGTGAGCTGATAGGGGCCTCCGGAGGGCAGGCCGGCAAGGTTGGCGGTCCAGTCACCTGATTGGATCTGTCCGAGCGCTTTGTCGGCGAAGCCCGCGAGACGCAACTGATACTCGCCTCGTGTAACGCGAACCCGCAATGTCCCGGCGTGAGCGGAACGGCCTCTTAGGGTGACAGAGGCGGTTCCGTCCGAGCCACGCTGTAGGACTTGGTGGCCGGCAACGCCGCCGGTGACCTCAAGGGCCATGAGGATTGAGCCGAGCTGGGTCAACGCGAGACACAGTGCCAGCCGGCGAATGACAGATGTGATTTTCATAGGAATGACCTCAAACGGCCGATTGTAAACAGAGAGAACGCAGCCCGATGTTATCCTGGGCGGGTTTCTCGTGGGTTTCTCGTTAAGGAGTCTTGCTATGTCTCGTCGTTCTTCTTCCCTCACTCGCAGGGATTTGTTGCGTACCACCGGAGTCTACGGCCTTGGCGCTTCGTCGCTCGGGTTCAGCCTAGGTGATCCACTTCCTGCCGCGGCAGCCCCCGCGATCGAGCCCTGGAATCGATTTCCGCGCATGGTTCAGGAGTACTTCGTGGACCGCGTTCGAGGGATCGAGCAGCACTCGCTTGAGCGCAAGGACAGGCTCAACAACAAGGCGGAAGCAGAGGCGTACGTCCACGAGGTACGAGCTAAGATTCGGCAAGCCTTTGGACCGATGCCTGAGAGGACACCGCTCAAGCCGCGTATCACGGGCGTCGTCGAGCGTGACACGTACAAGATCGAGAAACTGATCTTCGAGAGCCGGCCGGGCTTTCTCGTGACAGCAAACCTATACCTGCCAAAGGGGCGGAGCGGCCGACTGCCGGGGGTCGTGGGGACGTGTGGACATTCGGTCAACGGGAAGGCAGCGGAGGCCTATCAATCGTTCGCACAAGGGCTGACGCGGATGGGTTATGTCGTGCTGCTCTACGATCCGATCGGGCAGGGCGAGCGGCTCCAGTACACCGACGCGGACCTCAAGCCGCGCGTCGGCGTCGGAACGCGCGAACATCTTTACGCTGGCAATCAGCAGTTTCTTGTGGGCGAGTTCGTTGGAACGTGGCGGGCATGGGACGGGATTCGCGCGCTCGACTATCTGTTGACGCGCGAAGAAGTGGACCCGAAACATGTCGGCGTAACCGGCAACTCCGGCGGCGGCACGATGACGACATGGCTGTGCGGTGTCGAGCAGCGCTGGACGATGGCGGCACCGAGTTGCTTTGTGACAACGTTTCGCCGGAATCTCGAAAACGAGCTGCCGGCCGACACCGAACAATGTCCACCGCGGGCGATCGGCCTCGGGCTCGACCATGACGACTTCATCGCGGCTGTCGCGCCGAAGCCGGTCATTCTGCTGGCGAAGGAGAAAGACTACTTCGACGCCCGAGGGAATCTAGAGGCCTATCTGCGGCTGAAGCGCCTTTACAAGTTGCTGGGCGCGGAAGAGAACGTCGCACAATTTTTCGGGCCGACGTACCACGGTTATTCGCAGGAGAACCGCGAGGCGATGTACCGCTGGTTCAACGGCGTGACGAAGGTCTCCAACGCGCAGACCGAACCGGAATTGCAGATGGAGGAGGACGAAACGCTCCAGTGTACGCCCAAGGGTCAAGTGGCCGGTATGCAGTCTCGTACCGTCTACTCCTTCACGAAAGCAAAGTCACAAACCATCGCGAAAGGGCGGAAGCGGCTGCGGGGCACATCACTCGCGGCGGCCGTGCGTGACGCCCTCAAGATGCCCGAGGAGCGCGGTGTCCCTGATTTCCGGATCCTCCGCACACGCCGCCAGCGCGACTACCCGACGCCCTACTCTATCTCCTACGCGGTAGATACCGAGCCCGGCGTCCACGCGCTGGTCTACCGGTTGTCCGACGAACCCCTGCACTCCCGTCCGCCGCTGGGAGGCAAGCGTGCCGTACTCTACGTTTCGCACCATTCGGCCGACGCTGAGTTGCGCGAGGAGCCGCTACTGAAGGAACTGGTGGCGGCTGAGAAGGATTCGGCGTTCTTCACATGCGACGTGCGGGGCATCGGCGATTCACGCCCGGACACGTGTGGCATCGACAGTTTCCTCCAGCCCTATGGAAGCGACTACTTCTATGCGATTCACTCGATCATGCTCGACTATCCGTACGCGGGGCAGAAGACGTACGACTTGCTGCGCGTGATCGACTGGCTGGGCAGTTCAGGGCACACCGAGGTTCACCTCGTCGCAAAAGGTTGGGGCGCGATTCCGGGAACGTTCGCGGCGTTGCTATCAGACGCGGTGGTCCAGGTGACACTCAAGAACGCTCTGACGTCGTACACAGACGTGGCCGAGTCAGAGGAATACAGTTGGCCACTCTCGGCGTTTGTGCCGGATGCTCTGAGGACATTCGACCTTCCCGATTGTTACCGGGACTTAGAAGGGAAGAAGCTACGACGGATTGAACCCTGGGGAGCCTCGGCATTCGGGGCTTGATGGGCAATTGCCGGTATAATAAGAGCAAATGCCAGCACAAACTCACTCCGTCGCGTCCCCCGAGCTGCCCGTTTCGATCTACGGCCGCATCGGGGCGACTCTGGGCATTAGGAGTCTCCAGTCGGATCAGGATGCGGCTCGGCTCGTTGAAAAGCGGCTGTCAACAAGCGTACTCAAATCACTCGTGCAACACGGTCTCGACGAATCGGAGGTGTATGAGTTGGTGATACCGCGCCGCACACTGTCACATCGAAAAGCACGCCGTGAGCGGCTCACACGGGACGAATCGGACCGCGCCATGAGGGTCGGGCGCATCGTGGCGCTCGCCGGCGAGGTATTCGGCGAGGAAGAGCGTGCGCTTCGATGGCTAAGGAAACCGCATCGTCGCTTCATGGAACGGCCGCCTCTCGAACTGCTCGCCACCGAAGCCGGTGCGCGTCTTATTGAGGAAGCTCTCCATCAGATCGATGACGGCATGTACGTCTAGTACGGCGAACCCTCCTCACTACTGAACTTCCAAGATGATCTGAACCCGGTTCGCCTCCGCCGTGTTCTTTCCGCCCTAGTACCCCGATGGAAGTATTTAAGACATGACCCTTTGGCGGATTAGCAATCATCGAAATCTCGATGGAGCCGGAGGTCTGCGGGCATCCGGTCGCTGGCACACCCGTGGTTGCAGAATCATCTACTGCTGCGAGAATCCCGCAACAGCGCTGCTTGAGATTTTGGCCAATCTCGGCACCGACGTAGTTGACCTACCCGTTGGTTATACGCTACTCAAGATCGAAGCTCCTCAGGGAATCTCAAAGAGCCAAGTTGACCCGTCGTCTCTTCCGACAGATTGGTCCGAACAGGAGTCGGTCAGCCGAGAGATTGGAGATGAGTGGCTTCGAAAGTGTGAGACCGCGTTGTTACGCGTACCGACTGCACTCGTTCCCGAAAGTTGGAATATTCTTATCAACCCGCTTCATCCCGAAAGCGCGCTCTTGCGCATTGTCGAAACGATCGAGTACCCGTTCGATAAGCGATTGATCAAACGCTGAGCGGCTGCCATTGTAGTGACGAGCCCTACTAGTTAATTCGCTTCGTAGACGAGCTTGCCGCCGAGGTAGGTCTGCTCGACTTGGATGTCTTTGACCTGCTCGACCGGACAGGTAAGGATGTCGCGGTCCAGAACAATCATGTCCGCTAGTTTGCCCGTCTCCAGCGAGCCCTTCTCCTTCTCCTGAAGCATGACGTAGGCGTTATTGATCGTGTAGAGTCGGATGGCCTGCTCGCGGGTAATGCGTTGCTCAGGGTGCAGCGCCTTGTCCGTCCAGCGCGGCTGGCGGGCGAGGGTGATCCACATGCCGAAGAACGGGTTGTAGGGATTGATGGAGCGCAATCCGCCGATCTTTTGCATGTGGTCGGAGCCGCCCCCTGCCACGACACCTTTCTCAAACAGTGACTTGTAGGGCTGGAAGTACTCAAGGCGCGCATCGCCGAAATGCTTGGTTAGTGTCGCGCCGTCGCGTTCGAGCCAGGCGGGTTGCAGGTCAGCGACGATGCCCAGCTTGGCCATCCGGTCGATTGCCTCCTGCGTCATGAAGTTGCAGTGCGTGATGCAAGGCCGGCCGTCACGAATCGGAAACGAATTGTTGACTTCCTCATACGCCTCGATCAACGCATGCACCGCGCCGTTTCCAACCGAGTGGGATGTCGGCTGAAGGTCGTTTTTGAGAGCCAGCTTGGCGATCTGATAGAGCTTGCCGGGCTCGATGTAGCGCATGCCGCGATACTCGGGATCGTCTATCGAATAGACCTTGCTCACGCCCCACGGATCGTGCATGTAGGCGCTGCCGGTGAGCATGCCGCCGTCGAGAAACGTCTTGATGCCCCGCAGCCAGAGCATGTCGTCGTATTTGTGGAGCGGGCTGCTTGCCGCCGTGTTGATACGGGCCTCGATCTCTTCCAGCGAGTCCTGCGCGTTCAATGCCAGCGAGAGAAAGACGCGGCAGGTGAGCTCATCACGCTTCTTCAATTCCCTGTAAAGCTCGATCCCCTTGTCGCTTACGTTGCGGTCGGCGATGCTGGTGAGCCCGACCTTGTTGTAGTCCGCCAGCAGTTCCTTGAGGCGGCGTAGCTCGTCTTCTTTCAAAGGGGATCGCTCACTCGACTTATAGGCGACGAACCGTCCGGCGCTGCGAATAATACCCGTCGGTTCGCCTGTGTTGGCATCTCGCTCGATGCGGCCCGGCTTGCCGTCGGTGATCTTGAAATCTTTGTCGATGCCGCTTAGCTTGAGTGCCCGCGAGTTGAGGGATGCATCCGGTCCAGTGCTGAAGTAGACGGGATTCTTCGGCGCGACGCCGTCGAGTTCCTCGCGCGTCGGGTAGCGCTGGTCGCGCAGCCGCGTGATGAAGACTTGCCGGACCCGAACCCACTCACCGTCGTCCAGAACGTCGGCACGGGATTTCACGTAGGCAAGAACATCGTCGATCGACTCCATCTCGGGTACCGTGTGGTCGAACTCATACATCGAAGCGCCGGTCGAGTGGACATGGGAATCCATCAGGCCCGGCAGAACGGTTTTGCCGTTGAGGTCGATGCTGCGCGTTGAGGAAGAGGCGAGCTTGCGCACGTCACCATTGGTGCCGACGGCGATGATACGGTCGCCTTTGACAGCGACAGCCTGAGCGATCGAGAAGTCATCATCGACGGTAATGATCTTGCCGTTATAGAGGACGAGGTCCGGGCTGCCTGCCGTCTGGGCGAGGCCGACGACGCAGCAGGCGCACAGTAGCGCGAGCGTGACGACACATCGACGTGCTTTCGCTTGGACTCGTACATCGATTCTCATAGAGACTCCCTACTTCCGGCGCATCAGCGCCAAACTGCCTTGGTAGCACCGGACTCGGGATCGAACGACGCCGCGCTGATCCGTGCGCTCTGCCCATCGGAGACCTCGTAACCGACGCTACTCAGATACTCTTTGTCCTCGGCGGGCCACTTATCGTCGCACTCAACCGTCATTCCACCCTGCGTGACCATGCGGGGCGCTTCGATCGATTCCTCCATCGTGCGGTCTTGGCCGACGTAGTCCATCAATACATCGAAGATCGCGCTCGGGATGCGCCGCCCGCCGCGGCCGCCAAGGGCAAGAACCGGCTTGCCACCTTTCGTCACGACGGTCGGGCACATGTTGTGGAGCGGCTTCTTGCGAGAGCCCGGCGAATTCGGGTGCTGTGGATTGGGGTCGAAACGCGACATCCCGTGGCCCAGTATCAGCCCGAGACCGTCCACAGTGACGCGTGCTCCGAAGTTCACACCATGCGTCAACGTCATCGCAACCATGTTCCCTTCACCGTCGACGCAGCTAATGTGGACGGTCCCATTCTGCTCGCGGGATTGGGTGGCGATCTGCTGCGGTTTGCGGTTGACGATCGCCTGGCGCACTCGATCGGCCATCTGGTCCGCGTAGGCGCGGGACGTTAGCCGGTCCATCGGAACGTCGGCTTTGGTGGGATCGCCGAACAACTTGAGGCGGTCACGCCAGGCGATGCGCAGGGCTTCGAGCCGGGCGTGATTCTTTTCGTCCTCGTTGGAGAGGTTCTCCCAACCAAGTGCCTTCAGGATGTTGATGGCCTCGAGGCTCGTGGCGCCGCCGGCTGTCAACGGGGCGGTGTAGATGTCGTACCCGCGCCAATTCAGATGCACCGGCTCGACCTCTGTGGCTTGATAAGCGGCCATGTCGTCCGCAGTGAGGATGCCGCCGTTGTCCTGGAACGCCTTGGCGATCTTCTCGCCGATCTCGCCTCGATAGAACGGCTCGACCGAACCGGCTTCGGCCAACGTTTCCAGGACATCGGCAAGATAGGGGTTTCTGAAAACAACACCACTGATGATCGGCTTTCCGCCTTGAAACAGCAAGCGGCGTGAGCCGGGGTCTTTTACAAGGATTTCCTGCGATCCGACGAGGTACTTTTCAAGCATTGCGGGTACTCGGAAGCCGTCCCGTGCAGCCTCGATGGCAGGCTCGAGCGCCTCAGTGAACGTCTTGGTGCCATATTTCTCGAGGGCAAAATGCAGGCCGGCGATCGTGCCGGGCACACCTGCCGAGAGCCAGCCGTGGTCGTGGAAGTCGGGCACGACGCCGTCGGAGTTGGGCACGAAGATATCGTGCCGCATCGCAGCCGGTGCGAGCGAGTTATAGTCGATCGCGGTGACCCGGCCGTCGGCCATCGCGATGACCATGTGGCCTCCGTAGCCCGCAATTCCGCAGGCCGAAAGTTCAGTGACGCCCGCGGCCAAAGCTGCTGTCACGGCCGTATCGACGGCGTTGCCGCAGCAGATGACCGATTCGCCGACGGCCACGGGGTATTCTGTTCCCGCCGCGGCGATCGCGCCCGAGGGAGGAGGCGGTGCAGCCGGTTCCTCGGGAACGTCGCTGCCGCAAGCGCCCGCCATCATCGCACCACCGGTGAGGCCAAGCATCTGTCGTCGATTCATCTCATCTCGCATCGGTTCTCCTCGAAAATAGATCGGCTCGCCCACGGGGTGCAAGCTGGTCGCCGCAACGAACTATGATTACCCCACGTCCGCACCGGAAGTGCTGATCGCCGGTGCTAGAATGGCGGCAACACAGGCTCGTCATCGCTCGATCAGCTCCCGCAGTAAGCTTACCCCAATGGAAGCTCGCTCTCTCTCACCAAAACTCCTGCTCGTACTGGTCTGGGGGCTGCCCGCAATCCTTTGCGCACAGCAGCAGAGTGGGGCCGACTTCTTCGAAAAACAGGTTCGACCGATCTTCGCGCAGCACTGCTACGCCTGCCATTCGAGCGCCAGCAACCCCGTGATGGGCGAGTTTCAGCTCGACACGGAAGCCGCTTTTCGCAAAGGGGGCGCGCGCGGCGCGGTGGTTGATTCGGATGCGCCGGAGAACAGCTTGCTGTTGCGGGCCGTGGGGCACGGCGAGGCACAACTCCGCATGCCGCCGATGGGGAAGCTATCCGACGAGGCGATTGGAGCGCTCAGGGCCTGGGTCCGCATGGGGACCCCGTGGGGTGTCGACTCGACACAGCAAGCCGGTAACGAGGCCGGAACGTTTTGGGCCTTTGTTCCGCCTGCCGAACCGCCGCTGCCGGACGTTGAGAACGACGACTGGGTGGCATCGCCGATTGACCAGTTCATCCTGGCCCAGTTGGAAGAAAAGGGGTTGCAGCCCGCGCCGCCCGCGGACAAACGTACCCTTGTCCGGCGCGCGACATTCGACCTGACCGGACTGCCACCGACACGGCAAGAAATTCAAGGCTTCCTGAAAGACGATTCGCCACGAGCCTTCGAGCGTGTCGTGAATCGGCTGCTGGAATCTCCGCGCTACGGCGAGCGCTGGGGCCGCCATTGGCTTGACATAGCCCGCTATGCGGATTCGAACGGCCTCGACGAGAACCTCGTCTACCGGCAGGCCTACCGCTACAGGGACTACGTGATCCAGGCGTTCAACAAAGACAAGCCCTACAACCTGTTCGTTCAAGAGCAAGTCGCCGGCGACCTGTTACCCGAGCCGCCTGATCTCGAAACTCAGTACGAGCGTTGGACCGCGACGGGCTTCCTTTCGCTGGGCGCAAAGATGCTGGCCGAAGACGACCCCATCAAAATGCAGATGGACATCGTTGATGAGCAGCTCGACACGCTGGGGAGAGCGTTCATGGGCCTCACGGTGGGCTGCGCGCGTTGCCACGACCACAAGTTTGACCCAATCCCCACGCAGGACTACTACTCGCTCGCCGGTATCCTGAAGAGTTCCAAAACGATGGAGGACTTCAACGTCGTCGCGACATGGCACGAATACGTACTCGCGCCACAGGAGCAACGAGATGCCCTTGATGACCATCTCGACAGGATCAAAGTCAAGAACGACGAGATCGCCGAGATTACGAAGGCTGAGAACTACAAGCTGGTCGCCGTGGGCAGGCAGGAAGTGGGCGCCTATCTGCTGGCGGCTACCGAGGCGCTCGAAGGCGAAGCCATTACGCTAAGCCCGATCTCGGAGGAGGACGAACCTATCCAACCGGATTGGGTAGCTCGCAAGGCAGCCGGCTTCGATCGCGGGAACGTGCGCCGTGAAATTCACAAGGGTAAAAAGAACGTCCCCGAGGCGGATGAGGAGCCGGAGGAGTCCGCCGAGAGTGGCTATTTCGTTGAGTACGACGTAGAAGTCGCGGCGGAGGGTCTGTATCAGCTCGACTTCCTGAATCAGGAAAAAGGCGATGGCACCGCCGACATCCACGTGAACGGTCGGTTGATGAAGAGCGGTTTAGAGCCGATTCGGAATCGCGCCGCGTCTCCGGATGTGGGCGGCTGGTGGGCGACCGGCATCTTCCCGTTCAAGGCGGGCAAGAACGTCCTACGACTGGAACACAAGGAGCGGTTCCCCTACTTCGAGAAGTTGCTGATCGCACCGAACCCGTTGCCCGAAGACGTGCAACCGCCGAAGACACACGATCAGCTTTCGCGCGAGTTCGAGGTCAACCGCGGGTTCCTCGAACAGTGGATCGACCGCTTACGGAGAAGCCGCGGCGTACCGGCATCGGTCTTCTACGCTTGGCACGCCTTCGGAACGGACGCTGCGCTCGATAGCTGGACCTCACCGGCAGTGAAGCTTTTCCCGGACTTCCGCCAGGCGGACCACCGCGAACTGGCGGCCCGCTACGAAGGCTTGTTCCGCCAGGCTGTTTCGCAGTGGCAGGAACACCATCCCGAAGGGGAAGTCGATTTCGACAAGCGCGAGCGCTACAAGGATGGCAAGGACGAGAGGAAGCTTGAGGATGCCGGTCTTGAAGCGCTGCGCAAAGTCCTCTATGAGAAATACGGCCCGTTCCGGCCACCGGCAGGTTCGCGCCACTACTTTACCGATGGAGCCGAGGCTGAGATCGCACGTATCGAAGATGAGCGCAAGCTTCTCACCGAGGCAACGCCTGAGTACCCGAGAGCGATGGGTGTCACCGAGGGCGAGGAGATCGGTGATATCGCGATCCACATTCGTGGGAGCCACTGGACCCTCGGCGACCCGGCGCCGCGCCGCTTCCTGCGAGCCGTCTCACGGGATGAGCCCGAACCCATCGGCAGCGAAGAGAGCGGACGTCTCCAACTGGCTCGATGGTTGACTCGGGATGATCATCCCCTCACGAGCCGAGTGATGGTCAACCGAATGTGGCGCTGGCACTTCGGCCAGGGGATCGTGGGCTCGACCGACAACTTCGGCAAGCTCGGCGACCGTCCAACGAACCAGCCCTTGCTCGATTGGCTGGCGTCGCACTTCGTCAAGAGCGGCTGGTCGATGAAGCAGATGCACCGCGTGATGGTGCTCTCAAACACCTACCGGATGAGCACCACCTTCAACGCGAAAGCCGCCACGACTGATCCGGAAAACAAGCTCCTGTGGCGCATGCCCCGCCGCCGACTCGAGGCGGAGAGCATTCGCGACGCCATTATGGCCGTTTCCGGTGATCTTGACTTCGCCACGGGCGGCACGCTGCTCGAGAAATACAAGCCTCGGCAGTACGTCAGCAACACGAAGCAGGGCGGAAACGTCGACTACGACCGCAATATCCGCGCCGTGTATATCCCCGTCGTGCGCAGCGCAATGTACGACTTCTTCCGTTCGTTCGACTTCGCCGACCCCTCCTCGCTCAACGGGAACCGCGGATCAAGCGTCGTCGCGCCCCAGGCTCTGTTCTCGATGAACGGCTCCGTCCCGATGAAGCACTCGCGGGAATGGGCAGGGCGTTTGCTCGCGGAGCAGGATCTGACCGACGGTGACCGCATCGACGTCGCGTACGAAGAGGCCTTCGCGCGACTGCCGGACGCCAACGAGCGGAACCGTGCGCTCACGTTCATACACGAGGTCGACGCGGCTCTTCGCGACAAACAGGACGACGACGCCAAGCGCCGCGAACAGGCCTGGGCGAGCTTCTGCCGCGGATTGTTTGGCGCCAGCGAGTTTATCTACCTCGACTGAGCCGGAGCCGAACGCTCGAAACTGTCGCAGCCTAGATGTAGGCCCATCGGTGGTAACCATTTGGCAGCCGGGAACGCCCTGCGTAGAAGGGCGCATAGCAGGGTACCCTCTCAGCTTCGCCGCCGCACGTAAGGCGTACAATGTGCTAGAGATAGATTCCGCGACGCGGCCCAAAAAAGGCGGTCGCGGAACGTAGCTTGCCCGGCCTACGTGTCGGGTTTCCCTTTTTGACTAATGAGCGGAGGAAGCGGGTACTTGACGCGCTCCCCAATACATGTGGATTAAGCGAATCATTTGGATTGTTGTCGGAGCGGGCCTGTTGTTCTTCACCGGCATGCGTATCTACGAAATACAGGAAAAGCAAGCCGGCCCGAGTGCAAAAAAGAAAACGGCGGGCGGCCGCGTCGTCACGGTGGCGATCACCGAGGCGCGCACCGGCGAGTTGAAAGATGTCCTGATACTGACAGGCGCGCTGAAACCGAAGGAGCAGGTCGACGTCACCGCGAAAGTCACCGGCCGATTGGTGAGCCTCAACTTTCGAATCGGGGACGCAATCCAACAGGGGGCGCTCATCGCCGAACTCGAGGACAACGAGGTTCAGCAGCAAGTCAATCGAGCAACCGCCGCGCTGAGCGTTTCACGTGCGACCTTACAGCAGCGCCAAGCCGAAAAGAAGAACGCCAACGCGGAGTTGAGCCGTGCCCAGAGTTTGCTCGATGACGGGCTGATTTCACCGCAGGATTTCGCCACCTCCGAAACACAGCTCGAAGTCGTCGACGCCCAAGTCGAATTCGCCCGCGCGCAGATTGACCAATCCAAAGCCGAACTGCGGGAGTTCAAAATCCGGCTGGAGCAAACAAAGATCTATGCGCCACTGTCGGGATTCGTCGCAACGCGCTTCGTCGACGTCGGCGCTCTGATCAGCCCGACGACGCCGCTTCTGCGAATCGTCAATCTATCGACGATGGTCACCCTAGCGAACGTCCCAGAGCGCCACATCGGACGCTTGCGCGTAGGCAACTCCGCCCAGATCGAGGTGGACGCGATCCCCGGCGAGACTTTCAATGGCCGGGTCGCACGCATCGCCCCTGTGTTGGACGCCGCCACGCGGACGGCACTGGTTGAGATCGATGTGCCGAATCCTGAGAATTTGTTCAAGGCGGAGATGTTCGTTCGTATCCGGCTCGATACGGGCTCCTTGCGGGAAGCGGTACTGATCCCACGCGAGGGGTTGGTCTATAAAGGCACTCAGCCGGGCGTCTACTTGGTCGAAGGCGATCGTCCCGTTTTCCGGGCGATCGAGACCGGCCTCACACGAGAGGACAACGTCGAGGTCTTGGCGAACCTTGAGGCGGGGGTCAAGATCGTCGGCAGGGGGGCGACCATTCTCGAGGACGGCGATCGGATCAAAGCGGCAGGCCCCGCGGGCGGGGTGGAACCGGCGGCGAAGAATGAGGATGCGCCCGCCAAACAAAGTGAGAATGCCGCGGAACACGTTGCTGAGGGCAAACAGTCGACCGAGTAGTCGGGTGCGAGGTGTCACATGAGTCTTCCTGAGTTCTCGATTCAACGGCCGGTCACGATCCTCATGGCCTGTCTGATCGCGATGCTTCTCGGGACGATTGCCTTCATTCAGATTCCCGTCGACTTGATGCCTGAAACGGAGTACCCGACGATCAGCGTGACTACGCGCTATGAGGGGGTTGCTCCAGAGGAGATGGAAACGCTCATCGCGCGGCCTCTCGAGCAGTCGCTGGCTTCCGCCCCCGGGGCGGAGGAGATCACATCGAGATCTTCCGAGGGCAACGCAAGCGTGCGCGTGCGCTTCGTGTACGGCACGAATCTAGACGAAGCCGCCAACGAGTTACGCGAGCGCATCGACCGCCGGCGCAACCTGCTTCCGGATGATATCGAATCGCCCGTGATGTATAAGTTCGATGTCTCGCAGTTCCCCATCATGTTCCTCAGTGTGTCGTCCGAGGACATGGGCCCCAAGGAACTGCGTCACTACGCCGAGAAGAATCTGCAGTATCGGCTGGAACGAACGCCGGGGGTCGCGCAAGCGCGTGTCAGCGGCGGACTTCGCCGCCAGATCCACGTCTACCTCGATCTCAAGAAGATACGGGCTCTCAATCTCTCCGTCGCGCAGATTGTCCAGACGCTGCGGAGCGAGAACCTAAACCGTCCTGTCGGACCCGTATTTGAGGGCCGCTACGAGGTATTACTCCGAACACAGGGCGAATTTGAAAACCTGCAGGACATCCTGGACGTTGCCGTCGCCAGCCGAAACGGCGTCCCCGTCTACATCCGCGACATCGCGACCGTGGAAGATTCCCACGAGGACATCCGCTACATCGTCCGTGTCAACGGCCAGTCGGCCGTACGGATGTATATCTACAAACAGTCCGGCGCCAATACGGTAGAAGTCTCCGAGGGCGTGTGGAAAGAGGTCGACAAGATCCACGGCGAGGGCCTTCCGGTGCGCATGGAAAGCACGTGGGATTCCGCCAACTTCATCCGGGCCTCGATCAACAACGTGAACGCCGCCGCCCTCGCGGGGGCCGGATTGGCCATCTTTGTACTGCTGTTCTTCCTCCGCAGCTTCTCGAGCATGCTCATCATCGGCGTTGCGATACCGATCTCGGTCATCGCGACATTCGCGCTGATGTACTTCAACGGATTTACGCTGAACACGGTCTCGTTCGGCGGCCTCGCACTCGGTGTCGGCATGCTCGTGGATAACGGCATCGTTGTCCTCGAGAACATCTTCCGTCACCGCGAGAGCGGCAAAGACCTCAAGACAGCGGCGATTGTTGGGAGCGGCCAAGTTGGTATGGCTATAACGGCCTCGACGTTGACGACCATCGCGGTCTTCGTGCCGGTACTCTTCATGGGCGGCGTGTCGGCGCAACAGTTTCAGCAACTCGCTTGGGTTGTTTCGTTCGCGCTGCTCTGCTCCTTGAGCATCGCGCTCACCGTCGTCCCAGTACTCTGTTCCCGCTTTCTGGGCCGCGGGACTGCCAACGAGCGTCAAGACCTCGGGGGCGCACTGTATCGCTGGATGGGGGCGATCCAGGAGCGTTGGACCAACTCGTATACGGGAGTAATCAGTTGGTCTCTTGATCACCGGGCAATCGTCGTGATTCTCGCGGTGAGTCTATTCGCGGTTTCCTACCAGATCATGGGTCTGATCGGAGTCGAGCTGCAGCCGGAAGTTGACGAGGGTCAGATTCGCGTCGAGTTGAAGCTCGAACCGGGAACGCGCGTCGGAGTGACGGACGAAACGATGATGCGCATGACCGACATCATCAACGAAGAAGTTCCCGAGGTCACATACATCATGACCGAGGCGGGCAGCAACAGTACGTTCCGGTACACCGGGACGAACGAGGGCCGGATTCGCATCGATCTCATCGATCAGGGCAGGCGCGACCGCTCTGCCGCGGATGTCGCCACCGCGCTACGGCCGCTGATGCAGCTTGAGCCCGGCATGATTGTTCGGACTCGCGTCAGTAGCGGCCTGTTCCGGCGCAGGGGCAGCGGCTTCGGCGATGGAGATGATCGCCTCTCGGTGGAAGTCCGCGGGCACGACATGGCGACCATTCAAGCACTCGCCGAGCGCGTACGTGAAACGATGATCACCATTCCAGGGGTCGTCAGCTCGCAGCTCAGCCGTCTGCCGGGTGTGCCTGAAATGTTGATCTCGGTTGATCGCGCCAAGGCCAGCAGTCTGGGTCTTTCGGTGGCCGAAGTGGCCGACACGTTGGAGACCGCCATTGGCGGAACTAGAGCTTCTCTCTATCGCGAAGAGGGTGACGAGTACGACATTCTGGTTCGATTGCGCGAGGAAGACCGGCTCGAGCTGAGCCAGGTTAACAGCGTCCCGATCACGCTTGCCGGAGGGACGACGATTCCGGTCGAAAGTGTCGTACGTATGAAGCGGCAGGAAGGCCCCACGCAGATCACGCGCGCCGATCAGCAGCGGATTATCGAGATCACAGGCACGATCGAGGATCGGGATCTCGGTAGCGTCGTCGGCGACCTCAGCGTGGCTCTCGCCCAGATTTCCAAGCCACCGGACTACGAGTTCCGCTTCGGCGGAGAGTACGAGGAACAGCAAGAGGCCTTCCAGCAAATGACCTGGGCGGCGATCCTGGCCCTGGTCCTCGTCTACATGGTGATGGCCTCCCAGTTCGAGTCGTTGCGAGACCCGTTCATCATCCTGTTCTCGATTCCGCTGGCGGGAATCGGCGTCGTGCTGATGTTGCTGCTCACAGAAACAACTTTCAACATGCAAGGTTTCCTTGGCCTGATTGTCCTTGTGGGCATTGTGGTGAATAATGCCATCGTGTTGGTGGACTACACCAACCTTCTCCGCCGTCAGCACGGCTACCAATTGCGGGAGGCGGTGATCGCGGCCGGCGGTCGACGCCTGCGTCCGATTCTGATGACGACGGTCACCACCGTACTCGGCCTGATACCCATGGCTCTAGGACTCGGGGAAGGCGGAGAGCTGCAAGCACCGATGGCGCGCGTGGTGATTGGTGGCCTGACAACCTCGACTTTGATTACTTTGGTGTTTATTCCGGTCGTCTACTTTACACTGGAAGGTTGGTCGGAGCGGCTCCAGGAGCGGAAGCAAGCAAAGTCAGGTTCCACAGGCGAGCTTCATCCTGCCGGATCGGCTGGCGATTAGTCGGTAGGGGGCATCCCACGAGTAGTTCTATGAAGGGGGTTGTGCGCCCACTTTTTCTTGGGAGACGATAACCTTCTCAATCAGTTAGCCGTCTTTATTGACGAGGGGGTCGACCTGAATAGACCTGCGGTCTGTTCGGGAACTGGTCTTCCCAGGCATTGTTCCCTCTGAACACATGACGAAACCATCAAAATCCGGTCAAGTTGTACGCTGGCTATGCATAGCCGTCCTGCTGATTGCCGTCGCCTACGCGGGGTTGCAGTTTTGGGCGCCCGCGGTGCGAGAGGTCCCAACGGCGCGGGTTGAGCGCAGGGAGTTCGTTCAAACGGTCCGTACACGGGGAGAAGTCAAGAGTCTCCACACCGTGCCCATCGCGGCACCTCAGACACCGGATCTGCAGATCGTCCGGCTGGCCGCCGACGGTAAGCCGATCAAGAAGGGCGATATCGTCGTCGAGTTCGACGCGGCCGCGCAAGAGGAACGTTACCTCGAGAAATCCACCGAGGTTCGGCAGGTCGATAGCGAGATCATCCAGAAAGAGGCGCAGCACTCGATCGCCGACGAACAGAACGCGATGCTCGTGATGCGCTCCGAGTACGACCTCGAGAGAGCCAAGCTTGAAGCGAGCAAGCAGGAAATTCTGTCGGAAATCGAAGGTCTGAAGAACCGGATCACCGTCAGGGTATCCGAAGGTGAACTTCAGAAGTCGAAGACAACCGCCGAGGCCACCGATATTTCTCAGCAGGCCGACATCGTACAACTCGAGGAGAAAAAGAACAAAGCGATCCGCGACCTTGAGCGCACGAAAAGCTATCTCGGCAATATGGTATTGCGGGCACCGGTGGATGGCGTCGTACAGATTCGGCCCAACACGCGCGCGCAGGGCTCCTCCAGCCGTAGCCGGCCGCCCTTCCAAGAGGGCGATTCGGTTTGGGCCGGGGCCGAGATCGCCGATATTCCCGATCTTTCTTCGATGGTTGTCGAGTTTCGAGTCGAAGAGATTGACCGCGGGCGTGCCCGTATCGGGCAAAAGGTGCGGGGCCGCGTTGACGCCGTGGCAGGGGCCGTTTTCGAAGGGGCAATCGAATGGCTCAGCCCGATCGCTACGCTGATCTTCCGGCGTTTTCCGCCGGAGAAGAACTTCCCGGCCCGCGCCCGAATCGCCAAGATTGACGATCAGCTTCGTCCTGGCATGAGCGCCAGCGTCGAGATCATCGTCGAGGAGCGACCAAATGTATTGGTGATCCCGGCAAAGGCGAGCTTTCAGATCGAAGGAAAGCCCACCGTTTTTATTCGTAGCGGGAATGGCTTTCGCAGGCAGACGATCGATGTGCTTGCGCGCAACGCCAACGAAATTGTTGTGTCCGGTGACATCAACGAGGGCGAAGTCATCGCACTTGAGAATCCTGAGTCGAACAGACGCAAGAAAGGTTGAACAGCGAACGGCCCATGAAGAAGCTTCTCATTTGGCTCACGGTCCTGCTGGTCGTCATCGCGGTGGCCGGGGCGGCCTATTACCTGGTCAGCCGGATTCCCGACGAAGAACCCGAACAGGCGCTTGCTCAAGTGCAGCGCGGGGATCTTGTCGTCAAGACGTACCTGCGCGGCCAGTTACAAGCCGTTCGCTCGACGACTCTCGCCGCCCCAAACCTGGGAGCGGCTTCGCAGGTCACACAGATGGCTTCTCCGGGGTCGCTGGCGACACGAATGAACCTCATCGCCGAGTTCGATGATTCGGACCAGCGCGTTCGTCTCGCCGACACATTGCTTGACCTTGAGCAAACCAAGCAGGACCTCAAGAAGGGCGAGACCGAACTGGAGATTCTCAAGAGCCAGGATCGGGTCGAACTCATCAAGGCCCGTTTCGCCGTGCGGACCGCGGAGTTGGACGTCCGCCAGAACGAGCTGATTTCCGCCATCGACGCGCGGAAGAATGAGCTCACCCTGGAGGAAGCGAAGCGTCGCCTGCAGAAGCTCGAATCCGATATCGAATCGCGTCTGCAACAACGTGAGGCTGAGCTGGCGGTTCTGCGTGAAGAGATCCGCAAGGCGGAACTGGAAGTGGCCCAGGATCAGCGCCGCATTGAGAACGCCCGCGTGCTTACGCCGATCGGCGGTCTTGTCTCGATTCTCGAGAACCGGTCGGGCCGGCGCTCTTTCGGTCAGTCCGCGCCTCCCGTGCAAGAAGGTGACCAGGTTTCTCCGGGTATGGCGATCGTGGAGATCTTGGATCTGTCGGAGATGGAGCTGATCACCAAGGCCGAAGAAGTCGAGCTCGCCCGCTTGCGCGAGGGGCAGGAAGCCGTGGTCTATCTCGACGCCCTCCCCGGCAAGTCCGTCAGGGGAACGATTAAACGTCTTGGCAGTAGAGCCTCGGCTAACTTTTTTAGGGGAGAAGCTACCAAGAAATTTGACTGTGTGTTGAGCGTGGACATGACACAGTTGCTCACCCACGTCGGGGCCACGCCGGAGCAGATCAAACGCATCCTGGCGGGTGCGAGGTCGGCGCCCGTGCCAAACAGACCTCCGTGCGCACAGGCCGCCCCCGCTGGGCGCGGCGCGCCGACAGGGACACCCGGAGGTTCCCCAGGTTCAGGCAAGTTCGAGGCAGCCTCGAAGTCAGGGGGCAAAGGCGGTCGCTCCAACATGTCGACCGAGCAGCGCGCGCAGGCTCGGAAGATGATGCAGAAACTCTCCGGTGGCCGCGATGTTCAGTCGATGAGCCAGGAAGAGCGTCGTGCGTTATTCCAGAAGATGCGGGCGGGTATGGGCAGCGGTGGCCAAGGCGGCCGCGCCGCCGGCACGGGACAAGGTAAGCGTGGCGGGACGCCGATTCCCACGCTCCCGTTTCTTTCGGCATCGCGGCCCGCAAACCAGCAGTTCAGCGCCGAACAACGGGCGAATGCTCAACTACCGGCGCCGCCCAAAGAGGGTTCCGACGTCGAAGTTCTGCTTCGCCCCGGCCTGCTCGCCGATGCGGAAGTCGTGATCGAGCGGATCCCTGATACGCTACATATTCCGGTCCAGGCTGTCTTTGAGTCCGGTGAGAACAACGTCGTTTACCTGTGGAACAGAGGTCGTCTCTCCTCCCGCCGAGTCGAAACCGGCCGCCAAACGGAAACGCGCATCGCGATCTTGAGCGGTCTGGAAGAAGGCGAGACCATCTCGTTGCGCCCGCCTCTCGATCAGCGCAAAACAACCCGCAAGAAGAAAAAGAAGGGCGGGAGCAAGAAGTCCGGTGGACCCCCTCTGCCCGGATCTGGAGGGGGCGCCGGTAGAGGGGCTGGTGGCGGCCAAGGCGGCGGCCGGAGGGCTCGCTAGCACCATGCCAGCTGTACCAACCATATTGCCCGAGTTGTGGATGGGTTTGGCCAGCTTGCTGGCCCACAAGCTCCGTTCCCTGCTGACGATGCTGGGGATGATTTTCGGTGTCGGCGCCGTCGTCGCCATGCTCTCGATCACAGCCGGCGCGCAGCAGGAAACACTGCGCCAGATTGACTTACTGGGCGTCAACAACATTATTGTCGAGGCGATCGAGGCCACGGACCGGGAGGGTCTTCTCGCGGTCCGCGAGATCTCGCCGGGAATGACGTTCCGTGACTTCCGCGCTTTGACCGAGAGCGTGCCGAACATCGAAGCGATGTCACCGCGGAAACGCTTTCACCCCGCCTCCGTCCTGCCGCGTTCCGACCAGGACCTGCCGACAGTCGTCGGCGTACTACCCAACTACACCGACATCTATAGCGTCACGTTGCTCGAAGGTCGGTTTTTTAACGAGGAGGAAGACCTTCGGTCCGCACCGGTCTGTGTGCTCGGCGAACGGGCGAAGATCACACTCCTGGGCTATGGGCCGGCGGTTGGAAAGTATGTCAAGATGAACTCGGTCTGGCTGGAAGTGATCGGCGTCATGGCACCGCAATCGTCGTCCGAGGCCGATGTCGAAGGCCTCGAAACTGACGATCAGAATAACTTGGTTGTCGCGCCCTTGAACACGGTCATGCGGCGGTTCGACGACACTAACAGCTATCTCAAAGACGAAATCGACGGCGTTTTCCTGCGCGTGTATCAGGATGCAGACCCGATCGAAACCGCCGAGATCGTGCGAGCGATTCTCACCGCGACACACAACGATGGCGGCGATTTTTCGGTCATCGTGCCGGCCGGGCTGCTTGCCCAGCGGCAACGGACTCAGTTCATCTTCGAGGTCGTGATGATCTGTATCGCCGGTATTTCGCTGCTCGTCGGCGGCATCGGCATCATGAACATCATGCTCGCTACGGTGCTTGAACGAACGCGTGAGATCGGCATTCGACGCGCGATCGGGGCTCGGCAGCGGGACATCGTCCGCCAGTTCCTGATCGAGGCGGTGCTCATATCAATCGCGGGCGGATTAATCGGAATTGCGGTCGGGTTCGGCGGCTCGCTCATCATCGCCAACATTGCCGAATGGCCCACCGTCGTGACAGCGACGTCGATCTTCGTGGCATTTGGCGTATCGGTGTTCATTGGTCTATTGTTTGGTATCTACCCGGCGGTACAGGCCGCGAAACTCGACCCGATCGAGGCGATTCGATACGAGTAACGTTTGCCGGCTCCTTCCCTTGGTTCGAAACCGCTTTGAAAGCTTTCTCCGTTGGTTTCCTGAAAACAAGTACGACGCACATGGTTAAGAGACTCATCACCATGATCCTCGTCACCGTCCTCACGATGGCGGCGCAGTTCAGCACGTTCCCCGACAAGAGCTACTTCCGGCAGCAGTGGTCCCGGCCTCCGCTCGACGTGCAAATCGAGCCAGCCGCGCATCTGCGGGATTTCCTCTACGACGAGAAGATCGAGTTGTCCCTGCGAGCCTACCTGGAGCTCGTGATGTCGAACAACCCCAACATCAACCTCCAGAAGCTCGCGATCATCGAGCAACAGAATAATATCGAACGTGCGTATAGTCCCTTCGACCCGAGTGTCACGGCAAGCTTCCGATCAACCCGCTCGACAACACCCTCTTCCGGTCAACTCGAAGGGGCCGACGTCCGAACGCAGCTCAGCCAAACCGGCGGTTTCACCTACAACCAACGCCTCGATACCGGCACGGATTACAGCATCGGCTACACCGGAGGAAAGTTCGGGGACAACAGCCAGTTCGCCAACTTCAATCCCAGCATCACGCAGGGGCTGCAATTCGGCGTCAGCCAGAATCTTCTCCGCGGCCGAGGCCGTTTCGTACAGCGCATTCCGATCCTGGTGGCGCGGTCGCGGCTCGAGCAGACCGGAGAACAGGTCAGGGAGCGGATACTGGCCTTGATCACGCAGGCCGAGACCGCCTACTGGAATGCGGTGAACGCCCGCGAGCAACTCCGTGTTCAAGAGAACAACCTTGATATCTCGCGCGCCTTTCTCGATCAAGAGAAACGGCGCTTGGAGTTAGGCGCGATCTCTCCGCTCGACATCTTCCAACCCGAGCAGAACTTCGCCAACGCCCAGGTCCGCGTGACCCAGGAGCGATATCGGCTGCGGCAGTTCGAGGACGCCGTCCGCACCTGGATCGGCGCGGACCTGCATCCCGACTTCCGCCACTACCCGCTCGTACTAACCGAGGCTGTCGAGCCCCGCTTCTACCTGGAGATCCCGGACCCGGAAGGGGTTGTGGCCCGCGCCTTGCACAATCGGCCCGAACTCGAGCAGACCCGGCGCGCCTTGCAGATCGACGACTTGAACATCAAAGGCGCCACCAACGATATGCGGCCGGACCTTTCGATCAACGGCACCTACAGCGCGCAAGGCCGCAGCGGCAACTTCTTTGATCGATCGGGCCTTGGCGGCTCGATCGTTGAGGTCGTCCCCGGAGGCTTTCCGCAAGCCTTCGATCAGCTCTTCCAGTTCCGGTTTCCGACCTACGGATTCGGGCTGACGCTGCAGCTTCCGCTACGCAACCGCGCCGCGGCCGCTGATCTCGCCAACGCCGCCATTCAGAAGAAGCGTAATCTTTATCTGCTGCGCAACGACGAGCAGAACGTCCGCTTGGAGGTGTTGCAGGCGATCTCGCAAGTTGAACTCAGCAAGGCCGCGGTCGACCAAGCCAAGGTGGCACTCAGCTTCGCGCAGAAGCGCCTCGACGCCGAGCAGAAGAAGTACGACTTGGGCGTCAACACCGCGTTCTTTGTGCTGCAGGCCCAGAACGACTTGGTGGACGCTGAAGCCCAGGTACTCGCCCAAGCGATCTCCTATCGCCGCAGTCTGCTCACGCTGCTGCAGGCAACGGGCGAGCTATTGCAAGCCCGCGGCGTTGCGATCGATACTCCCTAGCAGGCGTTCAATTCCCCGCCCTACCCGAGAGTTGGGGCCTTCTCGACCACGCGCTGCTTCGACGGATCGAAGTACAAGATCTTACCCTGACGGAAGCTCTCGACACCCATCGAGATTGTCACCTGGGCACGATAGGCGGTATCGGCGTCCAGTACCGGCTTCTCACGGGTCCTCATGCACTCGAAGAAGTTCGACATGTGGGCGTCGCGCGGTGTCTCCTCAACCGGGATATCGACCGACTGATAGCCCCACTTCGACACAAACTCGTCGAGATGCGCCCGCTCGGCCGCGACCGTAATGTGATCCGTACGGCCTTCGAACTTCCCGTGGTCGACCATCGTGATCGTTCCATGCTGTCCGCGCAGCAGACCGGGGATATGCGTCGAATTCGCCATCGAGGAACTCAGCACCAAGCTGTGTCCTTTCGCGAAATCGGCCAGTAGGTTGAATGTGTCGGGCACCTCACGGTCTTTGAACGCATAGATGCCGCCCGTCGCCGCTACGCGGTAAGGGAACTGCGGCTCCGGCCAGCAAATATTGAGAGGCGCGACGACGTGGTAGAACAGGTCGGTCGCGATCCCGCCGGAGTAGTCCCAATACTTGCGGAAGCGGAAGAACCGCTGGGGGTCCCAGGCCCGATTCGGCGCCGGGCCGAGCCATTTCTTCCAGTCAATGTGGTTGTCACCCGTACCCGCCGGACCCGCATCCGGATCCATATCGTAGTTCCACTCACCCCGCACGGAGTTGCGGTGATAGGAGCCCTGGCTCGTCAGCAGCGGGCCGATCATGCCGTCGGCGATCGCCTTCCGCGCTTTCCACCATTGGCGGGCCGATGTCGTCTGTGAACCTACCTGTAAGACGCCCTTCGTCTGCTTCACCTTCTCGGCGACTTGGCGCGCTTCGTCGATGGTGTGGCACATCGGCTTTTCGAGATAGACATCCTTGCCACGGTCGAGAGCGTCGAGAGCAATCCGGCCGTGCCAATGGTCGGGAGTCGCCACGATGACCGCATCGACGTCCGGGCGTGCCAACACATCGCGATAATCGAGGGTGGCGAATTCCGCCCCGGACCGCTCCTGAGCGAGCTGTTTTCGCCTCTCATACACGTCGCAAACAGCGGTCACCTTGATGTCATCGCGTTGCTCAGCCATCTGCAAGACCAAGCGCAGCAAGCTACTACCACGACCACCGACGCCGACGAATCCGACGTTGATTCGGTCGTTCGCGCCAATGACACGTCCCGCCGCCGGACGTGCCGCGGCTGCACTCGAAGCCATGGCGGCGGCCGAGGTCGCACCCACCGCGCCGGTGACAAACTCCCGTCGGTTCACACCATTCTTGCTCGACATCGTAGGAACTCCTTCAGGCGCAATTCTAGCAGGGCCGCGCTGGAGCGACCTGGAGCCGGTCGTCGAGCGGGCCGTGACCGTAGAGATGAGAAGGAAAGGGGGCCTGGAGGCAATAAAAAAGGCTGGCCCAATTTCTCAGGCCAGCCCGGACTTCACTGAAGTGTGTCCCCCCGGCTACTCCAGCGAATCGTCCCTGGTATATGAAGATTTTCCCATCCTACGAGGCTCACAACAATAGCCGTTTAGTTTCAATTTCGAGCGGTACTTGGGTACCCGGCCCACCGCGCTCCGATCACTCCAGAAACGCACTGGGACGCCGGAATCCAGTCGCTATCCGGCGTCTTATCTTTAGGTTACGGGAATCCAAAGAGTACCAGGACTATGTATTGCGGATGTGCCCCTTTGGGCCTATAAGGGCTGGAGAAATGTACGAACTTCTACCGTGGGCGGGGAGAAAACTTGGCGGGCTTGGGTTCACCCGAGCGAGGCCCCGCCAGGGGCTCGACACCGGTACCGCCGCAAACGGCGACGCCGGTTTCCCGAAGCGCGACGAGAAGGTTGTACAGGACGGTGTAGACGATCTGCTCACTTACCTGGTCGTGACCGGGCACGCGGTACGACGTGGGCAGTTCCGTCGAGACTGCGATCCGAAGACGATGCAGCGGTTTCCCCTTTGCATCGCGGCAGTTGGCGATGCGCAGCGGCGTTTGCAGCACAGCGCCCGAAAACCCATCCACGTAGAACTGGCAACGTGAGAACCAGCCTAGATTGGCCGGCTGCACGGCGTCGAAGAGCAAGATCGGGTCACTCGGCGAAGCCGGCGAGACTTCCAGTACGACTTGCCGGTCGCTCTCCTCGATCTTGCAATTGAAACCGGCCTGCGAAACGAGGTCCTCAAGAACCTCGCGTTCCGGCTCAAGACTGAGCAGTTGTTGGTCGCCCGCTTGCACGATTCGCATACGCCCCTATGTTATCACCCACCTCTTAATCTCTTGGCCCCTAGAGTTGCGCCAGCGGGTGACGGCGGGGAACAGAATGGGACATTCTGGAACACGGCCTGGAGTGTTTCGCGGCGGATTGGGTTCGTTCCTGGTTCGGGCCCGTAGCAGGAAATGGCAGGTTTTGTCAGGGGGGTGGAGTTTGGGCGGGCTTAGATTGATGCGCCAGGAGTAATTGGCGGGGCTTTCGCTTGTTTGGTGGTCTGGCCATCCTGACACCCCTGCGGGGTTCATTCCATTGTTTCGGTTTACCCACGGTTCCGCCTTTGGCTCCACCGTGGGCTACTTTCTGGCCACCCCTTCGGGGCTTGGGTTCGTTGGTTTCTTCGGGTTGTGTCGGGCTGGGGAGTTTCGGCCGACACGGATTGTCGGCCCTGCCAGGCGGGACGTCCGCGCAAACTGAGGCGGTGAGGCGGGTGTTGCCCTGGGGGAGGGGAAAGCCGCAGATGGCCGCGCCTGTGGGCGCAGCACCCATGGGTTCACACCCATGGCTCTGTTGCTTGGCTGTCCGCTGATTGAGTGTCAAGGATATCAACTGGCCGAACAAGAAAAAGAACGGAGGCGCCTCAGTTTGGCTCTGCTGGTTCGTCCTCAGTGGTTTCACCTCAACAGAGCCGAAGGTGAAAGTTGAGCGGTCGATCCGCAGCGCGATTTTGACATTTTGGGCGTACCGCCCCCGATACACCCTCGTCTCGATCGACGCTGCGAGTCGGGTCCGCGGGGGATCCCTCACGAGCGCATGGCAACTTGCTCTGTCCTGGCCAGGCACGGGCAAAGTCGTTACGGTGACCAATCCTTACCGGCCTTGGTTCGACACTATCATGCGATGTCAAGTTTTTCGGGGTGGTTCTGGGCTAGGTGGTTGATAGGGTTGGGTTGAAGTTGTTGTGACTGGGGTTGTGGGGATGGGGTTGTGGGGATGGGGCATTCCTCGCCAAGACGCAAAACCGCAAGGGCGCCAAGGTTGGATTGGGTTTGAACGCTGGTTTTCGGAGTTTAGTGGCTGAAGCCGGTTGTTGGGTTGGTTCGGCCGGTAAGCCCGTTGAAACGGGCTGGCGCTTGTGGGGTGGTTTTACCCGGTGCTGAAGCACCGGGCTACGACCCGCCTGCGGCGGGGGAAGCCGTGTGAACACGGCTTGTGGGTGCGGTGGATTGGGTTTGTTTGGTCGAAGTCGCCAAGTACGAGGTGGCCCGCGTGAAACCGGGCTGTGTCCCTCATTGGCCCTGGGGCAGACGGGCCCTTGAGGATTCTTAGGGCAGGTAATATCGACCCAAGAGTCGATGGATCGTAATTGCCCAGGTGAGTACGAGGCTGGGAACCACGATGGCGGCTTTGTGCCAGGGCTTAACGACCCCCGCAAGAGCCATGTTGTAGAGACCCAGAAGCAACACGGGCGCCAAGGGGATGAAATACCGGCCTTGCATGGAGTCAAGGACAGGGCTGCCGACCGCGGACCACAAGCAGTAGAGCGAGAGTGAAACGCCGAGCAGCCCGGCTACGGCGATCGCGCACACCCAGGCCCGCCGCACCAGGCCCAGTCTCACATCCGGATGCCCGTCAAACGCCGCGGCGAGCAGGAGTAGCAGGGCGTACGCGTCCAACAGCGAGTTGGGTAAATGGGTGTCCAGCCAACCGAGCACACCGACGAACATATACCGGTACGCCTCTTGCTGGTACATGAATGCATGGGCGACGATCTTGAGGAAACCAATCGGATTAGCAGCGACCAGCCTCAACTGCTCGTGCATATCCGTGTGCCGGTTCGGATTGTGGGGCACATACACGGAGTTGGCAAGATGCGACCAACCGGCGAACGCAACCATTCCGACAGCGAAGAAGATCGCCAGGAAGACGAGCTGTCGGCGGCGACTTCCGAAACTGTCAGCCGGAATGAGGAAGATGAGTAGTCCAAGGAGGACGTAGACGGACTTCGCCAGCGTCACGAGAACGAACAGCGCCACCCATTCGATCTTTCTTGCGCTTGAGACCGGGCCCGAGGAGTCCGCGACTCCTCTCAGAATCGAACCAAAGAAAGCGATGCTCAGCGCGTTGGTCACGACATCCGCCGAGACAGAGGCCGATTGGAACAGCGTCATCGGCATGAGCAGCAACAACAGTAGCGGCCAGCGAAAGAAGGGAATAATATGCAGCGTCCAGCAGCCCAGCAGCACGGCGAAGGCGAGCGCGGCAATTCTCCCCATGTAGAACAAGACGATCGGCGGTGGATCGAATGCTCGTCCCAGAGCGATCGCCGCTGCCTGAGGCGCGTAGCTCACTGGTGAATAGAGAACCGTATTGGAGAACCCGAGGAATGTGTCGCGTTCCGGATCGAGATCCATGGCGAACGCACCCTCAAGCCAGGAAACAGAGTACTTCTGCTCCGGGTGGAACGGAACGTCACGGGCCAGATGACTTACCGTCTGGCTCAAGCTGTCTGGGATCAACCCTCCCGCGTACTGTTCGCCCGGTGCGACTTGGCCGACAAGCTCCCCCTGAGAGACCTGATAGGCCCGGAAGAAATGGTTTGGTTCGTCGGCAACTTGAAACGGTGGCGTGATGAAAACGAGAGCGAGTCCGCCCAATGAGCCGAAGATCCCGTAGATCCATACGGGTTCGAGAAACCGTGCGGTGAGACTCTGAATCAAGAGATCGAGATCTGCTCGTTGGCGCTTACAAACAACACTTCGTTGAGGCCGGCGTGCGCCAGCAGGCAAGAATTGGAGTCGCTTTCGATCTGCGAGTAGCGGAAACCGAGTATTACGAGGTCGGCGTCACTAGAGTTCTTCTCAATCGCGCGGTCGAAGCTGACGTGATCGTTATAGGGGATGGGTGTAAGATTCTGCGGGGAGATTGGCAGACGCCCCTGCGTGATCATTTCGTTGAGCTTTTCGAGCTCTTTGTCGATGCTCTCCTCGGGATAGCAGGCGAACACCTTGATCTCGGCCTGTGCCCATTCCGGGTGCCCCACGATGATGTACGCCAACAGAATCATCAAGGCGGCGTTCTGAAAATCGCGGTCAGTGAGCCAGATGTGGAGCTCGCTGCGGTAGCCGAAGCGCGTCTCCGAAGAGCGCAGGATGCAAATGTTGAACCCGAGAGGCGTGGCGACGCGCGCCGCCGCTGCCACCTCTGCGATCTCCTCGGGACGTTCGCCGGAAAACCCGAGCAGCATCGTATTGTTGGGCAAGCCGGAGACGCCGGGCATTTGTACGGCCTGCGCGACGGCATGCTCGAACTTGGGCGCCACGATGGTTTCGACGAATACGCCCGCGTTGCTGACTTCGGTGCGGCGGATCATCTTCTCTTCGACCATCCGGGCGTAGACTTCGGAATCGACGGAGAGCTTGCCCTCGATGTATTGCACGAATTGGCCGAAGCCGTGGCGATGGCAGATCCAGCGAACCAGGTCGAAATGCGCCAGCCGGTCGAGCGAGTGGCGCGTCACGGCGAGAACGGACGGCCTCCAATCTTGGATCCGCGTCCCGGCCCGGCTCTGTTGCAAAGCAATCTGCAGCCGCCGGGTGAGCTGGAACATCACGCCCTGGAGAATCGCCGAGAAGCCCCGTTCACCGCGATGCGCGTAGTTCAAGCCGATATAGATCATCACCATGATGACCAGCGAGATCGTGGCGTAGGCCGGATCCATTTGGAACATCATCATGAAGCACATCACCGCGCCCAGCAGCGACACATACCAACGGGAGCGAAACGAGGGCCGGTAGGAGGGGTTGCCGGCAAAGTGCTCCAGAAACGAGACGGAGCAAAGCGCTCCGTACGTCACCATGAAGAACATACTGATGATTTGAGAGACGGTATCAACGTCGCCCAGCGCTACGAAAAGCAGAGCGAACACGCCGGACGCCAGCGTCGCGTTGACGGGCTCATGGGTGGGCCCGCGACCCTTTGACATCACGTTGTTGAGCAGCGCCAAGGGCAATACGCGATCGCGAGCCAGCGCCTGTAACGTCCGAGGGGCGATGAGAATCGATCCCACCGCCGATGACAGACTGGCCGCGGCGAGACCGATCGGAATGATGGGGGGCCACAGAGCGATCTGGCCCATCACGAGTTGGTTTTCAAGCTGATCGGGAGTCGCGTTTACCGCGAGCTTGGCAACGAGCAACAAGTAGATGACCATGCCCGTGATGGTCCCCGCCAACGTGCCGAGCGGGATGGAACGGCGCGGGTTCTTGAGATCCCCGGACAAACCGACGCCGGCCGTCATGCCGGTAAAGGCCGGGAAACAAATCGCAAAGACGAGGATGAAGGATTGAGGAGATTCGACGGTCTCGCTGGCCGGCATCGCGGTCGTGGCCTGGGCCACTTCGTCCGTCGGCCCGCCCGCGAAGAACAGGACGAGGGTCAGGGCCAGCACCACGCTGACGATCCAGAGCGTTCGTACCCCGAGGTCCGCGCCTTTGTAGAGAATCAGCGCGACAAGCAGCAGGGTCGCGGGAAGACTCACCGCCTGATTTGCGAGCGTTAGGGAGTACGTCGCCTTAACCCACTCCAAGACAGGATTGAACGCCTCGCCAAAGGCGATCATGTAGAACGCCAACGAGATCGCCTGCGACAAATAGAGCGAGATGCCGATCGCACCGCCGATCTTCGTGCCGAACGAGCGGCTGATGATGTAGTATTCACCACCGCCTTCGACGCGCCGGTTGGTGGCGATTTCGGCGATCGCCATGGCGGTGGGAATCGTGACCAGATGCCCGAGCAGGATCAGCAGAATCGCTCCGGTAAGCCCCAGGTTCGCCACGGCGTACCCGAAGCGCAGGAACATGACCGCGCCGAGAATGGTGCTGATCGATGCGAGGAAGACAGGAGCGGTCCCAAATCCGTGGCCGCCCGAGGGTACACCCATCCCCACAGCGGACCTCAATCGTGATGGCTCTCTCATTGTTTGCCGATCAAGACGACAATAAGACACTATACGCTGTTTGGATTAAGCGACTCGGGCCGGGGGCGGTGAAGCTCGTACGCCGGTGACGTAATCGCTTGTTCGAAGATCAGCAACAGCAGATGGGCATCGACATTCAGTCCGGATGCCCCTACCCGCTGGGGGCGACGTGGGACGGCGGCGGAGTCAACTTCGCGGTCTACTCTCACCACGCCACGCAAGTTGATCTGTGTCTGTTTGGCGATGCGGCGGACTGGGCCGAGAGCCACCGCATCCCTCTTCCCGAGCGAACCGACGACGTTTGGCACGGCTACGTGGGGGGGCTAGGGCCGGGGCAGCTCTACGGCTTGTTCCCGGGCGACCGCGGGGCGGATCTCGTCAGCGACCCGCACGACAGCGCGCCGTATGCACCGCTCGGCACTGTGATCGATACTTCGTTCGATTGGAAGAAGGACCATCCGCCGAATGTCACTTGGTCAGACAGCTTGATTTACGAAGTGCACGTCAAGGGGTTCACGCAGCGCCATCCGGACGTTCCGCAATCGATCCGCGGCACGTATCTCGGGCTGTGCTCGGAGGCCGCCATCAAGCACCTACACAAGCTGGGTGTGACGGCTGTTGAGCTATTGCCAGTGCACCATCACGTGGACGAACACCGTTTGCATCGACTCGGACTGACGAACTACTGGGGATACAACACGCTCGGCTTCTTCGCCCCCAGCCGCCGCTACGCAAGCGATCCGTCGCCCCAGGGCGTTGTACGCGAGTTCAAGACGATGGTCCGAGGCCTGCACGCCGCCGGCATCGAAGTGCTTCTCGACGTTGTCTACAACCACACGGCGGAAGGCGGTGATATGGGGCCGACCCTATCGATGCGGGGCCTGGACAACGCGGTCTACTACCGGCTCGACCCGCGTGACCCACACCGGTACGTCGACTACGCGGGTACAGGAAATACCGCCGACTTGACCGAGCCGCGAGCGCTGCAACTCGTAATGGACAGCCTCCGCTACTGGGTCGAAGAGATGCATGTCGATGGGTTCCGGTTCGATCTGGCGTCCTCTCTTGCCCGTTCACCCGATGCGTTCAATCACCGTTCGGCTTTTCTAGCCGCGGTACGGCAGGATCCCGTTCTGTCGCGTGTCAAGCTGATCGCCGAACCGTGGGACATCGGCCATGGCGGTTATCAAGTCGGCGGTTTTCCGTCCGGTTGGTCGGAGTGGAACGATCAATTCCGCGACGACGTGCGACACTTTTGGAAGGGCGAACACAGCATCGCGCCACTGGCGACCCGGCTGGCGGGCAGTAGTGATCTGTTCGCGGGCGCGAAACGCGGCACGCGGGCATCGATCAATTTCATCACGGCACATGACGGTTTCTCGCTCAACGATCTTGTTAGCTACAACGACAAGCACAACGAATTGAATCAAGAGCAGAATCGCGACGGACACAACGGAAACCACAGCTCGAACCACGGCGTCGAAGGGCCTACCGACGATGCTGAGATCCTGCGCATTCGCTCTCAGCAGAAGCGCAATCTGCTGGCAACTTTGATGTTTTCGCTGGGCGTCCCGATGCTCACCGCCGGCGACGAACTCGGCCGAACACAGCAGGGCAATAACAACGCCTACTGCCACGACAGCGAGCTCACCTGGCTCGATTGGAACCTCGACTCGGAACGCAGCGACCTACTCGCATTCGTGCGGCGTCTATCGCTACTTCGGCGGCGTCACGCGGCATTTCGGAGTGACAAGTTTCTCTTGGGCGAGGCTTCCCAACCGGGCACGCCGAAGGATGTCGCCTGGTATCTGCCGTCGGGCCGGGAACTCGAGATGCCGGACTGGGGTCGCCACGATGCCCGTTGTCTCGGCGTCTGGCTGGCCGCACCGCAAGACCCATCCGATTCGAAGGACGTGGATCTCTTTTTGGTTTTCAACGGCGGCCAAACGAACGTGAACTTTCACCTGCCGACGCCGACGCCCGGATTCTGCTGGGAGCGCATCCTCGACACCGGCCTCCAGCACGGCGAGTGCCCGTTTCGGCCGCGGGGAGAGACATCCCGCATTCCTCAGCTCTCGGTCTGCGTCTTCCGGCACAGCCGGCTCGGGCCCCGTCTGCCGGGGCCCCGTTGAGTCGGCGTCAGCTACAGGTTTGATTCCGCCAGCCGCTTACGGTAGATGTCGCGGGCGTGATCGTAAGCCTTGCGCGCCGCTGCTTGCTCGGAATCGCGAATGCGTGGGGCCTTCTGGCTCCAGCATTGGTTGACCGCCGCCAAGCACCACTCGGCGCTACGCCGCGACGCGCGGATGGGCTTGTCGTCGACGAGGGCAAAGATCGGATTCGTATGCGATGACGGCAGGATTCTCAGCGCAATCCAACTGCTCTTGTCGATCGCGACATCAAATGCCATCTCGCGTACCTGCCCGTCGGCGAGAAGGTTCTTGGTCGCCACGGACTTGCCGTTGACAATCAACTCGACGGGGACTTCACGGGTATTTGGTACGCGTGCCCGCTCGATATCCCAGTAGGGCTTCTTCTCGTAGCCAAGATTATGAAAGCTCGGATCGGCGTAGCGGTCAAGGAAGGCAGCAACCTTGGCGGTCACTCGGACTTTCCGCGGTCCCTTGAGATGAACTTCGCTGTTCTCCGTCCCCACCTCGACGCCGTTGACCGCGAAGTCCATGAGATGGCTCTTGCCTTCGCTTACATAACAACGCCCGTCGCGAACGCCTTCGATCCAACCCTGATAGGTCAAATTGTCGAGTTTGATGTAGCTGCGTCCGAGCCCGACCTTGTCGTCATAGATGCAGGGGAAGTCGGTCTCGCCGCTGACGCGTGTCCGGAAGCCGACATTCAAGGTGTGATACCAGATGTTGAGCTCCCAAACGGACGGCGTGTCGACGGTGGAGATGAAGTCCACCGCGTCGTGCGCGACATCGACGATGAACTCGTTCGCTCCGATGCCGTCGAAACCGGGCATCTCGTAGTTGGGCAGTTTGTCGCTCTTGACCTGAAGGCCCCAGCCCGAATGCGAGAAGCCGACAATACCGCCCTGTTTCCGGCCCCACTGTAGGACCGGCAAATCCCAAGAGGGCCACTCGTCAACGCACGTCGTGCCGGGATAATCGTCTTCATTCAAGCCGAGCAGTACGAGATGACCCGCGTGGCTCGACGGGAAGCCCGAGACCTCGACGTCGTAGTGCATGATGCGCTCAGGCTTTGAAAGCTTGTCGTCCTTGCTGCTAAAAAATTGCTTCTGGTAGTACCACGACGGCCCCCAAGTGAGCACCGCGCCGATGTTGAGGTTCTCGCCGAGGATCTGGCGCATCATGTCCTGGGGCAACACACCTTCGGTCGGATTCTTGTAGTGAGAGCAACCGGAAGCGTGCACGTGATGATCGCCTGACCACCATCCGTACTTCGACGGATCGATCCAGCGCTGGAGCTGAAAGTCGAGTTCAGCGGGCGCGTTCTCGTCGATGGGCAGTTCCTTGGTGCGAGTGTAGAATTCCGGACCGCCGCCGTACTCGATCGAGTAGTAGCCTTCGGGCAGCCGAATCTGTTCACCGTCGGCACGATAGACCTGCGGCTGGAAGGGGAAATCAGGGGCCAAGCGCTTCGAGAGGTTCGGGTAGATGCGGCCCTGCAGGTCTTTGACGGTGAAAGACGCGATTGTTGAATTGCCATTCTCGTCGCGGACCCGCAGGGTGACCGGCTGGGCTTCCTTGATGTTGAACAGGACCAGGATGTCATTGCGGAAGCCGATGTCCTGCGTGCCTTGCCCGACGTTGAACGCGATCTTCGCCGAGCGCTGGCCGCGATCACGACTGTAGATCTGGAGGATCTGGTATTCAATGCCCAGCCCGGAAAGCCGCGGCGCCATGGGCGGATCGGTATACATTTCAAGGTTCGCCCAGCGTTCCTTCACATGCTGCTGGGTTAGCTCCATGGCCGGCTCTTTCTCGCCGCGGGAGCGCAACGACGTCGGCCCGCTGTTCGGGCTCTCGACGGCGAGCGGGGCGGTCACTCCGGCTCCATTGATGACCTTCACGAGAAACATGCGGACGCCTTCTTCCACCAGTTCCGGCTTGGCCCTACCCTGCTTGACCTTCACCCGGCTCTCGGCGTTGATGTCGACTTCGGCGAGGACATATTGGTCGAGGATTTCCTGCAGCCGTGCAACAGCCTGCACCTCGTCTTCGACGGCGAGGGCCCGATTGAGTTCAGCGTGGTCCGCGGCGGAAAGCGGCTGGCCGATGTAGTTGAGTGCGTCTTCCAAGCGCCGGACCTGTTGCGCGAACGGCTGAAGCGGCACGGACTGCGCCGCCGCCAAGCCGGTCCACAAGAAGCCGGCGATACCGCAAAGGACCGCGAAGCGGGTTGATCGAAGTTGAAACGATGTCATGAAGACACCTCCAGTAAAACAGTGGAACAGGCTTGCCGGAAATACTGTCCAAGGATAGGTTAATCGACGCGCAAGGGCAATGAGGGGCTACATAGTATCCTGTCGGGAATGCCTGCACGGTACAAAGCTCTCGGGTTGATGTTTGCGTTGACGCTGGTCACTTATCTCGACCGTGTCTGCATCGGCGCCACGCAGACCGTGATGTCGGCCGAGTTGGGGCTGAGCAAGACGCAGATGGGCGAGGTGTTCAGTGCCTTCGTCCTCGGGTATGTGTTGTTCGAGATTCCCGGCGGATGGCTGGCGGACCGATTTGGCGCACGGTCGCTGCTCACGCGGATCGTGATCTGGTGGTCGGCCTTCACGGCGGCTACCGGCCTTGCTTGGAACCACACGAGCTTGCTGGCTATTCGGTTCCTGTTCGGCTGTGGGGAGGCGGGGGCGTTCCCTGGTTCGGCGTCGGCCATTTCGCGCTGGTTCCCGTTCTCCGAGCGTGGCCGAGCGCAGGCTGTGATCATGGTCGGTAGCCGCCTTGGCGGCGCGTTTGCACCACCGGTTGTCATCGCGCTAATGGGCATGGTGGGCTGGCGCGGTGTGTACTGGGTTTTCGCGGGGCTGGGAATCGTCTGGGCCTTCTTCTGGACTTCCTGGTATCGCAATTCACCGGAAGAGCACCCATCCGTCTCCGCCGAAGAATTAGCCTTCATTCAGCAAGGCCGGGCGAGCGCGTCTCATTCGCACAAGGTTCCGTGGGCGCTGCTGGTGCGCAGCCGCAATGTTTGGGCGCTGTGCGCGATGTATTCCGGATACGCGTTCGGGCTGTATTTCTATCTCACCTGGCTTCCGACCTATCTGGAAGAAGCGCGGGGCATCCCACTCAGCCAGGTCGGTTACTACGCCATGTTGCCGCTGCTCGTGGGAGCGGTTTGCAACCTACTGGGGGGCATGCTGACGGACTACCTATCGCGGCGTATCCGGCTGCGCTGGGCCCGCCGGATCCCCGCGATGGGCGGGCTGTTGGCCGCGTCGGTTCTGCTCTCGGTCGCCGCGCTCGCCGAAGACAACACTGTTGCAATCGCCGCCCTTGCGCTGAGCTTCGGGGCAGCGGACTTGATCCTCGCTGTGTGCTGGGCGACGTGCCTCGACGTCGGCCGCGAGCATGCCGGGACGGTCTCAGGCACGATGAACTCGCTGGGGCAGATCGGCGGCGTGATCGCGCCGGTCGCGTTCGGCTGGCTCGTCGAGACGTATGGGTCGTGGGGGTTGCCGCTGTTGATCGCGGCGGGGCACTACGCTGTGAGCGCTTTGTTTTGGTTAGCGATCGATCCGGAGACGCCCATTCGGGGCAGCGCGGAGGGATGAGTCATAGGAGCTTTGGACTACGTCGCTTCTCGCAAAGACGCTAGGCGCCGCAAAGCTCGCTAAGGGTCTTTGGTGCTGGTCCGCCCGGCTTAGTCGTCTTTTGTGAACAGATACTTCAGGAGCGGCGGTGTCGCCAGTGTCGTCACCATCACCATCACGACCATCGAGGAAAACGTAGCGGCGTCGAAGACGGGATTACCGGCGACCATCAGCGAGGAGCCGATACCCGCGAAGATCAGTCCGACCTCGCCGCGCGGAATCATGCCGACACCGATTGCGAGGCGCTTCAGACCCTTCTCGCGCACACCCAGCGAGCAGACCTGCTTGCCCAGGATGGCGGCCAAACTCAAGCCCGCGGCAAAGGTAAGTACGTTGACGTCCGCGAAAAGCCGTAAATCGACTTTGAACCCCATCAGCACAAAGAACACGGGTACAAGGATGGAGCTGATCGGCGAAACAATCTCTTCAAACTTGTCCGCTTGGATGTGCGGGTAGCCCTCGTAGTGGCTCTCGTTGAGCACCAACCCGGCCACGAACGCGCCGACGATCGGCGCCAAGCCGAAGAACTCGGCCAAGCCGGCCAGCGCAAAGCAGTGGCAGACGCTCAGTACGACCGCCATCCCGCCGACCTTAGCGGTCGCGCCGGCCTGCAGAATATTGCCCCCGATATAGCGGCCCGCCACGACGGCGACGACCAGAAAGAGGATCGATTTACCCATGATCTCAAGGACGGGCCAGATCGAGATTGCGGTGCTGTCGCCCGTGCCCATTGACTTGATGATGCCGCTCACGACGGCGAGGATGATCAGGCCCAGGATGTCGTCCACGACAGCGGCGCCCAGAATGATCCGCGCCTCTTTCGTGTCCATCTTGTTGATGTCTTTGAGGACACGCGCGGTAATGCCGACGCTCGTCGCGGCGAGCGTCGCGCCGGCAAACAGATGTACGTACCAAGCAGCGTTCGGCAGGAAGTACGAGGAGACGCCATAACCCAAGATGACCGGTACAATCACGCCGAGTATGGCGACAACCAAAGCCGTCGTACCGACCTCGAGAAGTTCTCCGAGGTCCGACTCGAGACCAACCTCGAACAGCAACAGGATCACGCCGATTTCGGCGATCAATGTCAGGGTCGCATCGTTCTGGATACTCTGCAGTCCGGTCACGCCGAACAGGTAGAGGTTGCCCAGGATCACGCCAAAGACGAGTTCTCCAAGCACGGCGGGCTGCCCCAGGGTTTCAAAGACCTCGCCGCCTACCTTCGCGGCGAGCAGAACCGTCACCATCCCGAACAGGAACTGATAGACGCTAACATGGGCCCCTTTGTCCCCATGTGTATCGTGTGACGCGAACGTCACCAGCGCGATCATGAAGGCAAGTAGCGCGACTAGCCAAAGGATTCGTTGCATTATTGTCAGTAGCCCCCGGCAATCCCCGAAGCGAGCAACGGTGTTCTTAGTCGGTGCTTCGACGAGCGGAAGCGCTGTTGCTGGGAGAGACTCAGGCGACCGGGAAGCTCGAATTTCTACCTTATCACCTACGCTGCGAAGCAAACGGTCGCGTTCACTCCGGGCAGCTTGCTCACTCCATTTCGAATGTCACGTAGAGCAAGCGGCTTCGGCGTTCCAACTGGACGACAACGGGGTCTCCGGGCATGCGATTCGCCAGGGCGTCTCGCAACTCGTCCAGCCAGCGGGTCGGTTTACGGTTCACAGAGTAGATCACGTCTCCCGGCTCAAACAGCGTTTTCCAGTAAGGTCCATCGGCAACAAGGGCCGCCACGAGCACTCCTGAAGGCTTACGAAGAGGCGGAAGTCTGGCTTTCAACTTCTCTGTCAGGTCGATCGCGAGAATGCCCAGTTGGGAGACGAGATTCTCCTGCCGGGTCACCATCCCCGAGAAGCGGGCGGGGCCGTCCGGCAGATCAAGCACGGCGACGGAGATCCTGTGAGTTTCATCGCCCCGCAGCACCTCGAGCCGGACGACGTCTCCGATGGTTCGCTGGTAGATATTCACGCGGAACTACCGTGCGTTCTCCATCGGCTTGCCGTTGAGAGAGAGGACGATGTCACCTACCTGTAGACCGCCAATCTCGCCCGGCCCGCGGCGGCGAACGTCACCAAGGATGACGCCCCAATCACGAGAGAGCCCCAGCCCGGCGGCCAGCAGCGGTGTAATCGTTTGGGCGGTCACGCCGATCTCGCCGCGCCGCACGACGCCGTTGTCGCGGAGCTGTTTGTAGACCGTCCAAACGATGTTGCTGGGGACCGCGAAGCCGACACCCTCGTTGCCACCGGACTGCGAGAGAATCAATGTATTGATACCAATCACCTCCCCTTCCACATTGAGCAGCGGCCCGCCGCTATTGCCCGGGTTGATGGCGCTGTCGGTCTGAATGTAGATCATCGGATGGTCGGGTTCGAGTTGCCGCGCGGAGGAGCTTACGACGCCCATCGTGACGGTGTTCTCGAGGCCCAGCGGACTCCCGAAGGCAAACACGATTTGACCTTGCCGCACCGTATCGGAATCAGCTAGTTCAAGAGACGGCAGGTTTACTTCGTCAATCCGCAGCACGGCCAGGTCGGTTTCGACGTCCACTCCGAGCACCTTGGCTTCACGCAACCTCGGCCGCGGCTTCAGAATCGAGCGCGGTTCCGGATCTGCGGTACGGCGCGATGCCAGCAGCACCTGGACACGCCTGGCCCCGTCCACAACGTGCGCGTTCGTGATGATGTATCCGTTGGGGTCGAGGATAACGCCCGAGCCCCCGCCACGCTGCCGGGCCACGGTAGCGGCAAACGAATTGCCGTCTTCGATAGGCCCGTAACCGGATGCCACGATTTGGACGACGGCGGGCGTGGCGCGCTCAGCTAGAGTTTCAAAGCCGTCGCTGAGGGCTTGCAGCGAGGCGTCCGTCAACGGCCCTGCGGACTGCTGGGCTACCGCTGAGCCGGCGAGCATGGCCAGCATCAGAAAAGTTCGCAGCAATGGCGCGGACATGAATTCGTAAAGCCGACGACCGGTTAACGAGATTAAGCCGCGGCGGGCTCTTTGTCGGGGACTATTTCTTCCTGCTCTTCGGACAAGCGCTTAAACTCACGCCCGGCGTATCGCGCGACCTGCAACCAGGCGACCAAGATCAGAACCGTCAACAAGGATAGCCAGCGCACACCGGCGAAACCAGCAACAAGCGTCGTGATCTCTAGGTTTAGGCCGACAGCAACGGCTTTCGCGAAGCGCTGGACAAACATGTCGATGAAGGCTTTGGCCTGGTACTTCTCCAGGCGGGTTGTCGGCACGTAGAGCACTTCTTTCGCCGACTGGTTGATCGAATAGCGGAAGCCATTATCTGTCGTGTTCAGAGCGCTGCCAACCCACAGAGCCGGCACGGCCAAGAACCCAACGGGCCCACAAAGCGCGGCAGCCGGCAATACCAGTAGCGCCGCGCCGACGCCAAAGCGCGTCATGATGAAGCTCGTCAGGAACAACTGAACGAACAGCGCGACCCAGTTGGGAATGGCGTACACCGTGGCGAAATGCGCCCCGATCGCGTCGCCGCTCATGTAGTGCACTGCCGTTGCGGTGAACTGGAAGTCCATCACGGTCGAAACCATTTCGTAGAAGCCGACAATGGCAACGATGGCGAGCAGATACCTCGACCCCATCACAGCCTTTGCACCTTCCCACGCCGGGTTGCCACCGACAGCCGGTTCGTGCTTTGTTTCGGCAACTTCTAGGGGCGTGGATTTGGTGAACAACCTGCCCGCGTATGCCGCGACGGCGACGATCACCATCCCGATCGCAAAGCAGATCCACAGCCACTCCGACAACGTGAAGTCGTTCAGCTTGGCCTTGAGGACCGTCGTGCCGAAAGCACCTCCGGCGACGCCACCCAGTCCGATGAGCCCATACAGCCTCCTCGCCGTATCGGACCGAACACTGTTATTCAAAAAAGCGAAGAACGTCGCGACCATCAACGTGCTGTATAGGTCGCCAAAGAAGTAGAATGTCCAACCCGTTCCATCGCCCGGCGCGTCAACCAAGAAGGAGTACATGGTGAATCCGCCAAGGATCACCGCCGATAAGATGAAGGTCAGTTGCTGACGCCGAAAGCGCTGGGCGAGATACGCAAACGCGGTTGCCGCGATGAGAGCGACAAACATGTTGACAACCTTGGCCAACTGTCGGCCTGGGCGGCGGTCAATGTCCAGTTCAGCAGATCGAATCCACTTTCTGCGTAGCACTGGATGAAGAGACTCTTCTTAAGAGGCTTGAAAATCCAGAAACTCGTGATGACGAGAAAGAAGTACGACGACATCAGCAGGGCCTGCGGGATTTCCTCGCGGCGGATGTTGAGTATCTGCTTGAGAGGGTTTGATAAAGCCACGTTGGCCCTTCCGGCTTCGACCAATGTGATCTTCCTGGCACGGCCGATTGAGACCGCTAGTGTATCAGCCTCTCAATGCGTCCTGACAGGGTTTAGGTGATGAGCCTTCGCGGGCGATCGGATTGAAAGTAACCGGCGTCGCAACCTTAGCCGAACGTCTCACGTCTTAATGCAAAGAGGGTTATCGGGGCGCGGCGACAACGGCGTCCTGAGGTAAAAAATCCACTTGTAATCTACGGGAAGCTGATGTATGCTGCAAAGTGATCATTCGATAACGTGTAGCGTCCAGACCCTCCAGTGGGGCGCAGTGATTGCATCCGGCAATCGACACGGGTTGATCGCCAACGCCAGTTGTACTTTTAAGAGCTGATTTGCAGGCTGCATCTGCACAGGCCTTCGAAGCGAAGCCTAACAGCGGCCTCGACAACCATGCGAAACCAAACCTCAGATAGTAGACGGTCGGGAAGGCCCTCTCGCCCCTTCCGCAAGAAGAAAAGGAAGGGCGGCGGCGGAGCCAACGGTAATAAAGGTGGACAGAGTAACGGGAGCCGCGTGGCTCAGGGCTTACAGCCCCAGCCGCAAATGGCGGCCGTTTGCCAGAAGTGCGGGCAGCCGGCGTCGGACGGTAAACTCTGTTCGTTCCACCGGAACCTGCTCAACGCCTTGCGCAACGGTGGGCAAGCGCCGACAGGAAAGCGGGGCGGCGGACGCAACAACAACCGTGGCCCGTCGACCGGCTACGCGTCTTCAGGCCACGGCTACGGACCGCCGTTCTAGCCAAACGAACCGACTCTGGTCAACGCTCGCCTCTTTATTGAGGCGCTGAGCTTTCCTGTGTCCGTCTACCGTCGTCGGCCAACACGACGGCCTCGGCAACTTTCTTCACACTCATACGCCGCTGTCGGCATCGCTTCTGCGGCGTTCGGCAAGCTGTTTCTTCGTCCACGGCCAGATCACGCTGTAGGGTTGCCCCTGGGCGCACTCGACAAGCGCGCCGTACCCTCTGAAATCAAGCAAATACGCTTGTGGGACGCGAGCCGTACCATGGGATATTGCGCCCTCCTACGAGTGGCGCCCCTAACCGTCGATTACCCAACGGATGGACCGCGAAACGCAGACAGTCGGGTTCCGGTAACGCCTGCACCAGGGTGTGGTGTGGGCCGCCGGGAGCCAGGGTGCGACGATGCTCGCTCAGGCCGGCATCGTCATTCTGTTGGCGAAGCTGGGCAGCGCGTCGGTGCTGGGCCGGTATGCACTGGCGCTTTCCATCGTCGCGCCCGTTACGCTGCTGACACGCCTGCAGTTGAGGGGACTCGTCACAACGGATGCGCGGGCGGAGTATCGGTTCGGCGAGTACCTGACCTTACAGCTGGTGACAAACGGTGTGGCGTTCGCGGGTGTTCTGATCGTGCTTGCCATCGTGCGGCCAGGTTGGGACGACATCGCGACAACCCTCGCCCTGACACTCGTCAAGCTCGTCGAGAACACAAGCGGCGTCTTCCTTGGCCGCCTACAGTGGTCCGACCAATGGAAGCGCATCACAACGGCGTCGGTCTTAGGGGCCGGATTCGGACTCGTGGTGTTCGCCTTTACTTGGATCAGCAGTGGCAACTTGCCGCTAGCACTTCTCGCGTTCGGAGCTACTGACCTTCTCGTCCTTCTGCTCTACGAGATACCGGCTGTCCGCCGGCTGCTCCGGCGGGAAGTCGGCTCGGCGAAACCGGTCTGGGATCTGGCAAGGATGACTGACCTCGCCCTGGCGGCCCTACCCATGGGCGGAGTCGCGGCGTTGGTGAGCCTCATCATTCAAATGCCGCGGTATTTTGTCGAAGGATTTGTCGGTACCGAAGCGCTTGGTCACTGGGCCGCCGTGATGCAGGTGACGACGGCCACCGCCCTTACCCTACAGCCGGCCGGCCAGGCGTCACTCGCCCGCCTCGCCGTCTACGACCAGACCAACCCCGTCGCCTTCCGCAGGCTCTTCTCGCTACTGCTAGGTGCCGCCTGTTTGCTGGGAATTGTGTGCGTCGCCGGAGCGTACGCAGTCGGGGATACGGTCCTGGCGCTCATCTATCGGCCTGAATACGCGGCTTTGCAGCCGATCCTGGTCCTAACGATGATGGGTGCCATCGGCGCCCACATTAGCTCCGTACTCGGCTTCACGCTGACCGCTGCCCGGCGGTTTCGCGCTCAATCGATCTTGTACACTTTCACGACGCTCGCGAGTGGGATCGCTTGCTACCTCCTAATTCCTACGTTCGGCCTCACCGGCGCCGCCTACGCGCACATCGCTACTTGGCTGGTCGCGTGCTTGGGAGGCGGAGTCATCTTCGTCCAACACCGTAGATCGAGGCTAGCCGACGCTCACATCGCCGAAGCGCCTATGAACATCAAGGCCGAAGCGTCCGGTAGCCGCCATCCTGGATAGGTCGCCGGCCCCGTGATTCGCTAGACTGACGGTATGGTTCTCGGCTTGGCGCGCGGTCTAATCCTCCACCTGCTTCTTTGCCTGAGCGGTCAGCTCGTGGCTGGCGATTGGCCCCAGTTTCGCGGCCCCACTGGCCAGGGTATCTCCGACGAAACGGGATTGCCCATCACGTGGAGCGAAACAGAGAACATCACGTGGAAGAAGGCGATTCCGGGGCACGGCTGGTCGTCGCCGGTGATCGAGGGCGGCCAACTCTGGCTGACAACAGCAACCGAAGAAGGCCAGTCGCTGCGGGCCATCGCTGTCGACCCCAAGTCGGGGGAAATCCTCCACAATGTCGAAGTGTTCCGACAGGACAAGCCGACAAAGAAGCACGAGAAAAATAGTCACGCTACGCCCACTCCGATTCTCAAGGGCGACCGTGTTTACGTGCACTTCGGCACGCAAGGCACAGCGGCGCTCATGGACAACGGCGAGCTTCTCTGGCGGAATCGGGAACTCCGGTTCCAACCGGGCCACGGACAGGGCGGAACGCCGGCTCTCTCCGGAAATCTACTGATCATCAATTGCGACGGCACCGACCAGCAGTACGTCGTAGCACTCGACAAGACGACCGGCAAGGTCCGCTGGAAGACGCCGCGCACCGACGCGAGGATGGCCTTCAGCACGCCGCTCGTGATCGAGCACGGTGGGGTGAAACAGGTCGTCAGCCCGGGCGCTAATCGTGTTGTGTCGTACGACGTCGCAACAGGGAAAGAGTTATGGTTCGTCCGCTACGGCGGGTTCTCGAACGTCCCCCGCCCCGTCTACGCGCACGGCATGATCTTCGCGTCATCGGGCTATTACAACCCGGAGCTCTACGCCATTCGGCCGGACGGGCAGGGCGATGTTACGGATTCGCACGTTGCCTGGAAGACCAATCGTGGGGTAGCGCTGACACCTTCCCCGGTCGTCGTGGGAGATGAGTTGTACTACGTCAGCGACAAGGGCATCGCAAGCTGCGTTGACGCCAAGACGGGCGAGCCGCGTTGGCGCTCCCGCCTCACCGGCCCCCACTCCGCCTCGCCGCTCTACGCCGAGGGCCATATCTACTTCCAGAGTGAAAACGGTCTCACTACCGTGATCACACCCGGTAAGACATTCAACAAGGTTGCCGAGAACCAACTCGACGGACGCACATTCGCGTCAATCGCAACCGTGGGTAAAACGATGTTCTTACGAACGGAAACACACCTGTACCGAATCGAGAAGTAGCTACGTCCGACACAAGTTCGGGTTTGAAGGATGGCGATTCCCCTGGGGGAATGAGGGGAGAGCTTCATGCAATCTGAAACCAGACCACGTTGTGTGGGGCGCGTCACGCCGGCGGTCGCGATCGCGCTTACATCGCTGATTGTCTGCCTGTTCGTCCTGTTTCTGATGTGGCGGCAGACCGTAAACCTTGAAGACAGGTTGCGGCAAACCGAAGAGCGGGCCGACACGCTGAACGGCCGGCTCGAAGAATCTCGGCAGCAAGCGGAAGCTTTTCGGCGTGATGGCGAAAAGGCACAGTCCCACGCCGAGCAAGCGTCCGAGGAAGCCCGCAAGTTGGCAACGGCCCGGCGTCAAGCCGAACTTGAGCGCGAGTTGGCCCGCGAGGACGCCGAGTTGTCGCGTGAAGAATCCAAACAAGCGAAGCGAGAGGCGGAGCGACTACTGGCCGAGACCGAGCGCATGCGCGAGCAGCGCGAGGAGGAGTTAAATCGCATGAAAGAGGCGCTGAGCCGAATCGCCGAGACGCGCCGTACGCCGATGGGCATGGTCGTCAACCTCGGTGAAGACTCGTTCCTTTTCGACTTCGACAATGACGCCTTGCGCCCCGAGAATCGTGAGATCCTCAGCCGCATCGCCGGGGTGCTGCTCGCGTCGCACGGCTATCGGCTCCAGGTCTATGGACACACAGACGACATGGGACCGGCCGTCTACAACAAAGATCTATCCGAGAGGCGGGCGAAATCCGTGACGAGCTATCTGATTGAGGCTGGTATTCCACGGGAGCTGATCGACGTCGAAGGTTTCGGTGAAAATAGCCCGCGCGTGAAGACCGCGACCCGGCAAGCACGCGAGAAGAACCGCCGCGTGGAGATCGGCGTCATTGACACGATCATCAACTACGCCGGAGAAGTGCAGTCCCCTTAGATCGCGCGCGCGACAGGAAGAAAAGAGGCGCAGGTGTCAACCTGCGCGGAAAGCCCTAAACCAGCAGCGGCGGAGCGGCACACGTCAATGTGCCGGCCGCGCCGCGAGGCACGGAAGAGCCAGGCCAAAGCCAAGGCGCCCTATCGGTTCCGAATCCGCTGCCGCTCCAGAGCGCGCAGCGCCAGTTCCAGGTTCTTCTGAATACGGGGCTCACCGGGCATGTACTTTGCCGCGAGTTGTAGGTGCGCCACCGCTTCGCGGTAGCGTCTCGACTTCAGCGCGAGAGTCGCCATATCATTGCGAATCATCGCTTCCTCGGTATTGAAACGTTCGCCCACCGGCAGGATGCTTCGCGCTACTGGACTCCACATAACGAATGTCCGCATCACGTTGATGTCCGGCGGGTCCCAGTTGAAGGGCTGCGTAAAAGAGAGGTGCAGATGCAGAAACACGCTGACCGCCAGCACAGCCCAACCCGCGGGCTTCGCCACGGCGGAGGGCAAGCGCGGAGGACGCCACATCGCGAATCCGATGAAAGCGATCACCATCCAAACCGGAAAGAAGTCTTGCGTATAGCGGCGGGCCGCCGAAGCGAACGTCAGCAACATCAGGAAAAGGGTTCCCGAACCCAATGCGGCCGCTCCGAAGAAGATCCGCAGGCCAAGCGGTCCGGACCCCGGACGGACAAGCTTCCATGCGACTAAGCCCAGCAGTACGAACGGCGAGGCGAGCAGCAATGACGAAATGTCCTCGGCGCGCAGGGTTTCGACGAGCGGCATCCAACCGACGTGCTCGACCCAGGGGAAGTCGGCTTTGAACTCCGGTAAAACCAGCAAGTAGTGCTTGATGTTCTCGGGCACACGGCTCAGCGCGAACGGTGCTTCGCCGGTCGCGTCGACGAGGTAGTTGTTGCCGTAGTCCCAGGGCGACCCAAAACGGGCTGCATTGTAGATCATCTGTAAGGCTCCGCCCAGAAATACCGGCACGGAAAAGGCTGTCAGCGTACCGAGCAGCGCGGGTATCGAACGCCGCTGCACGCAGAGCGCCAGCCCTAGAAAGATGAACAGCGCCGGCGCGTAGAACACCAGTGTCACGCGGCACAGCATCGCTAGGCCGATCATCGCGCCGGAGACCGCCGCCCATTTCAGCGAACTACTTTCGATCGATCGTGCGAACGCGTAGAGGGACGCAAGAATGCAAAGCGCGCCAACGCCGATGCTCTCGTGGTAGACGGTCCCGCGCAACGCGATGATTGCCGTGGGTGTCGCGAGAGCGGACGCGAAGAAGAACCAACGGCACGCGCCCCTCGAAACTTCGGGGAAGAACCGCCGCCTCAAGTGCAGCATGATCGCCAGGAAGACGAGCGACGTGAGCCAACCCGTAAGGATGCAAGCGACACGATCGCTGAGGGCCAGCCCCACGATCTTTGGGAGTGCGTGAAAGATGCCCGGCAGCGGCCCCCATTGAATGTAGTAGCGGCCCTCGAAGGGGATCATGTCGTGGATGTAGCTCTGAGCGGGATGGAAAGCGATGTGCAGCCGCCCGGCCAGCAAGGCGTCGGCGAACAGATCGTAATAGCCCATCAGGTTCGAGAAGTTAAAATGCCCCCACGTCCCAATCGCTGTGTAGAGGAAGAGCAAGACGCCCGCCCAGACGATCTTGTCGCGCTTTCCGATATCACCGTCGGATGAGGCGGCTTCGCCGGAGCCGGTCGGTTCCTGGCTTTTGCTGGTTTGGGTGCGCGGAGACGCGGCGGGCGGCTTTCCACGCGCCTTGACGGTCTTCTTGGTGGGCTTGCGGGCCATCTTCGGGTGACCGTCCGGCGAGGTGACGGGCGTTCGAGGGAACGTCCATTCTATCAATCCGTCTGTCGCGACTCTGGCTTTCCGGGGGCTGCTACATTAGCGGGACGGGCGACGAATGGCGCAAACTCCCCCCACAAAGCAGAAGCGCAAGACACCTCGAAAGGCGGGTGTCGGGCGCAAAGAGAGAACGCTCACCAAAGCGGAGTACAGACCGTCATGGTTCACGCCCGAGCGAAAGGCGGTGGCGCTTGTTCTGGGTGTCGCGGCACTGCTACGGATCTATCGGATCACCGCCGACTTCCCCGTCGTCACCGATGAAAGCATCTACCTCCGTTGGGCCGAGATCATCGACAACCAGGGCGGCTGGTTTGTCTCACTGCTCGACGGTAAGCAGCCATTCGGCTATTGGGTGCTTGCGGTGGTGCGGTTCGTTACGGATGCCGATCCGCTGCTCTCGGCACGGCTTGTGTCGGCGCTCGCGGGTGTGGGGGCAACGCTGGTCGTCTACGCCATCGGGTGCCACTTGGCGAGCCACATGGCGGGTCTGATCGGCGCGGGCCTCTATGCGGTGCTGCCGTGGTCGATGATCTACGACCGTATGGCATACGGCGAGGGACTCGTGAATCTGTTCGGGACGCTCATCGTTTGGACATCACTGCGCGCCTTCGACAACGAATCGACAGGGTGGTGGCGGGCCTTGGCGGCCGGGTTGGCGCTCGGTCTAGGTATCTTCACAAAGACGACCGTACTGTTATTCGCCTTCTTCCCCGTTCTTGCCGGTGTGTGGCTCGGTCGTCGTACCTGGAGCCGCACGGCGGCTACTTTAGCTGTGATCTTCACTGTCGCCGCCGTCTTCCCCGTGATCTCGATCGTACGCCATCCCGAAGCGCCGACTTTCCAGACCGGTAGTGTGATCCTGCACCAGACCAGTTTCTTCGTATCCCCCGACAAACTTCTCGACGATCCCTTGCAGAGGGTTCGCGAGAACCTGCCCAAGCTGATCGAGTACCTGAGCCCTTATGTGACCTGGACCACTGTCCTGGCGTTTGTCGTTTCGCTGGCCTACCTTGCCTGGACGCGGAACCTGGCTGGGTGGGTCATCGCATCCGTCGTGATCCTCCCGCTGGCAGTTCAGATGGTGGTCCTGACGGTCCTACCAACCCGCTACTCGTATCCGCATATCTGGCCGCTATTACTGGTGATCGGACTGGCCGCGGCGGAATGGTGGACACGGGCCAAGACGTTCGAGTACCGTCACGCGGCGCTCGTGGGCCTGCTGGCCATCACCGGGCTACCGATGCTGTGGCAGACGCTGTGCATCGCGATCGACCCGAAGCAGCATATCCTCGAAGCCGATTCGGGAATGTTCTTCGGCTCGTATCCGCACGTTGGCCATCACGTCTACGACGCGGTCGGACAGCTACGGGCCGAAGCCCGAACGAACGGCCCCTTCGTCCTGCTCACCGACGCCATCTGGGGCATTCCCGCCGACGCCATGTTCGCCTTCCTCAATGGCAGAGACGGCATCCGTGTCCACGAGGCTTGGTGGATCAAGAACTCCCCGACGAATCCGATCGCGCCACCGGGCAAAGTGGCGCTGATCAAGTCACACTACGAGCGAGTCGAGGGTGGGACGATCGACTTTAACCGCACGGCTCGCGTGTTCTACGTGACTGACTCGCAGTACGTCGGCCCGGAGCAGGTCCGCGCACGCCAACCCAATGCGCAACGGATGTGGTCGTTTCCCAACCCGGAGAGGACTGGCTCGCTTGATATCTACCGCGTGAAGTAGAAGTGGTCGTCCGGGCTCTCTATTGGGACGGCTCGCTCCTGGGCAGGACAAGGTTTACGGCCACTCCCAACACCGCTGCAAGACTAACGCCCTTCAACGAGAACTCTGCCGTCCCGAGACTCAGCCCACCAACGCCGAAAATGAGGATGAGCGCCACGACCGCCATGTTGCGGGGTTCGAGCAGGTCTTGCTTCGCCTGGACCAAGGTGTTGAGACCAATCACGGTGATCGCGCCAAAGAGCAGTACGAGGACGCCTCCCATCACAGGGATCGGAATCGTCTGGAGTAGTCCGCCGAGCTTCCCGACAAATGCCAACGTGATCGCCGCGATGGCCGCCCAGGTCATCACGGCCGGGTTGTAGACACGGGTCAGGACAACCGAGCCGGTGACTTCGGAGTAGGTGGTGTTCGGAGGGCCACCGAGACAGGCGGCAAGCATCGTCGCCAACCCATCGCCGAGCAGCGTGCGATGAATACCCGGGTCTTCGACATCGTTGCGTCCGGTGGCCGAACCGATCGCGACGATGTCGCCGAAGTGTTCGACCACGGGCGCAATCGCAACCGGAAGGATGAAGAGCACGGCCTGAAGGTTCCATGCCGGCATCACGAACGGCGGCAGGCGGAACCATGGGGCGGCGCTGGCGGCCGACAAATCCACAAACCCAAGCGGGGCTGACAGCACGTAGCCTGCCGCGATCCCAACAAGGATCGAAATCAGCCGCAACACGCCGCGGCCCAGCAGCGAACAAAGCACCGTAACCGCGAACGATACAGCCGCGACGGTAATGGCGACGCCGTGAAGGACGAGTTGCGTCGCGCCGTCACCGTTCTTGCCCGTCGCGCACGTAGCGCCGATCCGGTTCTTGCGGCAGCCGGGGGGACTCGCTTCATCGAGACGGCGCAGAGACTCAGCGTGGCGGTGCAAGCCAGCGATGAGTTTACAGAATGAAGACGGGGCCTAGAATAGCGTTGTCGTGCCGACGCCGTCTGACCACCACGTTCATGGCGTGAAGGATACTGGGGGTTCAGTTCCGCGCCATGGTCCGTGCGGCTTCTCGGCCATGTGGAAGAATGGTCCGGAAAGCGGAGCATCTCGATCTAGCAGCATGGAATCAACCACACCGCCGGAAGCCGCGATCATCGACAGTATCCGGCGCAACCGGCAGGTCGCCGCGGTACTGTTGCTCTTGCTCGCGGTTTTCGTCCTGCGGGTTACGGATACGTATTCGGAGTTCAACGGAACGTACGACGAAGGTCTCCATATTTCGGCGGGCATCGAGTTCTATCAGGATTACCGCTACACGATTCATCGCCAGCACCCGCCGTTGGCCCCGCTTGCCGTCGGCCTGCTTCCTTATCTCAACGGCAGCCGCGTCAAAGTGGGCGGAGGTCATTTCGAGCCGGGGCAAAAGTTACTTGAGGGTCCCAGCGACTACTTTCAGATCCTAACTCTTGGCCGTGTGGGGAACCTGATCTTCGCCCCCGTCTTGATCGGGTACGTCTTTGCCTGGGCCACGCGGCTTTATGGCGCCACCGCCGGGCTGGCGGCCGTGGCGGTCGTCACATCATCGCCGAACGTGTTGGCGCATGCTGGCCTCGCGACGAGCGACATGGCGGCGGCCTCGACACTGCTTGCGGCGGCCTATCACCAATCCCGATGGGTCTCGGAGCCCACACGGCGGCAGGCTCTACTTGCCGGTATCGCCGCGGGATTCGCCGTGGGATCGAAGTTCTCGGCGATCGGGCTACTGGCTCCGATGTTGGTGGCTTTCGTCCTTTGGCATCGCCGAGAAGAGTGGTCGCTCCGGAACCTCAGCGGACTACGAGCCGTGCTCAAGCCGCCTGCCTTCTTCCGGCGTTGGGCGCTCGCCGTGGTATTGGTCTTGTGGGCTTGCTTCGGTTTTCAGATCGACACGCTTAGGACTCCCGAGCAACGTCCGCATGGCACCATCGACCGCTTGACCACGTCCGGGACCACGTCCCACACCGTGGCTTACGCGCTTGCCGAGCATGTCCCGGTTCCGATGATTGCGTTCTGGGAGGGACTCTATATGCTCGGCTATCACTCGACGGTCGGCCATCCGTCGCAGTTCTTGCTTGAGGAAGTCCGCCGGTACGACGGCTGGTGGTATTACTTTCCCGTGGTCTTATCCACGAAGAGCACGCTCCCTCTCCTGCTGCTCTTGGCACTGGCCGCGGTCGGTTGGCGCTTGCGGTCACAGGTGAGCGAGGGCGGGGCGGCGGCATACCTGGTGATCTGCATCCTGATTGTGCTCGCGATGGCCATGCTCAGCGGAATCAATATCGGCGTGCTTGGGCGTCACGGCTGATCTGCGACGGATGGACGCGACGGACACCGACTTCCCCGACAGGGCTTTCGACTACGCAGTCGCCACTTTTCTGTTTTGCGTTCTCGACGATGAACACCAACTCCCCGCACTCCGCGAATTGCGGCGGATTACAAAACCCGACGGAGAAATCCGAATCATCGAGTACGCCTACTCCAACCGACCGCTGAAGCGCTTCGTGATGGACTTGTGGGCACCGTGGGTCCGCTGGGTCTATGGCGCGACCTTCGACCGCCGAACCGAGCAATACGTGGAAGCCGCCGGGTTGGAGTTGGTCGAGGACCGTTTCTTGTTCGAGGACATCATCAAGCTCCTCGTCTTACGGCCCCGGTAGCCGAAGCGGGCTTTGTAGGACTATCCCCTCGGCCCGGCCGGCGTTCCTCGTGTGGCCGCCGCGACCGTAGACATGAGCTCGCCCCCTCCAGTCTGACCCGCTACATTCGGGTTGGAACGTCAGCCCGGCGGGTCGTCTATGATAGGAGCGTCGCCGGTCTCGGAACCGCATTCGCGTTCGGCCGCGGCGGGTCAGGGAGGAATTGTTCATGGTGCCGGTTTTTGCAGCCGCGGGGTGTTTCGTACTCTACTTCGTCGTTTACCGCTTCTATGCGCGGTACTTGGGTTCGCAAATCTTCCAGCTTGATCCAACGAGGACAACGCCGGCTCACGCAATGAACGACGGCGTGGACTATGTCCCCTGCCGCCGCTCAATCCTCTTCGGACATCACTACGCCTCGATCGCGGGGCTGGCACCGATGCTGGGGCCTGCCATCGCCGTGATTTGGGGCTGGCTGCCCGGCATGTTGTGGGTGGTGCTCGGGACGCTGTTTATCGGTGCCGTCCATGACTTTGGCGCGCTCGTTGTGTCGATGCGCCACAAGGGATTGAGCGTCGGCAAGGTCGCCGAAGACTTGATCGGCAAGCGGGCGAAATCCATCTTCCTGCTGGTCATCCTGTTCCTCATTTGCCTGGTGATGGGGGTCTTCGTGCGTACGATCGCTGACCTATTTACAACGGCGTTCTATCCCGAGTCCGTGTTCCCGACGTTCTTCCTGATGGTCGTCGCGATGTTCATCGGCTGGCGAGTTTATAAGCACGCGGCCCATATCGGCAAAGCGACCGCAATCGGTTTCACACTCATGATGTTGTCGATTTGGGTGGGCCTGCAATTGGCGCGGCCGGGCCTGACAGCAGAGACGTGGATCGTGATTCTGCTGGGATACGCACTGGCAGCATCGATTCTGCCGGTGTGGCTACTGCTCCAACCGCGCGACTATCTGAATTCGCTGCTGCTTTACCTCGGCCTGGGGACCGCCTACCTGGGCTTCTTTCTGCTGGCGCCGGATTTCGCGGCGCCTGCGGTGAACGCGCATCCGGCGGGTGCGCCGCCGCTCTTTCCGTTCGTCTTTATCGTGATCGCCTGTGGCGCGGTCTCGGGCTTCCACGGGCTGGTTTCCTCAGGTACGACGTCGAAGCAGATCGATAAAGAAACCGACGCCGTGTTTATCGGGTACGGCGGGATGGTCGGCGAGTCTCTGCTGGGTTTGCTGGCGGTGCTGGCTTGCACGGCGGGGTTCCAGTCGATGGAAGCCTGGAGCGAGCACTACGCAAGCTGGGGAGCGGCAAGCGGCTTGTCTGAGAAGATGCGGGCGTTCATCGACGGCGCGGCGCTGTTCATCACCCAGCTCGGGCTGCCGATGGAAGCGGCGCAGGCGTTCATCGCGCTGGTGGCGGTTTCGTTCGCTCTCACGTCGCTTGATTCAGGAACCCGGCTGCTGCGCTACAACATCGGCGAGATTGCGAACTCGGTCGGCGTGCCACAGCTAGGTGGGCGCTACACAGCCTCGGGAATCGCCGTGGCGCTGATCGGCTTTTTCGCGTTCTATCAGATTGACGGGAAGCCGGCCGGACTGGCGCTATGGGGTCTGTTCGGAAGTACGAATCAAGTGCTCGGCGCGCTGACCCTGCTGACGATCAGCATCTATCTCCGTCAGCGTGGCAGAAACTACTGGTACACAGCGATCCCGATGGCTTTCATGATGGTGATGACGGTGATCGCCATGGTGCTCGACCTGCAAAGGTACATTGCGGACGGCCAGATACTATTGACATTCGTCGCGCTGTCGATATTCCTTCTAAGCCTTTGGTTGGTCGTCGAGGCGATCCTGCGATTCCGTAAAGACACTGTGACGTTGCGTTCGGAGCCGGCCAAGAGCATGGCGGAAGGGGATTAGGCTTGCGGTCGCGAGTCAAAACCCAGCACTGCTGCCTGAAAGAAGTAAGCACCGATCGCAGCGGCTTGCCGTTTGAAGCGCCGCATTCGGATTAGGGCGGCGGCCGCATCTCGCTCGCCGACTTGCGGGCTTCTCTATCTCATCACCACGCGAGGGCGTAGTTATCGCCGCGGATATCGGCACCGGCGCTGAGCACGCCGGTTTCCGGATCGAGGACAATCGCCGACGTGGCATTCATCGACCACGCTCCTCGGATGTCCACGCGGTGGCCGCGCTTCCTCAGTTCTTCGATCACCTCGGGGGAGACACGGCTTTCAAGACCGACCTTCCCAGGCGCCATGGCGTGTGGAAACACCGACGACGGGAAGCTGCTTGTGGTCGCGCGCGGCGCTTCGATGGCCGCCTGGATGTTCATGTCGAATTCAACGACATTGAGAAACGTCTGCATGATCCGCATGCATTGATCGTCACCCCCGGGGCTGCCGACGGCCATGAACGGTTTGCCGTCCTTGAGAATCATCGTCGGCGTCAGCGTACTACGGGGCCGCTTGCGCGGCAGCAGCGCGTTCGGGTGCCCCTCCTGCAACCAGAAGTAATCGCCGCGGCAGTTGAACATAAAACCGAGGTCGCCGATGACAATACCCGAGCCCCAACCGGAGTGCAGGCTCGGTGTCCACGAGACGGCGTTGCGGTCTTTGTCGATCACCGCGACGTAGCTGGTGTCGCCTTCGTGGTCGGCGTCGGCCGAAACGGGGATGCGGAACTTCGGCTGGTTAGAACCAGCCGCGTCCCCATCAGGATTGCCGGGACGGAATGCAAGCGAGGCTTTCTTCGAGTCGATCAGTGCGCGGCGGCGGGCTCCATAGCTTTCGGTTAGTAGCTTCGGGAACGGGATCTTGACGAAATCCATGTCGGCGAGGTACATCTCGCGGTCGGCAAAAGCAAGCTTGAGCGATTCGACAAAGGTGTGGATGTAGTCGGCCGAATTGTGGCCCATCAAACGCAGGTCAAATCCGCGAAGGATGTTCAGCGTGAATAGTTCCGATGGCCCTTGGTTGGCCGAGGGGTTCTTGTAGACCTCGTATCCGCGATAGTCGATTGAGACGGGATCCTCGACTTTGACGCTGTAGTCGGCGAAATCGTCGTAGCGAAACAGACCGCCATTCTCTTCGGAAAACTTGGCCATCGTGCGCGCGATGTCGCCCTTGTAGAAGCGGTTGCGCGCGGCTTTGAGCGCGGCTTGGCGTCCCTTGTCGGCGGCTTTATCTTCGGCCTCGACGAGTTTTCGCAAGGTGCGCGCCAAGTCGGGATTGGCGAAGACTTCTCCGGCGGCCGGCGCCCTGCCGTTGGGGAAGTAGATTCTTTCACTGGTCGGATACTTACGCAGCTTTCGGTTGCCTTTGGGCGTTGCGACTTCGGTCTTGATGCCGTCGTCGCCGACGACGAATGTGCGGACACCGTCTCTCGATGCGATTGATCTCGCGAGAAGCTCGCTAATCGGAAAACCGTCGGCAAGCTCAATGGTCGGTTCGAGAACTTCGGCGAAGCTCATCGTGCCCCAACGGGACAGCACCGTGTACCAAGCGTCAACGGACGTCGGGACGGTCGCGGAAAGCAGCGAGTCGTTCTCGGGGATCTCGCCGTGGTTGTTCTTCCTGTACCACTCGATGGTGGCGAGCCTCGGCGAATAGCCGCCGGCGTTGACGGAGTAGACCTTCTTCTCCTTGGCGTCGTACACCAGGATGAACGCATCGCCGCCAACGCCGTTCGAGGCAGGGTCGGTGACGCACAGGGCGGCTTGTCCGGCAACCGCCGCGTCGAAAGCGTTCCCGCCGGCCCGTAGGATGCGTTCGGCGGCTTGCGTGGCCTGCGGCTTGCGGCTCGAGACGGCGTAGTTCGAGCCGCGAATAACGGGCCGCATCGTTCGCTGCGCCAGGGCTGTGCCGGTGAGGGTCAGGGCGGCGGCCGTGAACAGCAGCCAAACAGTGGTCCTGCGTCGAGTTGAGAGCATCGTGTTGTCCTGAAGTCGTTCGAAGTATACCCGGAACGCGGTGAGGATGCACTGCTTGGCCGACCCCCGAAGGGTCAGACATCCTAGCCAATGACTTCAGTCAGGGGTGCCATTCAGCGAACCAGGGCGGATTTCCGGGCTTACAATGAAAGCAGTGGCGAGCGTGGCACAGACCCGATCCCGAGGCATCCCGGAACGGCCGGTCGTCGTCTACGACGGCGAATGCCGCTTCTGCCTGAAGCACGTCAGCCGCATGCAGCGGCGCGATCCGGACCGAATCTTCGAGTACCAACCGCGTCAGACCGTGGGCCTCGAAAAGCGCTTCCCGAAGCTAGCCGATGGCGACTTCAACACCGGGATGCGCCTCATTCACACCGATGGGTCGATCAGCGTCGGCCCCGACGCGGTCTACGAGATCGCGCGGCGGCTCAATGGCTGGAAGTATCTCGCCTGGTTGTACCGCGTCCCGCTAGTGGGGGCGATCTGCCGGGCGAGCTATGCCTGGATCGCCCGCAACCGCTACCGCTTTGCCAAGAAGTGCGAAGACGGCGCCTGCGATCTGGAACCGTCCTCGGGCGCTTAAGGGAATCGCTGCAAGAAACTCAGCGCCGCGGGCGTGAGCTTGCGATGACCAAACCATCGCGACGAATGATTCCACACCGAGGCGACGGACTGACGCGCACCCACTAACGACCCAGCACACCATCCATCGAGCGGGGCCGCGGCTACTTCGAGCCGTTGGTCGAGTAGGCGTTGAAAATATACTGCAACAGCATCCGCTGCGTGTTGAAGAACGATCCGTTCAAGGCGATCGCCGAGCGCATGATCAGGGCGTAGTCATCAGGGCGCTTGTAGTAGAGCGGCAGTATCGTCTCTTCGAGCTTCTTATAGATTGACTCCGCGGCCGCCTGTTCGCCCCCGGTACCTTCTTCGATCGACCAGCCCGTTATGCCTTCAAGGTGACCCTCGATCCACCAGTCATCGAGAATGCTCAGGCTGGGTACGCCGTTAAGCGCGGCCTTCATGCCGCTGGTGCCCGAGGCTTCGCGCGTCTTCTCAGGCGTGTTCAGCCAGAGGTCGACGCCGCTTGTGATCAGCCCACCCCAATAGTAGTTATAGTTCTCGACGTAAATGACCTTCACGAATCCTTTGAGTTCCTCCGCCGCTTGGAAGATCCGCCGGATCAGATTCTTACCCCCGTCATCCCTGGGACGCGCCTTGCCGCCGTACACGATCTGAAGCGGCCCGACCTTCGCCACAAGCTTCTTTAAGCGGTCGATGTCGTGGAAGAGCAGATCGGCGCGCTTGTACCCTGTCGCCCGCCGTGCGAATCCGATCGTGAAGGCCTTCTCATCCAGGTCGTACCCGTGGACCTCTTTGATGGCGGCGAACAGTTCGCGCTTGGCGCGGGTGTGGGCGGACAGAATTTCGCTCGGCGCGATATTGATCCCGTAGCGCAGGTAGATGTTGTCATGACGCCACTCCGGAATCTCGCGGTCGAATAGTTCCCGCAAAGGAGGCGACACCCAAGTCGACGCGTGTACGCTATTGGTCAGCGCCTTGATGCGGTAGTTAGGAAACATCGTGCGGGAGACTTGACCGTGCCGCATTGCCACACCGTTCACATAGTTCGAGTGGTGCAGCGCGAGGTGCGTCATGTTCAGGTGATCGTGTCCGGTGAATCCGCTCGAGAATGATCGGACAGACCGATCTTCGCCCAGAACGCGGCGCACCATGTCGCCGGGGAATTCATCGTGGCCGGCCGGGATCGGCGTGTGCGTCGTGAAGACACACTTGCGGCGAATGGCGGCGAGGTCCTTCTCGATGGGGAAGCGCCGGTCGGCGTCGCGGATCTCTCTTTCGATCAGCGGCAGCACGAGCAGGGCTGAATGGCCCTCATTCATGTGATAGGTTTCGATGTCTGTGTGGCCGAGGCTATCAAGCATCTCGACGCCGCCCACCCCGAGCACAAACTCCTGGCACAAGCGGTAGTGCTGGTCCCCTCCGTACAGCTCATTCGTTAGCGACCGGTCCCACTCGCTGTTCGACTCGACACCGGCGTCAAGAAAGTACACCGGGACGATGTGGCCATTAACGTCTGAAATCAGATACCGCCACGCGCGCAAGGCCACAGGTCGCGACTCGAGAGTCACCGTGACTTCCCCGTCCATCTCCTGGAAGAATTCCTCGGGCTTCCAGTCGATCGGAACCTCTGACTGATTGCCTTGCTCGTCGAGCATCTGTCGGAAGTAGCCCTTGCGATGCATCATGGTCACGCCCACCATCGGGACCCCGAGATCCGCGGCCGAGCGCAGCGTATCGCCGGCGAGAATACCGAGACCGCCGCTGTAGGTCGGGATGTCGGCGGATAGACCGACTTCCATCGAAAAGCAGGCAACGCGCGGGGCTCGCAATGGCAAAGAGCCGGTTCCTTCGTCGCCGCGCTCGCCCCGTAGGCGGGCACGGACGCACCCGGTAGCTGCTCTGAAGGCATCATCCTATTCCTCTTCTCGGCTCCAATCAACGAAATGCAGCCGCTGTTCAGGCCGCTGCGCTATCTCCCACCCCACCCGTTACACGGGCGAGGCGCCGGTCGTATTCGGCGAGCCACCCTTACGGCAACCAACGGTAGACCGACGGCAGTCAACCCTTGCCGGCGGACTTCAGACGCGAAGATTCACTCAGGACACGAACCCAACGAAAAACCTGACCAAAAAAGCGATCTTAGCCGGCCCACACCGGCCTTGTCTAGGAGCGCCAAAGGGCCCTCCCCAGAGAGCAAACCTCCCCAGAGAGCAAACCTCCACGGTGAGCGAATGTCAAGCACGATACACGCACTCTATACTAGAACCGGATCATCTCCCAAGGAGGTCTCATGTCTTCCCAACCCACTCGCCGAACCTTGCTTGCCGCCGGAGCCGCCCTTGTGACCGCGCCCCTTCTTGCGAAGGGCGCCGACATTAGCTGCGGCATCACCTCCAACACGCGTCCCGATTGGGCCGGGGGCGAGAACTTCCTGAAGTCCATCCGCGAATCGTCCGAGATCGGATACCACTGGATCGAGACGTTTTGGCCCTACGTCAGCAAATGGGAAAACCGTCCGGAGGAGTTGATCGACACCCTCGCGAAGCTCAATCTCAAGATGGAAACCGTCTCGAACGGTGGACCGATGAATACCAACTTCCAAGACCGTACCCAACACAAGGAAGTGATCGCGGACCACATGCGCTTGGTCCGCTTCATCAATAAGCTCGGCTGCGACCACCTCAAGATCAACTGCGGCCGCGCCAACCCCGGAGGCAACACGCCCGAGATCTACCGCAATATGGCCGACGTCTTCAATGAGCTGGGCCGCCGCATCAGCGACACTGGAATCAAGTTCGGCATCCACCACCACTTGTGGAATCAGTATGAGAAACGCAAGGACGTCGACGCGATGATGGAACTTACCGATCCGCGCCACGTTCACATGATTCTCGATACCGGCCACACCACCATGGCCGGCATGGACCCGGTCCGGCTCACCAAGGACTACGTCTCGCGCATCATCGAGTTCCATATGAAGGACTGCGCTGCCGAAAACCGTGGCGGTTACAAAGGCCCTTACATGAAACGCGGCTCGGTCAACACCAACAAAGACAACCTGATCTTCTTCCCGCTCGGAAAAGGCGGCGTTGACTTCCCCGCCATCAAGAAAGAACTCGACAGTCAAGGCTGGAAGGGCTGGATGACCGTCGAACTCGACATGACCGCCACCACCGCCAAGCACAGCTCCACCGTGAGCAAGAAGTACCTGGAAGACACCCTAGGCCTGACCGTATAGCGCCCCCTCAATCCACCCCAACCCAAACTCAGAGCCGCGCCCGTAAGGGTGCGCTGACCAACCCCATATCCATCAACAAGCCCACCCCTTGACACCGGGTGTAGTCTGAAATCGGAAGCGCGCCGCCGCTTCCCCACCGATCCCCGTCACAGGTCTGTCCAACCAACCTGGGCCTCCCGCCAACTCGCGGGATGCCCGGGCCGGGAAC